>JAABUZ0100000929.1_pt1 | contig 61387 bp, 62 predicted proteins | sample 5562091 | NCBI WGS metagenome assembly JAABUZ01 (sample SAMN12813069, study PRJNA571459) | rock metagenome | isolation source: Antarctica rocks | place: Antarctica: Victoria Land, Linnaeus Terrace sud | collected 2015-12-21 | reverse complement strand
CCATCAGCTCCTGCACCCGGCGCCGCGCCTCCGCGCCCGAGGCCAGCCCGTGCACCGAGAACGGGTCGCCGATGATGGAGCCGACCCGGCGGCGCGGGTTGAGCGAGCCGTACGGGTCCTGGAAGATCATCTGCAGCTCGCGCCGCAGCGGCCGCATCTGCCGGCGCGACAGCGTGGTGATCTCGCGGCCCTCGAAGGTGATCGAGCCGGCCGTGACGGGGAGCAGGCCCATGATCAGCCGGGCCAGCGTCGACTTGCCGCACCCGGTCTCGCCGACCAGGCCGAGCGTCTCACCGGGCCACAGCTCGAGGTCGACGCCGTCGACGGCCTGCACGGTGCCGGCGCTCGAGCCGAAGAGGCCCCGGGTGACCGGGAAGTGCTTGGTCACGCCGCGCAGGCGCAGCAGCGGCTCGCCGGCGTGCTCCGTCATGCCGGCTGCCCCAGGGCCGCGTCGGCCGCGTCCGCCATGTCGGCCGCGTCGGTCACCGGGCCGGCTACCGCCTCGGCCGGTCCGCCCGTGGTGCGCCCGGCGTGCACGGTCTCCCGGCGCAGCGCCGCCGCCTCCGCACCCGGTCCGAGCGCCTGCGCGGGCAGGTGGCAGGCGGAGGTGTGGGCGACCCCCGTACCGCCCGGGACCGGCTCGAGCTCGGGTCGGGTGGTGGTGCACACGTCCATCACGAAGGGGCAGCGCGGGTGGAAGGAGCACCCGGCCGGCAGCGAGAGCAGCGAGGGCGGCGCACCGGCGATGGGCACCAACCGCTCGCCGGCCCCGTGGCCGGCTGCGAGGGGTACGGAGGCCAGCAGCCCCAACGTGTACGGGTGGTGGCTGCGGTAGTAGAGCGTGCGCCGGTCGGCCACCTCGACGGCCCGGCCCGCGTACATCACCAGCACGATGTCCGCCATGTCCGCGACGACACCGAGGTCGTGGGTGATGATGATGAGGGCACTGCCGTGCTCGGCCTGCAGTCGCTTCATCAGCTCCAGCACCTGGGCCTGCACCGTGACGTCCAGCGCCGTCGTCGGCTCGTCGGCGATGAGCAGGCGGGGGTCGAGCGCCATCGCCATCGCGATCATCACGCGCTGGCGCATCCCGCCGGAGAGCTGGTGCGGGTAGTCGTCGATGCGCCGGTCCGGCTGCGGGATGCCGACGTGGGTGAGCAGCTCGATCGCCCGCGTACGGGCCGCCGAGCTGCTCACGTCGCCGTGGGCCTGCAGCACCTCGGCCAGCTGCCAGCCGACGCGGTACTGCGGGTGCAGCGAGGTGAGCGGGTCCTGGAAGACGAAGCCGATCTCCTTGCCGCGCAGCCGGCGCAGCGCCCCGGCCCGCATCGTCAGCAGGTCAGCGCCGTCGAACCGCGCGGTCCCCGAGATGCGCGCGCCCGCGGTCAGGCCGACCATCGTCTGGGTCGCGACGCTCTTGCCCGACCCCGACTCCCCGACGATCGCGAGCGTCTGGCCCGCGTCGAGGGAGAAGGACAGGCCGCGCACGGCTTCGAGCTCGCCGTCCTCGGTGGCGAAGGACACCCGCAGGTTCCTCGACCTCGAGCAGCGCCACCTCAGCCCACGACCGACCGGCCCGTCCAGCGGGCTCCCGGCACTAGCCGACCGACATGTTGGTGACGTCACCATTGTCGGCGAAGTTGAACCAGGAGAAGCCCTTCACGCGCGAGGACACGATCGTGACCGCGTTGCGCTCGACCAGCGGCGCCCAGGGCGCCTCCGCCATGACGGCCTTGTCGACCGCGGCCCACAGCGGGCCTGGCGTCTCGGACTGCAGCGCTGTGTTGATCTGCGCGTCGAAGGGCCCGCTGTTGAAGCAGCCGTAGTTGGTGGTGCCTTGCTCGCACGGGGAGGCCTGGCTCGACAGCAGCGGCAGGAAGAAGGACCGCGCACCGTTGCCCTGCCAGTCCGGCGACCAGTTGGGCACCGCGAGGTCCCAGTCGTTGGTCGTCGGGCTGGAGAGGTGCTTGGGGTAGAAGTCGGCGTTGGGCACCTGGTTGGGCTTGAGCGTGATGCCGGCCTTGGCGAGGTCCTGCTGCAGGGTGGTGAAGACGTCCTGGCCCTTGCTCTTCGGCCGGTAGAGGAACGTGCAGGTGATGCCGTTGGGGTAGCCGGCGGCGGCCAGCATGGCCTTGGCCTTGGCGGGGTCGCCCATGGAACCCGGCGTCGCGTACGGGTCGATCTTCTCGTAACCGGTGATGGTCGAGGAGAGGATCTGGTCCGTCGGCTTGGCGATGATGGTGCCACCCAGGGTCTGCGCGATGTTGACCTTGTTGACCGCGTAGTTGATCGCCTGGCGCACCGGGAGCTTCTGCAGCGCCTGGCCGCACGGGCTCGGGTCGGCGGTGGCCCCGGTCTTGGTGTTCATGACCACGTAGTTGACCGCGCCCTCGGGGCTGACGTGCAGCGTCGGCGAGCCGGTCGACTTCAGCATCTGCACCACGGCCTGCGGCGGCGAGGTCACGTCGAGGGAGTAGTCGGCCGTACCCGCCTGGATCTGCTGGAACTCGCTCTCGTCCGAGCCGACCGTCTCGTCGACGGTGATCTCGTCGACGTAGGAGCTGCGCAGCGGGTCGCTGGTGGCGTCGTACGAGGGGGTGCGCTTGAGGTCGAAGCTCTTGCCGGGGACGTAGCTGGCGATGTAGTAGGGCCCGCTGGAGACGAAGTGCTGGCGCATGTCGGCGGAGTCGGTGAGGTAGGGCGAGAGCACCTCCTCGGGCACCGGCGTGGCGAAGGGCAGCGCCAGGATGTTGAGGAAGTCACCGGCCTTCTGGGTGAGGGTGAAGGCGATGTGCGTGTCGTCCGGCGTGCTGATGCCGGAGATCTGGTTGCCGTCGATGTAGGTCTTGACCGCCGCCGGGTCGCCCGTCTTGACCTTGGCGAAGCCGTCGCAGAAGGTCGACATCCCCTTGATCGTCCCGGTGAAGTAGCCGATCGCGCCCGAGGCGCCGTTGGGGTCGCACAGCCGCTTCAGCGCGTACGTGAAGTCCGCCGCCTTGATCGCGCGCATCGTCGGGCCGCCGTAGTGCACGCCGGGGCGCAGCGTGAAGGTGTAGGTCAGCCCGTCGGGGCCACCGTGTGAGAGGCGGCGAGGTCGTCGACGGGCGCGGTGTCGCCGGCGCCGGCCAGCGAGCCGGGATCACCCGCGTACGAGGTGAGCTGCCGGGTGATCGCGCGGTCGAGGGTCCAGCCGACGACCTCGTACTCCTGGCTGGTGTCGAGGTTGCCGGGGTCGCCCTGGGACACGATCTTGAGCGTGCCGCCCTTGGGGAGGCTGCCGACCGGCGCGGACTTCGCCGTGCTGGTCGGAGCACTGCCCGTGCCCGTGCCCGTGCCCGTGCCCGTGCCCGTGCCTGTGCTCTTGCCGGACGAGGAGCTGGATGAGCTGCCGCACCTCGCCACCGTCAGGGCCCCGGCGAGCGCGACGACGCTGACGGCACCGCCCCGTCGGCGACCGGAGGTCTTGGTGCGGGTCTGCTGCTCGGCCATGGCTGTCCTCTCACCGGCGCCTGTCCTGGGTCGGGCGCGCTGTCGCGCAACGTAGGGGATGTGTGCGCTCGCCGTGGACCACCGCCACCGGGATGCCGCGCTGGGTGTCGACTCGTGATCCGCCCGACACGGCGCCGTCACACGGGCGGCGCGGTGGCCGCGCTGCCAGCGGGCTCTCAGCGGCCCGCCCGCACGCTGGGCAGATGGCATCCCCACGGCGAGGCACCCGGTGATCGAGGCGCGGTCGCTGACCAAGAGGTACGGCGACAAGACCGCGGTCGACGACCTCAGCTTCACGGTCTCGCCGGGGCTGGTCACCGGCTTCCTCGGCCCCAACGGCGCCGGGAAGTCGACCACCATGCGCATGATCGTCGGGTTGGACGCCCCCACGTCGGGGGCGGTGACGGTCGACGGCAAGGCCTACGCGGCCTCGCCGGCACCTCTTCGTGCTCCCCCCGATCCTGCAGGTCCTCCCCTCCAGCTGGCGCGACGCCGTGGGCAAGTACCTCCCGGCGCAGGCCGGGGATGCGCTCTCGGCTCGGCCCGACACCGCGCACCTCAGCCCGTGGGTCGGCTTCGCGGTCATGTGCGGGTGGGCCGCACTGGCCGTCGCGGCGGCGGCCTACGGGTTGCGCCGGCGTGACGCCTGAGGTGGTCGTGCTCCCACCGCCGAGCCGGCAGGGCGTGCGGGAGCGCGGAGGGCGAGGTGCGGTCGTCGCGCTGCTCGCTCTGGCCGGCTGCTCGTCGGTGACACCGCCGGGGCCGGCCCGGGCCGCCGCTGCCCCGCCCAGCGCGACGGCATCGGCTGCCCTGGTCGCCGAGGTGCCGGTCCGCACGGTCTTCGGGCGCTCGGTGCGGCACCGCGACCTGGTGGCGCTGCGGCTCGGTCCAGCTGACGCGCGTCGGCGCGTGCTCGTGGTCGGGGTCGTCCACGGCGACGAGGCGGCGGGTCTGCCGATCGTGCAGGCGCTGCTGCGGACGCCGCCGCCGGCCGGAACGGAGCTGGTGGTCGTCCCCGACCTCAACCCCGACGGCGTCGCGGCACACACGCGGCAGAACGCGGACGGCGTCGACCTGAACCGCAGCTTCCCGTACCGGTGGGAGCGGATCGGGCGTCGCGGTGACCAGCAGTACTCCGGCACCCGCGCCCTGGCCGAGCCCGAGTCGCGAGCGATGGTCGCGCTGGTGCGCCAGGTGCGTCCGACCGCCACCGTGTGGTTCCACCAGCCCGTGGGGGTGGTCGACGACTCCGGTGGGGCACCCGCCGTGGAGCGGCGCTTCGCCGCCGCGATCGGGCTCCCGCTGCGCCGCCTCGAGCGCTACCCCGGCAGCGCGACCGGCTGGCAGGACGCGACCATGCCGGGCACCTCGGCCTTCGTCGTCGAGCTGCCGCGGTCCGTCACCTCGCAGCTGCTGGCCCGTGCGTTGACCGCCCTGCGAGGGCTCGAGGTCGACCCGACCGCGTAGCGGGCGCACCGGCCACGACCGTCCTTCCCGCGCCGCACGTCGCGCCGTCCCCGATGCTTGCCCGACGACGGCAGGGTGGCGCTCGACATCGGAGCGTGCGCCACCGCTGCCGCGCTGGTCGGAGGAGACACATGGAGCGGGTGCTGGTCGCCAACCGAGGAGAGATCGCGGTGCGGGTCTTCCGCGCCGCGCACGAGCTCGGGTTGCGCACGGTGGCCGTCTACACGCCGGAGGACGCGACCGCGCTGCACCGCACCAAGGCGCACGAGGCCTACGAGATCGGGGAGCCCGGCCATCCGGTGCGCGGGTACCTCGACATCGAGGCGCTCCTGGGCATCGCCCGCCTCGCCGGCGTCGACGCCATCCACCCGGGGTACGGCTTCCTCTCCGAGAGCGCTGCGCTCGCCGAGGCGTGCGTCACCGCCGGGATCACCTTCGTCGGGCCGCCGCCGCCCGTGCTCTACCTCACCGGGGACAAGGTGCGGGCGCGCGACGCGGCCGCTGCCGCCGGCCTGCCCGTGCTCGGCGCCTCGCTGCCGCTGACGTCGCTGGACGAGGCCACACTGCAGGCCGCGGCCGAGCAGGTGCGCTTCCCGCTCTTCGTCAAGGCGAGCGCCGGGGGAGGCGGCCGGGGGTTGCGCCTGGTCACCGATCCACGCCGCCTGCTGGAGGCCGCGCAGAGCGCCTCGCGCGAGGCGGCCGCGGCCTTCGGCGACGGGACCGTCTTCCTCGAGCAGGCCGTGGTGCGGCCCCGGCACATCGAGGTGCAGCTGCTCGGTGACCCCGAGGGCGGGGTGGTCCACCTCTACGACCGGGACTGCTCCGTGCAGCGCCGGCACCAGAAGGTCGTCGAGATCGCCCCCGCGCCGGGGCTCGAACCCGCTCTGCGGCAGCGGCTGTGCGATGATGCGGTGGCATTCGCGCGGGCTGTCGGCTACGTCAACGCCGGCACTGTGGAGTTCCTGGTCGATGCTCAGGGGCGCCACGTCTTCATCGAGATGAACCCCCGCATCCAGGTCGAGCACACGGTCACCGAGGCGGTCACCGGCATCGACATCGTCGCCGCCCAGCTGCAGATCGCGGGCGGCGCGACCCTCGCGGAGATCGGCCTGGTGCAGGAGCGGATCTCCGTACGAGGCTCAGCGGTGCAGTGCCGGGTGACCACTGAAGACCCCGCCGACGACTTCCGGCCGGCGATAGGGACGATCTCGGTCTACCGGTCGCCGGGCGGCCCCGGCATCAGGCTCGACGGCGCGACCTACGCGGGCGCCGAGGTCAGCCCCTTCTTCGACTCCCTCCTCGTCAAGCTCACGACGAGCGCGCCCGACCTGCCGCACGCGGCCCGCCGGGCCCGCCGGGCGCTGGGGGAGTTCCGCGTGCAGGGGGTGCGTACGAACATCGGGTTCCTGCGACGGGTGCTGTCGGACCCCGACCTGCTGGCCGGCCGCGCCACCACCGGCTTCATCGACGAGCGGCCGCAGCTGCTCGCCGAGCCGGTCGGCGGTGACCGCGTGCAGCGATTGCTCGCGCGGCTGGGGGAGTCGACCGTCAACGGCCTCACCCGGCCCGCCCACCCACTGCTCGAGCCCCGCCTGCTGCTGCCGGTCGTCCCGGAGGGCGCCGCGCCTGAGGGCTCCCGTCAGCAGCTGCTCGAGCTCGGCGCAGAGGGCTTCGCGGCGGCGCTGCGGGCGCGCTCGTCGCTCGCGGTCACCGACACGACGATGCGCGACGCCCACCAGTCGCTGCTCGCGACCCGCATGCGCACGCACGACATCCTCGCGGCCGGCCCCGCCACGGCCCGGCTCCTGCCCGGCCTGCTCAGCCTCGAGGTGTGGGGCGGGGCCACCTACGACGTGGCGCTGCGGTTCCTCGGCGAGGACCCGTGGCAGCGCCTCGAGCTGCTGCGCGAGGCGGTGCCCGGCACCTGCCTGCAGATGCTGCTGCGCGGCCGCAACGCCGTCGGCTACACCCCGTACCCCGACGAGGTGGTGCGCGCCTTCGTCCGCGAGGCGGCGCGCACCGGCATCGACGTCTTCCGCGTCTTCGACGCGCTCAACGACGTGGAGCAGATGCGCCCGGCGATCGAGGCGGTGCGCGAGACCACGGCCATCGCGGAGGGGACGCTGTGCTACACCGGCGACCTCACCGACCCGGCAGAGCGGCTCTACACGCTGGAGTACTACCTACGGCTGGCCGACCGGCTCGTCGAAGCCGGCGCGCACGTGCTGTGCATCAAGGACATGGCCGGCCTGCTGCGCCCGGCCGCAGCACGCACGCTGGTCACCGCGCTGCGGGCCGAGCACGACGTGCCGGTGCACCTGCACACGCACGACACCGCCGGTGGGCAGCTCGCGACGCTGCTCGCTGCCGCGGAGGCCGGGGTGGACGCCGTCGACGCGGCGCAGGCCCCGCTCTCCGGTGGCACCAGCCAGGTCAACCTCTCCGCGCTCGTCGCGGCGCTGGAGCACACGCCGCGCGACACCGGTCTGCCGCTCGGCACGCTGTCGGCGCTGGAGCCCTACTGGGAGGCCGTGCGTGACCTCTACGCGCCGTACGAGGCCGGGCTGCGGGCGCCGACCGGCACTGTCTACCGCCACGAGATCCCGGGCGGTCAGCTCACCAACCTGCGGCAGCAGGCGATCAGCCTGGGCCTCGGCGACCGGTGGGCCGAGGTGCAGGAGAGGTACGCCGACGCCAACCTCCTGCTCGGCGCGCCGATCAAGGTGACGCCCACCAGCAAGGTGGTCGGCGACCTCGCGCTCTTCCTCGCCAGCGGCGACCTCGTCACCACCGACGTACGCGACCGGCCGCGCGACCTCGACCTGCCGGCCAGCGTGCTGGGTTACCTCGCGGGCGAGCTGGGGACGCCGCCCGGCGGTTTCCTCGAGCCCTTCCGGACGCTGGCCCTCGAGGGACGCACACCGGTCGTCGAGCCGGCCGAGCTGTCACCGGAGGACGCCGCGCTGCTGGTCGGCGAGGACGCCGCCGCGGTGCGGCTCACCCTGTCGCGGCTGCTCTTCCCCGGGCCCACCGCCGACTGGGAGGCCGCCGACCTGGCCTACGGCGACGTGACGGTGGTGGGCACCGAGGCGTGGCTCTACGGCCTGCTGCCCGGCGTGCCGGTGACGGTCGAGCTGCGCCCGGGCGTGACGGCGACCGTCGAGCTGGACACGGTGAGCGACCCGGACGACGACGCGCAGCGCACGCTCTACGTCCGGGTCAACGGCCAGCCCCGACCGCTGCGCGTGCTCGACCGCAGCGTCGAGGGCGCCCGTCCGCAGCGCCGTCGGGCCGACCCGAGCGCACCTGGGGAGGTGGGCGTGCAGCTCCCCGGCGTCGTCTCGCTGCGGGTCGCGGTCGGTGACGAGGTCGCCGAGGGCGACGTCGTCGCTGTGGTCGAGGCGATGAAGATGGAGGCGGCCGTCAGCGCGCCGGTGAGCGGGACGGTCCGCGAGGTCGTCACACCCAGTGGCGCCAACGTGGCCGTCGGCGACCTGCTGCTGGTCCTCGGGTAGCGGGTGGTGGACGCCCTCCGGCCGGCCCCGCCGGGTGCCACGATGGGGCGTAACCACCCAGATCGGGCGGTCCTGGCCGAGGGACGAGCAGATGAGCCGCACCACCGCGATGACCGTGAGCGCGACCGTCGCGCTGGGCGTGGGTGTGGCCCTGTTGCCGAGCACCGCCCAGGCGGCGGCGGCGTGCACCGGTGCCTCCACCGTGCGCTGCACCTTCGCGCCGACCGGCGCCGAGCAGACCTTCACCGTGCCGGCGGGCGTCGACCACCTCGACGTGCTCGCGGTGGGGGCGGCGGGCGGCCCCGGCGCCGCGGTCGAGGCGGGCATCGGTGCCGAGGTGACCGGCACCCTGACCGGGCTCACAGCGGGCGAGGTGCTCTACGTCGAGGTCGGCGGGGTCGGGACCACCGGCGGCGGTGGCTTCAACGGCGGTGGCTTCAACGGCGGCGGCGCCACGCACGACAGCACGGCGCACGCCGGCAGCGGTGGCGGCGCCTCTGATGTGCGTACGGAGCCCGCCACCGTCGCCGGTTCCCTCGGCACCCGGCTGGTGGTCGCCGGTGCCGGTGGCGGGGGCGGCGGTGACCTGGCCAGCGGCAACGGCGGTGATGGTGGCCCCGCCGGGCGCCCGGGGCTGGCGGGTCAGCCGAGCGCGAGCGGGGGTGTCTCGGCGCAGCCGGGCGAGGCGGGCACGACGAGCGCCGGCGGCGGTGGCGGCCAGGGGCTGCTCGGCGCGAGCGGGTCCGATGACGACGGCGCGGCGGGAGCGCTGGGCACCGGCGGCGACGGCAGCAGCAACGGCGGCGCCGAGACCAGCGGCGGTGGTGGGGGCGGTGGCGGCGTCTACGGCGGGGGTGGTGGTGGCGGTGCCGGCCTCGACGCCGGGGACGCCACCGGCGCGGGCGGCGGCGGAGGGTCATCGCTCGTGCCGGGGGGCGGCGACAGCGACGTCAGCTTCGACCCGGCGCAGGTGGTGCTCAGCTACTCGTCCGGTGCACCGGCGGCGTCGCTGCGGGAGGCGCCGTACGCCGCGTTGCTGCCGCTGCTCGGCGTACCTGTCGGTGTGCTGGTGGTGCGTCGCCGGAGGCGCAGCTAGACGGAGCCGGAGGCGCAGCGAGACGGAGCCGGCGCACGATGGCAGCAACGATGTCGGTGCACCGCGTGGGCATCTCGCTGGAGGGCATCGAGACGCTGCTGCATGACGTCTGATCACCGGCGACCCAGGACGAGGTCGCCGGACCGGGTCGGGCACGAGCTGGTCGGCTACGGGATGGCGAGCGCGATGCACCCAGCCGAGCAACAACGTGCCGCCGCGCGGCGTCATGGTCCGCTGGGGTTCCCGTCCCTGTTCCCATGCATGGTCATCGGCGTCGGCGTAGCTGGTGAAGTCAGCGTCCTGGCCGCCCGAGAGCAGCTCAGGCGCGACGACGGTGTCCGGCCTGCTGCAGGCTTACGCCCGATCATGCCGCGGTGGGCACCGCATGCCCACGCCGCAGGTTGAGCGCAACTGCGCCAGGTCGGTGGGCGTCGATCAGCCCAGCGACGCGGTTGCCGTGCGCAGTTCCTCCAGGGCTGCCAGCGCGTGTGGCGCGAGCCCTTCGACGTCATCACGATCACCTTCGGACCACTGGGCGTAGCCCCGCTTGAACGCGATGACCCCCAGCTCGCCCGCGAGGTGGGCGGTCGGGTCGGGGACACCGCGGGCGACGAGCGCGGCTGTCATGGCGGCCGCGAGACCGACGCTCTTGAGGGCGTCGCGCTCCTGGAGCTCGGTGCTGGCCGCCACGGCAGCCGTGAGGCGGGGGCCGAGCTCGCGGTTCACCGGTCCCATCGCGCTCGACGCTCGCTCGAGACCGGCTGCGACCGCCTCGAGCGGGCTGGCGGTCGCCGGCGCCTCGGTGATCCCGTCGGCGAGCAGCCTGCTCAACGTCTCCTGGCCGGCGACCAGCAGCTCACGCTTGTCGGAGAAGTGTCGGAAGAAGGTGCTCTTCGTGACCCCCGCGCGCTCGGCGATCTGCGCCACCGTGGTGGCGTCGTACCCCTGCTCGGTGAACAGGTCGACGGCCGCGACGACGAGTCGCTGGGTCGCCCCCGGTTGCCATCGAGCCATCGGACCAGCGTAGGTGATGGGACATCCATCCCGTCGGTGTGTACAGTCATGGGACAACGATCCCGTCACTCTCCAGGAGAACCTCATGCACGTGTTCGTCACCGGCGGTACCGGAACCATCGGCTCCGCCGTCGTCGCCGAGTTGGTCGGCAACGGCCACACCGTTCTCGCGCTGGCTCGCTCGGACGGCTCCGCGCTGGCCGTCGAGGGCGCCGGCGCCGAGGTGCTGCGAGGAGGTGTGGCGGACCTCGACGTCCTACGGGCCGGCGCCGCGCAGTCCGACGGCGTGATCAGTCTGGCGTTCGGACGCGACTACAGCAGTCCGGACGCGCTCGCGCAGGCCGTCGCCGAGGAGAGCGCCGCTCTCGCCGCACTAGGGCAGGAGCTGATCGGGAGTGACCGCCCGATCGTCACGGTCTCGGGTACGCCCTGGGTGCCGGGTCGCACGTCCACCGAGGGCGACCCGCTCCCGACCGATGGACCGGTGGGCGGTCGAAGCCGTTCGGTCACAGCGCTGCTAGACCTCGCCTCGCGCGGTGTGCGCAGCACGGCTGTCCGCATGCCGCGCACGGTCCACAACGAGGGCAAGGGCGGATTCGCCGGCCTGTTGACCGATGCAGCGCGCCGCGCCGGGGTGTCCGGCTACCCGGGCGACGGCACTCAGCGGTGGCCGGCCGTGCACGCGCTCGACGCAGCGGTCCTGTTCCGGCTGGCCCTCGAGTCGGCACCGGCCGGGACGTCCTGGCACGCCGTCAGCGACGAGGGCGACGCGGTGCGGGACATCGCCACCGTCATCGGCCGACGACTGGGCATGCCCGTCCAGGCGGTCCCGCAGGAGAGCTTCGGCCCGTTCGGCCCGATCTTCGCCATGGACCAGCCGGCGTCGAGTGCCCACACCCGCGCTGCCCTCGGGTGGCAGCCAACGCACCCCGGCCTCCTCGAGGACCTGGAGAACATCCAGCCCTGACGGCTCACACACGACCTGGACCGATCAGCGGGGTCCCGTCACCATCAGCGTGGACCGCGTCACATCTGGGCGGCACCCGCCACGATGGCCTCGCGGATGCGGGAGTAGGTGCCGCAGCGGCAGATGTTGCGGATGCCGTCGAGGTCCGCCTGGGTGATCGCCCGGCCCTGCGCCTTGACCGACTCCACGAGGGCCACCGCCGCCATGATCTGGCCGGGCTGGCAGTAGCCGCACTGCGCGACGTCGGCCGCCAGCCACGCCTCCTGCATCGGGTGCAGCGGCTTGCCGACCGTGGCGGGCAGGCCCTCGATCGTGGTGATCTCGTCGGAGGGCTTGATGTCGCCGACTTGCACGGAGCAGGGGTTGAAGGCCTTGCCGTTGATGTGGCTGGTGCAGGCCTTGCAGACGTTGAGGCCGCAGCCGTACTTGGGGCCGGTGATGCCGAGCAGGTCGCGCAGGACCCAGAGGACCCTCACGTCGTCCTCGACCTGGACCCGGACCGCCTTGCCGTTGACGCGGAAGGTGTGCGTGGACATGGCGGCTCCTCAGCTGTAGTTCGTCAGGCCGTCGGTGGGCGACTGCGGGATCGGGGGGACCGTCGGCAGCGGGGCGAAGCCGAGGTCGGAGTCGTTGGGGTTGATCGGGAAGGTCGTCGGCATGGTGCCTGTGGCCCGGGCGTAGGCGCAGGCGACTGCCGCTTTGGAGGCCGCGACGCCGAACTCACCGGCGCCGCCGGGGGTGCCCGTCGTGGTCGGCATGATGATGATCTCGAGTTCGGGTGGGGTGTTCCACTGCCGCGTGTAGAAGTAGTTGTCCCAGCTGCCCTCGAGGAAGTACCCGTCGGTGAAGTGCATGCTGGTGGTCAGTGCGTGCGCGATGCCGTCCATGATGCCGCCCATCATCTGGGCCTCGAGGCCGCGCGGGTTGACCGGCAGGCCGACGTCCACCGCGAAGACGACCTTGGTGACGCGTGGGCCGGTCACCGCGTCGCGGATCTTGCGGTTGACAGTGGCTGTGGTGCAATCGATCTCGACGAGGCAGGCGCACACGCCCTTGTACTCCGCGTGGAAGGCGATGCCCTGGGTGGTGCCGGCCGGCATCGTCCGGCCCCACCGACCCACCTGCGCGACCTTGTCGAGCACGGCCTGCGAGCGGGCGTCCTTCACGAGGGTCCGCCGGAAGGCGTACGGGTCCTGGCCCATGGCCTCGGCGAGCTGGTCGGTGGTGAGCTCGATCGCGGTGCAGATGTCGGGAGAGTAGATGTTGCGAAGGCTGCCGGTGTGGAAGCCCATGTCGACCTCGTTGAGCTTCTGGCTGGTGATCCCGTAGTTGTACGAGACGTTGGCCGTGTACTCGAAGATGGTCTGGGCCAGGGCCAGCGTGTTGGCTCCGGGCAGGTGGCCGGCGCGTGCGCTGACCACGTCCCCGAAGCCGTGGGTGAAGTCGGTGGAGACGCTGGTGTGCCGCTGCTGGAAGGCGATGACGTTGCCGGCGGCGTACGTCGCCTGGACCCGCGAGGTGGCCATGGGGTGCGCCCGGCCCTGCCGGAAGTCATCCGTGCGCGCCCACATCAGCCGCACCGGCGCGCCGAAGAGCTGCGAGGCCTGCGCCGCCTCGAGCGCCGCGTCGGGGAACAGGTGCCGGCCGAATGAGCCGCCACCCTGGGTGACGTGCACGGTCACCGCGGTGATGGGCAGGCCGAGGGCGGTGGCGATCTGGTCCTGCGCGACGATCGGCACCTTCAGCGGCGACCAGACCTCGGCCTTGTCGGGCTTCACGTCCGCGACGGCGACCCCGGGCTCGAGCGGGCTGTTGCTGGCGAAGGCGAAGGCGTAGGTCGTGTCGATCGTCGTGGCGCCCGCCGCGGCCAGCCCGGTGACCGGCGCGAAGGGCAGCTCGGCAGCCGCGAGCTCGGCCAGGATGTCGGCCTCGGTGCGGTGGTCCTCGCTGCCGGCGCTCCAGCTGACCTTCAGCGCGCGGACCGCGTCGATGCACCGGCCGAAGGTCCGCCCGCGGACGGCGACCCCGGACGGCAGTACGCCGACGTGGGTGATGCCCGGCATCCGCAGCACGGCGGCCTTGTTGGCGACCGCGACGACGGTGGCCTCGAGCGTCGGGGGCCGGCAGATCATCGTCGGCAGGGCCCCTGGCACGTGGAGGTCCATCGCGAAGACCTTGCGCCCGGTGACGATGTCGAGCGCGTCCACGCGGTTCTGCGCGGTGCCGATGATCGTGAAGCTCGAGGCGGGCTTGAGGGTCGGGGAGGCCACCCGGCTCGTCGTGACGGCGGCCGGCCGGGCCAGCGAGGCGTAGGAGACCTGCTGCCCCGCATGGGAGATCACCTGGCCGTCGAAGGTGCGCAGCGTGCTCGCCGGGACGCCCAGCTGGGTCGCCGCGGTGAGCACGAGTCGCTCGCGGGCGATGGCGGCGGCCGTGCGCACGGGTGTGTACATCGAGCGCATGGTGTTGGAGCCGCCGGTGAGCTGGTTGTCGACGAGCTCCGGGCGTGCGTCGCTGAGCGTGACGTGCACCCGGTCGAGCGGTACGTCGAGCTCCTCGGCGATGAGCATGCCGAGTGACGTGGTGATGCCCTGGCCGACCTCCGCGCGGGGCATGGAGAAGCCGATCGTGCCGTCCTCGTTGACCACGACGCTGATCAGGTTGGCGGTGGGCGCCGCGGCCATGTCCTGCAGGTCACCGAGGTCGACCTCGTCCGAGATCTCCGGTGGGGAGAAGATGCTCGCGCCAGCGATGCTCGCCGAGGCGACCAGGGTCGGCGCGGCGATGAGGAAGCCGAGGACCTTGCGCCGGGTGAACCCTGCGCCGTCGCTGCCCGGCTCGTCGCCGTCGGTGCGGTCGGGGCGCTCGCTCAGAGTGGTCACGATCTCCTCCGTGGTACGTCGGTCCGTGGTGCGTCGGTGCGCCGGGTGGGCCGCCCCTCCTTCGAGGCACCCGACCAGACCGAAGTGATCCCGGTCACTGGTCACCTCGGACTGTAGGCCGAGCCACCCGTGGGCACCACGCCGCCGTGCGCCAGCGTTGCGGGGCGGTTGTTGCGCCGTTGCACAGGCAGGTCAGGGGGCCGGGGACCAGGCGACCGCGCGCTCGAGGTCGGCGGGGGTGTCGAGGTCGGCGGGGGAGCCCGTACCCGTGCAGTCGACGCGGGTGATCAGGCCGGGGTGGGTGGCCAGCCAGGCCCGGGCCCCGGTGTCGCCGCTCGCGAGGCGGCCGACCCTGGCCCAGTGGCTGCGGTCCAGCAGGACGGGGTTGCGCTGGTGGCCGTCGTAGGTCGCCACCGCGGCGGTGGCCCCATCGACCCAGGCGGCTCGGAGGAGCTGCACCGCAGTGGGTCCCACGAGAGGCTGATCGGCGAGGGCGACGATGACGGCACCGGCGTCGGTGCCCTCGGCGGCCCGCAACCCGGCGCGCAGCGACACACCGAGGCCGCGCGCCCACTGCCGGGAGAGCACGACGGTGGCGCCGCGCAGGTCGGTCCTGCGCTGCACCTCGGCCGCCGCCGCACCCAGCACCACTAGCAGCGGGGAGCAGCCGCCGTCGGCGAGCAGCCCCAGGCCGTGCTCGACGAGCAGGCCGTCGCCCCAGGGCAGCAGCGCCTTCGGTCCGCCCATCCGGCGCCCCGCGCCGGCGGCCAGCAGCACCCCCGCGACGGAGCCTCGGGTCACGCGCGCGCCGCGGCCGGTGTCGGGTGGATCGCCCCGCCGGTCTCCGACAGCGGGCGGCCGGTGCCGCCCCAGCGCACGCGGATGATCTCCGCGGCGATGCTCACCGCCGTCTCCTCGGGGGTGCGGGCGCCGAGGTCGAGGCCGACCGGGCTGTGCAGCCGACCCAGCTCGGCCTCCGTCAGCCCCAGCTCGCGCAGCCGCTCCAGGCGCTCGGTGTGCGTGCGCCGACTGCCCATCGCGCCGACGTAGGCCGCAGGCCCGCGCAGCGCCAGCTCGAGCAGCGGTACGTCGAACTTCGGGTCGTGGGTGAGCACGCACAGCACCGTGCGCTCGTCGACGGCCGTGCGCGCGAGGTAGTCGTGCGGCCAGGCGACGACCACCTCGTCGGCGTCGGGGAAGCGGCGGGCGGTGGCGAAGACAGGGCGAGCGTCGCAGACGGTGACGCGGTACCCGAGGAAGGTGCCGAGCCGGGCGACGGCCGCGGCGAAGTCGATCGCGCCGAAGACGATCATGCGCGGAGGCGGGGAGAAGGACTGCACGAAGACCGCTACGTCGTCGACGCGGCGCTCGCCGTGCGGGCCGTAGTGCCGCGTGCCGTCCTGACCACCGGCGAGCAACCCGCGCGCGTCGTCGGTCACGGCGGCGTCGAGGCCAGGGTGACCGAGCGAGCCGGCGGTGCCGTCGCGGCGGACCGCACGCCGCGCCCCCAGCGCGGCCGGGCCGCCGACCACGGTGGCGAGGGCGACCGGCGTACCGGTGTCGAGGTCGTCGAGGACACCGCTGAGCAGCGCGGCGCCCTCGGCGTCGACCCGCTGGACGAGCACGTCGAGCACACCGCCGCAGGTCAGGCCGACGGCGAAGGCCTCGTCGTCGCTGATGCCGTAGCTCTCCACCCGCGCCGAGGCGCCGGCCATGACCTCCTCGGCCGCGGTGTAGACGGCGCCCTCGACGCAACCGCCGGACAGGCTGCCGAGCACCTCGCCAGCCGTGTCGACGGCCATCGTGGCGCCCGGCGGTCGGGGGGAGCTGCCCCTGACGGCGACGGTCGTGGCGAGGGCGAAGCCGGTGCCTGAGACCAGCAGGCGGCGCAGACCCGGTGCCACCTCGCGCATGCGCACCTCCCGCCGCCGGCGACGTCGCCGACGCCCTGAGCGTCGCACGACGCAGCGACGCCAGGTTGTGCGCCCGCACCTGCGGGCGCACAGATCGGTGTGCAGCCGCAGCCGCGCTCCGGTCGACCTCACGGTCAGCCGAAGCGCAGGATGGGTCGGTGGCAGCGACGGGCGGCGGGGCGGGCGAGCCGCAGCGGGATGACGCCCTCGCGGGGCCGGCTCTGGACCGTCGCGGGCGACCGCTGCGCGATCTGCGCCTGTCGGTGACGGACCGTTGCAACTTCCGCTGCACCTACTGCATGCCACGCGAGGTCTTCGGCGTGGGCCACGCCTTCCTGCCGCGCGAGCAGATCCTCAGCTACGAGGAGCTCACCCGGCTGACCCGGGTCTTCGCCCGGCTCGGTGTCACCAAGATCCGGTTGACCGGTGGCGAGCCGCTGCTGCGCCGCGACTTCGTGACGCTGGTCCGCGCGGTGGCCGCGACGCCCGGCATCACCGACGTGGCGATGACGACGAACGGTTCGCTGCTGGCCCGGCACGCGACCGCCCTCGCCGCGGCGGGGCTGACCCGGGTGACCGTCAGCCTGGACAGCCTGGATCCCAGAGTCTTCCGATCGATGGCCGACACCGCGGTGCCGCTGCAGACCGTGCTCGACGGGATCGTGGCCGCCCGCGACGCCGGCCTCGGCCCGGTCAAGCTCAACGCGGTGGTCCGGCGGGGGCTCAACGACGACGGGCTGCTCGACCTGGTGGCCTACGCACGACAGGGCGGCCACATCCTGCGCTTCATCGAGTACATGGACGTCGGCAGCACCAACGGCTGGCACGGTGCCGAGGTCGTCCCCGCAGCCGAGCTGGTCGAGCGGGTCGGGTCGTCGTACCCGTTGGAGCCGCTGGCGCCGAGGCAGATCGGTGAGACGGCGCGGCGCTGGCGCTTCCTCGACGGCTGGGGCGAGATCGGGGTGGTCGCCTCGGTCACCAACCCCTTCTGCACCGACTGCAGCCGGGCCAGGGTCACGGCCGCCGGTGAGCTCTTCACCTGCCTGTTCGCCACGACGGGTACGGACCTGCGTGCGGTGCTGCGCGCCGGCCCCGTCGCCGAGGCCGACGCCGAGCTCGAGCGGGTGCTGCGCGCGGTGTGGGCCGGGCGGACCGACCGGTACTCCGAGCTGCGGGCGAGCGGCGTGCTCGCCGGGGCGCCGCGGCCGGAGATGTCCTACCTCGGAGGCTGAGGCGGTTGCTGGGGCTGCCCGGCCGACGGCTGACGGCCTAGGCTCGGGCCGTGGCGATCGACCCCCGCGGGTGCCGACCTCAAGCGCTACCTCGCCGAGGACCCGGGCGGGCCGGTGGTGATGCTCAACCTGCTGCGCTTCGCCGAGGGCGCCCGTTCGTCCTATGACGAGTACGCACGCGCGCTGGCCCACGACGGCCCCCTCGCGCGCGTCGGCGGCGAGGTGATCTACGCGGGGGACGGCTCGACCGCCCTGGTCGCCGAGGACGGTCAGGCGTGGGACGCGGTGCTGCTCGTGCGCTACCCGAGCCGGCAGGCCTTCTGCGACATGGTCGCCGACCCGTCGTACCAGGAGGTCACGCACCTGCGTACGCAGGCGGTGAGCGAGGCGGTGCTGCAGGCGACGGTGCCCTGGCGGTCCTGACGTCGTCGGCGCGCACACCGCCGGAGGCGGCTCAGTCGACGTTGTCGAAGATCTTCTGCTGGTAGGCCAGGGCTACGCCGACGGTCCCGAGCACGACGCCCGCGCCCACGAGGAGCCACACCACGAGCGTGGTGCCCCAGGTCACCGCGGTCACCGCGCCCGCCAGGCAGGCGGCGCCGAGGCACATCGCGGCCACGGCCACCCAGAGCGCACCGGAGGTCCGCAGCGCGTCGTGCTCGAAGGGCCCGTGACCGATCACCGAGCCGCCGGCCCAGTCCTCCTCGGTGCCGCTGATCTCTGACATCGTCACTGCCTCTCTGCTCGTCGGTGGCTCACTCGTCCTCAGGTGCGGTGCTGCACCAGCAGCTGCGCGGCGCGCGCGACCATGGCCATGATCGTCAACGCCGGGTTGGCGGCTCCCTGGGTCGGCAGGGTGCTGCCGTCGGTGATCAGCAGGTTGGGCATGCCGTGCACGCGGTGGTGGGTGTCCACGACGCCGTCCTCGGGGCGGGCGGAGAGCCGTGCACCCCCGACGAGGTGGGCGTACCGCTGGACCGTCATGGTCTCGGTGGCGCCAGCGGCTCTCAGCAGGTCCTCCATGCTCGTCTGCGCGGCCGCGATCAGCGCCTTGTCGTTCTCGCACTGGCTGTAGGAGAAGTGCGCCACGGGCAGGCCGTGCCGGTCGACCTCGTCGGCCAACGTGACGCGGTTGGCCGCCTGCGGCAGCAGCTCGCAGAGCGCTCCCACGGTGGCCCAGTGCACGTAGTCACGCAGGTACTCCCGCAGCGGCTCGCCCCAGTGCCCCTGGGCGGTCACGTGCTCCGACCACGTGATCGGCAGCGGGCTGACCGTCTGCAGGGAGAAGCCGCGCCGGTAGGGCTTGCCGGGGTCGGTCTCGTACATCTGCTCGCTGCTGGCCTCCGGGGGCGGCGCCTTGTACGCCCTGACCTCCGCCTCGAAGCGCCCAGCGGTCTGCGGCGCACCCTGCACCATGAGGTAGCGCCCGACGTTGTCGGAGTCGTTGCCCAGACCCTGCGGGTGACGCGCGGTCGCCGAGAGCAGCAGCAGGCGCGGCGTCTCGATGCTGTACCCCGCGACGGCCACCATGCGAGCCCGCTGGCGGCGTACGACACCGTCGCGGACGTACTCAACGCCGGTCGCGCGGTCCGTCTCGTCGTCGACGAGGATCCGGCTGACGTGGCTGTGCGGCCGCACCTCGACGCCATGGGCGAGGGCGTCCGGGATGTGCGTGATGAGCGGGCTGGCTTTCGCGTTCACCTTGCAGCCCTGCTGGCAGAAGCCGCGGTAGATGCAGTGCGGGCGGTTGCCGAAGCGGCCGTTGCTGATGGCGACGGGACCCACCCGGGTCTCGATACCCGCCGCCCGCGCACCGCGGACGAAGACGTCGCCGTTGCCGCCCAACGGGTGCGCGTGCTGCGGGTAGCTGTGCGGCTCGCCCCACGGCCAGTCCTGACCGGCCACCGGGAGCTCCTGCTCGATGGCGGCGTAGTGCGGCCGGAGGTCGGCGTAGTCGATGGGCCAGTCGACGCCGACGCCGTCGCGGCTGCGGGTACGGAAGTCCGAGGGGTGCAGGCGCGGGACGTACCCGGAGTAATGGATCATCGAGCCGCCGACGCCACGCCCAGAGTTGTTGCTGCCCAGAGGGACTGGGTCGCTGCCGCCGATCTGCCGCGGCTCGTTCCAGTAGAGGGTGTGCGCGCCGCGCTCGTCACTGACCCAGTCGGCGTCCGGGTCCCAGAAGGGGCCCGCGTCGATCATGACGATGCTCCAGCCGGCGCGGCCGAGGCGCTGGGCGAGGACCGACCCGCCGGCACCGGCGCCGACGATCACGAGGTCGACCTCGTCGGTGTCGGCGTGCCGCCGCATGTCGCGCCGCAGCGTGTGGTTGGTGCGGGAGCCGTCGTCGGGGATCAGCCACGCGGAGTCGTTGCGCGCCCGCAGCCCGCGGTAGGTGTACCGCGTCGTCTCCGGGTGCAGCAGCCGGCGCGGGTCCGGCAGCGGCACCTTCATGCGCCGGGTCGACTCGCCGGGCGGACCCGGCGCGGACGCCCCACCAGCCCGTCCTGGACCCGGCGAGCGCGCTCGAAGCGCTCGGCCGCGGTGACCGGGTCCGTCCCGTCGTCGTCGGGGACCTCCCAGCGCTCGCGGGCGTCGACGCCGATGTTCTTGTAACCGCGGGGGTAGGCGGGACCGCCGAAACCGATCTCGTTCCACGCCCACGGGTGGGAGTAGAAGGACGCGCACGCGTACCGGCACCAGAGGCTCCACACGGCCTTGGCGGGTAGGTCGTGCCATGCGGATCCCCGCTGCGCGAGGTCCTGCACATCCTGGACGGCACTGGCCTGCAGCGACTCCGAGAGCAGGGCGAAAGAGCTCTCCCCCGCGCGCGTCGCCTCGTCGTCCAACGCGGCCAAGGTGGCCCGCCACGCCTGCTCGTCCGACGGCATGTCGTCGTAGTGCCACCCGTCGGTCTGCCCCGCGGCGAGCCGAGCATCGAGCAGCGCCACCACCGGCACTCGGGGCTCCGCGTCCTGGTGCAGGAGCTGGTCGCACAGCGCCCGGCAGGTCGCCTGCTCGGCTTGGGTGAAGAAGGAGAGCTCGACGCTCGGCGCGAGTCGGGCGAGGACGACCCCGGCGGTGACGTCATCCCAGCGATGGGCCTCGGCGAGCACGTCGTAACCGGGGAAGCGACCGCGACCCTGAGGCGTCACCCCGCGCTGATCGGGTGCCCGCCAGGGCATCAGTGACCCTCGCCTTCGCGTCGGAGGACCGCCGCCAGCAGCCCCATCCCGCCCACGAGGCTCGCCAGCAGTGGCGCGAAGACCGGCGGTCCCATCTCGATGTTGTAACCGAGCAGCTGCCGGCCTCCCGGCTTCTGCAGCACGCCGCGGATGTGCAGGTAGGTGCCCTGCAGGCCGTTGGCCACGATCAGCGCGCTGGCGAGTGGCAGGACGGTACGGGCGGCGCGCGCGCTGGCGACCGCTGCGACGCCGGCGGGTACGGCGGTCGGCACGATGACGATCGGCCACCACATCATCTTGTTGCCGAAGCTTGCGCTGTCGTGCGACGTGTAGATCTCCAACGTTGTGATCACAGCTCCGCCGGCGGTCAGGCCGGCGAGCATGCGCTCGAAGCGGCCGTGGCGCACGTCCGCCAGCAGTCGGGCCGGCGTGAGACGGGGAGGGTCAGCGCTCCGGCGGCGCGGGGTGACCACGGCTCAACCGCCCGAGCCGAGTCGCGGCGCGGCGGGCAGGAGTGGCGCCACGGCGCGGGCCAGGCGGGTGCGTGCGGACACGACCGCCGGCTCTGGGTCGCGCCGCAGATCACGGTGGCCGACGGCCGCGAAGGTCCCGGCGATGACCGCGTCCGTGCCGAAGGGCGCTCGGCGCCGGCCGTCGAGCGCTGCGGCCGCAGCAGCGGTGGCCGCGTGCAGGGCGTCGACCCAGATGCCGACGGCGAGCACGGCCGGCGTGGGCGCGAGCCCGGAGGCGGCCGCCTGCACCAGGTGGCGCACGCCGAGGACGCGGATCGTCCGCGTCGCACGCACCGACGGCTCGGTGCGGAAGACCGAGGTGAGCAGCGCGTCGGGTACGACGACACAGGCCAACCCCCAGCCGCCGCGGACCAGCTCGATGCGCCGCGCTGGTCTCCGCCGCTGGCTCACCGCCGGCCCCTCGTCGCCGCGAGCACCGCGGTCGCTCCGGCTGCCCCCGCCAGCGCGAGCGCTCGACGGTGCAGGTCGAGCACGAGCTGCGGGCTGCGGTGCAGGGCGCGGTCGTCGAAGTCGCCGTGCGCGCCGTGGTCACCCGCCACCGGCGTGTAGAGGTTGTCGCCGATCTCGGGCCGCTTGTCCTTCTTCGTCTGCTGGCCGCGGTAACCGGTGCGGCCCAGGTAGATGTCCAGCAGCGGCGCGATCGTCCGGTTGCCGAGGATGGTGCCGACCGTCGACGCGCCGACCCACGTCGTGCGCCGGCGGTGCTCTACCGCGTGCAGGACCGCGCGGGCGCCCACCTCCGGCTGGTAGATCGGCGCGACCGGTTGCGGGTGCTCGGGGAGCGCGGACTTGACCCAGCTGAACTGCACGGTGTTGAGCGCAGGCATGTGCACCATGGACACCCGTACCTTGCTCTTGTCGTGCAGCAGCTCGGTGATGACGCTCTCGGTGAAGCCGACCATCGCGTGCTTGGCGCCGCAGTAGGCCGCCTGCAGCGGGATGCCGCGGAAGGCGAGCGCGGAGCCGACCTGCACGAGCACACCGGCGTTGCGCGGCTTCATCAGGCGGAGCGCGGCACGGGTGCCGTTGACGAAGCCGAGGTAGGTCACGGCCGTCGACCGCTCGAAGTCCGCCGGCGAGATCTCCATGAAGGGGGCGAAGACCGAGGCCATGGCGTCGTTGACCCACACGGTCACCGGGCCGAGCTCGCGCTCCACCCGGTCCGCGGCGGCGTCGACCTGGTCGTGGTGCGCGACATCGGTGACGATGCCGAGCCCTCGCCGGCCGGCGGAGGAGATCTCGGCGACGGCGCCGGCGAGCCCGTCCTCGCCGCGCGCGAGGACGGCCACGTCGTACCCGGCGCCGGCCAGTGCCTGGACGATCGCGCGGCCGAGCCCGGCGGAGCCCCCCGTCACGACCGCGACCCCCTTTGCTGCGGGGCTGCCGGAGAGCGCGGAGAGGCGGTCTGGGTGTGAGGGCGGCACAGTCATGCTGTCGTCCCTGCCCAGTCTGGTGGCGCGGCACCACAGGAGCGGGCTGTGCGGGCGGGGGCGGGTCGGTCCCCATCCTCACCCGGCCGAGAGAGGATGGGAGCATGCCCCTCGACGGTGAGTACGAGCCCAGCCCAGAGACGTGGGTCCGCGAGCAGGTCGAGCTGATCGAGAGCTCGGGTGGTACGCAGGGCACGACGCTGCGCGGGATGCCGGTGGTCGTCGTGACCAACCGCGGCGCCAAGAGCGGCAAGCTCCGCAAGACGCCGGTGATGAAGGTCGAGCACCAGGGGTCGTACGCGGTCGTCGCGTCGAAGGGCGGGGCTCCTGAGCAGCCGACCTGGCATTACAACATGATAGCCGAGCCGCACGTCGAGCTGCAGGACGGGCCGCTCAAGCGCGACATGGTGGCGCGCGTCGTGCACGGCGACGAGCGGGCGCAGTGGTGGGAGCGGGCGGTGGCGGCGTACCCGGACTACGCCGACTACCAGCGCAAGACCGACCGCGAGATCCCCGTCTTCGTCGTCGACCCGGCCGACCCACCGCAGTCCTGACGCCGCCATCCACGACCAGACCGGAGCCCCCCATGGACCTGCCCTCCGAGCTGCTCGAGCTGCTCCGCCAGCCGAGCCCGTGTTTCATCGCGACGACCATGCCCGACGGGTCGCCGCAGCTGACCCAGACGTGGGTCGACACCGACGGCACGAACATCCTCATCAACAGCGTCGCCGGCTTCCAGAAGGTGCGCAACGTCGAGCGCGACCCGAGGGTTGCCGTCTCCGTCTCCGACCCGGCGGCACCGGCGCGCTACTTCGCCGTCCGCGGTCGGGTGATCGGCGTCACCACCGACGGTGCGGCGGAGCACATCGAGGCGCTGGGCCAGCGCTACCTCGGTGGCCCATACCCGTGGTACGGCGGCCGCGACCAGCAGCGCGTGATCATGACCATCGAGGCCGACAGCGTCGGCGGCGTGCACTGAGAGCTCGCTGGCGTCAGCCGGCCTGCTGACGCCACCAGGCGACGGTCTCCCGGGCGGCCACCTCCACCGGTGTCGGGCTGAGCCCGAGCAGCGCCTCGGTGGCGGTCGAGCTCATCACGAAGGGGGCCTGCAGCTGGTAGATGGTCTCGGCGAGCTCACGCAGGATGCCGGGCGCCAGCGCCCCCAGGCGCAGGACGACAGCCGGGAAGGTGCTGACCTCGACGTTGGTGCCGGCCGCCGCAGCGAAGGCTTGGACGAGCTCCCGTTGGGTGAGCGCGGGTCCGGTGGGGGCGTGGAGCACCCGGCCCCAGACGTCCCGTCGCCCGGCGGCGGCGACCACCGCGCGCGCGTAGTCGCCGACGTAGGTGAACGAGTGCCGCTCATCGGCGCTGCCGGCGACCCGCACCCGCTTGCCGGCGATGATGCGGGGGAGCATGCGCTCACCGACCTGGGCGTTGCGCGCGTACGGGCCGAAGAAGTCAGAGGCGACGATGCTGACAGTCGGGGTGGCCGCAGCCGCGCGCGCGGCGAGCAGCCGGACCCGGATGCCACGCTTGCCCCCCGTCGCGTCGCGTGGGCTGTCCTCCGTCATCACGTGCGCAGGGTCGCTGTAGGCGTAGAGGCTCTCCGGGAAGACGACGACCGAGCCAGCGGCAGCGGCCAGCACGGTCTGCTCGGTGCGCGGCAGCTCCTCGCTCCAGGTCTTGGCGGAGTACGCCGCGTGCGCGCAGTGGAAGACGGCGGGTGCGCCCTCGACCGCTCCGCGCAGCGCCGCCTCATCGCGAGCGTCGACGGCTCGCCGCTCGACCAGCGGGTGCACCGGGCCTGACCCGGAGCGCGTGATCAGCCGGACCGGGTGCCCGGCCTCGACCAGCTGGTCGGTGACCGTGTGCCCGACCGGGCCGGCTCCGATGACGACGTGGGGTGTGCTCACGGTGGCTCCCTCCGTTCTGTGAGAGCAGTGCTCTCGGATGAATCAACGATGCCACAACTCCGGTCTTTGCCAAGAGCAGTGCTCTCTGTTGTCGCTTCTGCTCTCCGCTGTGGGAGGCTGCGAGCGTGCCGACGCCGCGCGAGCAGGCCCGCGACCGGACGATGGCCGACATCACGCGCCTCGGCCGGGAGCACCTGGCTGCGTACGGAGCGGCCGGGTTGTCGCTGCGGGCCCTCGCCCGTGACCTCGGTGTCGTGTCCTCGGCCGTCTACCGCTACGTGCCGAGCCGCGACGACCTGTTGACCCTGCTGGTGGTCGACGCCTACATCGAGCTGGGAGGGGCGGTCGAGCGAGCCGAGGGGCATCGTCGACGCGCCGACCTGCTCGGTCGCTGGCGGGCCCTCGCGGGCGGGGTGCGCGACTGGGCGCTCGCCGAGCCCGCCCGGTACGGCTTGCTCTACGGCGCCCCCGTCCCCGGTTACGCCGCGCCCGCCGGGCAGACCACTCCGCCGGGTACGGCCGTCATCCGCCTGCTGCTGCAGCTCGCCGTCGACGCGGAGGCGGCTGGGTGCGTGCCCGCCGGCAGCGCTCGTGTTGTGCCGCCAGCACTGCGCTCCGACGTGCAGCGGATCAGGGCCGAGCTGGGCGTCACCCTCTCCGAGCAGATGCTGGTCGCGGCGACGCTGGCCTGGGTGAGCCTCTTCGGCGCCGTCAGCTTCGAGGTCTTCGGCCAGTACGGCGCGGACACGTTCGCGCGGCCGGACCTGCTCTTCGCCGCGCTGGTGGACCTGCTAGCCGGGGCGCTTGGTCTGCTGTCGCCCTGAGTCGGGCGGCAAAGCTCGTACCGCACGCACTTCTGTGCATGAACCGCCCTGACCTGGCTCAAGCGCTGCATCGACGCCTCCCCCTCATCACCTGACCGACGCTCACCCCCGACCGCCCACCACCCGAGGACCCGGAGCACACCCACCCGGGACCCCGCACGCCCCCAATGCCCGAAACAGCGCGCTCAAGATCAACGGAGCTTGATCAGATACTCAGCGGTGCATCCGGGCTCAGCCGGACAACAAAGCGGACAGGTCTATTGGGACGGCGCTCCTGCTCTCGCTCGCCATCCAGCCGACAGCGTGATCATGTGTGGCTGGCCGGTCGGCTACCGGGACGGCCTCAGTTCAGTCGGTTGGGGCGCTGGCATGCTGCGGTGGTGGCGACGACGGGCGGACCCCGAGTGATCGGTTTGCTGGGTGGGATGAGCTGGGAGTCCAGCGCCGAGTACTACCGGTTGGCCAACCAGCTGGTGCGCGACCGGCTCGGCGGGCTGCACTCCGCCCGGCTCGTGCTCGCCTCGGTCGACTTCGCCGACGTCGAGCGGCTGCAGGTCGCGGGGCTGTGGGAGGAGGCCGGGCAGCTGCTCGGCGACGTCGCCCGCGGCGTCGAGGCCGCCGGCGCCGAGATGCTTCTGTTGTGCACCAACACGATGCACAAGGTCGCCGACCAGGTTCAGGCCGCGGTGTCGATCCCGCTGCTGCACCTGGCCGACGCGACCGCCGCCGCGGTGCGTCTGGACGGGCTGAGCACGGTAGGGCTGCTCGGCACCGCGTTCACGATGGAGCAGGACTTCTACCGCGACCGGCTCGCCGGCCACGGCCTGCACGTCCTCGTCCCGGACGCCGCCGACCGGGCAGTGGTGCACCGGATCATCTACGAGGAGTTGTGTCTGGGCGTGGTCCGCGAGGCTTCCCGCCAGGCCTACCGCCGGGTGATCGAACGGTTAGTCGCGGCGGGCGCCGAGGGAGTCATCCTCGGGTGCACGGAGATCGATCTGCTCGTCGGCGCCGCGGACAGTCCGGTGCCGGTGTACCCGACGACCCGGCTGCACGTCGAGGCCGCCGTCACGGCTGCCCTCGCTGGGATCTCACTTCAATGACGCCCTTGGGCCACCCCGGCGTGCAGGCATCGGGCTCGGCACAGCGGCCTTCCTACGTACCGATGGCCGTTCGTCTACCGAGACCCGCCGGGATCTCGCGCGTAAGGCCCACTTGTGGCTGAGCTCAGACTCTGGAGGAGACCGCGCACGTGGGTTCGCCTTCGAGAACGACGGACCGGTGACCTGCACGCTCCGGGGATTCGTAAACCTAACTATGATCGGTGCGAGCACCTGCCTTTGACGTATATTAACGGCGGTTATCAGCAGGACTACAGCGTCAGCGCTATAAGTCTGCAGCCGGGCGCGGCGGCCTGAGTCATCGTCGATCGTTACCGGTGTGACGGCAAGCACAGCACGCTCGTGACTGCTGCAGCCGTGACCCTCCCAGGCCAGCGGGCACTCTGAAAACTCCATACTCAGACATCGTCTGCACGGACCGGATAGCCAGGGCCAGCAATAACATCTTTATGTCGCCATTCTTGCCGGTTACCCGAGACTTCCCGTTCTGCTTGAGGCCGACGGTTTTCGTCCACTGACAGTTACGACGTTTCGACGTTTCGTCACTGCTCAGGGCTTCTCGGCATGGCGGCTTGATCTTGGGCTGGGCGCGGGGAGGCGCGGGTGTCCGGTTCTGCGTCTTCCCCGCAGGCAGGGCGGTTCATGCCCGAGTTCGTGTTGTCCCCCGGTCCCGGTGTCGTCCTCGGTGGCCCAGCTGTCGGGTGTTGCTGGCCGAGCGTGACACGCGGATCGTCGATCGTCGCGCAGGGACAGGCCTTTGTCTGCGTTGACGACGCGGGTGGCGGAGCTGGAGGCGCAGCTGGGGGGAGGCCGGGGGGAGCCCGCGGGGAGCCGCGCAACAGTTCCCGTCCGCCGTCCTCGGACGGCTATGCCGAGTGGGGGTGAAACACCATCAACATGAGGTGCCTCGTGTCGGCGATGAGCGCGGCGGATGAGGTCGCGGTGCACGGCACGGCGTTGCTGTTCCAGGCGCGACCCGCCTCGATCTCCAGCACGATGCCGAGCTCATCATGGAAGCCGTCGATGTCCATGGTGACGTCTGGTGCGCCGCCCTCTCCGAAGAGCACCGGTCGCGAGATCTTGTCGGCGCTGCGCTTGCCGACTTCGACGCTGAAGCCGAGCGCCGCCAGCCCCGGCGCGACCCACACCAGCACAGCGTCACTCGTCACGTGCGGCCCGGCGGTCGTCGCGATGGCGTCCTCGCTCGCGACGACGGCCGACACGACACCGCCGACCCACGCCGGTGGGCGTCGCGAGCGGGAAGAACTGCCAGCGCACGGAGGGGACCCGGCGCAGCTTGCCGTAGAAGGTGCAGCGCGCGCGTAGCTCAGCCGTAGCTCGCCGTCGGCACGCTGGAGCGGTGATCGACCACGACCCTCGGCAGGCCGAGGACGGCACCGCGCACTTCACCTACTTCATCGCTGAGCGCGAGTTGTCCTTCACCTGGAACGGAACAGCCGAGCACATCGACGTCAGCGTGGGCGGGTACGGCGAGCGCGTCACAGCCCACGCGCCCTGTCCGCATCCCCGCGCCCTCCGGCGCACCTGGCGCAGCGCGCTGCTGACCTTCCGAATTGCTTGCGACACCTGGGCCGGCACGCACACGTGATGATGCCTGTGGAAACGCCTCCGCGGAAGCGCCTCAGCGTCCCAGGTGACCGCGGGAAGTCTCCACCGCCAGGGCCAGGCCCCGCTCGGGATCCAGCGCTTGCAGATGACGGCGGCCGTACCCCGGGGGACGACCAGGCTCGTCGTGCGGTCGGCGCAGAGTCAGGAGCTCGAGCCCGCGACCTCGCACGACCTGCGGGTGCCGCGTTGACAGCCCCCTGCTCGCTGGGTGCGGCCCGCGCGCTCGGTGAGCGCGCTGCGCCGCGGGTCGTGCGGTCCCCCGAATGTCTCGTCGCCCGCGGTGGGCTCAGCCGACGAGGTAGTGCCGTACCCCGTCGATGTCGCTGGCGCGCAGCCGGTCCTGTGCGACGAGTAGCGCGAGGTGCGCGCCCGTCTCGCTGATGGCGAGCGTCGTGTTGAACAGGTCGAGGTCCTCGAGCTTGTGCTCCCGGCGGGTCCAGCGCAGCTCCCCGGCCACCGCGAGGCCGGTCGTCGCCCCTCGCTCGACCGCGCGCTCGGTCTCCTCGAGCCGGTGGCCGTGGTGGTCGACCAGCTCGTCGACGCGGGCGTGCACGCTCGGGGCGACGGGGCCGTGCGCCGGCAGGAGCACCGCGTCGGGGCGCGCGCGGACGACGGCGAGGGAGTGCAGGAAGTCGCCCAGCGGGTTCGGGGAGAGGACCGGCTCGAAGCCGATCGAGGGGGTGATGGTCGGCAGCACGTGGTCACCGGCGAAGAGCAGCCCAGCGGCCAGGTCGTGGAAGACGACGTGGCCCCTGGTGTGCCCCGGTGTCTCGACGACCTCGAGGGTGCGGCCCACCTCGGTGGTCAACGGGCCGGGCCGGAGCCACTCGTCGGGCAGCTCCCAGTCGCGGGCCGACGGGCGCTCGGCAGTGGCGAGGTGCGCGGTGAGCCGGTCGGCGACGGCGCCGGCGCCCATCAGCCGCAGGGTGCTCAGCATCGCCGCCGAAGGCTGGTGCGCCGGGTCGACGATCGACTCCATCGACGCGCGCTCGCCCTCGCCGAGCGCCACCGTCGCCCCGGTGTCGCGCCGGATCGCCACCGCCTGCGTGTAGTGGTCGCGGTGCACGTGCGTCACGAGGAAGCGCCGGATGTCGCTCTCGCCCAGCTCGAGCCGACGTAGCGAAGAGGTCAGCAACGCGCGTGACTCGGGGATCGACCAGCCCGCGTCAACCAGCACCGCCCCCGTGTCGCCGGTGAGGACGTAGACGTTGACCGCGCGGAGCCCGTCGTTGGGCAACGGCAGCGGCACGCGGTGCACCTCCGGTGACACCTCCTCGACCGCCGGCTCGGCCCACGCGCCCCGCCCCCTCTGCACCTCGGTCACCGGGACACCTTCTCCTCCTGCGCGTCTCGGCCCTGCCAGGTGCACACGCAGACCTCGTTGCCCTCGACGTCGGCGAGGATCCAGAAGGCGGGCGCCGCAGCGTCCGAGAGGAGCACCCCGCCCGCCGCGAGCGCCGCATCGACCCGGGCGGCGCGCTCGTCGTGCGGTACGGAGATGTCGAGGTGCAGCCGGTTGCGCTGCGGCCGCTCGGCGTCCATCTGCTGGAACCACACCGAGGGTCCCTGCCGGCGCGGGTCGACCAACCCGCCCGCCGGGTCGCCGTCTGGCAGCTCGTCGACGTAACCCAGCGCCGCCGCCCAGAAGGGCCGCACCGCGGGGATGTCGAGCGCGTCGACGGCGAGCTCGAGCGTCTGGGTCACCCGCTCCTCGCCGAGCCCCGGCTCGCAGGTGCGGCCGAGCCCGGCGACGACCGCGGACAGCCTGCCGGCGAGATCCAGGTCGGGGGCGGTGGGGCGCACCGTGCCCGGCGTACCGATCGAGAGCTCGACGCGGTCGGCCGCGAGCCGTACGTCGAGGTGGGCGCCCAGGTCGCCGACCGCCGCGGCCAGCGCCGCCGCCACCTCGGCCGCGTCCCCGAGCGAGCCCACCCGCACGCCGGTCTTGACCTGGCCGAGCAGCAGGCGCCACCCGGCCGCGTCGACTGCCTCGGACACCGTCTGCCGGCTCAGGAGCGTCATGTCATGACCTTCTCGCGGCTGAGCACGCGGGGCGCGGCCACGACCGCGGCGAGCAGCACCGCGACACAGCCCGACGCCAGCAGCGGCCCCCGCCCGTCGCCGTGCCAGGCCAGCCCCGCCCACACGCCGGCCACGAGCGCACCCCCGCCGATCAACCCTTGGTAGAGCCCCTGCGCCCGCCCCTGCGCCCCGGCCGGCGCGAGGCTGCTGATCCACGCCTTGCCGACACCGTCCGTCGCCGCGGCGAAGAAGCCGTAGACCGCGAGCAGCGGCCACACGGCTGCGGTGCTCGTCGCGAGGCCGAGCCCGCCGTAGGTGACGGCGAAGCAGAGCAGGCCCACGGCGATCACCCGGCGCGGCCCGAGCCGGTCGGCGAGCGCACCGGCGGGGTAGCTCGCCGCGGCGTAGACGGCGTTGTAGGCCACGTAGGCCAGGATGACGAAGACCACCGAGTGGCTGAGCTCGGCGACGCGCAGCAGCACCAGCGCGTCCGGGAAGTTGACCAGTGAGAAGGCCACCAGCACGGCGAGGGTGCGCCAGTACTCCCGGGGGAGCGGCTCGGCGGTGACGGTGCGCCCCGCACGGGCGGGTACGGCCGGCCCCTCGCGCACCAGCCGGACCAGCGTGACGCTGATCACGGCCGGTACGACCGCCAGCGCGAGCAGCGGGCGCAGGTGGTGGTGCAGGAGCTCGTAGCCCGCCAGACCGAGCAGCGGTCCGACGACGGCCCCGGCGGTGTCCATCGCGCGGTGCAACCCGAAGGCGCGACCCCGTGCGCCGAGCGGTACGCCGACCACCAGGAGCGCGTCCCGAGGGGCGCCGCGGATGCCCTTGCCCAGCCGGTCGACCACCCGCCCGAGCAGCACCACGGGCCACGCGAAGGCGACCGCGACGACGACCTTGCCGAGCGCAGCGAGGCCGTACCCCGCCGCGATGAGCGGGCGCTTCGCCCGACGGTCGGCGAGCCGCCCGGAGAGCAGCCGGCTGACGCTCGCGGCACCCTCGGCCAGCCCCTCGACCGCACCGACGACGGCGACGGGCGCGCCAAGGGTGACGGTGAGGAAGATCGGCAGGATGGGGTAGAGCAGCTCGCTCGCGGCGTCCTGGGCGAAGCTCACCGCGCACAGCACGATGAGGTTGCGGCTCAGCCAGGGCCCCTCGCGCGACGCCGCTGCGGTCACCTCACCTCAGCGGCGTGCCGGTCGCGGTGGCGGTGCCGGCGGACCAGCAGGAAGACGGCGATCAGGACCAGCAACCCCAGCCCGATCAGCGTCGCGTTGTGCTCGACGGTCTTGTACTGGCTGCCGACCGCGTAGCCGAGCAGCACGAAGAGCGTCGCCCACAGCGCACCGCCGGCGACGTTGAAGGCGAGGAACCGGAGGTAGGGGATGCCGGCCATCCCCGCCAGTCCCGGTACGAGAACCCTTGCCGCGGTGGTGAAGCGCCCCACGAAGACGGCCTTGCCGCCGAGCCGGCGCACGCTCTCCTGCGTGCGCTGGAGCTTGTCCTCGTCGAGCAGCCGGTCCGGCACCTTGCGCAGCAGCCGCTCGCCGTAGCGCTTGCCGATCTCGTACCCGACGCTGTCGCCGATGATGGCGCCGCTGATCCCGAGGACGAGGACCGCGGTCAGGCTCACCTTGTGCTGGTTGGCCAGGACGCCGCCGAGCAGCACGCCGATCTCACCCGGGATGATGAAGCCGACGAAGGCGCTGGCCTCGAGCAGCGGCAGCGCGAAGACGAGCAGCAGGGCGAGCGCAGGCGGGAGGCGCAGGATCGACTCGGCGATGCTGCTCACGGGGCGGGGACGGCGGCGGTCTCGAGGGCGGGGGTGGTGCGCACGGTGCTGACCGTAGGGACTGGCACCTGATGCACGCATGAGAGCCCGACCGCACGGACGGGTGCTCCCGGTCGGAAGCGGGGAGAGAGCACCGGTGACAGGAGATCTGCCTCAGGGCCGCACCCGACCGGGGACCGGGGCGCGCCTCCCATGACGGCGCCCGCGCAGACGCCTCTCGCGCGGCGGCCAGCGGCGAGCCGGGCGCTGCACGCACTCGGGCAGGGCTCGGCCACCGCGTCTGCCGCCGTGCTCGCGGCCGTGGTCAGCCTCGGCTTCCTCGTGGCGGCCCTGCTCGCCCGGCACGCCTCGGAGGTGCTCACCTCCTTCGAGGCCCTCGCCGCCGCCGTGACGCTGGTGATGGTCTTCGCGCTGCAGCACACCCAGGCGCGCCAGCAGACCGCGCTGCAGCGCAAGCTCGACGAGATCCTCCGGGTGCTGCCGGGCGCCGACACCCGGCTGGTGCACCTGGAGACCGCGGCCGACCCCGAGCTGGTCGCAGCGGGCGAGTCACACGACGCGGTGCGCGCGCACGCCCTCGGCGAGGCCTGAGCCACCTCCAGCCTCATTCCCATCTGGCTCCCAGGACCGCGACCGACGCTGGTAGCACCGCCGACCGAGCGGTGCCCGTCCGTCGGCAGGAGCCCCGTGGTCACGCACGCCCCACGTACCGTGCCGAGGCTCGCACCTCCCCAGCGCGCCCAGGGCACCGCCGGTGTCAGGGGCACGCTCGCTGCCGGAGCACTGGTCATCGTGGCGCTGTGGTGGCACGACCCGACGCAGCTCCGCGGCCCGGGCGCCACCGTCACCTCGCTGGGGCGGCTCTCCGGGCTGCTCGGTGCCTACGCCGTCCTCGTGCAGGTGCTGCTGCTCGCCCGGCTGCCGTGGTTCGAGCGCGCCGTGGGCTTCGACCGGCTCACCGCCTGGCACCGCGCCGCCGGCACCAACATTGTCATTCTGCTCGGCGCGCACGTGCTGCTCATCGTCGAGGGGTACGCCCTGGCGGCCCAGCGCGGTGCCGTCCCCACCGCGTGGCGGGTCATCTCCACCTACCCCGACATGATCAAGGCGCTGCTCGGGATGGGCCTCTTCGCCCTCGTGGCGGTGACCAGCGCACGGGCGGTCCGGGCCCGGGTGTCGTACGAGGCGTGGTGGTTGCTGCACCTGGGCGCCTACGCCGCCGTCGCCCTCGCCTTCTCCCACCAGACCTCCTCCGGGGCGGATTTCGTCGGCCACCCGGTCAACCGGCTCCTCTGGCGCGCGATGTACGTCGCCGTCGGCGGCTGCCTGCTCACCTGGCGCGTCGTGCTCCCACTGCGCGCGTGGTCCACCCACCGGCTGATCGTCGAGCGGGTCGTGCCGGAGGGGCCGGGCGTGGTCAGCGTGTGGGTCCGCGGGCGCCACCTCGAGCAGATGGGCGCGCAGTCGGGGCAGTTCCTGCTGTGGCGCTTCCTCAGCCGCGGGCATCTGTGGACCGCGCACCCCTACTCCCTGTCGGCCGCGCCGGACGGGCGGCACCTGCGGATCACGGTGAAGGCATCGGGCGACCACTCCGCGGACCTGGGTCGGCTCAGGCCAGGGACGCCGGTGCTGACCGAGGGTCCCTTCGGTCATTTCACGGCAGCCAGCTCCACGCGCCGGCGCAGCGTGCTCATCGCCGGCGGGGTCGGCATCGGGCCGGTACGCGCGCTGGCCGAGACCCTCGCGCGCACCGCGGCCCCCGGCGACGTGGTGCTGCTCTACCGCGCGAGCCGCGAAGAGGACCTGGTCCTGCGCGGTGAGCTGGCCCAGCTCACCGCGGCCTACGGCGTGCGCGTGCAGCACCTCATCGGGCGGCGCGCCGAGCTGGCCGAGGACCCGCTGGGCGCACCGATGCTGATGCGGCTCGTGCCGGACCTGCTCAACCGTGACGCCTTCGTCTGCGGGCCGGACGGGATGACCATGGCGGTGCTCGAGACGCTGCGCGACCTCGGGATGCGCCCGTCGCAGCTGCACGCCGAGAGCTTCAGCCTCCGATGAGCGCTCCCCGCCCCGCCTCCCGACCCCGGCGGATCGCCGCCCTGGTCGGCGCGCTCGCGGCGGTGACCTGCGTCGTCGAGCTCCGGCAGGCGACCGCTGCGGCCCCGCACTCCGCGCTGGCCGGGGCGCTCCTGCCGCCGGCCGGGGCGGTGCGCCGCGTCGCGCCGCCGACCACGGCGCCGACGACGGTGCCGACGACAGCCGCCCCGGCGACCTTCGGCCCGGCAGCAGCCGCACGCAGACCGTCGTCAGCGCCGGCGAGTGCCTCGCCCGCGGTCGGGCCGGTCACCCTCACCGGCGACCCCGTCGACGTCGGGTACGGCACCGTCCAGGTGCAGATCACCATGCAGGGCGGCCGCATCACCGGCGTCACGGCGCTCTCGCTGCCCTCCGGGGGTCGGTCGAGCGACATCAGCTCCTACGCCGCGCCGCAGCTGCGCGCCGAGACGCTCCAGGCGCAGACCGCCGGGATCGACGCGGTCAGCGGCGCGTCGTACACCAGCGCTGGTTACGCCCGCTCGCTGCAGTCGGCGCTCGACCGGGCGGCCGGGTAGGTGCTGCGTCGCTGCGTGCACGCCGAGGCAGTGATGGGCACGGTGGTCAGCATCGACGTCCGTACCGACGCGGCGGCTACCCGCGTGCGGGCGGGGCTCGAGGCGGCGGTGCGCTGCCTGCACGAGGTGGACGCGACCTTCAGCCCGTACCTCCCCGGGTCGGTGGTGAGCCGGGTCGGGCGCGGCGAGCTGCCCCTCGCCGCCTGCCCACCCGACGTGCGGGAGGTGGCGGAGCGCTGCGTCGCGGCCGAGCGGGTCACCGGCGGCTCCTTCAGCGCGTCCTACCGAGGCAGCGACACGTGGGACCCGACCGGGCTGGTCAAGGGTTGGGCCGCCGAACGGGTCAGCCGGCTGCTGCACGCCGAAGGGCTCGGGCGCCACTGCGTCAACGCGGCTGGCGATGTGCGGCTCGGCGACCCGCCGGACCCGGAGCGGCCCTGGCGCGTCGGCATCACCGACCCGCGCGACGCGCAGCGACTGCTGACCACGGTGAGCGGCAGCGCCATGGCTGTGGCGACCAGCGGCACGGTCGAGCGCGGACCGCACGTCCTCGACCCCGGCACCGGCGAGCCCCCGACCGGGCTCCTGCAGGTGACCGTCGTCGGCCCCGACCTCACCGAGGCCGACGCCTACGCCACGGCGGTGCTGGCTGCCGGCGGGGACGGCGTCGCGCTGGCCGGCCGGTTGGCGGGTGGGGGATGGCAGGCGCTCCTCGTCCGCGCCGACGGTTCGGTCTGCCGCACCCACGGCTGGCAGTCGGACCGCACCGTCGAAGATGTCGTGGCGTGACCGAGCGCGCCTCCCTGCTGCTCGTCGAGGACGACCCCCACCTGACCGACCTGCTCGTCCGCCTGCTCGAGGACGAGGGTTACGAGGTCACCGCCGCCCCGGACGGCCAGCGCGGCCTGCACCTGGGGCTCACCCGCGCCTTCGACGTGTTGGTGCTCGACCGCGGGCTGCCCGGCGTCGAGGGGCTCGACCTGCTCAGCCGGCTGAGGGGGCGGGGCGTCCTCACCCCCGCGCTCGTGCTCTCGGCGCGCAGCAGCGTCACCGATCGGGTGGCCGGCCTCGACGCCGGCGCGGAGGACTACCTCGGCAAGCCCTTCGACGTCCTCGAGCTGCTGGCTCGGCTCAGAGCCCTGCGGCGCAGGCACTCCGAGACCGCACAGGTCCTCGCGCTCGGCGGCCGGTGGCTCAACCTCGAGACGCGAGCGGTCACCACCGAGCGGGTGCCGTCGGCAGCGGCGGCCGGTGACGTCTCGCTCTCGGCCCGCGAAGCGGCCCTGCTCGCCACGCTCGCGGCCCGGCCGGCGCGGGTCTTCACGCGTGAGGAGCTGCTGCAGCGGGTCTTCACCGACGCGGAGACCGAGCTGGTCGTCGACACCTACGTGCACTACTGCCGGCGCAAGCTCGGCCGGGGCATCATCACCACGGTGCGCGGAGTCGGTTACCGGCTCGGAGCATGACCCGCCACCCCGAGGAGCTGCTGCTCGCGCGGACCGCCCGCCGGGTCGCCGTGCAGGCCACCGGCCTCGTCGCCACCATCGTCGTGCTCCTCGCCGCGCTGGCGACGGGCGTCGTGCTGCACCAGCAGGCGGCCGCCTCCACTGCTCTGATCACCGACGCCGCGGCCCGCGCCGATGACGTCAACGACCCGCCAGCCGACGTCTGGCTGGTGCTGGTCGGGCCGACGGGCAGCACGTCCTCGCCAGGTCTGCCGGCCGGCCTCCCCGACGCGGCGGCCATCGGCAGCGTCATGCGCACCGGCCGGTCGCGGGACGAGACCGAGGAGGTGGCCGGGCGGCGGGTGCGACTGCTCACCCAGACGCGGGGTGACGGGATCGTGCAGGCGGTCCTCGACCTGCGGACCGACCACGCCGACCGCCGTTCGCTGCTGCTCGTCCTGCTCGGCGGCGGCGTCGTCGGACTCGCCGCCGCCGCCGCCGTCGGGCTGCTGCTCGGACGCCGGGCCGTGCGTCCGCTCGCCGACGCGCTCGCGCTGCAGCGCACCTTCGTCGCGGACGCCAGTCACGAGCTGCGCACCCCTCTCACGCTGCTCTCGACACGGGTCCAGGTCCTGCGCCGCGGCCTGCACGCGGACGCGCCAGGGGCAGTCCTGGCCGACGCCGACGGGTTGGTCGACGACGTGCAGCAGCTCGGTGGTGTGGTCGAGGACCTGCTGCTCGCGGCGGATGCGACGGCGGAGGCGGAGCCCGTACCCGTCGACCTGGTCGCCTTGTGCAGCGCCGCCGCGGCCAGCGCCCATGCCTACGCGCGGGGGCGCGGCGTCGAGGTCACCGCCGCCCTCGGGGACGGGCCCGTCTGGGTGTCGGGGCGGCCCGCGGCGCTCCGGCGGGCGGTGCTCGGTCTGGTCGACAACGCCGTCGAGCACACACCGCCGGGGGGCGGCGTCCGGCTGGCTGCGGGGGCTGACGGCCGTACGGCCCGGCTGAGCGTGCGGGACACCGGCTCGGGCATCCGCCCGCAGGACGCCGAGCGGGTCTTCGCCCGGTTCCACTCGGGCGCCCAGCGCTCGGGCCGGCGCGGTTACGGGCTCGGGTTGGCCCTCGTCCGCGACGTCGTCGTCCGACACGGCGGGACGGTGGCCGTCACCACACCGCCGGGGGAGCCGGGCACCGAGGTGACCCTCGTGCTGCCGAGCGGACCGGTGCCGTGACCCCGCCGCGAGGGCGCGCCGCCGAAGCGGCGCCACATCTTTACGCTGGACGGGTGGCGACCCTGTCGATGGTGCGTGCGCTCCCGGCGCGCCTGGTCGCCACGCGTCCGCGCCGCTTCGTCCTCGCCCTCGCGGTGCTCAGCGCGCTCGCCGCGGTGGTGCTGCACGAGGCCGTCTTCGTGCACGGCTCGGTCGACAACGACGAGGTGGTCTACCTGCTGCAGGGCAGGCTGATCGCCTCCGGGCATCTGCTGCTGCAGACGCCCGGGCCGACCCAGGGCTTCCAGCCGTGGTTCTTCGCGCTCGGCCCGCACGGTCTGGTGCCGAAGTACTGGCCGACGGTCGGTGGGCTGCTCGGGGGCAGCCTCGCCCTGACCGGCTCCGTGGTGCCGGTGCTGGCCATCGACGCGGCCCTGCTCCCCCTGCTGATGTTCGCCTTCTGCCGGGGCTTCCTCTCCGAGTGGCGCAGTGCCGGAGCGGCCGCGGCGCTCGCACTGTCGCCGCTGGTGCTCGTGCAGTCAGCGCTGGCCCTGTCCTACATCCCCTTTGTGGTGATGATGCTCGGGCAGTGGTGGTCCCTGCGGGTGCTCGTCGTCCGCCCGAGCGCACGGCTCGCCGGTCTGTCCGGGGGCCTCTTCGTGCTCGCCTTCGCGACCCGACCGCTCGACGCGCTGCTGCTGACGGTGCCGGCCGCCGCTCACGCGCTGCGACGGCTCGCGCGGGCGCGTCGGCTGCGCCGGCCGGGTCTCGGCGCCCTGCTCAGCCTGGCCCCTGGCGTGGGCCTGCTCGCCGGGTACGACACCTATGCCACGGGCAGCGCGCTCCGGGCGCCCTTCTCGGCGCTCGAGTCGGCCGACACGCTCGGCTTCGGGCCGCGGCGGCTCTTCCCCACCGACGCCGTGCACGTCTTCGGCTGGCAGCAGAGCCTCGCGGGCTTCGGCGCGCACTTCCTCCTGGCCCCGCTGACCTGGTACGCCGCCGGCGCCCTCGTGCTCCCGGCCGCGCTGCTGGCCGTGCGGCGGTGGCGCTCGCTGGCGCCTGAGCTGCGCTGGCTCGCCGCATGCGGCGCCGCCTTCGCCGTCGGTTACCTCTGCTTCTGGGGGCCGTGGAACGCGAGCGTGCTCTGGACCGGCACCCGCGCCCTCGGCCCGTTCTACGCGCTTGCTGTCCTCGTACCGCTCATCGCGCTGGCGGCCTCGGTCCAGGTGCGGCGGCTGCGCGCCCTCGCCGCGGTCGGGGTCGGGCTGGCGGTGGTGGCCAGCGGGGTGCAGCTGGGTTCGGGTGTCGCACTGGCGGCGAAGCAGGACGCGGTCACCACCGAGCTGCTGGCGGCGGCGACGCGCGCCCAGGAGGGCGCGCAGCAGGTGCTCGTCGGGAGCTCCGACCCCTATCTCGGCCACCCGGTCAGCGCCCTGCTCAACCCGGTCGCGGACGACGACGCGCTCGCCGTCGCGGGGCTCACGCCGGCGGCGCCCGAGGGTGACCGGCGGGTCCTGCTGCAGATCCCGGCCAACCCCTACGCGGGTCCGGTCGCGGTCGATGTGGTGCGCCAGCGGCGGGTCGCCGGGCCGCGGCTCACGCTCGACGTGGGGTACCCCGGCCCCCGCCGGTACGGCACCCTCGTGCTCGTCGTCGCCGTCGGTCCCTTCTGGACAGGGTGCGCCGTGGGGGCGCACGGCGCGACGACCGTCGAGCTCAGTGCGCGGGCTCTGCCACGCTGCCTGGCCCCGGCGCGCGCGGTCTACCGCCTGCACCCGTCCGTCGTGGACCCCTGCGCGGGGCGGTGCCTGCGGCTCAACCTGCTGAGCTACGGCCCGCACCGCCCGATGACCGTCTTCGCCAGCCGCCGGCTCGCCATCGACACCCATGGCGGCGTGATCGCGACGCTCGTCGACGGCCAGGTGCTGCTCGCCCACGGCGGTGGCTGGCTCAGCGTCACCAGCCCGGGGTGAGGGACGTGCACGCGCGAGGATGGGTGACGTGACCGCCGCCGCTCGTGTCGTCCTGGCCGCCCTCGTCTCCGGGTCCGCGGCGCTGACCGGTTGTGCGGCCAGCGCGTCCGGTGCCTCGCCCCGTGCCGTGAGCCCGCCCGCCGCGGTGCAGCCCGTCGGCGACCTGACGAAGCCGACCGGGGGGCACATCACGAAGGTCCTCGTGGTGGTGCTGGAGAACAGCTCCCGACGCCACGCCACGGTGGGTCTGCCGCACCTGACGTCCCTCGCCGGTCAGTACGGCACCGCCACCGACTACCGCGCCGCCTCGCACCCCTCCCTGCCCAACTACCTCGCGCTGGCCGGTGGCTCCACCTTCGGGGTGGGTGACGACGCCGGGCCCTCGGCGCACCCGGTGCACGGAGCCTCGGTCTTCGACCAGGCCATCGCGGCGGGTCGCACGGCCAAGACCTACGCGGAGTCGATGCCGTCGCCGTGCGCGCTCGCCCCCTCCGGCCGGTACGCGGTGAAGCACAACCCGTGGGTCTACTTCAGCGACCCCGCGTCGCGGGCTGCCTGCCGGCGGGGCGACGTCCCGGCGGGTACGACGCGCGCCGGCGCGCTGCACGACGACATCGCCCGCGGCACGCTGCCGGACGTCGGGCTGATCGTCCCCGACCTGTGCGACGACGCGCACGACTGCCCGCTCCCGGTGGCCGACCACTGGCTCGCAGGCTGGCTCGACGCGGTGCGCCAGGGACCGGACTGGCGCAGCGGGCGCCTCGCCGTGGTCGTCACCTTCGACGAGGACGACCACTCGCAGGGCAACCAGGTGCTGACCGCGGTGCTGGCGCCGGTCCTGCACCACCGCACGGCGACGGTCGCGCTCGACCACTACTCGATGACGCGCTGGTGGGACACGGTCATCGCTGCCCGGCCGCTGCGCAGCGCCGCAGGCGCCCGCTCGCTCGGTGCGGCCTTCGGCCTGTGAGCCGCGGTGAGCACCGGCCGCCGTACCGTGCCGCATGCCTGATCTCGAGGTCGTCGCGCTCATCGTGGCCAAGCCCGGGTCCGAGGACGTCGTCCGGGGCGCGCTCAGCGACCTGGTCGCCCCGACGCGCGGGGAGCCCGGCAACCGGCGGTACGAGCTCTCCGAGTCGGCGGTGGCGCCGGGCAGCTTCGTGACGATCGAGTCCTGGACCGACCAGGCGGCCGCCGACGCCCACCTGCAGACCCCGCACATCGCCGTGGCGCTGGGCCTGGTCCGCGAGCACCTCCCCGCCGCCCCGGCCATCCACCCGCTGATCCCCGTCGCTGCGGTCTGACCGCTGACCCAGCGCGGCGAGCGGCCACGGTCGGGGTCGCGGCTCCCGACGTGATCGTCGTCGGTGCTGGACCCACCGGGATGATCTCAGCCCTGCTGCTCGCGCGGGCCGGCGTGCGGGTGCTGATCGTGGAGCGCCGCCCCGAGCCGCACGGTGCGCCGCGGGCCGTCCACCTCGATGACGAGTCACTCCGGGTGCTGCAGGCGGTCGGTGTGGCCGAGGGGTTCACGGCGATCTCCCGCCCGGCGCTGGGCATGCGGCTGCTCGACCGGCGCCACCGGGTGATGGCCGAGCTGCGTCGCGACGGTACGGGCCTGCACGGTCATCCGCGGGCCAACATGTTCGACCAGCCCGACCTCGAGGAGCTGTTGCGCTCGGCGGTGCTCGACCAGCCGCTGGTCCGTGTGCGGCGCAGGTGCACGGTCGTCGGCATCGAGCCGGACGGTGTCCGGGTGCAGGTCACGCTCGACGATGACGGGGACCGGACGACCGTCTCGACGCGTGCGGTCCTCGGGTGCGACGGGGCAGGCAGCGCGGTGCGCCGACTGCTCGGGATCGCGCTGCGCGAGCTCGGTGCCGCTGACCGGTGGCTCGTCCTCGACGTCCGGTCCGCGCGGCAGCTGCCGACCTGGGCCGGGGTGCAGCAGGTCTGCGACCCAGCCAGGGCGGTGACCTTCATGCAGGTCGGTGCCGACCGCTACCGCTGGGAGGTGCGCCTCGCCGACGGCGAGACCGCCGCGGACCTCGCCGCACCGGCGCAGCTCGCGGGTCTGCTCGCCCCCTGGCAGGGTGAGATAACATCTGCTGCGCTGCAGGTCCTCCGGGCCGCCGAATACACCTTCCGAGCGCAGGTCGCCACGCGCTGGCGGGACGGCCGAGTCTTCCTGCTCGGTGACGCGGCGCACCTCACACCCCCCTTCGTCGGGCAGGGTCTCGGCGCGGGCGTGCGGGACGCCGCGAACCTCAGCTGGAAGCTGGCGCGGGTGCTCGCCGGCACGTCACCGGAGGACCTCCTCGACACCTACGAGGCCGAGCGCGCCCCCCAGGCGGTCGCCACGATCCGGTTGGCGCAGCTCGTCGGCTGGGCCATGACCGGGGGAGGGGGTGGGGTGGCAGCGCTGCGCCGGGCGGTGCTGACCACGGCGGTCCGCGTACCCGGCATGGCCCGCTCGCCGCTGGCCACCCGACCGCCGGCGCTACGACGCGGGCCACTCGTCCGACGCTCGCGGCTCACGCCCTGGAGCCGGGTCGGACACCCCCTGCCGCAGCCCACCGTCACCGTCGACGGGCGGGCCGTGCCGCTGGACGAGGTGCTGGGCTCGTCCTTCGCGCTCGTCACCCGCGCGGCTCCCGGCCCGCGTGCCCGCCGGCTGGCGAGGGATATCGACGCCCGGATCGTCCAGGTCGCGGCCGCTGGGGGCGGGCGGAGCGTCACCGACGACACGGGCGTGCTGCTGCGGTGGTTGGAGCGGGGGCGGTGCGAGGCGGTGCTCGTGCGCCCCGACCGGATCGTGCTGGCCGCCGGGCGGGTCGAGGGGCTGCACCGGGCGGTCCGGCGGCTGCCGATCTCCATGTCGCAAGACCGCTGACCTGGGTGTCGGTGATGGGCGAGGCTGGGCCGGTGCTGCTCGGACACGATGCCTGCTTGCGGGTGGTCGCCTCGCGTGATGCCCGCTACGACGGCGTCTTCTTCACCGCGGTCCGCACCACCGGCATCTACTGCCGCCCGAGCTGCCCGGCGATGACGCCCAAGACCAGCAACATCGTCTTCCATCCCAGCGCAGCGGCCGCGCAGGCGGCTGGTTTCCGAGCGTGCAAGCGCTGCCGTCCCGACGCCGCACCTGGGTCGGCCGAGTGGGATGTCAGGGGTGACCTGGTCGCCCGTGCGGTGCGGCTCATCGCCGACGGTGAGGTCGACCGCGGGGGCGTCCCCGCGCTCGCGGCCCGGCTGGGGTACAGCCGGCGCCAGCTCGAGCGCTCGCTGGTCGCGGAGCTCGGGGCAGGACCGCTCGCCCTGGCCAGGGCGCAGCGAGCGCAGACCGCTCGCCTGCTCGCCGAGACGACGCGGCTGCCGCTCACCGAGATCGCCTACGCCGCCGGCTTCGGCAGCGTCCGGCAGTTCAACGAGACCGTGCAGCAGGTCTTCGCGATGACCCCCGGCGAGCTGCGTGCCCGCGCCCATGGCCGGCCCGCGCCAGGGGTCGCCGGCACCATCACCCTGCGGCTGCCCTTCCGTGCGCCGCTGTGGCCGGACAACGTCTTCGGCCACCTCGTCGCCACCGGAGTGCCTGGGGTCGAGGAGTGGCGCGACGGCGCCTACCGACGCGCGCTGCGCCTGCCGCACGGCTCCGGGACGGTCGCGCTGCGCCCCGGCGCCGGTCACGTGCTCGCGACGCTCGCGCTCACCGACCAGCGCGACCTCCCCGCCGCGGTCGCCCGGTGCCGACGGCTGCTCGACCTCGATGCCGACCCGGTCGCCGTCGACGGTGCGCTCGCGGTCGACCCCGCGTTGGCGCCGCTCGTCGCCGCGGCCCCCGGTCGCCGGGTACCGCGCACTGCGGACGAGCCCGAGCTGGCCGTCCGGACGGTGCTGGGCCAGCAGGTGAGCACCGCGGCGGCGCGTACCCATGCCGGTCGGCTGGTGCGGTTGCTCGGCGAGCCTGTCCTCGACCCGGCGGGCGGTCTGACGCACCTGTTCCCCACTGCCGCAGCCATCGCCGGGGTCGACCACGCCGAGCTGGCCCTGCCGCACAGCCGGCGTCGCACGCTGACCGGCCTCGCCGCGGCCCTCGCCGACGGATCCGTCGACCTGAGCCCCGGTGCCGACCGGGAGGCGGCCCGCGCCGCGCTGCTGCGCTTGCCCGGCGTCGGCGCCTGGACGGTCGAGGTCATCGCGATGCGCGCGCTCGGCGACCCGGATGCCTTCCCCGCGACCGACCTCGGTGTGCGGGCCGCCGCGCGCGCTCTGGGCCTGCCCGACGCCGCACCCACGCTCGCTGCGCACAGCCGACGGTGGGCACCGTGGCGCGCCTACGCCGTGCAGCACCTCTGGGCGACCGGGGACCACCCGGTCAACCGCATGCCGATCTGAGACGAGGAGACCCGCTGTGCCGCAACGCACCTGGACGACCCTGGAGAGCCCGGTCGGGCCGCTCACCGCCGTCACCGACGACAACGTCTTGAGCGGGCTCTACCTGGACGACCAGCGCCACCGTCCCGATGAGAGCCGCTTCGGGACGCACGACGCCACCGCCTTCGCCGCGGCGCGCGAGCAGCTCACCGCGTACTTCACCGGTGATCTGCACATCTTCGACCTGCCGCTCACCCTGACGGGTACGGACTTCCAGCGCCGCGTCTGGTCTGTGCTGCAGCGCATCCCGTACGGTGAGACCTGGAGCTACGGCCGGGTCGCCACAGAGCTGGGGCAGCCGAGCGCCAGCCGCGCCGTCGGGCTGGCCAACGGCCGCAACCCGATCAGCATCGTCGTCCCGTGCCACCGCGTCATCGGGAGCACCGGCAGCCTGACCGGGTACGGCGGCGGGCTGCACCGCAAGCAGCAGCTGCTCGACCTCGAGCGGGGACCCGGTCTGGCGCTCTTCGCGTGACCCTGCCGGTGCGTAGCGTCGGTGTGACCGGGACGCCCAGCGCCGTCCCCCGAGCACCGGAGCCACGATGAGCAAGGACAAGGGCGGCCGCGAGGGCAAGAAGCCCAAGCAGGACCAGAACAAGAAGACCAAGGGCCAGACCCCCGCCTCCACCAAGGGCACCGTCGCCGGCGTGACCGCCGCCCCCAAGCGCTAGCCCCGCCGCTCGGCCGTGCTCGGTCGTGCTCGGTTGTGCTCGGTTGTGCTCGGTTGTGCGTGATCGCCGCATCGGCGCAGGTCAGCGGTGGATCACGCACAACGGATGGGGGGCGGGGTGGAGTGCGGGCACCCTGGCAGGCGTGCAGCTGGCGGAGGTGCGCGCGCTCGGCGGTTTCTTCGACCTGCCGCGTGCCGACGGCGACGGCTGGGCTCCGCTGGCGGCGCTGCTCGCCGACCAGGATCGGCTGCGCGCCGAGGTCGACGGCGTACGGCAGGTGCTCGCCGCGCGGGCCCGCGTGGACGTGGCCGACGTGCCCGTCCGTGCGACGGCGAGCGTGGTGCACCTCGGGCTCGTCGCGCGGCTCGTCGCCCCGGCGCTGGCCTCGCTCGTGCTGACCGGCTCGGTGCCCGACCTGTCGGCGGCGGTGCTGCGCTGGCGGCGGCCGCCGGGGGAGGGGCTCGCGCTCGGGCTGGCGTCAGACCGCCTCGGCCGCAGCCGCATCGGGCACGTCGCGACATCCCTGTCGCCAGCCTTCGCCGCCCTGTCGGTGTCCCCGCTCATCCTGCGCGGCAACGCGGCGAGCGCGCTGGTCGGTGCAGCCGCGGCACTGGTGCGCACCGACGCGGCGCTGGAGGCGCCGGCCCGGGCGGCGCTCGACGCGGCGCTGGCACCCCTCGCCGGTGCCCTCGCGCCGGACCGGTCCCGGCTCAGCTGCTGTCTCGCGCTGCGCGTGCCTGGTGGGCTCCGGTGCGGTGACTGCGTGCTCCCTCCGCGCTGAGCAGGTGGACCACGCCCGTGCCGTCCGGGGGGGTGTCGTACCCGTCCGAGGATGGGTGGTGGCTGGCCGGCTTGTGATCGCTACCCGCGGGTAACCTCTGTGCCGGCGAGCCGTCCGCAGGCCCGCGTGCCACCCTGGTCCGGGCATGCGCAGCCGCTCGGCAGCAGTGCGCCACCGGTGCTGGACCCCACGGCAGAGAGGCCGCGAAGCAGTGAACATCGTCGTCTGCGTCAAGCAGGTGCCCGACACCTGGGCCGAGAAGAAGCTCAACTCCGACGGCACCGAGGACCGTGCGTCCGTCGACAGCGTGATGAACGAGATCGACGAGTACGCCGTCGAGGAGGCGCTGCGCATCAAGGAGGCGTCCGGCGGTGAGGTGACCGTGCTCACCATGGGCCCCGACAAGGCCACCGAGACGATCCGGAAGGCGCTGTCCATGGGCGCCGACAAGGCCGTGCACATCAACGACGAGGGGCTGCACGGGTCGTGCGCCGTGCAGACCTCGCTCACGCTCGCCACCGCACTCGGCAAGCTCGAGTGGGACCTCGTCCTGCTCGGCTCCGAGGCCACCGACTCGCGCCTGTCGATCATGGCGCCGCTGCTGTCCGAGCGCCTCGGTGCGCCGCAGCTGTCGCTGGCCCGCAAGGTCACGGTCGACGGCTCGACCGTGACGATCGAGCGCCAGACCGAGAACGGGTACGACGTGGTCACCGCCCCGACGCCCGCCGTCGTCAGCGTCGTCGAGAAGATCAACGAGCCCCGCTACCCGTCTTTCAAGGGCATCATGGCGGCGAAGAAGAAGCCGCTGGAGACGTGGGCGCTCAGCGACCTCGGCGTCGATGCGGCGCAGGTCGGCCTGGCCACGGCCACCAGCCACGTCGAGGACTTCGCCGCCAGGCCGCCCAAGGCCAAGGGCGACGTCGTCAAGGACGAGGGTGACGGCGGCGCCAAGATCGCTGCCTTCCTCGTGTCGCAGAAGCTCATCTGAAGCCCGACGCAGCAGAACAGGAGACACAGCCATGGCAGAGGTCCTGGTCCTCGTCGAGCAAGAGGCCGGCGAGCCCAAGAAGGTCAGCTTCGAGCTGCTCACGCTCGCCCGCACGTTGGGTGAGCCGAGCGCGGTCGTGCTCGGCGCAGGCGCCTCGGCCGCCGCGGAGAAGCTCGGTGAGTTCGGCGCGGTGAAGGTCTACACGAGCGAGGCGGCTGAGCTCGACGGGTTCCTCGTCGCCCCCAAGGCCGAGGCGCTGGCCAAGGTCGTCGCCGACAGCAGCCCGGCGGGTGTGCTCGTCGCCAGCACGGCGGAGGGCAAGGAGATCGCTGCCCGTCTCGCCGTCAAGCTCGGCACCGGGATCATCACCGACGCAGTGGAGGTCGGCGCCGGCTTCCTCGCCACGCAGAACATCTACGGTGGCGCGATCATCGTGCACTCCAAGGTGACCGCGGGGCTGCCCATCATCACGGTGCGCCCCAACAGCGTCGCCGCCGAGCCGGCGCCGAGCACGCCCGAGGTCGTCCCGGTCGAGGTGTCCTTCACCCCGGCAGCCACGGCGGCCACCGTCACCGAGCGGGTCAACGAGAAGCGCAGCGGGCGCCCGGATCTGGCGGAGGCCGGCGTGGTCGTCAGTGGTGGTCGCGGGCTCGGCAGCGGTGACCACTTCGACGTGGTGGAGAAGCTCGCCGACGCCCTCGGCGGTGCCGTCGGCGCGTCGCGTGCGGCCACCGACGCGGGGTGGTACCCCCACCAGTTCCAGGTCGGGCAGACCGGCAAGACGGTCAGCCCGCAGCTCTACGTCGCGCTGGGCATCAGCGGTGCCATCCAGCACCGCGCCGGGATGCAGACCTCCAAGACGATCGTCGCGGTCAACAAGGACGCCGAGGCACCGATCTTCGAGCTGGCGGACTTCGGCATCGTCGGCGACCTCTTCAACGTCGCGCCGCAGCTGACCGACGAGGTCACCAAGCGCAAGGGCTAGGCACGCCGGTACGACATCCACCCCGCCGCCGCGGCAGATAGCCTGCCGCGGTGGCGGAGCCTTGGGACAGGCGCACTGCGCAGCAGCAGGCCGGCCGGCGCGACGCCGCGATCGCCGAGCAGGTCGGCCGTCGGGTAGGTCCGGCGAGCCCCTTCTACCGCGATCGCCTCGCTGCCCTTGGCACCGTGGCCTCCGCCATCACGGATCTGCGCTCCCTACAGCGACTTCCCGCCGTCGGTGAGCGTGATGTCTGCCCCGATGGGGACCCCGTCGCCGCCGCCCGGCTCGTCGTACGCACGAGCGAGGCGGGGTGGGTGCGCACGAGCAGTGGACCCACCCTGCGCCGGGGCCTGAGCGCCCGGCTGCGGCGGGCCCCCGCCTACGAGCTGGAGGTCGAAGGCGCCGTGCGACCGACCAGCTACACCTTCGGCGGCCTCGCCATGACGCTGCCGATCGCCAGCACCCGCGACGACCTCGACATCGTCGCCCGGGCGGGGGCGCGGCTGTGGTCGGTGCTCGGCCTGACCGGCGCCGACGTCATGGTCAGCGCCCTGCCGACGGTCGCGCGGGTCGAGCACACGGCGCTCATGGCGGCGGCCCTGGCGGCCAGCGCGCCAGCCCTCGCGCCGGGAGAGGACCCCGACGGCCTCGCCGAGGTGCTCGCCTTGGTGCCCCCCACGGTCCTGGCGCTCCCCGCGGACACTGCTGCCGATCTGCTGTCGGAGCTCGCCGGCGCGGTGCCCGAGTCGGTGCGCACGGTGCTCCTCGTCGGGGCGGTCGACGACGCGCTGCGCGCGCAGCTCGCCGACGAGCTGCCCGAGGCCCGGGCGCTGCAGGTGTGGGGGCCGCCGGACGGCCGCTGGCTGTGGGGGGAGGCGAAGCCGGGGGGTGGGCTCGTCAGCTACCCGGACCTGGAGGTGCTGGAGGTCGTCGACCCGCGCACCGGCGAGCCGGCGGGGCGGGGCGACGGTGGTGAGCTCGTGCTCAGCCAGCTCGGGGTCAGCGGCACTGCGTTGCTGCGCTGGCGCACCGGTGCACTCCTGCCTGGTCCGCTCGCTGCCGACCCCGGCGCGGCTGGTGGTCGTACCGTCCCGCTCGTCCCGCCGGGGCTGCGCCTCGGCGAGCTGGTCGTGCCGGTGGACGACGCGGGGACGACCGTGCTGCTGGACCTGCGCGCCGTCGACGGAGCGCTCGCTGGTGCCGCCGACGTCGCCGCGTGGCGCTCCGAGGTCGTCTCGACCCGAGGGCGTGACGGACTGGTCGTCCGGCTGCGGCCGGCCGAGGGGAGCGACCCCAAGGCAGTCGGTACGGCGGCGGCGGCGGACGTGCTCGCGGCCGCGGGTCTGTCCCCGGTGAAGGTGGTCATCGACCGCCGCTTGGCATGAGCGGCGGCACGACTAGCCTGTGACGGTGGCCTACCTCGACCACGCCGCGACGACGCCGGTGGTCCCCGAGGCCATCGCTGCGGTGACCGCGGCGATGGTGGAGGTCGGCAACCCCCAGTCCCTGCACGGAGCCGGCCGGTGGGCCCGGGCGCTGGTCGAGGAGTCGCGCGAGCGGGTGGCCGCGGCGCTCGGTGCGCGCCCTGGTGACGTGATCTTCACCGCCGGCGGCACCGAGAGCGACAACCTCGCCGTCAAGGGCGGCTACTGGGCGCGGCGCGCGGCGGACCCCGCCCGGGTGCGCCTCGTCATCTCGGCCGTGGAGCACCACGCCGTCCTCGACGCGGCGGCGTGGTTGGCGGCGGAGCAGGGCGCCCAGGTGACGTTGGTCGAGGTCGACGCGTGGGGCCGGGTGAGACCGGAGGCACTGGAGCGGGCGCTGCACGCCGACGGCGGCCCCGCCACGGTCGCGCTGGTCAGCATCATGTGGGCCAACAACGAGGTCGGGACGGTCAACGACATCGCCACGCTCGCGGCCGTCGCGCACGAGCACGGAGTGCCGATGCACAGCGACGCCGTCCAGGCGGTCGGTCAGCTGCCGGTGGACATGACGGCGGCCGGGGTGGACGCGCTCACCCTGTCGGGCCACAAGCTGGGCGGCCCGCCTGGCAGCGGCGCCCTCCTCGTCCAGCGCGAGCTGGGTCTGCAGCCGTTGCTGCACGGCGGCGCCAGTGAGCGTGAGGCCCGCGCGGGGACGCTCGACGTACCAGGGATCGCCGGGCTTGCGGCCGCCACCGTGCTCGCGGTCCGCGAGCAGTCTCAGCGCGCTGCCCGCTTGGTCGCGCTGCGCGACGAGCTCGTCGACGCGGTCACCGACGCCTGCCCCGAGGCGGTGCTCAACGGCGACCCGCACACGCGCCTGCCCGGCAACGCGCACCTGGGCTTCCCGGGGTGCGAGGGGGACGCACTGCTGCTCTTGCTCGACGCCGCCGGAGTGCACTGCAGCACCGGCAGCGCCTGCACCGCGGGGGTCGCCCAGCCGAGCCACGTCCTGCTGGCGATGGGCGCGACCCCTGAGGCCGCGCGCGGGTCGTTGCGCTTCAGCCTCGGGCACACCTCGACCGCCGCTGACGTGCGTGCGGTGGCTGACGCCATCGGTCCGGCGGTGGCGCGGGCCCGGCGTGCTGGCCTGCTGCACGCGCCGCGCCCCCGGTGAGGCTCATCGCGGCGATGAGCGGCGGGGTCGACTCGGCCGTGGCCGCGGCGCGGGCGCGGGATGGCGGCCACGAGGTGACGGGCATCCACCTCGCTCTCACGCCCGGCGTCGACGGGAGCGGCTGCTGCACCCCGTCGGATGCCAGGGACGCGCGCCGGGCCGCTGACCTGCTCGGCCTGCCCTACTACGTGTGGGACCTCGCGGAGCGCTTCGCCAGCGAGGTCGTCGACCCCTTCGTCGCCTCGTACGCGGCCGGCCGGACGCCGAACCCCTGCATGACCTGCAACGAGCGCATCAAGTTCGCCGCCGTGCTGGACCGGGCGCTCGCGCTCGGTTTCGATGGTGTGGTCACCGGTCACCACGCGCGGCTGTCCGCCGGGGTGCTCCGGCGCAGCGTCGACCCGGCCAAGGACCAGTCCTACGTGCTTGGCACGCTGCAGGCGGACCAGCTGCGGCACAGCATCTTCCCGCTCGGGTCGTCGACGAAGGCGGAGGTGCGAGACGAGGCGCGCGCCCGCGGCCTGGCCGTGGCGGACAAGCCCGACAGCACCGATGTCTGCTTCACCGGGCGCGGCGGGACGGCCGGTTGGCTACGGGCGCGCCTCGGTGAGCAACCCGGTCCGCTCGTCGACGCAACCACGGGGTCCGTCGTCGGCGAGCACCGGGGTGCCTACGCCTTCACCCTCGGCCAGCGCCGTGGGCTCGGTGGTGGGTCGGCGCAGCCGCGGTACGTGCTCGGCATCGAGCCGACCACCCGCACGGTGACTGTCGGGCCGCGGGAGATGCTGCGCACCAAGGAGATCCACACCCTGACCGGCACGTACGACGGGCCGGCCCGCGACTGCGACGTGCAGCTCTCGGCGCACGGTCGGCCGCTGCCGGCCCGCGTCACACCCGCCGCGACCGGGCTGCTGGTCGAGCTGGCCGAGCGCGCCACCGCACCGGCACCTGGACAGGCGGTCGTGCTCTACGAGCCCGATGCGCACCGTGGTGACAGGGTGCTCGGCGGCGCCCGGGTGGCCTGAGCGCCCCGACGATCGGAGCCGCACGTGCCTGACCTGTTCTCGATCCAGGGCAAGACCGCGCTGGTCACCGGCGGCAGCCGCGGCATCGGGCTGATGATCGCTCGCGGCTTCGTCGAGGCGGGCGCCGCAGTGATCGTCTCGAGCCGCAAGGCGGCGGCCTGCGAGGAGACGGCGGCGGAGCTCTCGCAGGTCGGCACGTGCACGGCACTGCCGGCTGACCTCTCGCAGCCTGACGAGGTGACCCGGCTGGCAGCGGAGGTGACGGAGCGGGTGGGCCGCCTCGACATCCTCGTCAACAATGCCGGGGCGACCTGGGGAGCGCCGCTCGACTCGTACCCGATGTCGGCCTGGGACAAGCTGCTCGACGTCAACGTCAAGGCCGTCTTCGCCCTCACGCAGGCACTGCTGCCGGCGCTGCGCGCGGCCGCCTCGGCGGAGGACCCGGCGCGGGTCATCAACATCGGCTCGATCGACGGGCTGCGCGCGCCAGGCGGAGCCGAGTGGCAGGCCGAGACCTACGCCTACTCCGCCAGCAAGGCCGCGGTGCACCACCTCACGCGGGTCCTCGCCGGGCGGCTCGGGCGTGACGGCATCACGGTCAACGCGATCGCCCCCGGCCCCTTCGAGAGCAAGATGATGGCCTCGACGCTGGCCGCGCACGCCGACGCGATCGCCGAGGCCAGCCCGCTCGGTCGCATCGGCCGGCCCTCCGACATGGCCGGTACGGCGATCTTCCTCAGCTCGCTCGCCGGGAGCTACCTCACCGGCGCCGTCATCCCGGTCGACGGCGGCATCGCGACGACGCGGTAGCCCCACCAGGCCCCCCCCCGCACCCCCGGGTGCCGCAGTGGGCGGAGGCGGTGGGCGCGGGGACGGGGAGGCGGGCGCGGCCCGGGGGACGGGGAGGCGCTACGGGCGGAGCAGCACCTTGATGGCGGTGCGGTCGTCCATGGCCGCGTACCCGGCCGCGACGTCGTCGAGGGGGAGCGTGCGGTCGAAGACGGGGCCGGGGTCGAGGCGGCCCGCGAGGACGTCGGCCATCAGCTCGGGGAGCGCGGCGCGGACCGGCGCCACCCCGCCGGCCACGTTGATGTTGCGGTTGAAGAGGGTGCGCACGGGCAGCTCGGAGCCGTACGGGGCGCCGACGTAACCCACCGTGCCGCCGGGGCGGGTGCTGGCGATCGCCTGCTCCATCGACTCCTTGGTGCCGACGCACTCGAGCACGCAGTCGGCGCCGATGCCGTCGAACATCTCACGCACCAGCGCCGCACCCTCTTTGCCGCGCTGCTCGACCACGTCGGTCGCGCCGAAGCGTCGCGCGAGCGCCTGCCGGTCGGCGTGCCGGCTCATCATCACGATGCGCTCCGCCCCGAGGCGGGCGGAGGCGAGGACCCCGCAGAGACCGACCGCACCGTCACCGACGACGACCACCGTGCGCCCGGGGCCCACGCCGGCCGACAGCGCCGCGTGGTGGCCCGTACCCATCACGTCGGAGAGCGCCAGCAGGGCCGGCACCATCGCGTCGTCGGGCATCTCGGGCGTGGCGACGAGCGTGCCATCGGCGAAGGGGACGCGGACGTGCTCGGCCTGCAGAGCGTCGGAGACCGCGCCGCTGCGGTCGGTGGCCCCCCACATCGAGCCTGCGTGGCAGCTGGTCTGGATGCCGTTGCGGCAGCTCGGGCAGGTGCCATCACTGATGACGAAGGGGAGGACGACGAAGGCGCCGGGTCGCACGGTCGACACCTCGGCGCCGACCTCCACGACGACCCCGACCGCCTCGTGGCCCATCCGGCGCGGCTGCGGCACCTCGGCCACACCACGGTAGGGCCAGAGGTCGCTGCCGCAGATGCAGGCCGCGACCACCCGGACGACGGCATCGGTGGGCGCCGTGATCGAGGGGTCGGGTGCGGTCTCGACGGTGATCTCACCGGGGGCGTTGAGGTAGGTGGCGCGCATGGGCGGATACGTTGCCAGGCGTGGCAGACCCCCGGCTCGTCGAGCTCCCGCCAGGGACCGCCACGGCGCTGGGTTCCATGCCGGGCACCGACTCCCTGGCGGCCCAGCGCATCGTCATCGACGCCCTGCCGGACCTGCCGCACCTCGTCGAGCTGCCTGACCGCGGTCCGGCGGCGCAGCTGACCGGGCGCGGCGCTGGGTTCCTGACCGACATCCACGTCGACCTGGAGCCGCACGGTTGGCGGGTCGTCGGCCGCTCCGGTGTCGACGCCCGCCGTGCGCGGGAGGCGCTCGCGCGTGACCTCGACGCACTGGCGGAGGCGGCGGACTCCTACACCGGCCCGCTCAAGGTGCAGGCCGCCGGGCCGTGGACCCTCGCGGCGAGCATCGAGCTGACCCGTGGCGACAAGATGCTCATGGACGCGGGGGCGGTGCGCGACCTCGCCGCTGCGCTGACCGACGGTCTGCTCGCGCACGCGGCCCAGGTCCGCTCCGTCGTGCCCGGCATCACCGACCTCTGGGTGCAGCTGGACGAGCCGCTGCTGCCGGCGGTCGCGCTCGGTCGGCTGCGGACCATCAGCGGGTGGGGCGGCCTGCGCCGGCCGGAGGCCCCCGAGCTCGAGGAGCGCCTCGGTGACGTGCTCGGCCCGCTCGTCGCCGCTGGCCTCGTGGCTGGCGCGCACTGCTGCGCCGACGACGTCCCGGTCGAGCTGCTCCGCCGCGCGGGCGCTCGCTTCGTCAGCCTCGCCCTATCGCTGCACGTGCAGGAGGACGAGGTGGGAGAGGCACGGGAGGCGGGTGTGCTGCTGCTCGCCGGGCTGGTGCCGGCGGTGGGGGAGCTACCCGCCGTACCCGTTGCCGTGCAGCCGCTCTCCGACCTGATGAAGCGGCTGGGGCTGACCGCTGAGGGCGTCGTGGCCACGCCGACCTGCGGCCTCGCCGGCTCCGCCGACCCAGCGGCCGTGTTGCGACGCACCCGTGAGGTCGCCGCCGAGGTCGCAGAGCGCAGCCGTGCCTGACGAGGTGGGCGAGCAGACCCGCCGCCGCGTCGACGAGCTGCGTCGGCGGCTCGACGAGCACGCCTACCGCTACTACGTGCTGGACAGCCCCGACGTCGACGACGCCGCCTTCGATGCGCTGCTGCACGAGCTGCAGGGCATCGAGGCCGAGCACCCGAGCCTGGTCATGCCCGACAGCTACACCCAACGCGTCGGTGGCTGGTACGACACCCGCTTCACCCCCGTCGAGCACTTCGAGCGGTTGCTGAGCCTGGACAACGTCTTCGACGCCGAGGAGCTCGAGCTGTGGGCGGAGCGGGCGACGCGCGAGGTGCCGGTGACCGCCTGGTTGTGCGAGCTGAAGATCGACGGACTGGCGGTGGACCTCGTCTACGAGGACGGCCACCTGGTGCGCGGCGCCACGCGCGGCGACGGCACGACGGGGGAGGACGTCACCGGCAACCTCCGTACCCTCCCGACGGTCCCGACCACGCTCTCCGGTGACGCGCCGCGCCTGCTGGAGGTGCGCGGCGAGGTCTTCATCCCGGTGGCGGAGTTCGCCGAGCTCAACGCCGGCCTCGTCGAGCAGGGTGTGAAGCCCTTCGCCAACCCCCGCAACGCGGCGGCCGGCTCGCTGCGCCAGAAGGACCCGCGCGTCACCGCCTCGCGCCCGCTGCGCCTCTACCTCCACGGCCTCGGCGCCCGCGAGGGCTTCGACCCCAGCACCCAGAGCGAGGCGTACGAGGCCCTGCAGTCCTTCGGTCTGCCGGTCAGCCCGTGGACGCGGGTGCTGCCCGACCTGCCGGCGGTGCTGCGCTACATCACGGAGCGGGGCGAGCACCGGCACGACGTCGAGCACGAGATCGACGGCGTGGTCGTCAAGGTCGACCGGATCGACCTGCAGCGCCGGCTCGGCTCGACGTCGAAGGCACCGCGCTGGGCCATCGCGTGGAAGTACGAACCCGAGGAGGCGCAGACGAGGTTGCTCGACATCAGGGTCAACGTCGGGCGTACGGGTCGGGTGACGCCCTTCGCCTTCCTCGAGCCGGTCCAGGTCGGCGGCGTCGAGGTGCGGCTCGCGACGCTGCACAACTCCTCCGAGGTGCGGCGCAAGGGCGTGCTCATCGGTGACACGGTCGTCGTCCGACGGGCCGGTGACGTCATCCCCGAGGTCCTCGGCCCCGTCGCCGACCTGCGCGACGGCACCGAGACGGCCTTCGTCATGCCCACGCACTGCCCCGAGTGCGGTACGCCGCTCGCGCCGGCCAGGGAGGGCGACGCCGACATCCGCTGCCCCAACACGCGCTCGTGCCCGGCGCAGCTGCGGGAGCGCGTCTTCCACCTGGCGGGGCGCGGCGCCTTCGACATCGAGGTGCTCGGTTACAAGGCCGCGGTCGCCCTGCTGGTCGACGGCCTCATCACCGACGAGGGCGACGTCTTCGCCCTCGACGAGGAGACCCTGGTCAGGTCGGCCTTCTTCACCACCAAGGCTGGGGTGCTGTCGGCCAACGCGCGCCGCCTGCTCAGCCAGCTCCAGGTGGCCAAGGCGCGCCCCCTGTGGCGGGTGCTGGTGGCGCTGTCGATCCGCCACGTCGGCCCCACGTCGGCGCGCGACCTGGCCAGGCACTTCCGCTCGCTGGACCGCATCACGGCCGCGCCGGTCGAGGAGCTCGCCGCCGTCGAGGGCGTCGGGCCCACCATCGCCGACGCCCTGGTGGAGTGGTTCGCCGTCGACTGGCACCGCAGCATCGTCGAGCGCTGGCGCGCCGCCGGGGTGTTGCTCGCCGATGATGCCGCCGATGACACGCCGCGCCCGCTGGAGGGCACCACCGTCGTCATCACGGGCACCCTCGACGGCTTCAGCCGCGACGGCGCCACCGAGGCGGTGCAGCAGCTCGGGGGCAAGGTCAGCGGCGCGGTGAGCAGGAAGACGTCCTTCGTCGTCATCGGCGCCGACCCCGGTGCGAGCAAGTACGACAAGGCGCTCGCGCTCAAGCGGCCGGTCCTCGACGCCGCCGGACTCCGTGTGCTGCTCGAGCAGGGACCCGAGGCGGCGCTGGAGGTCGCGACGCTGCCGTCGCAGCCACCCGAGCCGGACCCCGCCGACAAGCCCGCACGCAAGCCCCGCGCGAAGAAGAAGGCGGTCGACCCAGCCGAGGGCGGCTGACCCCGCTGCTCCTGGACGCACAGGACGCGGGTGTCAGCCCCCAGGGCTCGGCCACGGGGTGCCGCCGCTGCGCTGCGTGCCGTGCAGCACCTGGCGTCGCGGCGAGGCGAAGCCCGCCTCCAGGCGGCTGCGCCGGACCGGCCCGAGTGCGGCGAGCAGGCTCACCTCGACCGGGCCGGCGCACAGCGCGCCAGCCCAGTGGCTGGAGTCGCGGGTCAGGCTGGTGATGGCGCCCTCCCCGACCTCGGTCCAGCGGGCGAGGCCCCGGAGCAGCCCCTGGACCGCCGGGTCGTCGAAGAGCGGCTCACGGCCCGGCGCGAGGAGCTGGGCCGTGAGGTCGGTGGCCGGACCGTCCGGGTCGACGAAGGCGGCGTCGGCGCGCAGCGCCGCCGGGTGGGGACGCCCTCCGCTGGGCCACGCGACCAGCCGGCCCTCGCCGTCCTCGTCGTACCACCGGGCCTGTGCGGTGGCCCCGTCGACCGGCTCGCCGGCCGGGAGGCCGGCCACCCAGACCCAGGGCATCAGGTCCCCTCGCGGGGCACGCGCCACGTGTCGGCGTGCTGGCTGCGGAGCGCCGCTCGGAAGGCCTGCCGGATCTCCTCGGCGGTGGGGCGCCCCCAGAACCAGTAGCCGTTCCACGCCGCGGTGACCGTGCGGCCGGGGGCGAGCAGGTAGGCGTAAGGCGCGTACGGGTGGTGCACGGTGTCGGTCGTCTCGACGAGCCCCGTCTGCTGCAAGACCGCGCGGTCGGTGTCGCAGAGGAAGGTCCACCGCGCGCCGAGGCCGGCCCGGAAGGCGTAGGCGACCTCGGGCGGCTCGGTGGAGAGGCTGACGATGCGCGTGTAGGCGACGTCGTCCTCCTCCTGCAGCGGCACGAGCACCTGCCGGAAGAAGGTCTGCTCCTTGGGGCAGAAGACCCCGCGCCAGGTGTGCAGCAGGACGGGGTCGCTGCCGCAGACCTCGGACAGCGTCCGCGTGATGCCGGTGTGGTCGGGCACCGCGATGTCGGGCCAGGTCTGGCCGATGACGGCGCTGCGGTCGGGGCTGTCGGTCGGCTCGAGCGGGCTGGTCATGCTCATCTCCTCACTCAGTGACGGGCGGCGAGCGTGACGGTGCCGGCGATGCCGGCCAGGTGGGCGAGCCGGAGCACCTCGGAGGCGCGGAAGAGCGGGCCGCCGGGCCGGCCGACCAGCACCACCAGGCCGGTGCCTCCGACCGGCGCGGCGGCCATCTCCATCCCGAGGGCGTCCCAGCGGGCGGGCACCCACCGCTCGCCGCGGTCCATCCGGCGGGCGCTCGTCAGCGGCATCCACGGGTAGGTCAGGCCGTCGGTGTCGGGGCCCCCGGGGCTGGCCCCACGGGTGCGCACCTCGCCGTCGGGCCCGGGCTCGAGCAGCACCGCCCAGCCGGCGCGGAAGACGTTGGGCACGTGCTGCACCAGCAGCGCGAGGCCGTCAGCCGGAGCGGCGGCCAGCTCGTCCACCAGCTCGAGGTCGCGGTGGATGTCCTGCGTGGACTGGTACGGGCGGAGCGACTCGACCACGACCCCGTCGACGGACTGCGCCGCGGTGATCAGGGTGTCGGCGAGCCCACCGGCGAGGTCCACGAGAATGTCGTCGACCGCCCCGTCTGGGCCGCGCTCGACCACGTCGAGGCTGAGGATGTCGCCGCGCACCGCCCCGATGGCCGTGGCGACCGCGCCGAGGGAGCCGGGCCGGTCGGGCAGCACGACGCGGAGCAGGTACGCCATGCCGTCACCTTGCCGCGTCGGCTTTGCCCCTGCGTCACACCGGTGTTGCAGTGCCATGACGGTGCTGGTGCCCTCACTAGGCTGCAGAGGTGACCACCACCCGCGCGCCGATCACCCGGGAGCAGGTCGCCGAGCTCGCCCGACTGGCCCGGATCGAGGTGACCGAGGCCGAGCTGGAGAGCTTCGCCACCCAGCTCGATGGCATCCTCGAGGCGGTCGCGCACGTGCAGGACGCCGTGGGCGACGACCTGCCGGCCGGCGCCGAGGTGGGGGCGCCGACCAACGTCTGGCGCGCCGATGTCGTCGAGCCGTCGTTGGGTGCGCAGGCCGCGTTGGCCGGGGCACCGTCGGTGGAGGACGGGCGCTTCCGGGTGCCACGCATCCTGGACGAAGAGTGAGCGACCTCATCCGCAGGAGCGCCGCTGACCTGTCGGACCTGCTGCAGCGCAGGGACGTCAGCGCGGTCGAGGTCGCCCAGGCGCACCTCGACCGCATCGCGGCGGTCGACGGCGACGTGCACGCCTTCTTGCACGTCGACGCGGAGGGCGCTCTCGCCAGCGCGAGGGACGTCGACCTGGCCCGGGCGGCGCGGGAGCCGCTGCCGGCGCTGGCCGGCGTACCCGTCGCGGTGAAGGACGTGCTGGCGACCCGCGGGCTGCCCACGACCTGCGGCTCCCGCGTGCTCGAGGGCTGGGTGCCGCCCTACGATGCGACCGTCGTCACCCGGCTGCGCACGGCGCGGGCGACGATCCTCGGCAAGGTCAACATGGACGAGTTCGCGATGGGCTCGTCGACGGAGAGCAGCGCCTACGGCCCGACGCACAACCCGTGGGACCTCGAGCGGATCCCCGGCGGCAGCAGTGGCGGGTCGGCGGCCTCGGTCGCCGCCTTCGAGGCGCCGCTGAGCCTGGGCACGGACACCGGCGGCTCGATCCGCCAGCCCGCCGCCGTCTGCGGGTTGGTCGGGGTCAAGCCGACCTACGGCGGCGTCAGCCGGTACGGCCTGGTCGCCTTCTCCTCCTCGCTCGACGTGTGCGGGCCGCTCGCGCGCACCGTGCTCGACGCGGCGCTGCTGCACGAGGTGGTCGGGGGGCACGACCCGCGGGACAGCACCAGCGTCGACGCCCCGCTGCCCGGGCTGGTCGCGGCAGCGCTCGAGGGGAGGGACGGCCGCGGGCTCGCGGGCATGGTCGTCGGTGTGGTGCGCGAGCTCGGTGGTGAGGGGTACCAAGCTGGTGTGCTGCAGCGTTTCTCCGAGTCGGTGGCGTTGCTCGAGGCGCTGGGGGCGGAGGTTCGTGAGGTGTCGTGCCCGAGCTTCTCCGTCGCGCTGCCCGCCTACTACCTCATCGCGCCGTCGGAGTGCTCGTCCAACCTGGCTCGCTTCGACGGCATGCGCTACGGGCTGCGGGCCGGCGACGACGGCGCGCGCAGCGCGGAGGAGGTGATGGCCGTGACCCGTGAGCAGGGCTTCGGGGCCGAGGTCAAGCGACGCATCATCCTGGGCACGTACGCCCTGTCGAGCGGCTACTACGACGCCTACTACGGCAAGGCGCAGCAGGTGCGGGGGCTCATCGCGCGTGACTTCGACGAGGCATTCACCGGCTGCGACGTGCTGGTCTCCCCGAGCACGCCGACGACAGCCTTCCGGTTGGGGGAGAAGGTGGACGACCCGCTGGCGATGTACCTCAACGACCTTGCGACCATCCCGAGCAACCTCGCCGGCGGCCCTGCGCTGTCGGTCCCCTGCGGCACCGCCCCCGAGGACGGTCTGCCCGTCGGCCTGCAGGTGATGGCCCCGCGCCTCGCCGACGACCGGCTCTACCGGGTGGCCGCCGCCCTCGAGGCGGAGCTGGATGCCCGGCGCGGCAGCCCCTTCGCCCTGACCGCGCCGGAGCTGTCGTGAGCGCCGGCTACGACACCCTGCGCACCGAGTGGGAGGTCGTCGTCGGCCTGGAGACCCACGTCGAGCTGGGCACCCGTACCAAGATGTTCTGCGGGTGCTCGACCGAGCTCGGTGCGCCGCCCAACAGCCAGGTCTGCCCGACCTGCCTCGGGCTGCCCGGCGCGCTGCCGGTGCTCAACGAGCTGGCGGTCGAGCTCACCGTGCGGATCGGGCTCGCGCTGCACTGCGACATCGCGCCGTGGTGCCGCTTCGCGCGCAAGAACTACTTCTACCCGGACCAGCCGAAGGACTTCCAGATCAGCCAGTACGACGAGCCGCTGTGCGTCGACGGCTACCTCGACGTCGATGACCCGGAGACGGGTGAGCTGGTGCGCGTGGGCATCGAACGCGCGCACATGGAGGAGGACACCGGCAAGACGCTGCACGTCGGCGGCGCGACCGGTCGCATCCATGGGGCGACCCACTCCCTGGTGGATTACAACCGCGCCGGGATCCCTCTCGTGGAGATCGTCACCCGGCCCGACATCCGCTCGGCCGCAGTCGCTCGCGCCTACGTGGGCGAGCTGCGCGAGGTGCTGCGCAGCATTGGCGCCAGCGCGGCGCGGATGGAGCAGGGGCAGCTGCGGTGCGACGCCAACACCTCGGTGCGCCGGCTGGGCGAGCCACTCGGCACCCGTACGGAGACCAAGAACGTCAACTCGTTGCGCGCGGTCGAGCGGGCCGTGCGCGGGGAGGTGGAGCGCCAGGTCGTCGTCCTCGGCGGCGGCGGTGCGGTCAAGCAGGAGACGCGGCACTTCGACGAGACCACCGGGCTGACCCGCCCGGGCCGGAGCAAGGAGGACGCGACCGACTACCGCTACTTCCCGGAGCCCGACCTCACCCCACTGGCCGTCGACGATGAGCACGTCAGCCGCATCAGGGAGTCGCTGCCCGAGCTGCCCCGCGAGCGCCGTGCGCGGCTGGCGGAGGTGCTCGGCTTCGACGCGCTTGCGCTCGGTCAGATGAGCAGCGCGGGCGTGTTGGACCTCGTGCAGGAGACCGCGGCGCTGGGAGCCGATCCCGTTGCTGCGCAGGCAGTCTGGATGAACGATCTCGCTGCGCTGGCCAACGAGCGCGATCTCGAGGCGGGAGAGCTCGGGGTCTCCGCGCCGGACGTCGCGCGGGTGCTGGAGCTGCGCGCCGACGGCGCACTCTCGGCTGCGCTGGTGCGCCAGGTGCTCACGGCTGTCGCCGACGGTGAGGGTGGTCCCGACACGGTGGTCGAGGCACGCGGTCTGCGGGCGCTGAGCGACAGCGGGGAGCTGCAGGGCCTCGTCGACGCCGCGATCACCGCCAACCCTGACGCCGTGGCGAGCATCAGGGCCGGCAAGCTCGGTGCGGTCGGGCAGATCATGGGCGCGGTGATGAAGGCGAGCCGCGGGCAGGCGGACGGCAAGGCCACCACCGCGCTGATCCGCAGCACCCTCGGCGTCGGCTGACGGCTCATGCCGCGCTGAGGCGGGCTAGGCTTAGTCCATGTACGTCAACGTGCACGAGGCGAAGTCGTCGCTGTCCCGTCTCCTGGCGCGCGTCGAGGCGGGCGAGGAGGTCGTCATCGCTCGTGCGGGGCGCCCGGTCGCCCGCCTGGTGCCGGTGGAAGCGGTGCCGCTGCGCAGGCCAGGCACCGCGGCGGGGCGCATCCGCATCGCTGCCGACTTCGACGCCCCGTTGACGGCCGACGTCGAGGCGGCCTTCACCGGCGAGGGGATGTGACGCTGCTGCTCGACACGCACGCTCTGCTGTGGTGGCTGTCCGACGACCCGCGGCTGGGTCAGGGAGCGCGCGAAGCCATCGCCGGGAGCCCGGTCGCGGTGAGCGCCGTCA
>JAABUZ0100000928.1_pt1 | contig 61416 bp, 49 predicted proteins | sample 5562091 | NCBI WGS metagenome assembly JAABUZ01 (sample SAMN12813069, study PRJNA571459) | rock metagenome | isolation source: Antarctica rocks | place: Antarctica: Victoria Land, Linnaeus Terrace sud | collected 2015-12-21 | reverse complement strand
CGAACAACTCAAGCAGTGGCGCGGCCTGGCCACCCGCTACGACAAGCTCGCCGTCATCTACCGCGGCGGCGCCGTCCTACGCAGCATCATCCTGTGGCTCCGCAGCCCAATAGGAGACACGCCCTAGTCGCGCGCCTGCAGCAGGAAGCCGCGCTGCACGCTGTTCAGGGCCAGCTCCTCAACGTTGTCCCAGCCGATCGTGCGGGCTTCGCGTTCCCAACCGTCGACGTCGTGCCAGTGCTGGTGCGCCGGGGGCCCCCCGATGCTGCGTGCGACGTAGACCAGCTGCAGGAAGTCGGGGTAGGGGCCTGTTCGGGGTCCACACCAAGGTGTCGGTAGTGCAGCAGCCCCAGCGGCTCAAGGTCTGCCTGCAGGATCTGGTGGCCGGTCTCCTGCTGTACCTGGCGACGAGCGGCCTGCCGGGGGTCCTCTCCGGACTCAAGCCGGCCCCCGGGCCAGGGGTGCCAGCCATCCGGGGAGCGACACGCCACGAACCCGCCGGCGTCGAGAACTACGCAGCGCGAGGAGCTCATAAGGTCCGGCGGGACCTCCCGCCATGGGCCGAGGTACCCGACCAGAGTCAGGCGCAGGGAGCCTGGCCAGCTCACCTGCACTGGGCCGACACGCCGGCACCCTGCTGTCGCTCGGACGATCCGCTGATCGAGCGGCGAGGGGCAGGTCACACCAGGCAAGGATGGCCGGGAAGACGCTCGGCCGGCCTGGCAACGTCGGAGGTCAAGAACCCGGGCGCGGTCACCGAAGAGCGCAGCCTGGTTCGATGGGCAAGACCTCAAGGTCTCGTGCGTGCGTCGACCTGCCGGTCCAAGCCCTGCTGAGGGGTCAGCGCGGGTTCTGCCCGTCCTTGATGCTGACAAGATGCCCGCCTCGCTGGTAGTGACGCCGCCGTTGTCGGCGGTCGTGGCCGTCCTCGACGCGCTCCAGGCGCGGGGAGCGGTGGCAGCGGTGGGTGGCTCTGGGCTGCTCGCTGCGCTGGGGCTGATCGGTCGGGTCCGGGATTGGGACGTGACGACCGAGGCCCCTACGCAGACGGTTCAGGCGGCGCTGTCAGCCACCGGCCTACCGGTCGTTGTTGCCTGTGCCGGCCAGGGCGGCTACGCGACGCGGGCCCGCTTCGCGGTAGGTGGCGTCGGCCATGACGTCGAGGTCCTGGTCGGGTTCGCCCTGCGCGAGCACGGACGCGTCGTCGCGCTGCCCACCCGGGTCACGCGTATCTGGCGAGGCCTGCCGATCGCGGACCCCGAGGTGTGGCTGCAGGCCTACCGACTGCTCGGGCGCCAGGACCGGGCGGACCTGCTGCAGCGCTGGCACCACGAAAGGCCTCACCTGTAAAGCCGGCCCGCACGCCGATCGTCGTGTGGCGCGAGCTTGAGGTAGGGACATCGGGGGCGGCACGACCAGCGGTGGAGGTGCTTGTGCTCGTCGCTCAGGCTGTGCGCGTGGTCGATCTTGGCGGCCTGTCGGCGCAACTCTCTTGGTGCCTTGCTGCACCCACGGGCCCGGGGGTGTCGGGTAGGTGGCAGGGTGAGCGCGTGTCGGTGACCAACCCGTGGCTGACGGGGCCGGCCCCGACGCGCCGACTGGACCGCGCGCGGCTCGAGGAGCGCATCCGCAATCTGTTGTCCTCGCAGAACATGTGTGTGCTGGCCACGCTGGGCCCGGACGGCCCGTTGGCGAGCCCAGTGCGGTACTTCCACCTGGACTTCACGATCGTGTTCACCGCGTCGGGAGCTTCGCCGAAGATGCGCAACATCGCGGCGGATCCCCGGGTGTCGGTCGCGACGTACGCGCCGTTCGTCGGCCAGGCCAGCAGCCGAGGTGCGCAGCTGTTCGGGCGGGCCCGTGTCCTGACCGAGGCGGACCCCGACTTCGCCGGCTTCTGGTCGGTGGTGCGGTGGCAGTCCGACCACGTCGAGCGGTCGCTGCCACTGGACAAGCCCCCGCTTGGTCCTATCGGGGTGGTTGCGCCCGACCGGATCGTCTACACCGAGCACTGGCTACGCCGCGAGGGGTACGCGCCTCGGCAGTTCTGGGCTCGTGAACCAGCCGATCGTCAGCACGGTTGAGACGCCAGATGCGGGCCGTGGTGTTGGACCTGTTCGGGACGCTGTCCGACCCGGCTGCGGAGGTGCTTCGACGGGCCGTGGTCGCCGATACCGCTCGCGCCCTTGGCGTCGCCGAGCAGGAGTTCTGGCGACACTGGCGGTCCTCATTCCGGGACCGCATTATCGGCCGGCACGGTGACACTCGCCAGACACTGACGTTCCTAGCCGGGGCCTGTGGCGCGACGCCGACCCGGGCGCAGTTCGAGCACGCCCTGCACGTCCACCTGCAGGGGGCGGAGCGGCTGCGGGCCCCCCGCGCGGGCGCTCTGGGGGTGCTAATCGAGCTTCGACGGCGCGGGTTCGCGATCGGCGTGCTCAGCGACTGCAGTAGTGAGGTGGTCGAGGGCTGGTCGGACTCACCGTATCGGGACCTGGTCGACGCGGCGGTCCTGTCCTGGCAGGAAGGCCGACGCAAGCCTGATCCGCAGCTGTTCGCTACCGTCGCCACACGACTGCAGGTGCCCCCAGGGACGTGTTGGTATGTGGGCGACGGTGCCGGTCGGGAGCTCAGCGGAGCCCGGGATGCAGGCATGACCCCGATCGTGGTGACGAACGCCCTTGTGCCGCAAGCAGCAGGCCACCGGGCAGACCCCGACGACTACACGCCGCAACACCAGATCCCGGATCTGCCGGACCTGCTCGGCCTCGTCCGCTCGGCCAGTTAGCGCGCTCTTTGACGAGGCGCGTCTCTCGCCGGCTACTTCCGGGATGCGTCTCACCGTCACAGTGATCCAGCCCAAGTCCCGGCAACCGAGATCCATCTGTGTGACCCGCATGTTCACTGCTCGGGAGCTGCTCGGGAGCTGCCCAGCCGTTGCCTGCCCGTCGATGCTCACGACGCCAGTGCTGAGTTCGGCGCCCGCGTAGATCACACCGACAGATGCGCCGCTGTCCTCGAAGTAGGCGTCCGTGATGACGCTCAGTCCCGCAAGGGGTCGCGGGGACCATCCAGACCGGGCGGAACTTCCACCCCGGCTGCCTTCATGGTTTCGACGACGTCGGCAATGCCTCGCGCGTGGTCAGCCTTCGCACGCGCGACCAACTCGGCAGTTGCCTCCGCAAGCGGCTGCTTGTCGGCGTCCGCCCAGGCATCCACAGCGTTGGTCCGACTCATCGCCGTTAAATCGTCGTGCATGTCCAGCATCGAGTCCGGCACCGCGGCAGCTGCCACCGCCTCACGGGTGCGTCTTAGGTGCAGCCACAGCCACTGCGGCGGCTGGCCCCCGGGACAGACCTCACTCTCGACGCGAGCGACGGTACGGACGTCGCGAGGGTGCGATGCGTGACTCGCCGGGGACGTCGCCATCACGACCCACTCTCCGACCGCGAATTCTCTGTCGGCAAGGACCACCCGGTCTCCCGTCCGCGGACGCCCCGCCCGGCCAGAGAGGAGGACCGGAACTTCGACAATCTCGTACTGAGCTAGGACAAGAACCGCTCGCGAGGGGCGCACGACCCACACGTTCGGGCTCGGCGCATCCTCCATCCAGCGACCCGTGTCAGGTGCACCGGCGCCGAACCGTCGGTACGCCGGCGGCTGCCGTGCCGCGAGACGCACCTGAGCCACACGAGCGTCGCGCGCCAACGACGCATGCTCGTCGGTGGCAAGCAGGTCCGTTAGCAGCTGCCACGCATCGCTCTGGGCGTCACCTTCACGGATGTACCCGTGCGTGACGCCACCACCATCGATGTGCCCTCTGAGAACGTGTGACCCCTCGTGGACCAGAACGCGCGCCAGCATGGCCTCAGTGGTGACCCCTAGCTCCTCCGCGAGTTCCGTCACGGTCGGCACGTCGATGCAGATAACAGCGCTGCCAGCCGGTACGCCCGTCGGAAGGTGCAGTAATGCCCGTGCTCGCGTGGCGACGCCGTGCGCGAACGCCTGTCCGAGCACGGCGCTACGGGGGTCGCCGATGGGCTCTTCGTCGTAGGGACCACTCAGGGCTTGCACTTCCTCGTCCCTGATAGGAAAGCGCGTCCGGTGACGGTCTGTGGATGAGAGCACAACATGAAGGCCCCCTTCTGGGGAGGATGTCCCGGGTCTCGTAGAACTTGAGGTGGCGGTCCCCCGCTCAACTCCTGCCTCGCGGTAGGTGTTGGGCGTCCGCCAAAGACACTCAACGAGAGAAGGGGACCGCCGTGAACAAGAAGTATCAGAAGAAGATGCCCGTTGCACCGGAGGCGCACGGGCTGGCCGTGCCGGAGCACATCACCGTGGCGATGGCCGAGATCGTCGGGGACATGCGCGAGGGACTGCTGGCCCTCGCGGTCGGCGCCGGGTTGCAGGTGATGACCGCGATGATGGAAGCCGACGTGGCCACGCTGGCCGGCGTGAAGGGCAAGCACGACAGCGACCGGGTCGCGGTCCGGCACGGCCACGAGCGCGGATCGGTCACCCTGGGCGGTCGCCGCGTTCGGGTGGAGCGGCCGCGGGTCCGCGCGGTGCACGGCAGCGGCGAGTTGCCGGTGCCGGCCTATGAGTTGTTCAGCAGCACCGAGATCCTGGGCCGGATGGCGATGGACCGGATGCTTGCTGGGCTGTCGACCCGCCGCTACCAGGTCGGCCTGGAGCCGGTCGGGCAGCGGGTCAGTGAGGTGGCGACGAGCACGAGCCGGTCGGCGGTGTCGCGGAAGTTCGTGGCGCAGACCGAGACCGCTCTGGCTGGGCTGCTCAGCGCCGACCTGAGCACTCTGGACCTGGTCGCGTTGATGATCGACGGGGTGCACTTCGCCGAGTCGTGCTGCGTCGTGGCGCTTGGCATCGACCTGCAGGGCACTAAGCATCCGCTGGCGCTGGTGGAGGGCTCGACCGAGAACGCCACCCTGACGACGGATCTGCTCGTCGGACTACGCGACCGCGGCCTGGACATGACCAGGCCGATCCTGGTCGTGCTCGATGGCAGCAGCGCCCTGCGCAGAGCCGTCGTGGACGTCTTTGACCACCCGATCCTTGCTCGCTGCCAACTGCACAAGATCAGGAACGTGCAGGACAAGCTCCCGCAGCACCTGCGTGGGCCGGTCGGCACCAAGATGCGCGCGGCCTACCACGCCGACAGTGCGCTGCTCGCCGAAGCCAAGCTCCAGGCCCTGGCCCGCGAGTTGGACAAGACCCACCCGCGGGTCGCCGCCAGCCTGCGCGAGGGCCTGGCTGAGACCCTCACCGTGCTGCGGCTTGGGGTGCCGCCTACGTTGGCGCGCACGCTGAGATCGACCAACGCCATCGAGTCCATGATCGGGGTCTGCCGGCAGCGGTCGGCGAACGTGAAGCGCTGGCGCGACGGGGAGATGGCGATGCGCTGGTGCGCAGCTGGGATGGTCGAGGCCGGCAAGCAGTTCCGTCGCGTCAACGGCCACCTACACCTCGCGAGCCTGCGCGCGGCCCTCGAACGCGAGGTCGCCGAAATTGTCGGAGCCACCTGCCATGATGACCGGGTCAGCGTGGCCTGACGATCAACGGGCCGCCACCGAAGTTCCACGGAACTCGGGACATCCTCCCCTTCTGGGCCCGCCACACCCAACGTCTGACTCAGCGCAGGGAGCGCAGTCTCAAGCCAAGACGTGACGAACGTGGCCGCACTCTCAAAATCGTCTTCCAAGTGGAGAGTGAAGGCAGGCTCGGCGGAGGCTGAGTTCATCGCGCGAGTATCTCGCAGACGGGCTCATGATGTGAAGGGCGAGAAGGCGCTGATCCGGCACTGACCTGCCCCATGCCGGCCTGCGGCACAGCCTCTACTCTCGCTGCGTGTCAACCGGTCAATGACGAACCCAGACTCAGACCTTGGCCGGCACCGGATGGCCGCCGCGATCCAAGAGGAGTTCGCGTACCGGTCGACCTCGTTCCTGCGCCGTAGGGCACCCATGCGAAAAGATGGGTCAGAACGGGTCGGGTTGACCGAGGAACTCCCGGTCGTCTGCCGCTGTTGTTGGCAAGGCGGCGATCTCGGGCGGGTCGCACCAACCGTGCATCGGACACCTCGTACAGGCCTGGCTGGGGTTCGGCGCGAACGTGAGGTCCTGCGCCCACCGCAAGGCGATCGAGGCGACGACCCGCAGGGCATGTGCGACGAGCGCACCGTCGGAGAGCGGGACGTAGAACACCTGGCTCCCGTTCGGGGTGAGCACCTCCAGCTCACCGGCTCCGCTGTCGCGGCTGTTGCCGTCAACACCGGCATGGAGCAGCGCGATGTGGAATGCGAACGCCGGATACTGCGAGAGCGCGTGGTACTCATCCTCCGGTGGCAGGTAACCGCGCGTCTTGGTCTCCCGCCAAATCCGCGAGCCCGGACCGCTCGAAAGGGTCAGATCGGGTTCGGCGACGAGCACCACATCAGCATCGGCGTCGTACACGGTGTGCCGCGGCTCAACCCGGATGTCGGTGAGGCCTGCGAAGCCGAGCAGGCACGTCTCGAGGTGGGCGAGCAGGTACGGCCGGGCGTGCGCGTACCCGATCGCATCGATGCCGGTCTCAGCCAGCAGCACCGCAGCCGCATCCGGCTCCGTCTCCGGGTCGGGCAGATCAGCAAGGGTGCACGCCTGATGGGGCGTGCGGTTGTGCGCCCAACGCAGGAACGTGTGGGTCGCCAGGCCCCTCAGTCGTGGGGTCATGTCCTCCCCGCCGTCGCCGTCGCCGTCAAGGCGGGGCCGGGGCGGCAGGTGGCTGCGCCGCTGGAGGTGGAACCGGCTGGGGCAGTCGTCGTAGATCGCCAGGTCGGTGCTCGTGATGGCACGGCTCGCGACCGCCTGCGTCGGGATGCCCAGCGCGCCCCGGAGCCGCTCGGGACCGGGGCAGACCTGCAGGAACGGGCAGCCACCGCAGGCGCTGCCCGGGTTGAGCACCAGCCCACCGAGGGCCTGCGCGACCAGATGACCGGTCTCGAGGTCGGTGCGGTCCCTGTACGCCGCCTGCGCTTCCGCTGGGGTGCCGTCGAAGAGGACCCGATACCTACCGCTCGCAAGACTGAACTCCGACACCCGTAGCCGCGCGAGCTCAGGCCGATCGCTGGCGAGGACCATCGCGGCCGTGGCAGCAAAGTCTTGGGTGTGGGCCGCATCCGGGTCGCGCGGGTCCTTGTGCGCCATCCGGACGCTCTCCCGGATCGTGCCGTCTTCCGTGACGTACTCCGGGCCGGTGAGCGAGACCTGTCCCCAGCCCTGCCGGAAGAAGCTCGTACTCGTGCCCTCGTACCGCATCGGCACACCCGCAGAGTCGGTGACGAGGTCGGCGAGCTCGCTCAGCTCATGGAGAGCGTGGGTGACGAAGCGCCGTTGTCCAATGGTGAGGTTCTGGTTGATGGCAGCGGCCTCGCCAAGGCTCGCGCCACCGTCGAGAGCACCCAACCCGTCTCGCAGGGCGAAGAAGAGCTGCTCGGAGGTGTCCCACCGGGGCACCCACCGGCTCGAGTCGTTCGGCTGAACACTGCCGGCCTTTTGGCGTGCCTTGTGCGCGACCTTGCCCGGGCACGTCCACGGTCCGTTGCGGCCAGAGACCTCGGACACGGTGAGCGAGAATCTGTCGCCGGCGCCGGTGAGCCACGGCGGCGGGATGTACAACTCGCTCACGGCTCGTCCTCGCTGACTCCGGCGTCCTCGGCGCGGGAGGTGACCCGCTCAAGAGCTTGCGCTACCTGTGTGCGTTCTCGGCGCTGCAGGCCTAGATTGCCTAGGAGCGCATCATGCTCGGGACCTCCGACAGAAGAGAGTGCGGTACGGACTTGGGCGGGGCAGGCCTGCTGGAACGCGCACCAGTCGCAGAGCGCCCCGGTCTTGGCCGTGACCCGGTTGGCGCTCACGGCCGCGAGGACTTCCTGCCAGATGGTGGCGAGGGTGCGAGCCTGGGCGATCGCGATCTCGCGAAGTACCGGGCGGGCGAGGCGCTCCCGGCCGATCAGGTACAGGAGCTCGATCCGGTCCGGGAGCATCCCGTCAGGGTCGGAGGCGGCGAGGGCTGCCGCGTAGGTCCACAGCCCGAAGAACGCTTTCGCGGTGTACGCGCTCTTCGGGGTGCGGCCGGACTTGTAGTCGGCTACGACGTGCGCCCCGGAGGCGTCGTAGATCCGGTCGATCCGGCCCCGGATCGGCGCGCCGTACAGCTCGGCATGGACCCAGACCTCGAGACCGTCGGGTCCGACGGTGATGAGCTCGGGCTTCTCGAGCTCGAAGAGCCCATCGAGGGCGTCATGCCCGGTCGTCATGACCTGGTCGCGGAGCGTCGCGACGTGCCCCACAAGGCCGGCGACGTTCTCGCGGGCAACCTCCTCCAGGTACGCGACCTCAAGAAGCTCACTCGCCGCCCCGCGGGTGCGCTCGTGTGAGTCGAGGCCGTACAGCAGTTCGATCGCGCGGTGGGCGGTGTTGCCCACCAGCTGCGGGATCGTCGCTGACTCCTGCCACCCCAACACGTACGTCAGCGCGTACTTGAGCTCGCAGTGCTGCCACGTGCTCGCGCTCGTCGGGGAAAGTCCGGTGGGCACGGCGAGCTCACCGTCGATCCTCACGACGAGCGTTCGCTTACTCGGCACTGCACCTCCAGACGGTGCTACCCATCCTTGCCGACGCGTCGCGTTCTGGTGGCACGTCTCCGGCTCCGCTCCGTGAAGTTGTCGGACGCGGCTCTATTGCCGCCCAGCGCGAAAGAGTTGCGCGATCCGGCTCTTGGACAGCCCAGTCCGCTTGGCGATCTGGTCATAACTCAGGCCCTCGCCCCGCATCGCGCGTACGGCCGCGACCCGGATCTCGTTGAGGCGGTCGTGCTCTGCCTCGAGGGTTGCCAGGACGTCAGAGATCCCGACGACCTGCCCTGACCACTGACGGAGCTTGCGTTCCGCCTCACTTCTTCCTCGCGGGTTGGCGTCGGAGGTACACCCTGGGCTGGTGTGCTGAAGGTAGCCGCCAGCACCGACATTCGTGGCTACCCGTAGCCGCGCTCCAAAGCGACCGGGCCCGGCAAGGTCCCTCGCTTTTTGGGACAACACCTCGACAACACGCACACGAACTGACTCGCGCCTCCGCGCGGCGACGTGACGAGGGTTGTTTCCGAGACACTGCCCGGGTTGGTCTGCACGATCCGGCACGTCGGGCAAGGCCTCTGCTGGGCCAGGCGATCCGAACGTCGTTCAGGTGTGACCGTGACGCCGGGCAGCGCCAGCACTGACGGTACGGGCCATTCGGCTGACATGGGGCCTTCGGTGGCGACTGTGGATATCTCGATGTTCCTAGACGGGCAGTGACCCCTCACGGCCGCCCAATGACGTCGGAGCCTTGAACGGGCGGCCTTGACGGCAGGTGGTCTCAGCAGTTGACGAGTTCTCGCCTCGGCTTGGACACCGGGATGGCCGCTCGAGAGAATGGACGGGTGACAACTCAGCCGGCGGAGGAGATAGAAGCAATCCTTCGCAAGCACGTCGTCGGTCACGCCGTACGAGCACTGCAGGTTCTTGGAATCAACTCTCTCAAGACTGTTGAACCCCCACCCACCGCTTTGGAGGGTCACGTCGTTGTGGATGTTGCGGCGCAGACCCGAGTGCTCGAGATCGCGTTCGAGACCTGCGCGATCCGCATCGATCTTGAACGAACGGGTCGAGTCAAGTGGTTGCCGAAGGCGGAGGCGTGGGCCCCGACGGATTCGACACCGGCGCCAACCTTGCGGCTTCTCCTTGACCACGGAAGCGCCGTCGACTTCACAGAGCCCGCCAAGACGAAGCGAATAACGGCAGCGATTCATGCCCGAAAGTGAGCGCAACGCGACTCACCGCGCCACCCGGCTTGCCCGCCAGCTTGGGCGACTCACCTCACGTCACTCGCTGGATGCAAATCAGCGCGAAGACCAGCGCCCCCCCCCAGGAAATGCCCTTGCGGACTATTCACTCTCCCCTTCTTGCTTAACTTCGGCCTCGACGAGCCGCGCGTAGTACGGAATCGCCCTGAGGCGAGCCCAGGGCTTGTAGTGGAGGTTCTGGACGAGGCACTCCAATGGCGCCAAGCCACGCACAAGGCTCCCCAGGTGGTCTGCCTCTTGGCCGGACGTCTTGCCAACGAGCGTGCGCTGAATCTCGCGAACCTGCTCGGCCTTCGTCTGGTTGAAGAAGATCCGGGTCGCCGTCGAGCCCCCGATGGCTTCGGGAAGATCTCGTGGGAACTGTGTCGCGATGATCACACCCAATCCGAAGGAGCGTCCCTCGCGCATGAGAGGCTGCAGTTTCGGCGAGTTGACGAGACGCCACGCCTCATCGAGGACGAGAAGACGCTCCAGGCGATGCGGCTGCGGGCGCCGGATGAGGAAGCTGTAAAGCGCGAGCAAGAAAAACTCAGCGACAGCGTTCTTCACCTGGTCGCCGGGCAGTTGGCTGAGACGGATGACGGTCGGTGTCGAGAGCAGGTCGCTCAGGGTCGATGCCTCGTCGCTGTCCTCACTGAACAGTCCAAGGTCGAAGATCGGCGAGAGTCGTCCGAGCAAGGTGTGTGCTTCTTCGCGCACCAACACGTCGCGGATGGCGTCGAACGGCAAGTATCGCTGCCCCGGCTCGGGGACGAACGGCTTGGTGCCGACGCCGTTGATGGCGTAGGTCTCCTTGATCGCCTCACGAAGCTGGAAGGTCTGCTGATCGCCCAGCTTGTAGATACGCTGAATCATGTCGCCCAGCTCGTGCACGTGCGCCGTGGGGTTGACCCGCCCGGTCTCGAGGTCAATCGGCGGAACCATAGGGTTGAAGGGCAGACTGCCGAAGCTCGCGTCGTGCACCGTGAAGCCCTCGGCGGCTGCGTAGTCGCCCTTGGCGTAGTCGTCCTTGAAGTCGAGGATCAGCGCGGGCAAAGCAGGCATGAGGTCGTGGAGGATGGCCTTGGTTGCCTGGGTCTTCCCACTTCCGGTCTCGCCGGAGATGGAAATGTGTGGATTGCTGAGAGCTTGCTCGGCGCTCTGAGGATCGTACCAGACCTCGCGCTGTGCTCCGTAGGTGCCGGCGGCCCTGCCAATGAGGACGCGCGGCCGCGCGGCCGTTGACGTCCCTGCGGGCGCAGTAGATGAGCGCTCAGCTTCCATCGAGGCCGAGTCATCGGACGCACTCGGAGACGACGAGGCCCCTCCGTCGCTCGGCGGCTGTTGTGCCGCGGGAGAAGGCGTTCCCCCCGAGCCGTTAGGGGGACCGCCGTCGGCCTCTTCCGGCTGCTCCGGTGATGGTGGTTGCGTCAGGGCTTCTTCAAGTCCAGGCACCCCGTGCTCGTTGAGGTGGCGCAGAGCAACCTTGACCGGCAGGTCGTCGCCGTCGAGTGCGTGCACCTCGCGCGACGATTCGAGGCTCGACGTGTCCACACCGAGGCGCACATCGATGAGCATGCAGCGCAGGTCAACGTCCGCGCCCTCATCGAAGAGCTTGCGCGAACGGTCAGCCCAGCGCCGGCGCGATGCAGTGTCGTAGCTCGCCTTAGAGAGTTCGCGGTAGAGGTGCTCGCGGATGATCTCTCTCCGCGAAGGTGTAAGCAGCAAGTCGGGAGTAGTCACGTCGAACACGCGACGCAGGAGGCGATGCGTTGACAGCAACTGGTTGATTGCTGGTCCCGACACCTCGCCGTTGCTCACGGAGTATTCCGCCGCGATGTCTTGCCGCGCCTTGACCTCAACAACGGTGACGGTGAACTGTTCGTCCGCACCGTCGATGACGAGCAGGTCGGATCGCGAGTTGTCCTTGTCTTCGCTCAGGTACAGCCAGCGTCGCGCTTGTTCGTCGTCGAGGCTGAGGATGATGCGGTCGTGCCCGGCGGGCGTCGCCGCGCGCAGGTGTTGCACGGCCACCATCAAGCCGAGCACGCCCTTGACCTGAGAGTGCACGATCTCGCCAGTCTTCGCTGACGGTCGGAGCACGAGCAGACCGGTATCGAGCAGCTCACTCAGAGTCGCGAGCAGACCGTCAAGCATCTCGTCCTTCACCGCAGTGTTGAACTGCCGCACCACATCCCGCAGGCTGCGACGGAAAGCGTCGGGCGTGCCAGCAAACGCGACGACATCGCGCGTGCCCTCACGATCGGTGAGAACACGAAGACCGCCGATGTCGAGGTCGCGGTCGACGTGGCCATCAACGACGACATACCACGGCACCGTCTGCGCACCATCGCGGAAGCGCTTCTGCAGTTCCGCGTTCTGGTGAATGGTCTGGTACGAGAGGATCGTCGTCCCTACGGCCAGCTTCGCGAAGGACGTGTAGTCGGCGAGGATGCCGCCCAACTCGGGTTCGAGATCAAGCGTGTCGCTAGCGATCTTGAACGAGAGCCGACGCCGGTTCGCCAGTGGTTGCACCTTCTGCAACTGTCCGCCTGCGCTGGCGGAGTTGCGCTTGGTCTGGTCGAAGGCCAGGTACAGGTGCGGCATGGTGCCGGCCGGAGGACCGAGATCCGTTGGCCCAACAAGCATCGTCTGAAAGGTGAAGCGCCGGTTGACGTGGTCGCCGAAGCGCTGCTGTACGCGCCGCTCCTCGTCCGCCGAGAGATTAAGTTCCGCGCCGACGCCGTGTCCGCGACGCAGCACAGTGATGTGCGCACCGCGGAGCTTTGGGGGTGAAGTCTCCGCAAGGTCGCAGCACATGGAGAGAAACTCTCCGGCCGCTGTCGGTTCCAACAACACGATGCGCAGGCCGTCGGCCGCTGCGGGATGCATGGCGATAAACGCTTCGACGAGACGTCGAATGGGTCGCACGCCATCTTTGGGGTCGCGCGCGTTGGCGCGCTCGCTGAAGTGTGGGAGTCCGCCAAACCTGCCGGAGAACGGCAGGCTTGTCGCACCTTCTGCGATGAGGCGCGGAACGCCGAGCGAAGCAAGGAATAGGGGCACGCCACCGGACTCAAACTCGGATCGCACCAGTGCGCGATCACGGTCGTCGAGAAGGTCGCGTTGTTCGCCGATGACGCGGGCGTACTCGACGAAGTGCCAGAGGAGCAGCGGGTGCAGCGGTGTCATCAGCCCGATAAGTGTCGCGTCGCTGTCACCGAGCAGGAACACCGTGTCGATGAGCATGACCGACTCGACGAGCGTGCGTGCGTCGTCGCTGAAGATCTGATGCAGCTCGTTGTGATTGTCCGAAATGATCTTCAGCAACGCTTGGTAGGTATCAACGACGGCGCGCATCAGTGGTGCGGCTGTTGATGCTGACGCGACGGCCAGCGGTGCAATGCAGAGTTCACGGGCCTGCGGCAAGAGCGCGATGCGAGCAGCAGCGAAGGCCGCGAAGGCTTCGCGAATCGGTGCGAACTGCGGTGACGTTGCCGCGAACGCGTCGAGCAGCTTGACTATCTCCGCAGATCCCCAGGCACGCACCACTTCGGTCGACTGCTGGAAGTTGCGCACCATGGTGACGATGTCGTCGCCGGGGACGGAGACGAGCGCTCCGTACTGCGTCTCGTTGATCACGCGACCCACGAGGTTGAGGACGTCGGTCTTGACCTCCTCGTCGATAGCGGTTCCGCTCGGCAGCGACACCTTCACCGACAAAGGGCGAACGGTGTCGGAGAGCTTGTCGTTCTCGTCGAGATCCTTCAGCTCGTTGCGCAGCGACGCCATCGCCTTGTCGAGTGCGCTGCCGGTGGTGTCGCGCTCGGGTGCGTCGTCGTCGTGATCGTCGTCGCCGTCCGCGTCGGCTGAAGGCTGGAGAAGGACGTCGACAGCGAGAGCGGTGAGGTTCTTGGGCGGCGGTGCCTGTTCCGTCTCGCCATCGCCACCGCCACCGTCCTCACCCTTCGGCTTGGGCTTGGCCTTGGGCTTTGGGGCACGCACTTTGAGGAGCTGTCGCGCATCGTTCGCGGTGAGGCTGAGCTGCCCTCCGCGACGGTGCTTCTGGAGATCATGCAGATGGCGACGCAACTCGGCGCGACGATCGGCGTCCCCCTCCTCGGCCAGGGCGTTGTCGACCTTGGCGCGGTCTTCTTCACTGAAGTTGGCGAGGCGCAGCGCGAGCGCACGGTTCTCATCGAGGCGGGCGCGCAACTGCTTCTCGCCCGGGTCATCGAAGAAGGACGGGTCGGGGAGCAGACCCAGTCGGTTGATCTGCAATGCGGACTCGCGCTTGGCGTCCTCCGGTTGCAGCGATTCGAGAGCGAGATAGTAGTCGACGAGGTCGAAGAAGGAGATCTGCTCGTCCTTGCCGATGATCTCCCACCAGCGCGGCAGTACGTCGTTGACTTCGTCGAACTTCGACGTCGCACGGTCGATGAGCAGCCGACGCAGGTGGCCCGGGCCGACGAGTCGGTACTCCTCTAGCGATGTCAGCTTGGCGGCATCGGACTCTGTGATGACGACGACGAGCGCTTCGAGGTCGACCTCGTTGCGCCAACGCTCCGCGTCTTCGACTGCAGTGCTGAAGAGTTCCTCGGGGATGCCGGCCGCAACCGCGGCCGCTTGCGCGGCGGAATTGAGGTAGGCGATGCGCAGGTTGATGCCCTCTTCGAGGAGCGCGTGCAGGCGAGGAAGAACTGCTGTTGGCTCCAGATAGACATCGCGGACGAGTACGCCCGGGATGCCGGTTGCCTCACGGATGGCAGTGACGAGTAGCTCCGCCATGAGGTCGGCGTCGCGACGAAGGTTGCCGTTGTTGCCGCTCATCAGTGTCCGCCGTCGGTAGTGACGACGGTGCGTCCGTCCGCATAGGACTTGGCGAAGCCGATGTCGATGATCAGGCTCTTGAACGCAAGAAGGTTGGCGCGGAGGTCGTTCTCGTTGACAGAGACCGAACGCTGCATGGCCACACCGCGACGAAGGTCGTTGCCCCGGATGAGGTCGAAGTCGACGCGCCGCCCTACAACGATGCCGTACGACTCGCGCAAACGGTCAAGGAACTCGTCGAAGTCGATGGGGTCGCCGGGCGACACGACAGAAGCGACTAGAACTTCGACGAACTCAGCGTTGCAGCCGTAGCGCTTGTGCTCCTTGCCCCCTCGCCCGCGATCGTCGTAAGGCAGCAAGTAGCCGCTGCGCCGGCCGAGCGCGAGTAGCGCGTGCCAGGGGAATCCCTTTACAGACTTGGGGCCGACGCCGCTGTAGCCCGTGCGCCAGAACGCCTCCGCGAGGGCATCTCTGGGGTCGACGCCGACGATCTGCGCGCCGTACTCCTCGCGCAGCTTGTCGTTGTCATCAGACGTCGGCAGGGCGTCAAGCCACTGACCGACAGCCTTCGGCGAGTCCCGGGTGATTGCTACAACATGTTCGCGGATGCGGTGCAGGATCAACTGCTCGATGGCGCGGCGTCCGCCCTCGAAGGTTGCTGCTGAGGCCTCGCGCAAGGACTTGCGGCGACCATCGAAGAGATCCAACAAGATTGGCGGCTGGGGCCCAAGACCGTCGGGCAGCACGTCCGCGCAACGACGGATCATGTGCACGTGGATGCAGAAGCATCCGAAGAGCACCATGTGCCGCAGTGCCGTCAGCTTGGCTCCGTGTGACCCTTCGTACGTGGCGAGTTGGTCGTAGCGAGCGCGCAGTTCCCGCAATGTCGGCGACGTGAGGAATCCGCCGGAGTCGACACCGAGCAGCGCCGCGGACCGTTCCGCGCGCGCGAGCGCGGCTCCCGCTAGTGTGACCGTCCGCTCCTCGCAGAGTTCAAGCATCGGCCACCCGATCATCGTCCAGGGGTCGGCATCCTCGCGGAGTAACTCGCGAATGATGGCGGCTCCAGGGGCGGGGCGCGTCGCTTCGCCCGCGCATAGCAGCGCGGCAAGAAGATCACCCGAGCCGTTATCGGAGATGTCGCCGGTGATCATGCGGTGGTGGGAAAGGGTGAACGACGCTTGTCCGGTCTCGAAGACTGCGCCGTCCGCACCCAGCGTCTCCTTGGCGAGTGAGCGAAACGCGGTGAGCTGGTCGTCCGTCGGCGCGTTGCCGTACTGGTCTTGGAACCGTCCCGGGTAGTCCGCGAGGATGTCGGCGTTAGGGTTTCGCTCCTCCATGTAGCCGCCTCCCTTCTGGTTCTTGACGTACTGCCGCACCAATCGAGCAAGCGGAACGTGGTCGTTGGTGGAGCCGACAAGACGTCGAGCCATCCCGTTGGCGACGTGCACGGGCTTCATAGACGAGTTAGTCGGCAGGAAGCCGAAGTCTTCGTCGTAAATGCGGCGCAGCAACGCGTCCGGGCTTTCGGGGTCTGCCGATGCGTCGAAGTTCTCGGTCACAGTTGGTATCCCGCCGGCTCGCGCAGAACCTTCAGTTTGGTGCGCAGATTGGTGTCGACGTTGCGCAGTTCCAGCGAGGCGAGCGACTGCGACTCGTGGAACAGCCGGTGGCGTTCGTCCACGAAGCGTGTCACCTTGCGCGCCACACTTCGTGACCATGTCGAGCGCCCCAGGCCCACGGCGGACTCGCGCAGCGTTAGGAACAGCTCACGGTCGATGAGCAGTCGCGTGTGCTGGCCGTTGTGCTCCGCCATGCGCAGCGCGAACTCGGTGACACGACGGAGATCAGGGTCTAGCCACTCCGTCACCCACGGGGCCAGCGAGGGACCCTCGACCTTCATACCGTCGGCGGACTCGTAGTACATGGCGACAAACGCTGCGGGCGCCTGTACGTCGTAGCGGTGGCTCTGCCACAGCGTCAAACGATCGTCGTCTTCCTTGCGCGAGTCAGGCTCGAAGAATCGGTTGACGGCGAGCACCATCTCGCGCACGAGTTGCACGTCGCCCTGGAGGCCGTCGGCGAGCGCCTTGTCGAACAGTTCTTCGTCGTGAGGAAGTGCTTCGAGCAACGCCGCCCCGGCGGCGTGCTCGAAATAGAAGCGTCGCTTCAGAATGCGAAACGCACGCTCGCGATCTTCTTCTTCGGGATGGAGTGTGACCGGGCCCGGGCGGTCTGCCGGCTCGAGCCAGTCCTCGGCCCTGGTGGTTCCGCGCCACAACTCCTCGTCGTGCACCGGGTGCGTGACGCGTGCGGGGTCGAAAGCGCGCGAGGCCAAGTCGAACAACGGGCCCTCGCCGCCGTCAAAGGCGAGGTTGGCGTACAGGTAGCGATCATCGCCTTGACTGAGCAGACGACCTGACGCGTCCGTCCCGCCGGTGATGAGGAACGCAACAAAGCCCATCAACTGACGCATCGTGGTGTGTTGCCCACGTCGAGCTGCCTGTTCGAGCAGCGCGGTAAGGCGTTCTTGCACACGCGGTGAGCGCAGACGTGCAACGTTGCGTGTTGCCGGGTCTGCGGCGTCCAATTCTGAGACGAAACGATCAGCGGTGAGACGCTCGACGGCGGCGAGCGTCACACGCGAGGCGAGCACGTTGCGCAGGTTGAGGTCAACCACGGAGACCAAGCTTTGCTGCAGTGGGGGTGCATCGCCGTAGAAGACGGCTTCCTGTACCTGCCGGATGGCCTCATCGACCGGTGCGAATCCTTCTTCGCGGGCACGACGTCGCAGTTCGAACAGCGGCCACTCATTGATCGCGAGGATGAAGGGACGCTTGTTCTCGTCGCACGATCGCCAGGTCGACAGCACCTCGGTATCGCTGCATGCGTTGGCATCGGTGATGACGGCGGCGCCGAACTCGTTCTCGAGTCGCTCTCGCAGGCGTTGGATGAGGAACGTCTTCCCGTCACCGGGGTTGCCGGTGATGATGATCTGCCGACTGTTCTTGGCGCCGTCGAGGATGAAGCCGTCGAGGCCCATGTCGACGTGAATCCACTCCAGTTCATCCGTGCTGAGCTTGTCGGCGTAGCTGTTGCGGTTGCGGTAAAGCCGCTCGACAAAGCTGATGGGACCCGTGCTGTTGCGCACCTCCAACGCGGTGTCGGCAATCGGCGAGTCCGAGAAGTGCGTGTCGGCGTAGGTAGAGTTAGAGAGGTCACTGCTGACGCGGCTGAGCAACTGATCGCTGCGCTGTAGAGTTCGCAGCTTTGGCAAGAAGTCCGCGCGATCCACGCGCGGCGCCACCCAGCGCTGCGCCCAGAACTGCGCGATGGCAGTCGTTGTCTTGCTGCCGCCTGAGGTCGGGAGGACGTACTTGGGACGTCGTGTGAGCCCCAGCATCATGTCGTCCGCGTTGCTCACCAGCGGCACCGCGTAAAGCAGACGCGGCGAGTGATGGCGGAGGTACTCGTCGGGAGAAAGTCCCAGTGCATCGAGCCCGAGCCGGAGTGAGCGCAGCTTGGGGCTCATGCCTTCGCCGAAGAGGTTGTTGACCAAGCGGCGCTTGCTGTTGGCCAGACGTGCTGCGGCGCCGAGCGTCTCGGTGGTGTCGGAGGCGAACTGCACGGTGCCGAAGCTGTCGGTTGAACCGACACGTCGGTAACGGATGTCGTCCGATGCGTCACCGCCGATGATCGACGCTGGGACGCGCACACGGTTGTATTGCGCGCTTCCGTAGGCGTACAGCGACGAGGTCGTCAGCATTGACAGCGCGGGGGTGCGTGCCACAGGCCGTCCCGCCATACCCGACGCGATGAGGCTGACCTTGCCGTCGTAGCGCTGGCGCACATCTGCGACAACCTGCGGGCTGGTCATAAGCATCGAGACCAACTTGCCGCCGAGTAGTTGATGGTAGGGCGCGACGGCACCACAGGTAATGATCTCCATGACGTTCTCGGCGATGGCCTGCTGCTTGATGCGTCGCAGCACGAGTTCCACCGCGCGGACGCCGTCGTCTGTCTCCAACAACTCGCGCAGGGCGATTGGGTTCTGGTCCAGTCCTGCCCGCTCGAAGACCGCGATGGCGCGCAGTGAGTCGGCCAGGTTGGCGGCGCGCTTGCGGCGATACAGGTTGGTGCGCGCGATCTTGGTCCACGTGACCATCGCCGCGTTGCCGTCCTGCACGAGGTTGTGGGCATCACGAATGAGTTCGTAGTCCGCCGTGCGTTCGTCTCCGGCGATGGTCAGATCGCGACGGCGAGCAGAGCTGGCCTCGGCCTCGATCCCCTCCAGGTAGGCAATGGCCCTCTCCGGCGTCAGCCGCGCGAGTTTGAAGTCCGCGCGGTAGATCATTCCCACCTCGGCGCGGATGAATGCGAGCAGGTGGCGCGCGATCTTGCGGCGATCCGCCGGCGATGCAGCGTCGAGGCGCTTGCCGAGCGCGCGGACGGACCAGCCTAGCGCGTCGTCACGTTGATTGAGTCCGAGGATGGCGTTGCCGAGCGCGGCAATGCCTATGATGGGGCGGCTGGGGTCGGCCTCGTCGCGGATTAAGTAGTGCAGGTTTCGGCCGGGAGTGGGCTGGTACGGGATAGACCACTGCAAGCGCGAGTAGCGCCACAGGTCCTGTAGGCGGATCCCGGTGACGGAGTCGCGGGCGTCGAGCGTGACCAACTCGAGGACAGGCCGGACCGCCTCAGTGATGGCACATGCCGGGTCGCCGGGATGGGCCGCGCGAGCTGCGTCGATCCGATGGGCGACGTCGGCACCCTCGGCGAAGACCTTGGCGATGCCGTGCTGCTCCATGGTGCGCACGAAGGACGCGACCGAGGGCGATAGAAGATGGTCGGCGAGGATGAAGCGGAAGGAGTCGCGCAGGCCAGTCTTGGCCTCGGACGGGTCGTCCCCCGCTACCGCCACCATCGGCGGGAGCACGTAGACGCCGTCGTCGTCGACTCCGGGCATCCACCCCTGCAGGGTGAGGTCGCGAAGGACGCGAAGGCTAGCCAGGTAGACGACGGTCGGGAGCATGTCGTCTGCGCCGACACCAAGCTCACGTAGACGAACGCGGCGCGCCTCGGCGGTGTCGATGGATGCGCGAAGGAGGCGGATGCGCTCGTCGAAGGGGTGCTCCGCCATCGCCGACACAAGAGCGTGCAAGTCCTGGTGATACCCGACACTGAGTCGGGGACGGAAGCGACGCGGCTCGGTTCCGCGTCGCACCTGGGCGCCCACATCGGGCCGCGCCTCGGCGGTTGTCGCCCTCACGCCACGACACCCGGGTGCCGGTCTTGGCCGCCGTGCACGTAATCCAGAAGGTCGGCACGCAGGAAGCGCCAGGGCCGGCCGACCTTTGTTCCGGGCAACTCCCCGTCCCTCGCAAGTGCGAGGAGCGTCTTGGTGCTGACGCGAAGGAAGTCGGCCGCCTCTTCGGTCGTCAGGATGTCCGCACCTTCCGCCATCTTCCTCTATCCCACCCGTGTGTCTCCTAGGAGGAGCCTAGTCAGAGGCTGCGACAGACCCGGGGACCATCTGCTCGGCGGCGAGTCACTGCGCACCGCGGTCGTGGAACGCGGATCAGGCGCCGGGTAGCCACGGAGCAGGCGGTCGGCCACCTCAGTCGGATGTGCGGCCCCTCAGCTCGCTTGCATCGTCGTCCCGCGACGCCTTTCTGTCGCGCACGTCGTCCAGGTTGATCACCTTTGTGGCGGGTGCCTTCCCGAAGAAGGCCGTGGCCTTCTCGATGGTGCCCACTTCCTTGGTGATCTTCTCGACCCAGGCGGGCGTGTAGATGTACCCCTGGTGCGGCTCGTCCCAGACGCAGTACCGCGGATCTGTCACGGTCCTGTCGCCAGCAGTGCTCAAAGGCCGGACCTTGAAGTGCTTCCAGAGGCGCACATGGTGATCAAGGGTGAACTTGTACAGCACTCGGTCGTTTACCCTGGCGACCACGCCACCGGGCAACATCTTGTCCTTTGACGAGACGTCCACCTGCTTGATCTTCGTGATCACGTTCCCCTGCCGACCCGCGTCGAGCAGCATGGCCTTCTCCTCGTCGGTGAGCTTGGCCATGTCCACGAAGTTGACTGCCAGGTCGGCGTCGGTCTTGGGCCCGGTGATCGGGATGAGGCGCACGCGGTAGTCGTACCGAACGTCTTCAAGGAGGCTGGGAGACAGGGTCGACTCGAACTCGGTGAGGTACGAGTTCATGGACTTCGGCACGCGCTTCTGAAGTCGCCGGACCTCCTCAACGTCCGTACCCGGCACCGACTGCAAGAAGATCGGGAAGCGTAGGCGGTCGCCGAGGGAATACTGCTGCCCGAAGTGGGCGACGAGTTCCGCCTCGTAGTTGATCACGAGCGCGTGGGCGCGGCCGCCTGTCACCATCTGGATCTCACGCTGGAACCGGTGCTCGATCTTGTTGCGGAGCGGGATGAAGAACTCAATGTTCTTACGCACGGGGTCCTGGGGGTCTACGAAGCGCTGCTTCAGGCAGGTCCCGAGTTCCCAGGCCTTTGGCTCGCCGTCGATGATCACGTACTTCCCGGTGGCCGGATCGACATGGTGGTAGTCGATCTTGCCCTTGCGGAATTCCGCATGGAGGAGGAACAGCCACGCTCGCACCATCTGGCCGATGAAGTCCGCGTAGGTGCCGTGTGACGAGTTGTACTCGTCCATCGCCTTAACAGCCTGGCGTTTGGACTCGTCCAGCATGTGCCGCCAGAGGGGGTGGGCCATGGTCCCCTCCACGCGCGAACTCTCGATAAGGAGCCAAGCCTACGGACCATCCCGGCTCGAAGCACCCCAGTTCTGGTCACCTGAACGTCACGCCCGAGCACGAAGCGAAAGCCCGCCCCAGTCAGCATGAACGCCACGACTCGTCCCCGCCGGATTCTGACCGCCCAGCCTGTCCGTGTTGATCATGGTGATCTCGAGTTGGCGTTCGATGAGGCGCTCGACTATCTCACCGACCTCGCCCGTCCGCTGGGCAGGGTCCGTGCCGTGCACCGTCCTTATCGCCGGGTGCGCTGGGCCAGGCGTCGCTGCGGTGGCTGCGGACAGCCGCACCCCTGCCCGACGCTGCGCGCGGCTGACCCGCACGTCCCCTCCTGACGGAGAGCCAGGACAGGACCGCTCGGCGGCCCCGCCGGAACACACAGTGTTCTGGCCGGTGCTGTCCTGCGGCGCGCACGACCAAGCCCCATAGGCGTCAGGCGCTGGCCAGGCCGTTGACCGTCTCTCCCTGCTCGCCTTGGGGTAGCGGTGGATCTACGGTTCGAGTTGCCGCTGGATGAACTCGGCCATGCCGGGGACGGTGAAGGCGACGATGCCGTGTTCGGGTGCGCAGATGAGGCCTTTGGAGAGCAGGTTCGCGCGGGCCGGGCCGAAGCTGTTGGTGCCGCTGCCGAGCCGGGTCGCGACTTCCCGGAGGAACGCCGGCGTCCCCGTCCGCGGACATCGCGCGCAGGTAGCGCTGTTCGGCGCGGGTGGCACGGTCCCAGCGGGCCCGGAAGAACCCGTTGTCCCGTGCCGCCCGGCCCATCGCGGCACCGACCCGGGCATCGGCCAGGGTGAGGTCGGGGCCGCTGGCGGCGTTCCAGGTGGTCTGGCCGAACTGTTGCAGGAAGTAGGGGTAGCCCAGGGTCTCGGTGACCACGAAGGTCACCGCGTGTAGCCAGCGCTCGGGGTGCCGATCGATCGAGAAGGTGATGCTGGCGACTCCGCTGCTCTTTGCGGTGCCGTGGTGCTCGCTGGTCTTCTCTTGTAATGCTCGGCGGTGCGGACCGTTGCGTTCGCCGTGGTGTCCACCGTGACGGTCTCGTGGCCGCCTGGACCGGGGGGCGTTGGAGATCGACGCCCCGAGCACGCCCCGCCGGTCACGCGCGGGGTGGGCATGGGCGCCAAAGCTGAGCGCGTCCGAAACGGTGCCGCGGGTGACGCGCCGAAGGCCTGCTGGTAGGAACCGATCCAGTTGGTCGCGATCTCGTGCTGGACATCGCTCTCTCACGGGCTGATGCGTGCGCGGTCTGTCTGAGCTGATCCAGGACAGGTCGCAACCAAAAGAAAAAGGCGGGCCCTGTCAGCAAAGGGCCATTATTCGCGCCTTCTACAGGTGTGAGATCCACGGATCTCCCCGTCCACCGCAGCCGTCACCAGCACCGAGGACCGCCATGCTGCTTACCGTCGAACAAGCCGCCGAGCGCCTCGGCACCAGCGTCCGGTTCCTCCGCCGACTCCGCACCGCACAACGCAGCACCATCAACAAGCTCGGCGGACACATCCGCATCGATAGCACCGACCTCGGCGCCAACCGCCACGAAGGCCTCGGCGCCCGCACCCGACCGGTGGCCTCCGATGCCTGAGCGGCGCACCGACCCCTCGCGCGCAGAGCTGATCGTCGCGGCCAGCCGAAGGATCGTTGACGACCCACGATCGCTGGAGCCCGCCCAGCGCCACGAGGCAACCGTGTTGCTCGCCGACCTCTATGCGACCCGCCTTCGGCACGGCATCACCGCTCAGGACTGGGCCCTGGTCGCCTCGCTGGGCACGGAGGTCACCGACGCCATTCGCTTGTGCGATCGCGTTGTTGATCGTGCTCCGCTCGGCCCCGAGCTTCCGCCCGCGCGCCCACTTCCAAGGACGACCGCGGGCGGTAGACGGCGGCAGCGGTGACCGCCGTTCGGCCGCCGCGCCTTGAATCTTCGGGCAGCAAGTCTTCGGGCAGTGCCCTGCAGGTTGGATCGGCAGTGGGGGAGGGGTTCGATCCGCAGGAGTTGCTCACCCCTGACGAGGTGTGCGCGTTGCTGAAGATGAAGCGGACCTGGTGCTACGCCGAAGTGGCCCGAGGGGCTCTGCGGCCGCTCAAGCTCGGACGCAGCACCGGGGCGCGACGCCGCGACCTCGAGGCCATCCGGGCTGGACGGCCAGGATCGTGGGAGGCAGGCGGCGTTCGTAACCTGCTGACCGGCACCGTTGGGTGCGACGAGCAACAGCTGCACGAGCACCGCACCGAACCCGTCGTCGTGAACATCAATGTCGACAACATCATGTTCGCCCTCGAAGTCTGGCAGGCCTATGACGAGGCGGGCACCGCTCTGCGGCGCCGATACGACGACCTGGGCGTCGCCAGCTGGACAGGCAGTTCCGGCGACGCTCCCGAGGACCTGTCACCGGTCACCCCCGAGCGGGAACAGCAGCTCGACGAGATCGCTGCGCTCGAGCGCCAACTCGAGCAGCAACGCCAACACGACTGGGCCGCCTACAGCACGGCGCTTAAGACCTACATCGAGGCTCAGGTCCCCCAGATCGAAGGGCTGCGCGTCCCGGTGCTTGTCACCATTGACAGTGAAGCGGTCCCGGTCAACAGCGCCTCCGGCACCTGGGGGAGTGGCTTGGGTGAACCACGCGCCGACCGACTGCTGAACGCCGCCATCGACGCGTTCCCGCCGCCCGGCAAAGGAAAGCGTGCTCTCGAACGCCTGACCGATCATGCTGGCTGAACGGTGCCGCGTTCCCCGCCTCAGCACTACTGGAGATCAGCGCGTCCACCCACCGGGCCCCGGCGGACCGAGCTCCCGAGGCACTCGTCCGCCACCTGCTTCGTTCACAGCTGCTGGGAACCGATCGGGGTCGGCTTTACGCAGAGCGTCTCCTTTCTCGATGCGGGTCATCCCGGCCGCCAGCTGCCCTGGCGCGAGTCCTATGGCGACGTTGTCGACGGCGCCGTGCCGCTCATCTACCTGTGGAGCGCCTCATGAGCGTCCTGCCTGACCCTTATCTCACGGTCGCCGAGGTGGCCGTCTGGCTCGGCCTGACCGAGAAGGCCGTTCGTGGTCTCGTGCAGCGCGACGCCATCCCTCACCGCAAGGTCGGCAAGGGTCTGCGCTTCGATCGCGCGGAGGTCGAGGCCTGGTCCCAGCCGACCGGGGTTCGTCCCAGGCCTGTCCACGCCGTCAATGTCGTTCGCGGCCGACGCAAGGCGGGGAATGGCTCATTGACGGCTGAGCTCAAGGCCCTTGGCTATCGCTGACTCTCGCGCTCGGATGGCCCCGATAGCTGCCGACAACTGGTCTGCGTCCGCTCGGCTGTCCTCCGGGAACCAGTGGCCGTACAGGGCTCGGGTGTAGTTCGCGTTTGAGTGGCCCATGTACCGAGCGATCTTGCCGTCCTCCATCCCTGAGCCGATCAAGATGCTCGCGTAGACGTGCCTCAACTGGTGTGCCGTGTACGTCAGCCCGGTCGCGGCCTGTGCCTCGCTGAGCTTGTTGCGCCACGTGCGGTAGTGCAGTGGTCCACGCCCACGCTCGCCGGTCACGAGTACGGGTTCCGCGCCCGATGCCGACCCAGCTCGTGCCAGCAACCGCTGCAGCGGCTCAACCGCCTGGTCGACGATGAGGATGTCCCGGCGGGCATGTCGGGACTTCATAGTGGTGCCCGGAGGCACTCGCTTGCCTCGCACGACCGGGGATACCCGCTGGCACGACAGCAGCCGCTGCTCGAGATCGACGTCGGATGTCCACGCCCCCGACGCCTCCTCCCATCGCATGCCTGTGAAAGCGAACAGCAGCACCACGTCACCCAGCTCGCCCATCGCCCCTGCCAAGGCGTCCACGGCGGTCAGCGACGGCTTGATCAAGCGTCGCGAAGAGGCCGCCGCACCACCCCAACTGGTTGGCAGATCGGCGGCGGCGTTCGCGCTGATCACGCCGCGACGCTTCGCCAGGGTCCACACCGTCTTGAGCGTGCTGGCCACGCTCTCCTTGCTGGACTGAGCCAGCGGGTCGCCGTTGACCTTGCGCAGGTTGGCGATCATGTCCTCGAGCTCGGCCAGGGTGACGGACTCTATTATTCGATCCCCGATGAACGGCAGGATGTACCGCTCAAGACGCTGGCTGGCGCTCTCCATGCTCGTCGCCGGCCGAGGTGAGCCATCCCTGGTGACGGCGTAGTACCTCAGGAAAAGCGGCGCCCATTGGTTCACTGTGAGGGCCTGGACGCTTGCGCCTGCATGGCGCTGACCGTGCTTGGCGAGACTGGCGCCGTGGGCTGGCGGATTGCCAGGCTTGGCGGCGGCCACGTTGGCGCGTAAGACCTCCCGTAGACGGCGGGCCTCCGTGAGACCGACCGCCAACCGTTCCACCTGCTTGCCAAGGGCGCGGTCGTAGACGATTACTCGCCACTGCAACTCACCGTTGACCTGGCGTTGGATTTTGGTCGTGCGGTCCAGCATGGTCTTGATGTTGGCCATGTCGGCGACGTCGCCGTCCCTGCGGGTCATGCCCTGGACGGTACCGCTTTCTTTTCGGGACAGCCCTCTTTCTTACCAGAGTCCGCCACTAAGGTAAGCCCCTGGTGAGGGCCCACGAACTGGACATCCTGGACACTGGTAACCAGAGTCATGGTGCGTTTTGGTGGGGCATCATGGGGAACGGCCTCGGTCAGAAAGTGCCTCTGACCTGCGTTTATGGCCGCAGGTTGAACGTGAATCCTGTGTGGGCGATACAGGACTTGAACCTGTGACCTCTTCCGTGTCAGGGAAGCGCGCTACCAGACTGCGCCAATCGCCCGTGCTGTGCAGTTGTGCCGCGAACGACGCGGAGGCCGGGGCGGGGATCGAACCCGCGTACAGGGCTTTGCAGGCCCTTGCCTGAACCACTCGGCCACCCGGCCGGACCGGAGCACTCTCCGGGACCGGCATCACGCCCGAGGGCGCCTTTCCGAGCGGACGACGGGATTCGAACCCGCGACCCTCACCTTGGCAAGGTGATGCTCTACCACTGAGCCACGTCCGCCTGCACCGGGCCCTCAACGGGCCTTGCAGCGAGTGCGGACACTATCAGAGGCCGCCCGTGCCGGGCTCTGCCCAGAGCAGCAGCGCGAGCTCGCGATCGACGTCCACGAACTCGCCCTCACACCCGGTGGGCACGGCTTCGTACGTCATCGTCAAGAAGTCCACCAGCTCAGGCAGCGGCAGCTCGAACAGTGCCTGCCCGGACGGCGAGGAAAGGGAGAGGCAGGCAACCGGCTCCCCGGCGCGGGTCGATGGCCACACCTGCACGTCGCCCTGGCCGACGGGCGCGGAGATACCGTCGGTGAGCAGCTGCCGAGCGAAGGTCCACTCGACCACCTCGCCGTCCTGGGCGCTACTGGTGTGGAAGCTGACCTGCAGGGCGTAGGGATCGGTGACGTCGTAGCGCAGGCCGGCCCGCACCTCCATCGGGGTCGCGCCGGGGATGACCAGTCGCAGCAGGAGCTCCGTGCGGACCGTGACCGGGCGCGGTGCCATGGCACGTACTTCCTGTGCGCGGGCCGCAGCGTGACCCTGTGACGGACAGGATCCCCCCTGGCAGGCACTCCAACCGCGCTGGAAGCGCGGGCTCACCCGATCGGCGCACAGCGGTATCGTCGGACCACCCATCCGCTGGGCGGTTGTGTGCGAACCCCTCTCGTGAGGACCCTTGTTGTGACGACGCCGAGGAGCCGGACCGGCTCCCCGCGCGCCCTCGCTTCCACGGCGCGCTCCGGCGCGTACGACGGACTCGAGGATCGCGCGCTGGTGGCGCGGGTCACCGAGGGAGATCGGGGAGCGCTCGAGGCCCTCTACGGCCGCTACGGGCGGGCCTGCTTCGGGTTGGCGCGGCGCATCCTGACCGACGAGCAGTTCGCGCAGGACGTGGTCCAGGAGGTCTTTCTGGCCGTGTGGCGCGATGCCTCCCGCTTCGACGGTGCACGCGGCGGCTTCTCGACCTGGCTGCTGTCGATGACCCATCACAAGGCCGTGGACGCCGTACGGCGCGAGGAGAACCTGCGCAAGCGGCGGACGACCGCTGAGGCGCTGGAGGGGCGGGAGGCCGACGGCCCGCAGGTGCATGACGAAGTGTGGTCGCTGCTGCGCCGCGAGCGCGTCCGCGAGGCGCTCGCGACCCTGCCGGACCCGCAACGACAGGCCTTGACCCTTGCCTACTTCGGCGGCTACACCCAGCGCGAGATCGCGGGTCTGACCGACACGCCGCTCGGCACCGTCAAGACCAGGATGCTGGCCGGGATGAAGCGGCTGCGCGGCTCGCTGGAGGGTCTGAGCAACGCCCCACTGCCTGACGCCGACCTGTCCGACCCGCCCAGTCACACGATGATCGCGCCGCCGAAGGACCTCTCGTGAACGACGCCAGCCGTCCGACGGCGCACGAGTTCTACGAAGAGCTCGCGGTGGGTCATGCCCTTTCCGCCCTTGAGCCCGAGGACGAGCAGCTGTTCCTGGCCCACCTGCCGGGGTGCGCGCGCTGCGAGCGGGACATCGCTGAGCACCTCGAGACCATGGGCCATTTGGCGTACGGCGTCGAGGCCGCGGAGCCCCCCGCGAGCCTGCTGTCCAGCATCCGAAAGGGCGTCCTGCACTCCGACCGGGAGTCCTCCTTCCCGGCGCCGATCTCCCTCGAGGCCGCTCGTCGACGCCGACTGCGGCGCCCGGTGCCGCGCGATCTGCGGCGTACGGTCGTCGGGACCGGCATCGCTGCGGCGGCGGCGCTCGTGGTGGGTCTTGCCGCGATGAACACCTCTCTGCAGCACGACAACCAGCAGCAGGCCGCATGGGGTCAGCGACTGGCCTCCACCGTCCGGGTCCTGGAGGACTCCGGCAGCAAGAGCGTGCCGCTGGCCGGCGCCGACCGCTCGGTCCAGGCCGTCGCCGTCCTGCACGGCAGTGCGGTCTCCCTCGTCGTGGACGGTCTCGCGCCCAACGACAAGCGCAGCTCGACCTACGTGCTGTGGGAGGTCAGCAGCTTCGGGGACAAGCGCGCCGTGGGGACCTTCGACGTCAGCAAGAGCGGGCTCGACGTGGTGCGCGGGCTTCAGCTGCACTCCGGCCCGGGCGCCGTGCAGAGTCTGGCTGTCACCCGGGAGGCCTCCCGTACCGCGCCGCATCTGAGCACCCGGCCCGCGATCGTCGCCGGCGACGTGGCCTGAGCCGATTCGGCTGCGTGCGCTAGGCTTCCCGGCGTTCAGGGGCGTATGGCTCAGTTGGTTAGAGCGCTGCCTTCACACGGCAGAGGTCACAGGTTCGAGTCCTGTTACGCCCACCCCGTGCCCCCGCCGCCGCACCCCGATGCTGACCACCGATGAGGTTGCGGTGAGCGCCTCCACCGCACGGGCACTGCGCATCGCCGGGCTCGGCTGCCTGACCGCGTGCGGCGTCCTCGCCCTGCTGGTCGGCCGCTCCGGCGGGATCGAGGTCGGCCGCTGGCACGTGTTCACCCTGGTCGGGCTCTGGACGGCCGGGGGCACCGCCGCCTGCCTGCTCCTGGCCGCGGCCCCACGGCGCAGGGATGCCGCACTCGTGGTCGTCGCCGCGTTGGCCCTGCAGGTCATAGCGCTTCTCGCCGGTCCTCAGCTGTCGGACGACCTCTACCGCTACGTCTGGGACGGCCGGGTGGCAGCGGCCGGGATCGACCCCTATGCCGCGCCCCCGGACTCCGCGCAGCTGAACCGGCTGCACGAGCCGTTCCTGTGGCCCTCCCCGGCAGGCTGCACGACGCGTCGCCGGGACCTGCCGCACGCGGGGCGGGCGGACCCGTTTGCCGGTGTCGGCAAGCTGCGCGGCTGCACGATCATCAACCGGCCCGAGGTACGCACGATCTACCCGCCGGCGGCGCAGCTGGCCTTCCGCGCTGGCTACGCACTGACCCCCCGGTCCGCCGGCGAGCTGCAGGCCGAGCTCCCCGCTGCGGCGTACAGCTTGGGGTTGACGGGGTTGCTCCTCGGCCTGCTGCGCAGCTCCGGCCGTCCTGTCGCATGGGCGCTGCTGTACGCCGCCACCCCACTCGGGGCGCTGGAGACCGGCATGGACGGCCACATCGACGTGCTGGCAGCCCTTCTCGGTGTCGGCGGGGTCGCGGTGCTCGCCCGTTCGCAGGTGCGGTGCGCAGCGGCAGCTGCGGTGGGGGTGCTGGTCGCCCTCGCGACGCTGGTCAAGCTCTACCCCGCAGCCCTGGCGGCCGTCGCACTCCCGCGCCTCGGCTGGTCCCCCCGCCGGACCGGCGCTTTCGTCGGCGCCGGCGTCCTCACCGTGGCCGCGCTCTACGCGCCGCACGTCGCCGCCGTGGGGGCACAGGTCCTCGGCTACCTGCCGGGCTACCTGGCCGAGAACGGCTACGCCTCGGGCGACCGCTTCGCGCTGCTCGGTCTGCTCGGCGTGTCCGGACCGGCGGCCACCGTCGTCGTGGCGGTCCTGCTGCCCGCGCTGGTGCTGTTCTCGCTGCTGCGACCCCTGCCGTACGGCGAGGTGCGCGCCGTCGCCGGCCGGGTGGTCCTCGTCGTGGGCGGTGCCTTCCTGCTGGTCACCCCGGGCAACGCCTGGTACTGCTCGCTGCTGGTGGCCTGCGCGGCGCTGGCCGGACGACCGGAGTGGGTGCTGGTGCTCGTGGCGAACTACGTGACGTACTTCGATGCCGTGCTCATCGAGCAGTCGGCCTGGCCGAAGGTGAGCTACGCCGTGGCGGCGGTCGGGGTCGGGTTGGCCGCAGTCCTGCGTCGACGCGGTACCAGGTCCCGGATCGCGGGGTCCAGGGGCGCGGGGTCCCGGGGCGCGCAGGCACCGGCGTGACGGGTGTCCGGCGGCACCTGCCCGTGCTGACCCTCGCGGTCCTGGCCGCCGCGCTGTCGGTGGCCGTGCACCTCATCCTGTTCGCCCGCGGGTCGTTGGACAACGACGAGGTCGTGTACCTGCAGGCCGCCCGTGACCTCGCCCACAACCACCTGTTCCTGTCGGTGCCGAGCCCTGCGTCAGCGTACCAGCCGTGGTTCTACGCGCCTGGTCCGCACGGGTTGGTGCCGAAGTACCTCCCGCTGGTCAGCGGGCTCTACGCACTGGGGCTGTTGGTGACCGGCTCGGTCGTACCCGTGTTGGCCGGGCTGGCGGCTGCGGCCGCGGTCCTGGCCCACGCGATCGGCCGCGAGGTCGGCCTGGGTCGCCGTACGGCGCTGCTCCCCGCCGCGGTGCTGTCGCTGTCACCGTTGACCTTGGCGCAGTCCGGGCTGGTGCTGTCCTACCTGCCTTTCCTGGTACTGCTGCTGACCGGCTGGCTGCTGCTGCTCGCACTGGCCCACCGCGACCTGCCCGCACCGGCCCTGATCGCTCTCGGTCTGGTCGGTGTCGCGGCTGCCTGCGCGCGCCCGCTGGACGCGGTCGTGCTGCTGGTACCGCCCCTGCTGCTGGCCGCGTCGCGCGCCGGGTCCCGAGGGTCCCTGCTGCGCAGCACGGCGTTGGCCGCCACCGGCGCCGTGCCGCTCACCGCCGCCGTGCTGGCGTACGACGCGCTGGCCACCGGCTCGGCCCTACGGCTGCCGTTCGGTCTGCTCGAGCCGCAGGACACGCTCGGCTTCGGGACCCGGAAGCTGTTCCCGGAGGATGCGCCGCACCGATTCGGACCGGTGCAGGGGCTGCAGGGCCTGCTCGCGCACCTCGTCGTGGCGCCGCTGTCATGGGTCGCCCTGGGTGTGCTGGTCCTGCCGGGGGCCCTGCTGTCGCTGCGCCGTTGGCGCCGGCTCGATCCGGGTTTGCGCGCGCTGTTGAGCGCCGCCTTTGTGCTGTTGGTGGCCTATCTCGCGTTCTGGGGGCCCTACAACGCGTCGGTGCTGTGGGGCGGCCCGCGCGTCGTCGGGCCGTTCTACGCCTTGCCGCTGGTACTGCCGCTGGCCCTCGCCGCCACCCCCTTGCTGGTGGTCACGGGCCGCCGGCGTCCGCGGCTGCTGATCGGGGTCGTGCTCGCCGCCCTGGTCGTCAACGGGGCGCAGGCCTTCAGCGCGGTCGGGCAGGCCACGGACGAGGCCGGCCGCACTGCCCGCGTGCTCGCCGCAGCGGCAACGGCCCGCGGTGAGCTCCTGCTCGATGTCGACCCGCCCTATCTCGGGCACCCGGTCAGTGAGCTGCTGGACAGGCCGGGCCGGCCCCGTCTCGCCCTCGCCGCGCGGCTGCCCGTGCCGGCGGCCGGAGCGCCGGTGCCCGATCTGCTCCAGTTGCCCGAGGATCCCTACCGGCCCGGGACGCGGCTGTCCTACGTCGTACGCCGGATGCAGCGGCTGACCGGGACGCAGGTGCCGCTCGCGGTGTCGCTGGCGGGTGGCCGGCCCGGGGATCTGCTCGTGGTGGACCGCGCCGGCCAGACCGGTGGCTGCCTGCTCGCGGACGCCAGGATCGTCCTGGGCACCCGGTCCGTGGTGGGGTGCGACGGCCGGACCGTCCCCGCGGCGTGGGAGCAGGAGCAGTACCTGCACTGCGGCACGGCGCAGTGCCTCAGCCTGACGGTCTACCGGACCCGCCCGGGCCGGCAGCCACGCCGGCTCGGCTGGCGCCTGCTGCCGGTCGACGATGCGCGCGGTTTGCTCTCGCTGCTCGTGGACGGCCCGGTGATGCAGTCCTCCGGCGGCGGCTGGCTGACCGTCGCCGCGGCCACCGGGCAGAGCCGCGGCACGGTCAGGGGTCGATGAACTGCAGCTGGCTCTCGCTCTCGCTCAGCACGACGAGTCGTCCGGTCGCCGGCACCACCGTCACTGAGTAGGCGTTGCGCACCGTCGGCCAGGTCCGCACCTGGTCCAGGCCCTGCGGGCCCACCCGGTAGGACACCAGAAGGTTGCGGCCGGTGGCGGTCACGAAGGCCAGGCCGCGCTGCGCGTCGTACGCCGTGCCGTAGGGCTGCCCGGACAGCGGGGTCGACGCGACCTGGCGGGGGGCGGCGCGGACGTCGTAGCGCAGCAGCGCCCCGCCGGTGGTGTCGGTGACCAGGACGGTGCCGGGCTGCAGGGCAACCACGTGGGTGGGTCCGGCGCCGGCCGGCAGCACGCCGACCTCCCGGTCCCCGCGGTAGACGTGCAGCAAGCGGGCGCGTACGTCGACCACCGTGCCGGTGTCGCCGGTGCCCGCGGCGCCCCCTGGCTGCAGGAGGCCCTCGAAGGTCTTGACCACCGACCCGCGCCGGACCAGCGAGACCGCACCGCCGAACTCGTCGGCGACGTACTGCGAGCCATCGGTCACCACGGCCAGGTCGTGCGGCTGCTTGCGGACCCGCACCGAGCCGCTCAGCCGACCGGACGGCAGCTCCACCCGCGTCACGAGGTCGGTGTCCTCGCCGGGCACGAGCACCGCACCGCCGCCGGGGACCAGCTCGAGGTGCCGCGCCGACCCGGGTACGGCGACGTTACGCACGACGCGGCGACGGCCTGGATCGACGAGCGCGAGCCGGTCCGGGCTGCGCAGCGCGACGACGACCAGACCGCTGACAGGGTCGGTGACGACGCCCTCGGGGTGGCCGCCGCCGAGCTCCAGCACGGTCCCGGCCGGACGGGCGGCGGTCGGCGGAGCGTGCGCCGGTTCGGGTGCCGCGACCAGGGGGCGCGGCGCAGGGGAGCGCGCGCCCGAGCAGGCAGCGGCAAGGGCCAGCAGGATCAGCACCGCGGGACGGCACCTCATGGCCGGACCAGGCCGGCGAACCAACGTACGGCTGCGCCGTCGCGCTCGTCGTCGGCCTCCGACCACTGCTCCAGGACCCGCAGGCCGGCGTCGTTCGCCGTACGGTGTGCCGCGTCCGCAGCCACCGTCGCCCACGGGAACCAGCGGCCCACCGCGCCGAACTCGTCCCGAAGGCGCAGTTGCTGCGCCCCGCAGGGGGAGCCCGGAGGGGCGAGTTCGACGAGCACCCGACCGCCCGGGGCGAGCAGCTGCGCGCACCGCTTCAACAGGGCGACGGGATCGCCGCCGATGCCGATATTGCCGTCGACGAGCAGGGCCTCGCCCCACGTGCCAGCACCCGGTACGTCGCCGAACACCGAACCACAATGAGCTGCGCCGCCGGCCCGCTGCGTCATGCGCACTGCCGCCGGTGCGATGTCCAGCCCGAGGGCAGGGCACCCGCGGGCGGCCAGAGCGGCCACCAGGCGGCCCGGTCCGCACCCGACATCCAGTGCGGGGCTGACGATGCGCTGCAGCAATGACCGGTCGGCGCCACGCGCCGGGCCCAGCCAGCGCGGCAGGTCCAGCACGGTCATCGAGCCGTCGCCGTGGTCGACCGACAGCGTGCGCCCGCGCACGAGCCCGGCGCTGTAGACGGCCATGCTCACGTGCGGGCTCTCCTCCTGGCGAGGGCGTCGGTCGCCTCTCGTTCGCCTCCGGGGCCTGCCCGGATGCCGCCCGCACATGCCTTCCGCCGAGCGTCACAGTCCGGTTACAAATGAGCGCGGTGCCCCGGATCACACGAACCGCGGCCCCGTGGGCCCCGAACGCACCACGACTGATCACTCCGAAAAGCCAGTCCCGAAAGGACCCTCATGCGCAAGTCCCTCTCCGCTGTCGTCGCGACCGCGGCCCTCGCCCTCACCGTCAGTGCCTGCGGCAGCAACAGCACCGACAAGACCGCCAACGGCGGCTCGAGCGGCGCCGGCGCGAGCAGCGCCCCCAGCGCGCAGGCCACCCCGGCCGCCGCGCTGACCGACCTCAAGGGCAAGAGCACCGCGGTCAAGCTCGCCCCGATGTTCCTCGCCGGTCTCACCTCGCTCAAGCTGACCCCCGGCGTCACCGGCACCGCCAAGCTCACCGACGGTTCGCTCATCTTCCCGATCACCGGCGGCACGGCGACCTACTACAAGCCCGGCTCCCGCACCCCCTACGTCGAGAGCAGCATCAAGCACGAGGGGTCCGGCATCAGCCTCACCAACGGCAAGATCAAGGTCGAGTTGACCAACTTCACAGTCGACGCCGGCACGTCCATGCTGATGGGTGACGTGTCCGCCAACGGCAAGTCGGTCGCCAAGCAGGCGCCCATCATGTTCCTGGACGGCCGCACCCTCAAGCCCCTCGACACGACCTCGAAGCCCGGCTTCGGCATCCTCGAGGGCACGAAGGTCAGCCTGACCAAGACCGCGACTGACCTGCTCGACATGACTTACGGCACCAAGGCTCTCACGCCGTTCTTCCCGGTCGGCGTCGCGACGATCACGTTGCAGCTCCCCGCCAAGTAGTCCACGCACCGATGCGCGACCGCCCCGGGGCGGGTGGAGCTCACCTCCATCCGCCCCGGCGGCATCTCTGCCACCCTGAACCACACCGGCGTACGCCGGCCGCTCCGCGAGCGCGCCTGTTGGAGCAGACATCACCCTCCCCGCCCAGCTCATCCTGATCGCCAAGCAGCCGGTCGCCGGCCGGGTCAAGACCCGGCTGACCCCGGCGCTGAGCGCCGCGCACGCGGCCCAGGTTGCGGCCGCCTGCCTGACGGACACCCTCGCCGTGCTTCGGGCCTGCGCCGCGGCGCGCATCGTGGTGGTGCTCGACGGGTCGCCCCGCGGGCTGGCCCTGGATGGGCTGGTCGTGCACCCGCAGGTCCAGGGGGGTCTGGACCGACGCCTGGCTGGCGCCTTCGCGGCGGCCTTCACCGACTCGTCACTACCCGCGCTGCTGGTGGGCATGGACACTCCTCAGATGACCCCTGACCTGCTCGACCGCGCGCTGGGCCAGTTGCTGGACGCTGAGACCGACGCCGTGCTCGGCTGTACCGAGGACGGTGGCTGGTGGGGGCTCGGTCTCATGGGCGCGGACGATCACCTGCTGCACGGCGTACCGATGTCGACCGACGGCACGGGTGCGGCGCAACGCCAGAGGCTTGCCTCCTGTGGACTTCGGGTCGCCGAGCTGCCCGTCCTGCGCGACATCGACGCCATCGAGGACCTGCGAGCGGTCGTTGAACTGCTCGAGGCCGAGGGACGACCTGGGTCGCTGGGCGCGCTGTTCCGGCGCCTGGAGCAGGCGTCGTGAGCGCCGACGTCGTCGACGACGGCCGGGCCAGGGTGGGCGAGGAGCCGGCGTACGGCTCGCCGGTCGTGCTGTGGCGCACGCTGGAGCGGCTGCGGCCACCGGGGCCGTTGTTCCGTGGCTCGCTGTGGCGCAGCCCCTTGCGTGGGACGTGGCTGACCTCGGTGTTCGCCTCGGTGCTGCTCGTGGGCCTGCCGATCGTGATCGTGACCGGCCTGCTGTCCTACCTCGCCTACCAGCCGCAGTTCGCGGGCAACGCCTTCCCGGCCCACACCCATGGGCTGCGCCTGCCGCTGTTCGCCTGGCCGACGCACCCGTCGTGGCTGTACCGGCTCAGCGAGGGACTGCACGTCGGTCTGGGCCTGGCGCTGATCCCGGTGGTGCTGGCCAAGCTCTGGTCGGTGATGCCGAAGCTGTTCTCCTGGCCGCCCGCGCGTTCGTTCGCGCAGGTGCTGGAACGACTCAGCCTGGCGCTGCTGGTCGGCAGCATCTTGTTCGAGCTGGGCACCGGCGTGCTCAACACGCAGTACGACTACGGCGATCTGGGCTTCAACTTCTACACGGCGCACTACTTCGGCGCATGGGTGTTCATCGCCTCGTTCGTGCTGCACGTGGCGTTGAAGTTCCCGACGATGCGCCGTTCGCTGAAGAGCCGTCGGCTGCGCGACGAGCTGCGTACCCCGCTGGCCGAGACGGTCCCCGAACCGCAGGACGTCCACGCCCTGGTGGCCCTGGAACCCGCGGCCCCGACGCTGTCCCGGCGCGGGCTGCTGGGGCTGGTCGGCAGCGCCAGCCTGGCGGTCACGGCCGTGACCATCGGCGAGACCGTCGGCCCGCGCTCCACCGCGCTGCTGTCGGCACGCGGCCGCTCCTACGGCAGCGGCCCCACCGACTTCCAGGTCAACCGGACCGCGCGCACCGCTCAGGTCACACCGCAGGAGACCGGGTCGGGGTGGCGGCTGATGGTCGTCGGCTCCAGCACGCTGAGCTTGTCCCGGGAGCAGTTGCTGGCGTTGCCGCAGCACACCGCCTCGCTGCCCATTGCGTGCGTCGAGGGCTGGTCGACGGTGCAGACGTGGTCCGGGGTGCGACTGCGTGAACTGGTGCGCATGGCCGGCACCCAGGACCTGCAGCACGCGGTGGTGCACAGCCTGGAGAAGGCCGGCACCTTCGCCCGCGCGGTCCTGAACGCCGGGCAGCTCACCGATGGCGACGCCCTGCTGGCGCTCAAGGTCAACGGAGCCGACCTGTCGCTGGACCACGGCTATCCGGCGCGGGTCATCGTCCCTGCCCTGCCCGGCGTCCACAACACCAAGTGGGTCTCGCGCATCGAGCTCAACGGCAAGCTGACGTGACCACCTGGTGGCGCCGCCGGTACGGCTCCTCGCCGCTGCACCTTCTGGCGTTGATCGCCTGCTTCGCGCTGTCGGCGTACGCGGCCCTGCAGCTCTCGGGCAACCCGGCGGTGGTTCGGATCGGGTTGTGGTTCCTGGGCGCGGTCATCGCGCACGACCTGGTGCTGTTCCCGCTGTACGCGCTGGCCGACCGTTCCCTGACGGGCCTGCGCGGACGCTGGCCGGCGACCCCGGCTCGAGGCACCGTGAACTACCTGCGGGTGCCCGCGCTGCTGTCCGGGCTGCTGCTGCTGGTGTTCTTCCCGCTGATCCTGCGGCGGGGCGACGGCCCGTACGGCGCGGCGAGCGGCCTGGACCAGGCGCCCTATCTCCGGCACTGGCTGCTCATCACGGCTGCGCTGTTCCTCGGCTCAGCTGTCGTCCTCGCCGTCCGGACCGGTCGTCGGGCGGCGCGGGAAGGGCTGCGGCGCTCAGGTAGGAAAGCGCCGGGCCTCGACAATCATTCGAGGGCGCAGCGGTCGGCCGCTACGACCCGCCGGGACGCCTGACGTCGAGCAGGCCGAGGGCTCCGAGCAACTCCTGACGCTGCTCGGCGTCGGAGACACGTGCGCGCACCGTCTCTGCGGCCCGCCACATCTCGACGTCGTGCGCCTTCTCCTGCTGGGCGAAGCTCTGGCTGAACGTCGGCGATGCTGGGCTCGTCATGCCACCAGACTGGCGTCAACCGGCACCGCCTGTCCAGCGCCCTACGGGAATGTCGCGAGGGCTCATGTTGTCGTCCTGATCGGACCTTCCCCCTGACTCCGAGGAGACCCTCATGCCGACCCGTACCTCACGCACCGCCTGGAACGGCACCCTGGAGGCCGGTTCCGGCCAGGTCGAGCTCACCAGCAGCAAGGCCGGCACCTACCAAGTGTCCTTCCCCAAGCGCGCCGCCGACGAGGCCGGCGGGACCACCAGCCCGGAGGAGCTCATCGCGGCCGCGCACAGCTCCTGCTTCGCGATGCAGTTCTCCGCGCTCATCGCCGAGGCCGGCGGTACGCCGCAGAGCCTCGAGGTGACCGCGGACGTGTCTCTGGGCCCGGACAAGGCCGACGGCGGGTTCCGGCTCACCGGCATCGCCCTCAAGGTCGTGGGCGAGGTCGAGGGGCTGGACGAGGCCGGCTTCAAAAAGGCCGCCGAGGCCGCGAAGGCCGGTTGCCCGGTCAGCAAGGCCCTCACGGGCGTCGAGATCACACTGGACGCCTCGCTCGCCTAACGCTGTCCTGGTTTGCTCGGGCCGGTCCGCTACTGGGTGGGCCGGCCCGAGGCCTGTCGATAGGCTGGCGCGCATGCCTGCCGCGCCTCTCGTCATGTCCGTGACCGTGCCGGCGGCAGCACAGGGTCGGACGGCGGCCGAGGTCCTCAAGGCCGCGGGGGTGACCGATACGGCGGTGGCCCGGGTCGACGGTGAGCTTCGCGACCTTGAGCACCCGGTGGTCGAGGGGCAGGTCGTCGAGGCGGTGCCCTATGCCAGCCCGGACGGCCGGGCTGTGCTGCGGCACTCTGCGGCGCACGTGCTGGCGCAGGCGGTCCAGGACCTGTTTCCCGGAACCCGGCTCGGCATCGGACCGCCCGTCACGGACGGCTTCTACTACGACTTCCTGCCCGAGCGGCCCTTCACCCCAGAGGATCTCGCGGCGATCGAGAAGAAGATGTCGGGGATCGTGCGGCAGCGACAGCGGTTCAGCCGGCGGGTGGTGTCCGAGGACGACGCACGCGCCGAGCTGGCGCTCGAGCCGTTCAAGCTCGAGCTGATCGCCCTCAAGGGCGCCAGCGGCCAGGCTGCCGGCGACCAGGGGCTCGGCGATGCCGGGGAGTCCGTCGAGGTCGGCGGCAATGAGCTCACCATCTACGACAACCTGCGCGGCGAACAGGTTGCGTGGAGCGACCTGTGCCGAGGTCCGCACCTGCCCACGACCCGCGACATCCCGGCGTACAAGATCATGCGTTCGGCGGCGGCGTACTGGCGCGGGGACCAGCGCAACCCGCAGCTGCAGCGCATCTACGGCACCGCGTGGGAGTCGCGGGACGCGCAGAAGGAGCACCTGCGGCAACTCGAGGAGGCCGAGAAGCGCGACCACCGCAAGCTCGGGGTGGAGCTGGATCTGTTCAGCTTCCCCGAGGAGCTCGGATCCGGCCTGGCCGTCTTCCACCCCAGGGGCGGGACGGTCCGCCGGGTGATGGAGGACTACTCCCGCGCCAAGCACGAGCAGGGCGGCTATGAGTTCGTGAACACCCCGCACATCAGCAAGGAGGGGCTGTTCCACACCTCGGGGCATCTGCCGTACTACGCCGACGGCATGTTCCCCCCCATGGAGTTCGAGGGCGCGAACTACTACCTCAAGGCCATGAACTGCCCGATGCACAACCTGATCTTCCGGGCGCGGGGTCGGTCCTACCGGGAGCTGCCGCTGCGGCTGTTCGAGTTCGGGTCGGTCTACCGCTACGAGAAGTCCGGGGTGGTGCACGGCCTCACCCGCGTGCGCGGCATGACCCAGGACGACTCGCACATCTACTGCACCAAGGAGCAGATGCCGGGGGAGCTGACCTCGCTGCTGAGCTTCGTCCTGGAGCTGCTCCGCGACTTCGGCCTCGATGAGTTCTACCTCGAGCTGTCCACCCGGGACGACTCCGACAAGTTCGTCGGCGAGCCCGCGGAGTGGGAGGAGGCCACCGAGGCGCTGCGCGCGGCCGCGGAAGGTTCCGGTCTCGAGCTCGTCCCCGACCCCGGTGGCGCGGCCTACTACGGCCCGAAGATCTCGGTGCAGGCCAGGGACGCGATCGGCCGTTCATGGCAGATGTCGACGATCCAGGTCGACTTCCAGCAGCCCAAGAGGTTCGACCTGGCCTACCAGGGCGAGGACGGGCAGCGGCACCAACCAGTCATGATCCACCGGGCGCTGTTCGGCTCCATCGAGCGCTTCCTCGCCGTGCTGCTCGAGCACTACGCCGGCGCGTTCCCGGCCTGGCTCGCCCCGGTGCAGGTCGTCGGCATCCCGATCACGTCGCAGCACGACGCCTACCTGGCCGACGTCGCAGGGCAGCTGCGGACCCACGGGATTCGCGTCGAGGTCGACACCTCGGACGACCGCATGCAGAAGAAGATCCGCAACGCCCAGAAGCAGAAGGTGCCGTTCATGCTGCTCGCGGGCGATGAGGACGTCTCGCTCGGGGCGGTGAGCTTCCGCTACCGCGACGGCACGCAGGACAACGGCGTACCGGTGGCGGGGGCCGTCGCCCGGATCGTCGCCGCGGTCCGGGAGCGACGGTGAGCGGCGCGCGCGAGCAGCCCGAGCTGGTGGCAAAGGAGCAGCGGGCCGAGGAGCAGCGGGGCGAGGGGCAGCGGGGCGAGGGGCAGCGGGCCGAGGAGCAGCGGGGCGTCGGCCTTCAGGACGCCTTCGGGCGCCTCTACACGCCGCACCGGATGGCCTACATCCAAGGTGAGGGCAAGGGCGAGGGCTGCCCGTTCTGCGCCGTCCCGGGCATGACCGACAGCGACGGCCTGATCGTCTCGCGGGGGGAGCACTGCTTCGTTGTGCTCAACCTCTACCCCTACAACTCGGGCCATCTCATGCTCGTCCCCTATCGCCATGTCAGCGGGTACGACGAGCTGACGGCGCAGGAGACCGTCGAGCTGGGCACCCTCACGCAGCATGCGCTACGGACCCTGCGACACGCTTCGGGGGCGCAGGGGTTCAACGTCGGGATGAACCTGGGCGGCGTCGCGGGGGCGGGCATCGCCGCACACCTGCACCAGCACGTCGTACCGCGGTGGGGTGGCGACACGAACTTCATGCCCGTCGTCGGGCAGACCAAGGTGCTGCCCCAGTTGCTGCCCCAGACGCGTGACCTGCTGGCCCGGGCCTGGTCCGAGATCTGACCCGCAGCCCCCTTTCCCCCGTGATCAAGGCGAAATACCCCTGATCCCCAGGCTGATCAAGGGCTTTTCGCCTTGATCACGCGGGTGGGAGGGCAGGGCTGGATGATGAGTGCAGTGCGTACGACGCGGTAGGTAGGTCGGGCTCGTGACCGAGGTCCTGCGAAGCAGTGATCCGCGCGTGATCACGGGACTGCCCCGCACGCACCAGCACAACAGCAGGGCGGCGGGGGGTCGGCAGCACTGCGCACGCTCGGCCGGCGCGGCGCCTGCCTCACCGACCTGCTGTTGTGCAGGTCAGTCCTCGAGGTCAAGCCCGGTGACCGGTGACCGGAGACCGGAGACCGGTGACCGGAGACCGGTGTCCGGTGTCCGGAGACCGGTGACTGGCGGACGGCGACCGCAAGAGCACACGAGTGCCGGTTTGCCGCCGACCGCACACGCTCACGCGGTCGCGAACCGGCTCGCTGTGTGCTGTTGTAGGCGCTCGACAGCCCACCTGCCGCAGTGGAGGCTGCCGGGAGCAACCCAGGTGGCTGACTGCAGATCAACCGGCTGTGGATGGCTCGCTACGCAGTGCCGGGCTGCGGTCGTGCGGGGGAGCGCAGGAGCAGCGCCGTGCCGTACGAGGCCGCAGCCAGCGCAGCGCTCAGGTCCAGCGTCTCGGCGTCCGGCAGCTCGGTCAGGACGACCGTCAGGTCCTCGGCGGGAGCCGCTTCGGTCCTGGTCCACCGCGGGCGCCTCGAGGCGAGCAGGCTGACAACGGTCCGGGCGTACACGGGCGGCACGTGCACCTCGATCGCGCTGTAAGGCTCGTGCGGGCTCCCGTCCGGCCCCGGGACCGGTGGCGTAGTCACCGGGACTACTCGGACGTCCACGTCGAGCCCCGCCAGCAACAGCCGCGCGTGCCGCTCACCCAGCGACCAGAGCAGCATCTGACCGGCCACCGACTCCTCGAGCCGGGCGGTCGGGTCGCGCCTGACGACGGGCATGAGCGCACGCAGCAGCGCTGCCGGGCCCGCGGCGCTCTCGAGAGCCGTCGGGTGCGGCGGGGCAGGTAAGGCAGGGAACGCCAGGACGAGCGGTTCCTCGGCCAAGGAAAGGGTGCGCCAGGCCTGCCCCGGGACGAGCCCGTGGACCAGTCCGAGCTCACCGGCAACCAACACCGGTACTGCTCTGCCGACGACGTCGTGCAGCTGCAGGTCGGCTGCGTGTGCGGCAACGAGCTCGGCGCCGGGCCGTGCGGTCACGAGCGCCTGGTCGGACGGCCGCAGGATCCCGGAGCGGATGCGGACGAGGTACGGGGCGTCGGAAGGCGCGGTGGTCGCGACGGATGACGGGCGTCCCTCGTTCGGCGGGGCGGTCGCGACGGACGACGGGCGTCCGTCGATCGGCGGGGCGGTCGCGACGGACGACGGGCGGCCCTCGATCATCGGGGCGGTCGCGACAGAAGGCGGGGTGGCTGCGACAGAAGGCGGGGGAGCCGCGACGCAAGGCGGGCCTGTCCCCTCGTCGACGGCGGCGAGCAGCTCGACGACGAGGGGACCGGTGGCGTCGACCCGGCTGGCCTCCGCGGGGGAGCCGTCCGGGTGGGTCAGGACGGCAGGTGGAACGTCCGACGGCGCGGGGAAGGCGCTTACCAGCAGGTCGAGCAGCTCCTGCGTCCCGACGGCCGAGCCGGGTACCACGGCAAGGACCGGCTGGAGGGCGCCGCGCCGCACCGCGGAGGTGAACTCCCGTGCCAGCACCGCCGGCTCGAGCGGTTCCTCGTCGAGGTAGGCGTCGAGCAGCGACTCGTCCTCGCTGCCGGCCAGGACAGCCTCGACCAGGTCGGCGTGCAGCCCCTCGACCAGCTGCAGGTGCTCCAGGTCAGGGTCGCGTACGGCGGGCTCACCGGAGCTCCAGTCGTGCAGGTGCGGGCCGAGTAGGTCGATCAGGCCGACGATGCTGTCGTCCTCGGCGTGCAGGGGGACCTGCAGCGGCTGCACGCCCTCGCCGAGCAGGCGCTGGCACAGCGCCACCGACTCGTCGAACTCGGCCCGCGGCTGGTCGAGCTGGGTGATCACCAGCGCCCGCGGGACCTCGTCGGACTCGCACTGCTCCCACAGCTGCACGAGGCGCGGCGAGATGCCGTCGATCCCGGAGACCACGAACAGCGCGGCGTCAGCGGCGCGCAGCCCGACCGCGAGCGCACCCGTCAGCTCCAGGTCCGAGGGGACGTCCAGCAGCGTCACCTGCGTGCCGCGGTGATCGAGCCGGGACGCGGCCAACGCCGTCGTCGGGCGGTGCGACGGGAAAGGAGAGGGGGAAGGTGAGGGAGCCGGGGGCCCCAACGGGAGCAGGGAACCGGCGACGGACCAGCCGGCTCTTGCGACGGGCCGCGTGGCGGCTGCCGCCAGGCCCCTGGCGCGCCGCACGAGGGCGTCGACGAGGGTCGTCGTGCCGGCTCCCGGGTGGCCGACCAGGACGACGTGACGCAGGTCGCCGGCAGCAGGGACGTCGGTCACGCCGCACAGTCTCCCGGCGTACGGCGAAGCACCGGGTCGCGCCCCTGCCGGGTGCCCCCCGGTGTACGGGAAAGCACGGGGAAGCACGGGGACGCGCCCCGCCGGGGCGCCCACCCTGTCCTACGGCGGGTTCGGCGGCTGGTCCCGCCGCTAAAGTGCGCTCGTGCTGAACCTGCGTGTGCGACCCCTGGTGAACCGGGTCGTCGACCCGCTCGCCCGAGGCCTGCTGCGCGCCGGCGTCGTACCCGACGTCGTCACCGTGGTCGGGACGGTCGGTGCGGTCGCCAGCGCCCTCGGCTTGTTCTCCACCGGGCACTTCTTCACCGGCACCGCGCTGGTTGCCCTGTTCGTGCTCACCGACCTGCTGGACGGCGCGATGGCTCGCGCACGGGGTACGGGCAGCCGCTTCGGCGCCTTCCTCGACTCGACCATGGACCGGTTCGCCGACGCGGCGATCTTCGGCGGCCTGGTGCTCTGGTACGCCGGCGGCGGGCACGACCGCCGGCTGCTGGCGCTGGCGCTGTTCTGCCTGGTCACGGGCTCGATCACGAGCTACGCCAAGGCCAGGGCCGAAGGGCTCGGGATGACCTGCAACGTCGGCATTGCCGAGCGCGCCGAGCGGCTCATCGTCGTCCTGCTGGGCACGCTGCTGGTCGGGCTCGGCGCACCGACGTGGGTGCTGGGCGTCGCCCTGGGGCTGCTGGCGGTCGCCTCGGCGATCACCGTGGTGCAACGGCTGGTCGAGGTGCACCGCCAGGCTGCGCTCGCCTCCTCGTGAAGGGCCGTGCCGCCCGCGTCGCGGACCTGCTCACCGCCGCGTCGTACGCCGGTGGGTGGGCGTTCGTGCGGGCGCTGCCGGAGCCTGTGGCGCAGCGGTTGTTCCGCAGCGCAGCCGATCTCGCGCACCGACGGGGCGGCAGGGGGGTGGACCGACTGCGCGCCAACCTGGCGCGCGTCGCGCCGGGGGAGGACCTGTCGCGCGCGGCTCTGCGCTCCTACGCGCGCTACTGGTGCGAGGTGTTCCGGCTGCCGGTGATGCCGATCGAGCGGGTCGTGGAGCGCACCTCGACCGTGGACGAGCACCTGCTGCGCGAGGCGGTGGCGGCGGCCTCGGGCACGATCATGGCGCTGCCGCACACCGGCAACTGGGATGCCGCGGGCGCCTGGTGCGGCGCGACGGGCGCGCCGTTCACCACGGTGGCCGAGCGGCTGCGCCCCGAGTCGCTGTACGAGCGGTTCGTGGCGTTCCGCGAGGGCCTCGGCATGGAGGTGCTGCCACTCACCGGTGGTGCACGGCCGCCGTACGAGGTGCTCACCGAGCGGCTCGAGGCCGGCCGGACGCTGTGCCTGCTGGGCGATCGGGACCTCACGCCTCGCGGGGTCGACGTGGAGTTCTTCGGAGCAGCCGCCCGGATGCCGGCCGGTCCTGCGGCCCTGGCCCTGGCGACCGGAGCGCGGCTGCTGCCCGTCACCCTGTCGTTCACCCCGAGCGGCTGGCAGATCCGGTTCCACCCGTACGTGCCGCACTCCGACGTGCCGACCATGACGCAGGCGATGGCCGATGCCTTCGCCGCCGGTATCGCCGAGAGCCCGGCGGACTGGCATATGCTGCAGCGCTTCTGGCTCGACGACCTCGACCCGACCGACCCGCGCCGGCAGGTCGCCCGGTGAGGGTCGGCCTGGTCTGCCCCTACTCCTGGGACGTCCCGGGCGGGGTGCAGGCGCACGTGCGCGACCTGGCCGAGAGCCTGCTCGAGCTGGGCCACGACGTCTCGGTCCTGACTCCTGTCGACGACGTCGAGACCGCCGCGCTCCCGCCGTACGTCGTCCCGGGCGGCCGGGCGGTGCCGGTGCCGTACAACGGGTCGGTGGCGCGGCTGGCCTTCGGCCCGGTCTCGCTGACCCGCACCAGGCGGTGGCTGCGCCGCGGCCGGTTCGACGTGCTGCATCTGCACGAGCCCACGGTGCCCTCGCTGTCGATGCTGGCCTGCTTCGCCGCCCGCGGACCGATGGTCGCCACGTTCCACACCGCAACTGCCCGCAGCAGGTTTTTGCATGTCTTCGGCACGACCCTGCAGCCAGGGCTCGAGAAGATCACGGCCCGGATCGCGGTGTCACCCGCGGCGCGCCGGGTGGTGATGGAGCACCTTGGCGCCGACGCCATTTTGGTGCCGAACGGCGTGTCGGTCGCGCGCTTTGCCGGGGCCCGACCGCTGTCCGGCCGCAACCCGGCCGACACGGTCGTCTTCCTCGGCCGCATCGACGAGGACCGCAAGGGGCTCGCGGTGCTGCTCGACGCGCTGCCCGCGCTGGTCGCGGCCGTGCCCGCCGTCCGGCTACTCGTCGCCGGTCCGGGGAACACCGAGCAGGTGCGCGCGCTGATCCCGGCACCGCTGCAATCCCGCGTGGAGCTGCTCGGGCTCGTCAGCGAGGCCGACAAGGCCGGCGTCTACGCCAGTGGCGCCGTGTACTGCGCGCCCAACACGCACGGCGAGAGCTTCGGCGTCGTGCTCATCGAGGCCATGGCGGCCGGTACGCCGGTGGTGGCGAGCGACCTCGAGGCGTTCCGCCGGGTGCTGCAGGACGGCCGGGCCGGGGTGCTGTTCCCCGTCGGCGACAGCGCCGCGCTGGCCGCCGAGCTGGCCGCCCTGCTGCGGGACGCTCCGCGCCGGACCGAGCTGGCTGCTCGAGGACGCCAGGCGGTCCCGCCGTACGACTGGGCGCAGGTCTCCCGTCAGGTGGTCGAGGTGTACGAGACCGTCGCCGCCGCAGCACCTGTCGAGCTCGAGGACACCACCGACGAGCCTGATGTGCTGGACCTGGGGCAGGACGACGACCCGGGCCGGGTCTCGGAGACGCTGCGCCGCTGGCTCGCCGTCGTGCGGGAGCGCGTCGCTCCGTGACCGTCGTGGAGCTCGTGTTCGCCGTCGTCCTGCTCGCCTCCTACGTCACCTGGACCGCAGGGCGGCTGGACCGGATGCACGCCAGGGTCGATGCCGCCTGGGCGGCTCTGGACGCACAGCTGGCCCGTCGCGCCGCGGCGGCGCGCGCCCTGCTGCCGCAGCTGCCGGACGGCCCCGAGGCTCACGCGCTGGACTGCGCCGCCACCGCGTCGCTCGGCGCCAGGCCGCAGGGCCGTGAGGCGGTCGAGAACGACCTGTCCCGGGCGCTGCGGGCTGCGGCGGACCGGCTGCCACGGGACACCGCGCTCGAGGAGCTGCGCACCGCCTCGACCCGGGTCGGGCTGGCCCGGTCGTTCCACAACTCCGCGGTGAAGGACACCCGGGCGCTGCGCCGCCGCCGGCTGCCCCGGGCTCTGCGGCTGGCCGGTCATCGGGTGGTGCCGACCTACTTCGACATCGACGACACCGCCCTGCCGTGAGCTCCGGGACGTAGGTTCAGCCGCGTGAAGGCCATGGTCGTTGCCGGCGCGCTCTGCGGCCTGCTGCTCACCGGATGCAGCGGCTCCGCCCCGGCGGGCAGGGCGGCAGGTGCGCACGGCGCAAAGGCAGGAGTCGCCACGCAGCGGCCGCTCGACCCGAGGGTCGACCCGCTGACCGGAACCCGGCCCCGGCGTACCCGCCCCGTTGTCGTGATCAAGGTCGACAACGAGACGCTCGCCCGGCCCTACCAGCGCGGGCTCGGCCCCGCGGCGCTGATCTACCAGGAGCTCATGGAGGGCGGCGCGACCCGGCTGCTCGCGGTGTACGACGACGCCAGCCCCGCCGAGGTCGGGCCGATCCGCTCCGTCCGGGAGAGCGACCTGGAGCTGCTCCGGCAGTTCGGCCGGGTGGCGGTCGGCTTCTCCGGCGCCAACAGCGGGGTCAAGGCAACCTTCCGGGCCGGCGTGGCTGCCCACCAGGTCCTCGACGCGTCCTATGACGCGGTCCCAGGTGCGTACCGCATCGGGGAGCACCGGTCGGATGCCAACAACTTCTTCACCGCGCCGGCCAAGCTGGCCACGGCCCGGCCGAATGCGGTGCGCGCGCAGGACGTCGGCCTACGGTTCGGCAAGGGAGCCACCGGGCCCGCCACCCGCTCGGCGCGGGCGGCCTTCTCGGCCGGCGCCCTGGTCGACCTGCGCTACGACGCCAGGACTGCGCGCTACTCAGTACGCCAGGACGGTCATCTGATGCCCGGTGTCGCGCCGAGCAACGTCGTGGTCCAGCTCGTGCGGGAGAGGTCCAGCCGGTACGCCGACGTGCTCGGTCACGGCACGCCGTACACGGTCACGCTGGGCCGTGGTCGCGCGGTGGTGCTGACCGGCGGTCGCCGGGTCCTGGGTACCTGGCGCCGGGCCGGGCGGGGCCCATTCGCTACCTCGACGCGGGCGGTCGGGACGTGCTCCTGCGTCCCGGGCAGACGTGGATCCTGCTGCTTCGAGCAGGTAGGCCGCTGACCTACGGCTGATCTAGGATGGGGTCATGGCCGAGGACAGCGTGACCACCGGTTCGCCCCTACTCAAGCGCGGCATGGCCGAGCAGCTCAAGGGCGGCGTGATCATGGACGTCGTGGACGCCCAGCAGGCGCGGATCGCCGAGGACGCCGGCGCTGTCGCGGTGATGGCGCTGGAGCGGGTTCCTGCCGACATCCGCCGGGACGGCGGCGTCGCCCGGATGAGCGACCCGGACATGATCGAGGGCATCCAGTCCGAGGTCACCATCCCGGTCATGGCCAAGGCCCGGATCGGCCACTTCGTCGAGGCCCAGGTGCTGCAGGCGATCGGGGTCGACTACATCGATGAGTCCGAGGTGCTGACCCCGGCCGACTACGCCCACCACATCGACAAGAGCGTGTTCACCGTGCCCTTCGTCTGCGGCGCCACCAACCTCGGGGAGGCGCTCCGGCGCATCTCCGAGGGCGCGGCGATGATCCGCTCCAAGGGCGAGGCAGGCACCGGCGACGTGTCGCAGGCGACCACGCACATCCGCACCATCCTGGGCCAGATCAAGCGGCTGACCGTCCTGGACTCCAGTGAGATCTTCGCCGTCGCAAAGGAGCTGCAGGCGCCGGTCGAGCTGGTGCGGCAGACCGCCGAGCTCGGCCGCCTGCCGGTCGTGCTGTTCACCGCCGGCGGGGTGGCGACGCCCGCCGATGCCGCGATGATGATGCAGCTCGGCGCCGACGGCGTGTTCATTGGCAGCGGCATCTTCAAGTCCGGCGACCCCTCGCACCGTGCGCGCGCCTGCGTCGAGGCCACGGCGTACTTCCAGGACGCGGACCGGATCGCCAAGGTCAGTCGCGGGCTCGGTGAGGCCATGGTCGGCATCGCGGCCGGCTCCCTCGGCGCGGGCGACCTGCTGGCCACCCGCGGCTGGTGAGCTCGGTGTCGCCCAGCGGCAGGCAGCCCCGGATCGGGGTACTCGCGCTGCAGGGCGACGTCCGCGAGCACCTGGCTGCCCTGCGCGCGGCAGGTGCGGAGCCGGTCGAGGTGCGCGGCGTAGTGGACCTGGCCGGTCTCGACGGGATCGTGCTGCCCGGCGGTGAGTCGACCACCATGGGCCGCCTGCTCACGGTCTTCGAGCTTTTGGAGCCGCTGCGGCGCGCGCTCACGGCTGGTCTGCCGGCGTACGGCACCTGCGCCGGAATGGTCCTGCTGGCCGACCAGGTGCGGGACGGGCGGCCCGGGCAGCCCACGCTCGGTGGCCTGGATGTCGTGGTCCGCCGCAACGCCTTCGGCCGGCAGGTCGACTCCTTCGAGGCGCAGCTCGAGCTCGACGGGGTGGGCCAGGTGCACGGTGTGTTCATCCGGGCCCCCTGGGTGGAGCAGGTGGGCGCTGGCGTCGAGGTGCTCGCGCGGGTGGGCGAGCACCCCGTGGCGGTGCGGCAGGGCTACCTGCTGGCGACGTCATTCCACCCTGAGCTGACTGGTGACGGCCGGGTGCACGCGCTGTTCGTGCAGCAGGTCCGACATAGCATGAGCGCGCAGGAGACGGCAGAGGGAGCAGCACCGTGAGCGGCCATTCCAAGTGGGCGACGACCAAGCACAAGAAGGCGGTCGTCGACGCCAAGCGCGGCAAGCTGTTCGCCAAGCTCATCAAGACCATCGAGGTCGCGGCCCGCACCGGCGGTGGCGACGTCTCCGGCAACCCGACCCTCGCCGATGCCATCGCCGGTGCCAAGCGGCTCTCGGTCCCGAACGACAACATCGAGCGGGCCGTCAAGCGCGGCAGTGGCGAGCTGGGCGACGCAGCGGCGTACGAGGAGATCACCTACGAGGCGTACGGCCAGGGCGGGGTCGCGATCCTGGTCGAGTGCCTGACCGACAACCGCAACCGGGCGGCTGCCGAGGTGCGCACGGCGATCAACCGCAACGGCGGCAACCCGGCCGATCCGGGTTCGGTGTCCTACCTGTTCGCCCGCAAGGGCGTCGTACTCGTACGCCGGACCGACGGGCTCACCGAGGACGACGTGCTCCTGGCGGTGCTCGACGCCGGCGCCGAAGAGGTAGCCGAGCAGGACGAGGCCTTCGAGGTCGTCTGCGACGCGACCGACACCCACGCCGTACGGCTGGCCTGCGCAGCCGCCGGGCTGGACGTCGAGTCCGCCGACATCGCGTGGCTGCCCGGGATGAGCATCCCGCTGGAGGACGAGGTCGCGCGCAAGGTCCTCAAGCTGGTCGACGCGCTGGAGGACCTCGATGACGTGCAGAACGTCTGGGCCAACTTCGACGTCAGCGACGAGGTCCTCGAGAGCGTCTGACAGCGCGCGGACGCGCTGCTCAGCCGGTACTGTTTTGATCATCAGCAGGTCTGATGATCCACGGGGCCGTGGGACGGCTCAGTCCTCATCGATCCGGCGGACGATCAAGAAGGTCCGGTACGGCGACGGCGACAGCGGCACAGTTCGGTACGGCGCCAGCTGCGCGGCTCGCGGGCGGCTGGCCGGGCGCGCCTCCACGGGACGCCGCGCCGTACGCCTTAGGCTCCTGCTCGAACAGGTGTTCACCTGTGGTCGAGACGGGCGGAGGGGTACGTCGTGCGGGTGCTGGGCGTCGACCCCGGGCTGACCCGGTGCGGTCTCGGCGTCGTGGACGGCGCCCCGGGACGCGCCACGTTGGTGGCCTTCGACGTCGTGCGGACCCCGGCCGGCGAGGAGCTCGGGCTGCGGCTCGTCGCCCTCGAGCGGGACTTTGACGCCTGGCTCGACCTGCACCGCCCGGACGCGGTCGCGGTGGAGCGGGTGTTCTCCCAGGCCAACGTCCGTACCGTCATGGGGACGGCCCAGGCCGGGGCGGTGGCCATCGTCTGTGCCGCCAGGCGCGGCATCCCCGTCGCGCTGCACACGCCGAGCGAGGTGAAGGCGGCCGTCACCGGCTCCGGCCGCGCCGACAAGGATCAGGTCGCAGCGATGGTGACCCGGATCCTGCACCTGTCGGCGCCGCCGCGGCCGGCTGACGCAGCAGATGCCCTGGCCCTGGCGGTCTGTCACCTCTGGCGGGCACCTGGCCTGGCGAGGGCGGCGACCGCATGTACCGCCCGTCTGGTCGGGGGCGCGAGGTGATCGCCAGCATCTCTGGTGCCGTCGCCTCGCTGACCCCCGGCGGCGTCGTGGTGCGCGTCGGCGGTGTGGGCCTCGCGGTGCAGACGACCCCCGGCACGCGCGCGCGGCTGCGGGTGGGGGAGGAGGCGAGCCTTTTCACCTCGCTGGTGGTGCGCGAGGACAGCCTGACGCTCTACGGCTTCGCCGACACCGAGGAGCGCGAGCTGTTCGAGCTGCTGCAGACCTCCAGCGGCGTGGGGCCCAAGCTCGCCCAGGCGGTACTCACCGTGCACACGCCCGAAGGACTGCAGCGGGCCCTACTGGCCGAGGACCTCGTCGCGCTGTGCCTGGTGCCCGGTATCGGCCGCAAGGGGGCGCAGCGGCTCGTGCTCGAGCTCAAGGACAAGGTCGTCGGGGTACCGGGTGCTGCGTCCACCGGCCAGATCGCCCCGTCCTGGCGGGACACCCTCGGCTCGGCGTTGGTCGGGCTGGGCTGGACGGCCGGGCAGGCCGACGACGCCGTCGTACGACTCGTGGAGGCGCACCCCGGCGCGACCGACAGCGACGTGCCCGTCCTGCTGCGCGAGGCGCTCGCCCTGCTGGGCCGGGCACGATGACGAGCCGTACGCGGTGGCCCTCGTGACCCCCGAGGAGCTGGCGGAGCACGAGGCCCGGGAGCTCGCGACGCGGGGGGCATCCGGTGAGCTCGTCCGGCCTGAGGCGGTTGCCGACGACCTCGGCGTCGACTCGGCGTTGCGGCCACGGCGCCTGGAGGAGTTCGTCGGGCAGGAGCGGGTCCGCGAGCAGCTGTCGCTGGTGCTCGAGAGCGCCCGGCGCCGGGGCCGGCCGCCGGACCACGTGCTGCTGTCCGGTGCGCCGGGGCTGGGCAAGACCTCGCTGGCGATGATCATCGCCGCGGAGCTGGGCACCGGCATCCGGATCACCAGCGGACCGGCGCTCGAGCGGGCTGGGGACCTGGCTGCCCTGGTGTCCTCGCTCACCGAGGGCGAGGTGCTGTTCATTGATGAGATCCACCGCATCGCCCGTCCCGCCGAGGAGCTGCTGTACGCCGCGATGGAGGACTTCCGGGTCGACGTCGTCGTCGGCAAGGGCCCTGGCGCCACGGCGATCCCGCTCGAGGTCGCCCCGTTCACCCTCGTCGGTGCGACCACCCGCTCGGGTCTGCTGACCGGTCCGCTGCGGGACCGGTTCGGCTTCACCGCCCACATGGAGGCCTACAGCCCTGCCGAGCTCGAGCGGGTCCTGACGCGCTCCGCCGGCCTGCTCGGCGTGCACCTGGACGGCGAGGGCGGCGCCGAGATCGCCGGCCGCTCCCGGGGTACGCCCCGCATCGCCAACCGGCTGCTGCGCCGGGTCCGCGACTACGCCGAGGTCCGGGCCGACGGCCGGGTGACCCGCGCCGTGGCCCGCGACGCCCTCGCGGTGTACGACGTGGACGAGCTCGGCCTGGACCGGCTCGACCGCGCCGTGCTCGAGGCCCTGGTCCACCGCTTCGGTGGCGGCCCGGTGGGCCTGTCTACCCTCGCGGTCGCGGTGAGTGAGGAGGCCGAGACCGTCGAGGAGGTCGCTGAGCCGTTCCTGGTACGCGCCGGCCTGGTCCTGCGCACGCCACGTGGACGGGTCGCGACCCCGGGGGCCTGGGCGCACCTCGGGCTCCGGCCGCCCCGGCCGGTGGACGTGCTGCCCCTCGAGCTGGGTGACGCCACGGCCTGATGGTGGAACGCCCCCGCGACGGGAGCCGTTGACGGGGCGAGCCGCTAGGTATGATCAGGCGGACTGCGCCGCGGACGAGCGTGCGATATCTGCGCCAGCAGCGGCGCCCGAGACAGGAGACCCCTCCCCGTGGCACGTCCCGGCCCGTCGAAGCGAGGCCAGCTGCACGTCGGCCGGTACTTCGGCGTCCTGCTGCTCCTGCTCGCCCTGCTCTACGCCGCAGTGGCGTTCGGCGGTCATGGGGGCAAGCCCCTCACGCCGAAGCTGGCGCTGGACCTGCGGGGTGGTGCGAGCGTGATCCTGCAGGCCAGCGGCGCCAAGGGGCAGCGGCCGACGGCAACGCAGCTGGCCACCGCCGTCAACATCATCAGCCAGCGGGTCAACGGCGCCGGCGTCTCCGAGGCCGAGGTCGTCACCGAGGGCGACAACATCGTGGTGAGCGTGCCGGGCGGCAACCGCGGCAGCATCGCCAACGTCACCAAGACCGCGCAGCTGCGCTTCCGCGAGGTGCTGAACTCCCAGCCATCGCGGCAGCCGGTGCCCAACCCGGCAGTACCGGCCCCCCCGGCCACCCCGGGCGCGGTCGCCCCCAGCAAGGCTGCGCCCACGGTCGCGCCACCTGGGCTCCCCAAGCCCACAGCGCGCGCGACCACGACCCGCAAGCGGCCGCTGCCGCCCGGGCTGCTGGCGGCCGCGACACCGACCCCCAAGCCGGCCACCCCGAAGACCTCCGCCCCGAGGCCGACCCCGGTGAAGCCGATCGGCGTGAAGCCGGTCGCCCCCAAGACGTCCGCCCCCCGGCCCGCGGCCCCGGCGCTACCCACGCCGGCCGTCACCGCCCCGGTGCCGCCGAGCGCGGCAGGCGGCCCGCTGGTGCACACCGGGGACCTCTACACCCCGCAGGCCTTCGCGGCATTGGACTGCACCAACAAGGCAGCCAGGCAGAGCGGCGTCATCGAGGACGACCCCGACAAGCCGATCGTGGCGTGCAGCAGTGACGGCTCGGAGAAGTACCAGCTCGACGTGGCCAAGGTGCGCGGCAGCGATGTGAAGGGCGCCACCGTCGGCACCGACTCCAGCGGCATCGGCATCGTGGTCAACGTGCAGTTCAAGGGTTCGGGGCAGGACAAGTTCACCGAGCTGACCCGCAAGACCGCGCCAACGATGACCCGCGTGGCCGTGGTCCTCGACGGGCTGGTCGAGAGCGCGCCCGCCATCCAGAGCGTCATCCAGAGTGATGCGCAGATCAGCGGCCGGTTCAGCCAGCCGGAGGCGCAGGCCCTGGCCAACGACCTGAAGTACGGCGCGCTGCCGCTGACCTTCCGCGCCGGCGACACGCAGGTCCTGTCCGCCTCGCTCGGCGGCGACCAGCTGCACAGCGGCCTGCTCGCCGGCGGCCTCGGGCTGATCGCGGTCGTCCTGTACTCGCTGCTGTACTACCGGGCCCTCGGCCTGGTGACCATCGCCAGCCTGCTCACCTCCGCGGCGCTGACGTACGCCATGGTGAGCCTGCTGGGCCAGGAGATCGGCTTCGCCCTCTCGCTGGCCGGCATCGCCGGGTTCATCGTCGCGGTCGGCATCACCGCCGACTCCTTCGTCGTGTACTTCGAGCGGCTCAAGGACGAGATCAAGGAGGGCCGTACCCCGCGGTCGGCGGTGGACCGCGCCTGGGTACGGGCCCGACGCACCATCTTGTCGGCCGACACGGTGTCCTTCCTGGCGGCGGTGATCCTCTACTTCGTCTCGGTGGGCGGGGTGCGCGGCTTCGCCTTCACCCTCGGCCTGTCGACGCTGCTCGACATCGTGGTCGTGTTCCTGTTCACCCGACCGCTCATCTCCTACCTGTCACGCTTCCGGTGGTTCTCGCGGAGCCGGCTGACCGGTTTCTTCGGTCCGGACGGCGGCCAGCCGTCGACCGGCGGTCCGCGCCGCGGCCTGTCCGGTGCCCCCACCGCCGTCCCCGCTGCCGCCGGCTCGACCGGCGTCGTCGCCTCGTCCCGGAAGGTCTGACATGGGCGTTGCCCACCGGCTCTACCGCGGGGAGACCAGCTTCCCGCTCATCCAGCGGCGCAAGCGGTTCTACGTCGTCAGCGGCGTCCTGGTGTTGATCGCCCTGCTGAGCATGCTGGTGCGCGGGTTCAACCTCGGGGTGGAGTTCAAGGGCGGCGACATCGTCACCGTGCCCGCGACCAGCAGCGTCAGCGTGGCGGACAGCCGCTCCTACGTCTCGTCGCTGGGCATCAAGGACGCGATCGTCCAGACGGTCGGCACCAGTAACGGTGGCACCTCCCTGCGGGTGGAGACCGGGCCCCTGAGCAACGCGGACAAGGACACGCTGATCAACGGGCTGGCGGGGCGGTTCCACGTCTCGCCGGACGCCGTGGGCTTCCAGGACGTCGGACCGGCCTGGGGCAAGCAGGTCACCAACAAGGCCCTGGAAGGCCTGGTGGCGTTCCTCATCGCAGTGATCATCTACATCTCCATCCGCTTCGAGCCCAAGATGGCGATCTCGGCCATCGTCGCCCTCATCCACGACTTGGTCCTGGCCGCGGGCATCTACTCGATCACCGGTTTCGTGGTGACGCCCTCCACCGTCATCGCGCTGCTCACCGTCCTCGGTTACTCCCTGTACGACACGATCGTGGTGTTCGACAAGGTCGACGAGAACACCCGGGCGCTGGCCTCGGGCAGCAGCATGACCTACTCCGAGCAGGCCGAGCTCGCGGTCAACCAGACCTTCATGCGCTCGATTAACACCTCCTTGATCGCCCTGCTCCCGGTGTCCGGTCTGCTGTTCGTCGGCGCGCTCCTGCTCGGCGCCGGCACGTTGAAGGACCTGGCGCTGGCGCTGTTCGTGGGCCTGGCCTCAGGCGCGTACTCCTCGCTGTTCCTCGCCACGCCGCTGCTGGCCGATCTCAAGGAGCGCGAGCCGCAGTTCCAGGCACTGTCGGCCAGGGTGGTCGCCAAGCGCGCCGGCACCCGACCGGGGCGCCCGGCCGGCACCCGCGGCGGTTCGGTGCCCGTCGGCGTCGCTGGCGGCAGCGCCGGTGGGGCCTCGGCCGGACAGGTAAGCTCGGGGACGGCGTCCGGCGGCCAGGGGTCAGCCGGGTTCGTGCCGGAGGGCTCGTTGCCCGGTAGCTCTGGTTCGGGCGGATCGCTGCCCGGTGGTTCGGCGGCCGGTGGTTCGGTTCCCGTCGGGCCGGCGTCGGCCGGAGCGAACCGCCGGCCGGCGGGCAAGGGCCCGGCGCCGCGCAAGAAGGGCACCCGCCCGAGCCGGCCGTCGGGCAAGCGCAAGCGTTGATGCTTGACCTCGACGCGCTCCTGCGCAGCCGGGTCCGCGACGTCCCGGATTTCCCCACGCCCGGGATCGTGTTCAAGGACATCAGCCCCCTGCTGGCCGATCACATCGCCTTCGCCGGCGCCGTGGACGCGATCGTCGCCCACCACGGCCGCGGCACCGTTGACAAGGTGCTCGGGATCGAGGCCCGCGGCTTCCTGCTGGCAGCCCCGGTGGCCTACCACCTGGGCGCCGGCTTCGTGCCGGTCCGCAAACCGGGCAAGCTCCCCGGTCAGGTGCACGAGGCGGCCTACGCGCTGGAGTACGGCCGCAACACCCTGCAGGTGCACCGCGACGCCCTCGAGCCCGGTGACCGGGTGCTCGTCGTCGATGACGTGCTGGCAACCGGGGGCACCGCCGCCGCGGCGGTCGACTTGGCCGAGCGGGCCGGCGGGACCGTCCTCGGCATCTCGGTGCTGCTCGAACTGAGCTTCCTGTCGGGCCGCGCGGCCCTTCCTGGACGAGACGTGCACGCGCTGCTGACGTACTGAGCGCGCCCCGACGCCTCGTCCCCGGGAGCCGAGGGCCCGTCCCGTGCACCGGCTCCGGCTCCGGCTCTGGTGGGGGTTCCGCCTCCGGCACCGGCTCCGGCTCCGGCTCCCGGTTGGGGTTCCGGCTCCGGCTCATGCACCGCCCGGGCGGAGATGCCGCCGGATCGGCCCCGGTACACTTGCGGCACCGAGCGTGAGGAGGCGCCTGTGGCCGCAGACGTCCCTGCCGCGCCTGCCGCCGAAGCGGCAACGGCTGACGTGCGCACGGCGCCGGACCCCTGCCCCCTGCCGGGACCGGATTCCCGGGAATCTGCGGACCAAGCCATTCCCGCCCAGCCGGTCAATTCGCCCGGGCACGCGGACTCCGACCGGCCCGAACGGCCGCTTGTTCCCGAGTCCGACAACGACGAGCGAGGCAGTGGCCCTCCGTCCGGGCGCCGTGTCCGGGCCAGGCTGGCCCGGCTCACCGCGAGCAAGCCCGGCGCCACCCCCGCGGTCCTGGAGCCGCTCAACCGGACCATCCGGGCCAGCCACCCCAAAGCCGACCTGCGCATGGTGCAGCGGGCGTACGAGGTGGCCGAGCAGGCCCACGGACAGCAGAAGCGGCGCAGCGGCGATCCCTACATCACCCATCCGCTGGCGGTCACCACGCTGTTGGCCGAGCTCGGCATGGACACCACGACGCTGGTCGCCGCGCTGCTGCACGACACCGTGGAGGACACGCCGTACACGCTGGACGGCGTTCGTACGGAGTTCGGGCAGGACGTCGCGAACCTCGTGGACGGCGTGACCAAGCTGGACAAGATCCAGTACGGCGAGGCGGCCGAGGCAGAGACGATCCGCAAGATGGTCGTGGCGATGGCCCGGGACCCGCGGGTGTTGGTGATCAAGCTCGCGGACCGGCTGCACAACATGCGCACGCTGCGCTACCTCAAGCAGGAGAAGCAGCAGCGGATCGCCACCACGACGCTGGAGATCTTCGCCCCGCTGGCGCACCGCCTGGGCATGAACACCCTCAAGTGGGAGCTGGAGGACCTGGCCTTCGCCACCCTCTACCCCAAGCGGTACGACGAGATCGTGCGGCTCGTCGCCGACCGGGCGCCCTCCCGTGACACCCAGCTCGCCGAGGTCGTCGCAAAGATCAGCTCGGACCTCAAGGCCGCCAAGATCCGGGCCACGGTCACCGGACGGCCCAAGCACTACTACTCGATCTACCAGAAGATGATCGTGCGCGGCCGCGACTTCGCCGACATCTACGACCTTGTGGGCATCCGCGTCACCGTCGACTCGGTGCGCGACTGCTACGCCACGCTCGGCACGGTGCACGCCCTGTGGTCCCCGGTCCCCGGCCGGTTCAAGGACTTCATCGCGATGCCCAAGTTCAACATGTACCAGTCGCTGCACACCTCGGTGATCGGGCCCGAGGGCAAGCCGGTCGAGCTGCAGATCCGCACCGTCGAGATGCACAAGCGCGCCGAGTACGGCATCGCGGCGCACTGGAAGTACAAGGAGGGCGGGGCGGTCAGCACCCCCGTCAAGGGCGATGACATGGCCTGGCTGCGCCAGCTGCTCGACTGGCAGAAGGAGGCGGCTGACCCGGGGGAGTTCCTGGACTCGCTGCGCTTCGACCTGCACTCGGCGGAGGTCTTCGTCTTCACCCCGAAGGGCGACGTGGTCTCACTGCCGGTGGGGGCGACGCCTGTGGACTTCGCGTACGGCGTGCACACCGAGGTCGGCCACCGCTGCATCGGCGCCCGGGTGAACGGCCGGCTCGTACCGCTCGAGTCACCGCTGGACAACGGCGACGTCATTGAGATCTTCACCAGCAAGGCCGAGACCGCCCACCCGTCGCAGGACTGGCTGCAGTTCGTCAAGAGCCCGCGCGCCCGCAACAAGATCCGCCAGTGGTTCGCGAAGGAGCGGCGTGAGGACGCCGTCGAGACCGGTAAGGACCAGATCGGCCGCGCGATGCGCAAGGCAGGCCTGCCGCTGCAGCGCCTGCTCGGTGGCGATGCCCTCCCGAGCCTGGCCAAGGACCTGCACCTGACCGACGTCACGGCCCTGTACGTCGAGGTCGGCGAGGGTCGGCTGTCCGCGCAGAGCGTGGTGCATAAGGTCATGGCTGCCATGGGTGGTTCCGAGGGCGCAGTCGAGGACCTCGCGGAGACCGCCGCACCGACCCGCCCGGCCCGTACCCGCCCGACGACCGACCCCGGGATCATGGTCAAGGGCGTCAGCGACGTCTGGGTGAAGCTGGCCCGCTGCTGCACGCCCGTCCCCGGCGACGACGTGGTCGGCTTCGTCACCCGCGGTCGGGGCGTCAGCGTCCACCGCGCGGACTGCGTGAACACCGAAGGTCTCGCGGCCTACCCGGACCGCCTCGTCGAGGTCGAGTGGGCACCGACCGCGGCCTCACTGTTCCTGGTCAACATCCAGGTCGAGGCCCTGGACCGCAGCCGCCTGCTGTCGGACGTGACGCGGGTGCTCTCCGATGCCCACGTGGACATCATGTCGGCGACGGTGACCACGACCCGCGACCGGGTGGCCGTCTCCCGCTTCTCCTTCGAGATGGCCGACCCCAAGCACCTGGGGCACCTGCTCGTCCAGGTCCGGTCCGTCCAGGGCGTCTACGACGCCTACCGCGTCACCGGCTGACGCTCTTTTGGGCTTGAAAAGGGCCTCTGACTGCGACGATAGGTCTCCATGGACTTTCCGGCGCAGGGGCACAGCGCTTGGTCACGCGATACATCGGAGTAGAGGATGAAGGCGGGAGTTGGAAAGGGAGATGTAGCGGAGGCGAATCGGTCGGTCCGGTAGGCGATTCGGGACGGCGACGCATGCTCGTCGCGCTGGCCGCACGAGACGGTCGTCGGCACTGCGGAGCCGCGCGTCTTCAGCGGGACGGCAACGCGGTTGTCCCCGCCGGCCAGCTGGGCCGGTCGACCAGGCTGCCGGGGGCGCTGACGACGACTCGAACTGCCGACCTCGGTCAACATCCGGGAAGGGCTCATGATCCGTAACCGGGACGCCACGCTCGTAGCGCTGCTGCCACGCGCCCTCAAGCCGGCTGTTCACGTGTAGCCAGCCACTTCGTCAGGGCGGCCACGCAGATCCCCTTCTCGGATTCCCGTCCGGCAGCAACTGGGCTCCCGGGTCCTCGAAGAACCGCAGGTCCCGCGTCGCCATCGGTGTCCGCGGAACCGCCGCGTCCGCGGGCCTGTACCCCGGCCAGTCCGGCGAGATGGGCTTACAGCTAGACCCGTCCCGCGTCCCAGCCTTTGGTCAGGCCTTGTGCTGAGCGACTGCCGACCGGCCCCGCTTCTGCCGGTACATGGCGCGGTCGGCCGCGTCAACGAGGTCCTCCACCGACTGGGTCGCCGGCCCGACGGCCCGGCCCACGCTGACCCCGACGACGAGTTGCTGCCCGCGGACGTCGACCGGCCGTGCAACCTCACGCTCGAGCCGGTCGGCCAGCACGGCCAGCATCTGCTCCGGTTGCTGCGCCGCAAGCCGGCAGACGACGAGGAACTCGTCCCCGCCGAGGCGCACGACGATGTCGCCAGGTCGAACCGAGGCGGTGAGCCGCCGGGCCACCTCGACCAGGACGGCGTCACCGGCGTCGTGGCCGTGCACATCGTTCACCGTCTTAAAGCCGTCCAGGTCGAGAAACAGCATCCCGATGGTCGTGTCCGCCGGCCCGTCCTGCAGCGCCTGCGCCAGCGGGCCGAGCTCGGACCGGTTGGCCAGACCAGTCAGCGGGTCGCGCCGGGCAGCGCGCTCTAGCGTCAGCTCCTGGCGCTTGCGGGCATCGACGTCGAGGAACTGGGCGAGGACAGACACCCCGCCGTCCGGGTCGGCGCTGAGCGTCGTCGCCAGTTCGCACCACAGCGCCGTGCCGTCGGCACGGTGCATCCGCACCTCGACCGGCTCCGCACCGGTGCCCGAGCCGGTAAGGGCTTGATGTAGCCGCACCCGGTCCTCGACGGGGACGTGATCGGCCAGCGGACGTCCAACGAGCAACTGCTCACGCAGGCTGGTGAGGCGCCGCAGAGCCGGATTGGTCTCGACGACGACGCCGTCGGCGTCCAGCCGGGCCACCGGGCGTCGGCCCTTCGTGGAACGCCGCGCGGAAGCGCGCCTCCGAAGCGCGCAGCGCGGTCACGTCATGCCCCGTGATCAGTGCGCCGCCGACGGTACCCTTGTCGTTGTGCAGCGGACTCGCCTGCAGCAGGACGGCCCGTTCGGGCCGGCCGGGCGCGACCAGCAGCACCTCGACCTCGCCCGTGTGCTGGCCGGCGAGGGCACGAGCGAGCGGCCGCTCGGCGGCCTCCATCGGCGAGCCATCTGAGCTGAGTAGCTGGACGGCCGTCAAGAGCTGCGCCAGCTGGCCGTCGTCGGACAGCTGCTGGAGCGACTCCAGGTCAGGCCACCCCAACATCTCGCGCGCCGACGGGTTGACGAACGTCGGCCTGCCGGTCGCGTCGAAGGACCAGATCGCGGCGTGCGCCGTTTCCAGCAGGACGCGGGTGAACTCCGCGTGCTCGGCGAGTGCATGTGCCGCGGCGCGGGACTGGGTGATGTCGCTCATCACAACCACCGCCCCCAGGACCTGCCCGGCGGGGTCGCGCAGAGCACGTCCCTCGCAGCGCACGGTCCGGGCCGGTAGCCCCTGCGGGGCGATCACGATCACGGCATCCTCGACGACACCCTCGGTGAGGGCCCTGAACAAGGGCACCGCTTCACGGGTCAACGGGGTGTGCCCGTCCTCCGCGTACAGGGCGTAGCGGTCGGCCCAGTCGACCGGGTCCAGGTCGGGGTCGGGCGGCATGCCGTGGAACTCCCGCGTCGCACGGTTGAACGTCGTCAGGTGCCCGTCCGCGTCGCAGGCGACGATGCTGACGCCGACGGTGTGCAGCACCGCGTCGGTCAGCGCGCCTCGCCGCACTGCCTCGTCGTGCGCGGTGCGCAGCTCGGCCCGCCGCCGCTGCGCCCGGTTCCGCTCGGTCACGTCAACGATGGTGCCGATCATGACGGCGGTCCGTCCGTCGTCACCGGGCACGCCGACGAGCGTCCGGGAGATGTCGACCGATGTG
>JAABUZ0100000927.1_pt1 | contig 61469 bp, 61 predicted proteins | sample 5562091 | NCBI WGS metagenome assembly JAABUZ01 (sample SAMN12813069, study PRJNA571459) | rock metagenome | isolation source: Antarctica rocks | place: Antarctica: Victoria Land, Linnaeus Terrace sud | collected 2015-12-21 | reverse complement strand
CCTACATCAAGACATCAGTGCGCTTCCACGAGGCGCCCAACGAGCGCACGCCGCTGGTCCTGCTCCACCCCGACCTCGATGGGGCCAAGGCGTACCGCGCTGTCGCGGAGGAGATCGATCATGCCGAGTAAGCCACGGACCCCCATTAACTATGAGGCCACGACCGGCCGCGTGTTCCGCCCGGCGTCCGAGGTGCAGGCCGAACGCGACGTGCTGGAGCGAGGTGAAGCGGATCTGTTCGAGCCTGAGCAGAACGAAGAATCGAACGAACGGAGTAACGAACGAACGAACGGACAGGTAGAGCGGCGCGTCATCCGCCACTCATTCGACATCTACCACGACCAGCTCATGCAGCTGGGGGAGATCCAGATGCGCCTCTACCGCGAGGCCGGCAAGAAGCCGAAACTAGGCCAACTGGTCCAGGATGCGCTCGACCGTTATATCAAGGATCAAGGTCGTAGCGAGGCTGGTCATACATTGGCCGATGATACGACCGTGTTGGCTTGAGGGCCGTCATTTGGGCGATTACCAGCTAAGTAATTACCTTTCACCCTGGCGCTGCACTCAGTAGAGCCTCTTGCTATAACTCTCCTGGAGATAGGCGTCGAGGTCGTCGGCGGTCATGCCCGTTGGGTGGGCCTGATCCATGAGCATCTGTGCCAAGGAGGGCAGCGCCGCGCGCTCCAGCCAGTGTGTCGGGTCCCAGAGCTTCGCGCGTTTCATGGCTTTGGCGCAGTGCATGAAGCACTCGTCCACCTCGACGCCGATGGCGATGAGCGGCCGTTTGCCCTGGGCTGCGGTCTGGTCTAGGATCGCGGCATCCCGCACCAGGCACGCCCGGCCATTGACCCTCAGAATCTCCTCTACCCCTGGAACGATGAAGAGCACTCCCACAGACGGCGTGTGCAGGATGTTGCGCAGCGTGTCGATGCGGCGATTGCCCGGACGTTCGGGGATCACCAGCGTCTTCTCATCCAGGACCAGGGCGAACCCAGGGGCGTCGCCGCGCGGGGAGACATCGTGCCGGCCTGCGGCATCGACGCTACCAATCAGCAGGAACGGCGAGCGGGCGATGAAGGCGCGGCAATGGCGATCCAGGGCCGTGAGCTGCTTACGGATGACCAACTCGCTCGGTTGGCCCATCAGCCCCCGCAACTCCTCCTCTGATGTCACGACGTCTCCGAACTGTGATAGCGCCATAGGCTGTGTTCTCCCTTATCTTTCGTTGTTGGTGCGACACCGTTGGATCATCACTACTCGTAGCGCAGGACCTCCAAGGGGCGCACCCGCGTCGCGCCCCAGGCCACGGTGCCCGCGACCAGCATGCAGAGGGCGGCGGTCGCCAGGACAAGGCCAACCGCGAGGGGCGGCGCGATGCCGAAGGCCGCCTGGAAGACGACCGTGCCCAGGACGGCGGTGACGAGCGTGACCAGGAGCATGGCCAGGAGCGCCCCCGCCAGGCCCACGACCCCATTCTCACACACGACACCGCCGAAGACGCCCCGGCTCGTGTACCCAATGGCCTTGAGGATGCCCAGCTCACGCCGGCGTTCCAGCATGGCCAGCCCGACCGCGTTAGCGATGGTGATGAGCCCGACCAACATCACCAGCCCGGCCACGGCTTCGAGCACGACGATGATGTTGTCCAATAGCGCGGCGATTGCGCCGGACAGGTCGGCTAGGCTGAGCGCCTGGGCCGTGGGCACGGCCGCGCGCACGCGCCGCATCGCGTCGTCCACCCGCGCCGGGTCGATGGTGAGGGCGTAGGTATAGTAGGCCGGGGTGCCGCCGCTGAGGTCGAGGACGGTGCGCGCGTCCGTCAGGAGCGGGGCCTGCATAAAGCCCGTGCGCGTGTAGAATCCGACGACGTGCAGGGTGAGCATCGTGAGGCTGAGCGGGCTGCCGAGGCTGATCCGGTCGCCTAGCTTGAGCTTGAGAGGCGCTTGCGACTCGGAGACGGGCAGAAGGACCGCCCCGGCAGCAGCGGGACGTGATCCCAGAGTGTGACCCACGCGCGCGTCCTGAAGCCCGCGCACGATCGTCACGTCCGGCGCTTGTCCGTGGGCCACGTCGTAGCCGACGACGCCGGTCAAACCGGCCGACAGACCCTGCCCTCCTTGTGAGACGCGCCCGAGCGGCACACCGTTGACCTGGAGCAGGACGGCCGGCGTCGCGCCCGTGACCACCTGCTGCGTGAGGCCGGCGAGATGGGCCACCTGACGGTCGACGGCTGGCTTGTCCGCGCTGCGCGCCAGGATGACGGCGTTGTAGACGTTCTTGCCGGAGAGAGCATGCGTGATGAGCCCCTGGATGCTTTGTCCCAGCGCCAGGCCCAACCCAATGGCGAAGACGCCGATGCATAGGGCGCTCAAGGTGGTCGCACTCTGCCCTCCCTGTCGGCCGATGTTGCGCACGGACAGACGCCACATAGTCCGCCAGCCGCGCGGCAGCAGGAGGCCACTACACCCGAGCAGGACGACCAGGAACGCCAGCCCTCCGATGCCCGGCGCCGCAATCGTCAGGCCCACCGCGACGAGCGCGGCCAGGCCGGCGAGCAGGAGGGGCCAGCCGCGCGCTCCCTCTGGCACTGGGAGCGCACCCAGGAGCAGGGCGACGCCCCGGAAGACGAGACCGAGGAGGATGAGGAGGAGGCCGAGGCCGCCGACCACGGCGAACGCGACGGCGAGGCTGTGCAGGATGCCGGCGGCCAGCACCGTGAACAGCAGCGCGACCACCGCGACGAGCAGCGCCGCCGTCAGGCGGCTGCGCGCGCCGGCGGGCCCAGGGACCTGGCGCAGGACGGCAAGCGGGCGGACGCGGCTGGCCTGCACGATGGGCAGGACCCCGAAGATGAGGCTGGTGCAGACGCCGATCGCGACGCCCGCGGCGACGGTCGGGAGGTCCACGGCGGCGGGCAACGTGAGGAAGAACGCCCGCTCGACGAGGGCCGTGAGGAGGACGCTCACGCCCACGCCGGCCGCCGCGCCCACGAGCCCGCCGGCGAGGCCGATCCCTCCGACCTCCAGGCCGAAGAGCGCGTATAGGTCGCGCGGCCGGTAGCCCATCGTCTTGAGCAGGGCGATATCCAGGTAACGCCGGCGCAGCAGCACGCGCATGGTGTTGACGATGCCGATGCCGCCGAGGAGCAACGCGAGTAACCCCGTGACTTGGAGGAAGATGCGGATGTTCTGGACCGCGGCGCTATTCTGGCGCAAGGCGTCGTGAACGGTCGTCGCGTCGGCGTAAGGGAGCTGCGCGTGGATCGCGCGCGCCGCCGCCCTGGCCCGCGCGTCGCCGTGGCCGGGGACGTTCGCGTAGACCCAGGTGAAGACGACCGGCGTCCCCGAGAGGCTGGGGACGCCGGCGTAGCTGTGCAGGTCCATCAGCATGATCGGTTGGGCGAAGAGACCGGCGTTCCGGATCTCGCCGCCGATGAGGACCCGCACCGTCCGCCCATCGTCCGCGCGCACAGTGACCTGGCCGCCCACGCGCGTGCCCAGGCTCCGCAGCACGGCGCTCGTCACCACCACGGTCCGCCCCCTGAGCAGGGTGGCGAGGCGGCCGTTCTCGGGCGCGATGACGTGGGGCGCCCCCGCGAGCGGGAAGGCGGTGGGATCGACCCCGTAGAGGGTGTAGCGCACCGCGCCCTGGTTCACCCCGACCACGGACATCGGCGTGTAGGCGGTGATGACGCCCTGGCGTTTCAGGCGTGCGAAGACGGCGAGCTGCGCGGCCGTTAGGTCGCCGTTCTCCGTGTGGACGGCGATATCGCCGCCGTTGATCGCGCGGATATTGCCAGTGAGCGCCCCGGTCACGGACAGTCCGACCAGTTGGAGGGCGACGATCGCGAGCACGCCCGTCGCGACGCAGAAGATTGCCAGCAGGGTGCGCTGGCCACCGCGCACCAGGGCATGCGTCGCGTATGACCAGTAGAGCGTCAGTTTCATGACACCCTGTCCCCCTGATCGATGACGAGGCCATCAACGAGGCGGATGGCGCGATCCGCGGCTCCTGCCACCGTGGGATCGTGCGTGGCAATGACGAACGTCGTGCCCGTGGCCGCGCGTAGGTCGTGGATCAGCCGCAGGACGGTCTCGCCATTGGCGGTGTCCAGGTTGCCGGTCGGCTCGTCCATGATGACGATAGCCGGCGCGGTGGCCAGTGCGCGGGCGATGGCGACGCGTTGCTGCTCGCCGCCGGAGAGCTGGTGGGGGCGGTTCTTCAAGCGGTGGCCCACCCCGACCAGCGTCAGCAGTTCCTTGGCCCGATCGGCGGGCCGGCCGGGGTGCTTCCCGACGTAGAGGGGAGCCTCGACGTTCTCCTGTGCGGTGAGCGTCGGCAGGAGGTTGAACGCCTGAAAGACCATGCCGATGTCCCGGTTGCGCACCGCCGCCAGGCGGCCCTCGTCCATCGCCGTGATGTCCGTGCCATTGACCAGGACCCGGCCACTCGTCGGGCGGTCGAGTCCGGCGATAATGCCGAGCAACGTAGACTTGCCCGAGCCGGAGGGTCCGACGAGGGCGACGACCTCGCCGCGGCCGATGCGCAGGCTCACGCCCTTCAGGATCTCGACGCGCTCACGGCCAAGCGGTAAGGACGTGCGGATATCGATGGCCTCCAGCGCGGCGGTCGTGGCGCCTCCCAGGGGGCGCGGCCCGACCTGCTCTCGGATGTTCATGGGCGCCCATCTTCCGTCACGCGGCCACGCGCGCCGCGTAGCCCGACCGGAGCGACACGCTAGCAACGCCCGTCGAGACCGTCATGAGTCCGACGACGCCGAGAAACCAGATGGCCCCGATATCGCGGTCGAACAGGTGCGGGGCGTACATCATGACGCTCACGCCCCACACGACCGTCGCGGCGAGGGTGAGACCCATGGCGGCCGTCGCGACGGTGGCCGGCGCAAGCGCGAAACCCAGGAGTCGGGCACCAACCTCGCCGCGCGTGATGGCCAGCACGATGGCTGCGGTGCTCGCCAGCACCGTCAGCACGGCCAGTCCCTCCCACGACACGACCAGTGCCCATTGGAAGGTGGTCGGGACGCGCGGGGCCGTCCCAGCGCGGGCGACCAGGTGCGCGACCACCAGGGTCCACCCGACGAATGTCGCCAGGGCGAGCGGCGGGACCAGGCACAGGGCTAGGATGTCGCGGCGTCGCGCCGCGAGCGCACGGCGCACCACGACCCAGGCAATGGGCAGGCCGCCCGCGACGACTGCCAGGGCCGCCAGGATTGATCCCGCCACGATGGCGATGAAGGTCGCGGCGACGCCGACGTGGGCGCGCGCGACGGCATCGTAGGGCGCCTGGGGATCGGCTAGCCGTTGCAGCGTGATGTAGGCCAGGGCGAAGCCGATGTAGGCGCAGAAGATCGTCAGGGTCGAGGCGCGCAGACGGGTTGCCATGGCGGGTCTCACGCCGGCGGCATACTGCGGGTGGAGATGGGCGTCGAGCGCCCCGCCCACGATGTCGAGGATGCCCTTTGGAGATACCGGTTGCTGTTCGAGGACCACGGCGGCCTCATCCGCGTAGCGGTCGCGCCAGGAGCGTGGATACAGAGACAGGAGCCGCTTCATGTTCATGGTGTCGCCAGCCTCTGCAACCCCATCTCGGAGACCGTGGCCATGCTCGCCAGTTGCGCGCGGAGCGCGTCCGCTCCGGCCGTCGTCAAGCGATACGGCCGTCGCCGCTCCTCGGCCGGCAACGGCTCGATGAAGCCGTGGTACTCTAGCCGCGAGAGAGCCCCGTACAGGGTCCCGGCGCCAAGCTCGACGCCGGTCGTCGCCTTGACGTCCTCGATGATCGCGTAGCCGTGCTTCGATCCCGCCGCCAGGCTGACCAGAATTAGCAGAGCCGCCTCGGAGAACCGCCCCAGGTCGGATAGGTCTGGGTCCATCGTGTCTACCCCATCTACTAGTACACCATTCGCTATATCAACTAACGTAATAGTAGGCCATCATGTGGGTGTTGTCAAGAGGGCAAACGTGGGGTGGGACAACGAAAGCTTCAAGGCCGTTATTTACTGCACATAAGAAATCCGCTCCCCACCTGTCACTTTGGCAGCATAAACTCGCACTGAAGAGGAACAAGGGTGCGAGTTTATGCTTCGCTTCAACGGTTCAGGTGCATGGCGCTGGCACCCAACGCCAGCGTGTCCGCCCTGTCCTCCACGTCCGGCGTGAAGACGTCCTCGATGGACACGCCGAAGAGGCGGGCGACCTTGAAGGCCAGGGGCAGGCTGGGGTCGTACTTGCCCGTTTCCAGCGCGTTGACCGTCTGCCGCGAGACGCCTAGCCGCTCGGCCACATCGGCCTGCGACCAGTCGCGCCCCGCGCGCTGCACCTTGAGCATGTTCTTCATCAGCGGTACCGACGACTCGCCAGCGCGAGCCCTAGACCCCAGAAGGCGACCAACGCCGGGGTGATGTATATCAGGTTGAGCGGCGGGAGCCCAACGTTTTGCAACATGCCGTAGGCGAAGGTGAGCACGACGATCCCGCCGACGGCCACGACGAGCGCCTCGAACTGGATGCGCCGCTGCAGCTCGTCCATGCGTGCGACCGCACGCAGGATAGTCCAGAAGGCCAGCGCAACGGGCAAGACAGGAGCCAGGGCAAGCGGGACACGCCAGGGGGCGGTGGGGTGTGCTTGGATAAGGACGATTGAGAGGGGCAGGACGATGGTATAGGCGAGCATAGCGCCGCCGAACTCTTTGAGGTAGGCGCGCGTCGCGAGGGGGGTGGTAGACATCGGCAATCTCCTTCTTGATGACAAGGGTGCTTGACATAGACGAACATAACACACCTCGGCCGGCTTGTCAAGTTAGTTTGTCTTTTAGTCAAGTAAGAGAGACATCGACACTTGCATGGAGCATGCCTTGGGGCGCGGGGCGTGGGCGGCGATGGCGGTGTTTGAACTGCATCGCGCGCTCTGCTGTTATTCTGTTCGTTCCCCGGCCTTCTTGGCCGATCGCTTGTACCGTCTTGGGCAGCATCAGTAACAACTCATCCGAGAGGCGCGTCGCCTTTCGTGAAGTGAAAATGAGGCCCTAACAGGCTGTCAGGCGGCTTGTTTACCACCTATTGTCCTCGCTTCACGACAGGGAAGGGCTGTTCCCTGTCGTGAATGTGCTACTCGCTGGGGCTGTGATTACGCCACCTATCGCTGAAGTTTTACCGCCACAAAGCTCTGAAGATGACACCAGATTGACGGTTAGAGGCTGCAAACGGCCGTTTCTATGTCCTATTTTTGCGCGTATCCTGCTCATGGGCCTGTATGCCCCACGTCGAGACGACGAGAGGCTGCGATCGATCCGACGCGCAGTTGACCGATCGTGTGCGGCCTTTCGCCGGCGATCCCCCGGACATCGGAGGGGACTGCGTCGATCATTCCTGTTGGCCGTCCAGACGGGGGATCGGCACAACTCACGCAGCGCAGTCCGGTGACGGAGACAGTAAACTAATCGCTAATCGCTGCGAAAGGCACGAACATTCGTCCTTCTTCAGCGAGCATCCGGACACGCTTGCGTAGGAAGTCTGTCAGGCTGATTCCTTGGCACAGAACCATCATAAGGTCATGCCCATTCATGACGAAAAACATCGGAGCCTTCCCTCTGGTGATAGCCTCTTTCGCCTCGCCAGTCACATCGTTCAGCGCGATGAATAGGCCGCGCGTAAAGGTCGACTTGGCCTCAATTTTACCCTTAAAAACCAGCAACTCTTTCTCTGATAGGCGATGATTTTCCCACTTCGCTTCCACAAGATAGATTTCGCTGTCCAGCTCGAATGATCCGTCAATCTGTTCCCCTATGACACGAAAAGGCCCTCGCGGATTCAGCTCGAAGAGTTCAAACAGCCGATTTAGGAGTTTTTCCAAAGCCAGACCGGCCTTGTTTCTGTCGGGCTCACAGTTGAGTTGCAAAAACTCCTCCTTGAGCCCGAGTAGTGCTTGAGAGTGGCGTTCGCGCGCTAACTGCTGGTTCAGCTCATCCTCAGCGTGTTTTACATGATCCCGGGCCCGTTCTGTTGTCGTTTGAGCCAAGGAGGCGCGAAAACTACTGTCCCACAGAGCCGGAAACTTAAAGCCTAGCTCTTTAACGTGTCCGTTTAAGTCGTCAATTTCTGTCGTGGAGATTGGCCGCCCCTGGTTCTCGCGGTAGATCATCCCGCAACGGACAATTTCTAGAATCAGCTTCTCGAATAAATGACGTCTATGTTCAAGTGTCTGGGCGAGAAGGGCGTGGATTGCTGGTTTTTTGCTGCCGCCTGGCCAGAAACTGCCCGCTCCTACTCTGGCGGCCACTGTTGCGAACGTCTCATGACCTTTCCAGTCAGACCGGCCCGAGCCGGGGAGGAAATCATAGAGGACGTGAGCTAGGCCGCTAATAGCTCTCGTTTCGGTGAACGACAGTACCAATTCCAGACTCCGGGTATTTATCTCTTGAAAGTTCTTTCATGTGAGAAAGGAACCTGCTACACTGCGGCCATGGTGTTAGTGGACCCGCTGAGGCGCATGCACCGCATACACCTAGTGTAGGGGATGGAGGTATGAGAATTTCGCCTGCTATACACGACGATGCCGCGCAGGCATCCGATAGTGCGCGTGTCGTGCGCGTCGACGATCTCAGTCGACTCATCCAGGAGAAGAGACGGGATGAGCGACTGACGCTGGAACACGCAGCCCAACAAGCTGGGGTGAGTGCGGCCACGCTCTCGCGATTGGAGCACCGGCACAACGCCACGCGCCGTGCGGGTAGTGCGCCGCCCATGCCGGACACTCGCACGCTAGCCGCAATCACGCGGTGGCTCGATGTGTCCCTGGAGCGCGTCATGGATGTTGGCACCCCTGCGCCGGTGCACCAGATCGTGCATCAGTCCGGTGAGACGACCCCCGATATGGTCGAGGCGCATTTGCGTGCCGACCGCCATCTCGATGCGAAGACTGCGGCCGCTCTTGGCCGCATATTCCGCGCGGCCTATGAGCAATTCGCCGAGCCGCAGGACGTGACCAGCGAGTAGAAGACGGATGCCCCCTCGGCACGCGAGTAGCCCGACGCGACGCGGTGGCCTCCCTAATACAGGATGGGATAGATGACAATGACCAAGACGTCGCAGTCGGTGGAGGGTGAGCGGACAACGCGCGCCCTCGTCAACTTCGCGGATGAGCAGGCCGTGCTCTTACGCCAGCGGGCTGGGATTGGCCCACGGGATAGGTTAGACCCGCGAGCGCTCGTGGACGAACTCCGGCTCGTCATCGTCGAGCCGGGCGATGTGGCAGAGGCGACTGCGGAAGACCACGCGCTCGTCACGGAGGTGGACGTCAAGGCGTGGTCGGGCATGGGCAAGCGGCTGCCAGATGGGCGCCTATTGGTGCTGCTCCACCCGTCCCAGACGCCCGAGCGCGCCAACATCACCATCATGGAGGAGGTGGCGCACGCCCATCTCGGTCACCGGCCGTCGCAACTCATCCTACATCCAAGTGGGCTGGAGAAACGCGCGTACAACGAGAAGGACGAGGATGAGGCCTATTGGACGGCGGCCGCGACCCTGCTGCCGCGTGATGTCGTGGCCCATGCCGTGTGGCGGCGGCAGCTCGCGGCCGAGTTCGCGGCCGCCTACGGCGCCAGCCCCGAGTGCGCCGAGTTCCGCATCAAGACGCTGGGCTTGTGGTCTGCGTATAAGGCGTATAGCGGGCACGCGCGGAGGGCCAGCTGATGGGCGCGCAGGCTTTTATGTCGGATATTCCTACCATGCCGCACGGTAGCGTCTACCAGCGGCGCTACGCGCCGACTCGTAGATGGACCCCGACCCAGGCGCACCCACTAGGGCAGGGGCGGACCCAGGTCGCTGCCATTGAGCGCGCCGCCGTGGCCGTGGTCGAGCAGGCGCGGCCCCCGGCCCTGCGGGTATACGATCAGATCCCCATGCAGGGCGAAGATCTGATCCGGCAGGTGAGGCTCGTTGCCCCGCTGCTGGCGGACCGTGCCGTCGCCTTCGTCGGGGACTATGACAGCGCGAGCGCACTTATGGGGCTCCTGGGCGCCCGCAGTGGCGTTCCCTGCCCGTCACACATGCTCGTGCTCGATTTCGACGAGCGTGTGCTCACTACCCTGGAGATGCTGGCACGGCGCTACGGCTTCGCCGACCGTCTGGAGGTGCGTCGTTACAATGTGTTCGATCCCGTGCCGTGGGATCTCGTCGGGCGATACGATTGGTTCTACACGAACCCGCCGTATGGCGCGTCTAACAGCGGGGAGAGCGCGCGCCTGTTCATCGCGCGCGGATGCGAACTCGTCCAGCTTAACGGCCATGGCTGCATCATCTTACCGGATGACGCTGACCGCCCGTGGACCCGACGCGCCATGATAGCGACGCAGCAGTTCTTGACCGCGCACAACTGGCTCATGGGCGCGAAGCTCGACGAGATGCACCGCTACCACCTCGACGACGACCCAAATCTCGCCTCGTCACTCCTCCTCGTCGAGCACGTTGACGATGCCGACTACCTGCACCGGACCATGCCGTATTGCGGACGCCAGGTGCGCATGTCTGAAATTCCCCACTTCTACGGGCGCAGTGTCGCGCCGCCCTATCCCGCCTACATCGCTGCCGACAGTCGGGATGTCGACGGCGGGTGCGTGAGGAGGGCAGCGGGATGAGCGACACATCGATGCTTCAGACGCGGTCCACCTGGCTTTTCCAGGCTAATCCGAATCGTTACCATATTCAGGAATCGTTGAGGGCGGAGCGTGAAGAGTTCTGGAATCTGAATCAGCACGCCGATGACGTGAGCCCCGGCGACCGCGTGTTGATCTGGGTGTGCGGCGAGGATGCCGGTATTTACGCCATCGGGACGGTCATGAGCGCGCCCGAGGTGCGGCCCGACTCGGCTGCGGGGATGGGGTATTGGGTCCAGCACACCGACGGACGCCGGCCTAAAGCGCGGGTGTGCGTGCGCTACGATCATGTGTTCCTTGACCACCCGCTGCTCAAATCCTTCATCGCAATCGACCCAGTGTTGGCGCACTTGGCGGTCGTGCGTTCACCAAGGGGCACGAACTACGCCGTAAGCGATGAGGAATGGCAGACGATTACCATGTGGCTCGACGAGGCTAGCATCGGGTGGAGCTGAGGTGTAAACGTGATAGAGCCGCAACATAGCATACTCTTAACGGGGTACGGCCAAGATACGTGTAAAAATAGGACATAGCGAGATGCGCTAACATTAGCAGACATGCCTTGGAAGGCTTTTGGGCAGCATTAGCAGACATCAGACAGCCATTTTCGCTCTGCCATGTCTGCATTGGTCGCTTAACAGACATCAAGGTGTGAAAACGGGGGCGTGGCTCCATGGGTGGAGTAGTAACGGCTGTGAGCTGCAACCCGAGGCACCCGTGTATGTACCACGTCGAATCAAGTGAGATCACCTATGACTATAGAGATACAAGGCCTCAGCCACCTCACCTTCATCGTGCATGACGTGGAGCGCATGGCCACGTTCCTCTGCCAAGGGCTTGGGGCACGCGAGGTCTACGACAGTTCCAACGGGAACTTCTCGCTGTCGCGGGAGAAGTTTTTCGTGCTCGGCGGCGTGTGGCTTGCGGCCATGGAGGGCGATCCGCCGGCACAGCACACGTACCAGCATGTCGCGTTCAAGGTTACGGAATCCGATTTGCCTCTCTATGAGGCCAGGTTGCGCGCCTTGGGCATGGAGATAAAGCCTCCACGAAGCCGCGTCGACGGGGAAGGTCAATCACTGTACTTTTACGATTTCGACAACCATCTGTTTGAGTTGCATACAGGGACGCTCGAACAACGGCTCGAACGGTATGCCGTGGGACCTCCTTCTGTGCCCTCGTAAGGTACGATGGTCTCCGGGTCCGCAGCACCGCTACAACAGTCAGCAGCGTACTTTGATGCCCCGTTCGCACAATGACCCCAACGGTAGCACGGCTCCTATGTCCTATTTTTACACGTATCCTGGTCGTACCCCTTAACTGCACATAAGAAATTTATCGTTCACTCACCTCTCGCTCCTACCACGCCCATCTCATGGATAAACGTTCGTTCGTTCGGACGTTCTTGCGTTCGGATCCCATTTCATGGCACTATAGGGCATGACGACACGCGACGCACCGACACCACACGAGATGAGCATCGCCGTCGCCGCCGCCGTTCTGGGCGTGAGCCGAAGCCGAGCGGCCGAGTATGCCCGTGAGGGGACGCTCGCGTACCGGACCGTCCCGGGGCGAACTGTTCCATCGGAACGCTTGGTGCCCGTCGCGCATGTGGAGGCCCTGGCGCGGGCGCGGCGCGCCGATCAGGACCTGTTTCGCGACCTGCGGGCAGAGGGATGGCTGACCGTCGCGGAGATCGCCGCCCTGAGCAGACGCGCCCCCTCGACGATTACACGCGCGATCCAGGCGGAACGCGTCCGGGCCGTTCAGGTGCGTCACGAGACCGGTAGCCCCTATCTCGTCGACCCCGATGACGTGGCTGCCTTCGGCCGACGGTAAGCGTACCCTACTGTCCGTTTCGTCAGTTAATCAGAAGGGCCTTGTCAAGCTGCCGTACCCACTCCTGCTTGTCACGCAGGACATTCGCATTTTTTGGTTCACTTAGATAGATGACCATGCGCTTGAGCAGCGAGCGAACGCACGCCTGACTCTGATCGAGAAAAGCATGAGCGTCATATCTGGTCTTGTCGGGTCTTGTGAGTTGTTTGATGTCTTCAAGGCGCTCCCCCGCGTGGACGATCTTGCTGCGCGCGATGTAAAGTAGATTCAAAAGGTCGCGGGTGGACATGGGATCGAACTCCAGATCGGTGAGCTTTGTCGCGGCGCCAACGGCACCTCCTCGCATCCTGAACTTGTAGGAAATCTCAGCGGCATCGTCTACGAGGGCACTCTCCAGGGCCACGGCAAGGTCAACGACCGCAGACTCTATTGGCTGGTCTCTATACGACCGCGAAAACGACTCCAGGGCGCTTTTTAAGAAGCCGCTCTTATTGAAGATGCTCTCCGTTTCCGTGTAGAACGTTCGGAAGGACCGACGCTCTTGTGACGCAAGGCGATATTGACTAACAGGTGACGCGTAGGTGTCTGTCTGGAGAGGTATATAGTAGGTTTGCGATGGGTGAAGAAAGGGGCCGGCGCTTGTGACGATCGCGCCAGCTGTACCAACGCGCCCAGGTTTCCACAACCGGAGCGCAACGATCAGAGGTCGAATTCTCGACGCTGTCGTATCCCGCAACTCTTGCTCAGAAACGTGCTCAATCTTTTTCTCGTAGGTGAACTCGACCTTGTGGGTCGCGATCCACAAGCTGCTCAAATCGAGTGGCGACGATAAACCCGGCACAAGGTGTCTGAACGCATTGTTGACGATAAACTCCTTCTCCTTACGAGTTAGCGGCGCAACTTTGATGTCTCCCGAGAGTTCCAACGATGCGCCGACTCCATTGAAATGTAGGAGCGGGATAATGACGTGGCGATGGACACTTTGCGCTTGCCACGATTGGATCGCATGTCGGTACTCTTCCAGCACATGATCTATCGTGACCTTGCGGTTAGTGTGTTGTGCCATGGCGCGGGCGATAGGCCAGAGCAGTGCATTACGTTCGCCATCCTCGTGTGATACCCCCACATCCGGTGGAGGATCTGAGCTATTCTCATACCAACTGAGCTTGCTCAATAGTGTTGATGAGTGCTGTGCCAAGCACGTACTGACAGCGTTGGTAAGCGCTCCCGATTGGCACGCTAGGACGAGAGACCTGTGATAATCAGAGGCAGACGGCTCTAAGACGAAATCGTAGGAAAGCTGGTCCTCTCCTGGAAAGGCGTAGTTGCCTAGGGCTGACTGCCTGACTCGACCAGCACGTTTCTCTCGCCGAAGAACGGCTAGGGCTTGTAGCGCGAAGATCCGATACGCGCTCTCCAGATCACCCCCCGATGGTTCATCTACAATCACTTGGCGTACCTCGCCTCCAGAAGGTTTATAGTTATGTGTAGTAGTGGCTCCACGCTATTTCACACATTCATCAATCGTCTTTACATTATAGAACATAAATTCTAATAATGTGTTGTCAAAGAGGGGGTGGATGGTGTAGTATGCCCTCATGCAATAGTGAAGTGTGCTAGATGCACGAAACCCACCGACTCGCGTCGATGGGTCCGTTACTAGGCTGAATATTCAATCGGTCCTGATGCCTTAAGCCTACCAAGCACCGCATCAGAGCCAGTCACCAGGCCAAGAGAGTTGTGGAGTTACTAGCTCCGTGACGGTCTCTTGAGCCTCTCAGGGTGTCTTTGTCTCCAAAGATACCTAGAAAGGAGTCCCTATGGAGAATAATAGCAACTTGTCCGCCGTCGGTCAATCACCTATCCCGACATCCGGCGCTGCAACCTCCTGGACGGAGATGCCGAACTGGATCCTCGACGAGGCCGCCCCCACGCTCGACGGTGCGCCGCTCAAGGTCCTGCTCTACATTACCCGGCGCACGCGCGGCTTCCACCGTGAATCGGACGCGATCAGCCTCGATCAATTTACGGGGGGGATCGTGACCCACGACGGGCGTCAGCTTGACCGAGGGTGCGGCGTGCGCAGTCGGACCACGGTCCTCAAGGCCTTGGCTGAGCTCGAGCGCCGCGGTTACATCGGGCGCGCCCATGGCCGGCCGGGGCGGGGGAAGGACGCCACCACCCTCTACTTCCTGCGCGGGTCAGCGACGAATGTGGCCCGTAGGGGTCCAATCAGCGCACCCCATCAGGAGCCCGAAGGGGACATTGGGGTCCAGTCAGCGCACCCCAGAGGGGTCCAGTCAGCGCACCCCCAAAAGAAAGTAGTTCTGAAACAAAGATTCGATGATTACGATACGACCGCACACGCGCGTGAGACATCGACTAACCACGAGGAAGCCGAGCCCTCTATTGTCCAGCAGGACAGTCCCCCTGTGCCTATTCCGGTCGAAGGCACGGATAACATCTCCGCTGGACAATTACCAGCGACCGGCGCCGCACCCCGCGCTGACGATGCGGACGCCCAGGCCATCGACCTGGCCGTGGGGGCGCTGAGCGTGGAGCTTGGTGATGAGACACCGCGAGCGAGTCAGGCGCGCGCCCACGGCCTCCGGCGCGACGCGGCGCTCTCCGCCCCCGCGTTCCTCGCTTTGTTGGGGGAGGCCGCGACCCGGACGCGCGTCTACAAGCCGGGCATTGCCGGCCGCCAACGTGACGGCCGCCACAAGGCGATGCACTACCTCTTCGCCGTCCTTCGAGACCTCATCGACCACGAGCGCCTCCCCCTCCCGTCTGCCTCCACGGACGCCGTCGTTCGCCAGCCGCGCCCCGCAACTGGTGCTGCCCCGACGGTCGTGACCGCGACGACGGACGACGTCACCGAGGTCGACCCGACGTGGCGCGCCGTGCTCCAGGAGCTACGCACCGATATGACGCCGGAGAATTATACGCAGTGGTTTAGACCGACGCGGGTGGTCGGTCATGATGAAAAAAGAAAAGAGCTTTTTATTGGCGTCCCGGATGCGTTTCATCAGCGCTGGCTTGACCAGAGGCTACGCGGGTGCATCGAGCGCGCTCTGGAACGGGTTGCGTCCGGTGTTCACCTCGCGTTTGTCGTCGTCGATACAGCAGCGCCAGCACCGGAGAATCCGGTCCTCTCCTCTGCCGACGCAGGGGGTGTAGGCGACCACGATGGGCCAAAATAGGGGTAGTGTAGGTGTCTAGTGGACTATGTTTTCCGTTTAGACAGGCAGGCGTGAGAGGTGAGACACAATATATTGTGCCTATATCTCCGTAGACCCTCTTGTACACACTACATGGTGTAGCCGTGCATCCCGAGAATTGTCGCCTAAAAACATCGACTAGAAGAGAGAAAAGGTGATAGAAGGCGGGTGAATAAAGATGGTCGAGACGTGAGGGGGTGAGAGCGGTTGGGATGGCCGAGGAGGGGGGACAGGATCGAGGCAAGAGGCGGGGACGATAGGGGGATGGCAGAGGGGAAAGAGGGCGGGCAGAGGGTGGGACGGGTAGGAGAAGGACAGTGGTGGCAGGGGGGACGGAGGGGACCGGACTGCATCTGACGATGCAGATTGTAGAAAGGTGGGGTTTACTGCTGGCGCGAGTAGCGATCGAGAAAAGACAGGGCCAGGATGGTGGTGGGGAACGCTGGAGGAGGTGGTTATCGGTGATGAGAGGGCGAGCGGAGGGGAACGGGGCTGCATCTGATGATGCAGATTGTAGAAGAGGGGGGGTAACGCCGGTCGTAGGTAGCAGCAGGAAAAGAGACGGGTGAGGGCGGTGATGACGAGCGAGATAAGGGGTTCCGCTATCAATGGAACGAAAAGTTGGGATAAGCCTCGGCGTTATCGGTCGGTCTGGCCACGCCTCTCCCACTCGCGGGCTTTGTGCTTGGCCGCCTCGCGGTTGTGCGCGATATAGACCTCCAGGCTGCGCAGCGAGGTGTGCCCGCTGAAGCGCTTGAGTTCGACTTCGGTGTATCCTTTAGCCGCGCGCGCAGTGATGGCTGTGTGCCGCAGTTGGTGCAGGTCCCAGCCGGGTGTGTACCTCTTCCAGAGGGTGTCGGCCTGGCGATAGGAGAGCCGCGCGTAGCCCTCCGCCGTCAGATCGGCCTGGCGCGGGTTCCGCGCACGCCGCGCCGTGACGAAGAGCGGACCGTGGGCCGGCTCACCTCGCTCTTTCAGGTAGGTGTCGAGGTAGCCGGAGGCGCGGCGGGAGAAGAACATCTCGCGCGGCCGGTCACCCTTGCCGTGGATGCGGATGCAGCGTTCTGCCCAGTCGATGTCATCCACGTCGATGGTCAGAGCCTCGCGGCACCGCAGGGCGCCATCGTAGATCAGCCAGAACAGGGCGCGATCGCGCGCGTCGTGGATCGTACGCAGCCGCGCCTCGACCTGCTCCGGGTCCAGCGCACGCGGCCCACCCCGCGTCTGGGGCCGCCGCTCCAGCCCAACCAACGGATCATCGTCCAACCAGCCTTGTGCCGTGCACCAGCGCACAAAGCTACGCAGCGCGGCGTAGCGGCGGTTGAAGGTGCTCGCGGCCAGGTGCCCGTATGTCGCCAGGTACGCGGACGCCACGCCGTGGGTCAACGCCGACACGGGCTGATCGCCGGCGTGGGCGAGCAGGGGTGTGAGGTCTTGAGCGTAGCTATCCCGCGTCCGGGCGGCGAAGCGCGACCGGGCGAGGAAGCGGTCAACCGCCACCCGCAGCGACGGCATGAGCGGAATCGGCCGCGCGGCGGATGTCATCGGCTCTCTCTATCGCACATAATGCGTAGTATACGCCATGCGGACGGAGGAGTGGTCATGCCTGACCTGATACCCAAAAGAGCCAGTTATCGCACAGAATGCGCCGTTCTGTGCGATATTAGGGCCACTGCTGTGGGGAGGGAGCGTCGCACCGTCGTCGGGCGAGACGCCTGCCGCATGGGGCGCCCATCCGCGCGGCTAGCGGTGGCCGTGCCCGACGCCGATGTAGCGCGCCTCGCCCGCGCCGATGTTGTCGAAGCGGTGGGACACGTCGGCCACGAAATAGAGGGCGTCGCCCTCTTCCAGATCGTAGGTCTCGTCGCCCAGCGTGACGCGCACGGCGCCCTGCTCAATCAATAGGTAGATCTCCGTGGGGACGAGGTGCGGAGCGAGATCGCCCGAGCTGGACTCAGCCGGCATAGCCACCTGCATGATATTGACCGCGCTGCTACCGAATGCGGGGAACAGACGTTGCTCGATGCCCGTGGCCGGGTCGCGGAGGGTAACACGCTGCTCTTTGGGCAGCCGCAGGGCGCGCCGCCGCTCGTCGGCCCCGATGAGCTGCGACATGGTCAGCCCCAGCGCCTCGGCGATCTTGGCGGCGACGACCAGGGTCGGGTTGTTCTCGCCGCGCTCAACCTTGGAGATCATGGCCTTGCTCACGCCCGCACGCTCGGCCAGCGCGTCCTGGGTCCAACCGCGTCGCGCGCGCAACTCGTGCATCCGCCGCCCCAGACGCCGCGCGTCCGCCGCGTCTACTTCGCGCGCTACGGGAGCCACGGGCGCTCCATTTTCAACCACTTGCGCCCTCCTTGTCTCTTATGTTACTATAAAATCAAATATGTAATTCAGGCAATGCGGTTGATCCTCCCCTGCCGATAGTGTAGCAAAGAAGGAGTGGAACAATGGCCGATAGGGTGATCGCGGACAGTAGCATGGACAGCGCGAACAGCAGCGAGTGGTACGACGTGGTGGTGGTCGGCGGGGGCGCGGCCGGGTTGAGCGGGGCGCTGGCGCTCGCCCGCGCGCGCCGGTCGGTATTGGTGGTGGATGGGGGCCAGCCCCGCAACGCTCCCGCCGCGCATGTGCACAACTACCTGTCGCGCGACGGCGCCGCGCCCTCGGAATTGTTGGCCGCTGGTCGCGCCGAGGTGACCGGCTACGGCGGTCGAATCATCTCCGGCAGCGTCGCCTCGGCCGCGCGCCTGGAGGGCCAGGACGACCGCGCCGGCTTCCGGGTCACGCTGACCGATGGCTCCAGCGTCTCTGCGCGGCGGCTCCTGGTGGCCACCGGGCTGGTCGACGAACTACCCGACGTGTCTGGGGTGGCCGAGCGATGGGGGCGCGACGTGCTGCACTGCCCATACTGCCACGGCTGGGAGGTGCGCGACCAGGCCATCGGCGTCCTAGCGACAGGGCCGATGGCGGTACACCAGGCACAGATGTTCCGGCAGTTGAGCGCGGACGTGACGCTTTTCCTGCATACGCAACCCGAACCGGCAGCGGAGGAGTCCGCGCGGCTGGCCGCCCGCGGCATCAACGTCGTACGGGGCGAAGTCGCCGCCCTGGAAGTAACCGACGATAACCTGTCCGGAGTCCGGCTGGCCGGCGGGCAGATAGTCCCGCGTCAGGCCGTCGTCGTCGCGCCGCGCTTCAACGCCCGCGCGGGTGTCTGCGCCTCGCTCGGACTAGCGACAGCCGAGTTGCGCGTCGCCGATCAGGCTATCGGCGCGTCCGTGCCCGCGGACCCCAGCGGCGCCACCGCGGTCCCTGGGGTCTGGGTCGCCGGCAACGTCACCGACCTGATGGCTCAGGTTATCGGCGCCGCCGCCGCGGGCCTGATGGTCGGGGCGGCGGTGAACGCCGACTTGATCGCGGAGGACATCAAGCGCGCGGTCGCCGCCTACCGGACCCCCTCCCCCGCCGCCGCGGAGTCGGTCTCCGCATAGCTAGAAGCCGGCGCGTGCGAACGCGCGGCGCCTCACGCGGTGGATGAGTTGGGGCACGAATGAGTCAGGGCAAGAAAAGGAGGACCGATGATTAACGAGAAGCCTCACAGCCAGAGCGACGACAGCCAGGCCGAGCGGTTCTGGGAGGGGCACTACCGCGCGCATGAACGCGTGTGGAGCGGGGGAGCGAACCCTGTCCTCGTCGACGTCGCCGGGTTGCTGCCGCCGGGCACGGCGCTGGACCTCGGTTGCGGTGAAGGGGGTGACGCGATCTGGCTGGCCGCGCGCGGCTGGCGTGTGACCGCCGTCGACGTGTCCGCCACCGCCCTCGGCCGGGCGGCGACGCACGCGGCCGCGGCCGGCGTCGCGGACCGCATCGATTTCCAGCGGCACGACCTCGCCCAGACCTTCCCCGCTGGCGCCTTCGACCTCGTCTCCGCCCAGTACCTGCAGTCGCCGGTGGAGTTCCCCCGCGACCGCGTCCTGCACGCGGCGGCGCGCGCCGTGGCGCCCGGCGGCCTCCTGCTGGCCGTCGCCCACGCCTCGGTCCCGCCCTGGTCGTGGGCCGACCCGGACACGCGCTTCCCCACGCCGGAGGAGGCGCTCGCCGCGCTCGACCTGACTCCCGGACAGTGGCGCACCGACCGGCTGGGCGCGCCCGACCGGCAGGCCACCGGCCCGAACGGGGAAACGGCCACCGTCGCCGACACCGTTATCGCGGTCAGACGCCGCACGCCGTGACGACCTCGTGAAACTTCGCATGACGGAAGCGAGAGCCAGATGCAAGGAAAAGGTGACCACCATGAATAAGGCATTATCGGTAGAAGAGCGCATCCAGCGGCTTGAAGACATCGAGGCGATCAAGAAACTGACCGCAACGTACGGGCTCTATGTCAACAAAGGGTGGAACAATGAAGTTGTTGACTTCGATAAGCTGCCGACTGTATTGTCCGAAGACGCGCGCTGGACGAGTACGGCCATGGGGTTCGACGTCACCGGACGAGATGCGCTCATAGAGCTGTTGAGAGTACAAACGGCGGGTGGGGACTTCGCCATGCACAGCTTTACCAATCCGATCATAGACATTGACGGAGATACGGCGCGGGGTAATTGGCTCTTATGGGTCGGCGTCAAAACGGGGGCCACTGCCAACGAGGTCTACCTCAGCGAGGATATCGTCTATGTGCGCATGGATAAAGGGTGGCGTATCCAGTCGATCACTATGCATGTCGGAACGATGCTTAATTCCTAACGGCGCTACCCTGTCCGCGCGCCGAAAGCCGCGTCAACATGAACAGGAGAGGATAGACACGATGAGTATTGACACCCGCGCCGCCCCGGCCGCTCCCGTCATGGGGTCGACCGCCGCCGAAGTCGGCGCGGGAGTGGCCGATCCGCGCCGGTGGCTGGCCCTCGCCGTCATCGCCGCGTCGTCCCTGATGGTCGTGCTCGACGCCTCCATCGTGAACATCGCCCTGCCGCACGCGCAGGCCGGCCTGCATATCTCCGACGCGGACCGGCCGTGGGTCGTCACCGCGTACACCCTGGCCTTCGGTGGGTTGCTCCTGCTCGGGGGCCGCATCGCCGACTTCGTCGGGCGTAAGCGGGTTCTCCTGATCGGCCTGATCGGGTTCGCGGGCGCCTCCGCCCTCGGTGGTCTCGCCGTGAACATGGCCATGCTGTTCGGCGCGCGCGCGCTGCAAGGAGCGTTCGCGGCGCTGCTGGCCCCGGCCGCGCTCTCTCTGATTGCGGTAACCTTCGTCGCGCCGCGCGAGCGGGCCAGGGCGTTCGGTGTGTATGGCGCGGTCCAGGGCGGCGGCGGTGCGCTCGGCCTCATCCTCGGCGGCGTGCTGACCGAGTACGCCAGCTGGCGCTGGTGCCTGTTCGTCAACGTCCCGATCGCGATAGCCGCGGCGCTCGCCGCGCTGCCGACCGTGCGCGAGAGCCGGGCGGACGGCGACCGCCACTACGACGTCCCCGGCGCGCTCCTGGTCACCGCCGGCTTGGTGGCGCTCGTGTTCGGTTTCACGGAGGCCGCGCGGGACGGCGTGGGCTGGCTCGCGGCCCCGACGCTGGGGCTGCTCGTGGCCGCCGTCGCCCTGCTGCTCGCGTTCGTCGTCGTCGAGGCGCGGACGGCGCATCCGTTGCTGCCGCCGCGAGTCGTGGCCGACCGCAATCGTGGGGGGGCGTTCATCGCCTCGCTGCTCATCGGCGCGGGCATGTTCGCGATGTTCCTGTTCCTGGCCTACTACTTCCAGGTGAACCTCGGCTACACGCCGCTGACGTCGGGCTTGGCGGTCCTGCCGTTCAGCGGCGGCATCATCCTCACCGCGATGCTCGCGGCCGCCCTGTTGCCCCGCGTCGGCCCCAAACCACTGATGGTGGTCGGGATGGCCATGGGCACGGCGGGGCTGCTCTGGCTGGCCCGCCTCGACGCGTCGTCGAGCTGGGTCTGGGGTGTCCTGCCGTCGGAGGTCGTGATGAGCGTGGGCCTCGGGCTGGTCTTCGTGCCCCTGTCCAGCGTCGCGCTGTGCGGCGTCGCGCCGCGTGATGCCGGCGTGGCGAGCGCGCTGCTGAACACGACGCAACAGGTCGGCGGCGCGCTAGGGGTGGCGCTGCTGAACACGCTGTACGCGTCGGCGGTGGCCAGCTACCTAGCCGGGCGCCGTCCCGGCCCCGCCGACGCGCGGGCGGTCCAGATCGCGGGCTTCCTCTACGGAGATCGGATCGCATTCATCGCGGGCGGCTGCCTGCTCGCCGCAGCCCTGCTCGTGACCATCGTCCTGATCGACGCGAAGACGGACACCGCCCCGTCCGGCTAGGACGCCAGCCCGGCCGCCTTGTAGCCCGAACATGACCAGCGGAGGAACGGTCATCGCCATGATCGGCATCGTGTGCCCCATCGGCGTGGGCACCCGGGCGCGGGCGCCGCGCGCACTCCCCCTCATCGTAGAACTCCATCGGAAAGCTAACGGGAGACCTATGCCGGTCGATTTCCTGACGCCAGACCAGGAGCGTCGCTATGGACGTTTCGCGGGCGAGCCTACACCCGCCCACCTCGCGCGTTCCTTCTATCTCGACGACGCCGACCGTGCGCTGATCTCCGGTCACCGCAGCGATCACAATCGCCTGGGCCTGGCCCTTCAACTCACCACCGTCCGTTTCCTGGGGACGTTCCTGGTCGACCCGACCGACGTGCCCGCTGGCGTTGCCGCCTACGTCGCGGCGCAACTCGGCATCGCCGACCGGGCTTGTCTGGACCGCTATCGGGTCGGTGAGACCCGGTGGGATCACGCCGACGAGATCAAGCGGACCTACGGCTATCACGATTTCGGCGACCAGCCGGAGCACTTCCGGTTGGTGCGCTGGCTCTATGCCCGCGCGTGGGTCAGCGCCGAGCGCCCCAGCATGTTGTTCGACCTGGCCACGGCGCGGCTGGTCGAGCGGAAGGTGCTCCTGCCCGGCGTCACCACCCTGGCTCGTCTGGTGGCGCGCGTGCGCGACCGCGTCGCCGCGCGCCTGTGGGAGACGCTGGCCGCCGCACCCGATGACGCGCAGCGCGCACGGCTGGAGCGCCTGGTCGTCGTCCCCGTCGGGCAGCGCGTCAGTCCGCTCGAACAGTTGGGCCGCTCCCCCACGCGCGCGACCGCCGCAGGCCTCGTCGGCGCGCTCCGGCGGCTCGGCGCGTTCCAGGCCCTCGACGTTGGCGGGCTGGACCTGACGCACGTCCCGGCGAGCCGTCTCACGGCGCTGGCCCGCCACGCCGCCGGTGCCTGGGCGGGCACGATCGCGCGCATGCCGCCCGACCGGCGCATCGCCACGCTGCTCGCCTTCGCCCGCGTCTACGAGGCGCGCGCCCAGGACGACGCCCTCGACGTGCTCGACCAGGTGATCGGCCAACTCTTCGCGCGGGTCGAGCGGGAGGGCGACCGGACGCGCCTAGGCGCCCTCCGCACCCTCGACAGCGCCGCCCTGCTCCTGCGCGATGTCGCCCGCATGGTCCGCGATGCCGCGATCCGCGACGCCGAGGTGCGCGCGACCATCGAAGAGGCCATCGGCGGGATCGCCATCGACCACGCCATCGCCGTCGTGGACACCCTGACCCGGCCGCCGGATGACCACTACTACGACGACCTGTTCACGCGTTACAGCACGATGCGCCAGTTCTTACCCACGCTGCTGCGCACGGTGGCCTTCGCGGGGACGAGCGCGGCGCGGCCGGCCCTCGACGCCGTCGCCTACCTCCGGGACATCGAGGGGCAGAAGGCTCCAGACATGCTGGAGGCTCCGCTCGCGGTCGTGCCGCCGGCCTGGCGCCGCCTCGTGGTCCAGACGACGCCGACCTATCGCGTGGACCGCAAGGCCTATACGTTCGCTCTCTTGGAGCAGCTCCAGGCGACGCTGAAACGGCATGATGTGTTCGTCTCCCCGAGCGAGAAGTGGGCGGACCCGCGAGCCAAGCTGTTGCAGAGCGCCGCCTGGGAGGCGGCGCGGCCGCAGGTCTGTCGCGGGCTGGGACACACGACCGACGCCATCGCCGAGGTGAACACGCTCTCCCAGTACCTCGATGCGCGCTACCGTCGCACGGCCGCCAACCTGGCGCGCAACCCGTTCGTGCGCGTCGAGCGCGAGAAGGGGCGCGACACGGTGGTGATCTCGCCGCTGGAGAAGCTCGCCGAGCCGACCAGCCTCCACCGGCTGCGCGACGGCGTGCAGGCGCGGCTGCCGCGCGTGGACCTCTCCGACGTGATCCTCGAGGTCCAGACGTGGACCGGTTTCGCGGATGCCTTCACGCACATTAGCGAGGGCAACGCACGCGTGCATGACCTGACGACGAGCATCTGCGCCGTCCTGCTCGCCGAGGCCTGCAACATCGGTCTGGAGCCGCTGATCCGGCCCGATGTTCCGGCGCTGACGCGCGGACGGCTGGAGTGGGTCCAGCAGAACTACATCCGTGCCGAGACCATCGCCCGCGCCAACACCGTGTTGGTTGACGCCCAGGCGCGCATCGCCCTGGCGCAGGCGTGGGGGGGCGGCGACGTCGCCAGCGCCGACGGACTGCGCTTCCGCGTCCCCGTGCGCACCATCAACGCCGGCGCCAGCCCCCCGTATTTCCACTTCGGCGTCGGTGTCACCTATTACAACGTGAGCAGCGACCAGTTCAGCGGACTGCACCACATCGTCGTCCCCGGCACGCTCAAGGACGGGCCGTATCTGCTGGCCGTCCTGTTGGAGCAGGACACACAGGTGCAGCCCACCGTCATCATGTCGGACAGCGGCGCCTACTCGGACCAGCTCTTCGGGTTGTTCTGGCTCCTGGGGTACCAATTCTCGCCCCGCTTGGCGGATGCCGGGGACGCCCGGCTGTGGCGCATCGATCCCAAGGCCGACTACGGCGCGCTCAACGGCGTGGCCCGCCACCGCCTCAACACGACCCTCATCACGCAGTACTGGGATGACCTGCTGCGTGTGGCCGGCTCGCTCAAGATGGGGACGGTCGGCGCCGTCGAGTTGATGCGTTCGCTCCAGGGCGGGAGCCGGCAGTCGGCGCTGGCTCGCGCGATCGGCGAGCTCGGGCGCATCCCCAAGACGCTCCACCTGCTCGCTGTCTATGACGATGAGGCCTACCGGCGGCGCATGGTGACCCAACTCAATCGTGGCGAGAGCCGGCACAGCCTGGCGCGGGCCGTCTTCCACGGACGGAAGGGAGAATTGCGTCAGCGCTACCGCGAGGGCCAGGAGGATCAGTTGGGCGCGTTGGGGCTAGTGGTCAATATGCTCGTGCTGTGGTCCACACGCTACATGGACCTGGCGCTGGCGCAGATGCGGGAGGAGGGGCTGGAGGTGCGGGACGAGGACGTGGCGCGCCTCTCACCGCTGGGCTACAGCCATGTCAATCTCCTGGGACGGTATCACTTCAGCTTGCCGGACGCGATCGCGCGTGGCGAACTGCGCCCTCTCCGCGATCCGGCCGCGCGCGACGATGACCAGCCGCCCGAGCCGTAGCCGTCGCCCTCCCACCCCTACGGGGTCACGCGTTTCCACGGCCAGCACGTCTTATCCCGACTTTTCGTTCCATTGGTTGTCGAACCCCGATAAGTGGAGAGTGAAGGGAGGGACAACTAGGACGACAACTGATGATGCGGGCTATAAGGGGAAGGATGTGCGTTGACCGAAGGATGAGAAGAGGGATAGGTTCGATGAGAGAGATAGCGTTGGTGAGAGGGAAGGCATAACGGGAGGAGGAAACTGTATCTGACGATACTGGCTTTTGGAGGAAGGGTGTTAGTGGTGTCGGTCGGGATACGTCGTGGTGATGACATGGCGGATGGTGAGGTCGATTGTGAGGTGATAGGGAGAGAGGCGGCGGTGTCGATAGGGTGAGGGAAGGTCTGGGATGGACGATGAGGAGAGGCTTATGGTGGATACAGGTTGTAAGGGGTGGCATAGGGGTCAAGCGGTGTGATGGAGAGAGCGGTGACGTGCAAAGGGGGGATGGAGAGTGCTGCTGACTAGACATGGTGTCTCGGTGGATGGCGTTGATGTGATGATGAACTGCTGGCGGAGATGAGGGCCGAGGTCTGTGCCTCGTGAGGAGCGTGCCTGGACGTCGATCGGATGCCGAACAGCCGGCGCGTCTGGTGAGCATGTGGAGACAAGCACCGGTGCGGCTCGCCTCTGTCAAGGGGTAGGCGTCGCCATGACAGAGGCTCGGCCGGGGCGCTCATGCGGCTGTGCCGACGGACGATGACACGCTGCGCTCGCCCTCATCCGTCGTCATGCCAGTCTAGCGCCCCGCGGCCCGCACCGTGGGACCGGCCGCGATGCGTGGGCTCTGCCCCCTGCACCCCCGACCTCTGGACGATGACCAGTCTCGCATCATAGCCCATCTCTTTGATAGAGGGTGTCAACGGTATGGCTAGGCCTTCTACCTTGTCGTTCGGTCGTACCGTTCCCCGATGTTATTGACGCGGACGAACGGCTCTTCCACATGCGGGTGCGTCAGGCTAGTGTATCGCTGCGGCTGCCGGAACGCACTACCCCACGTTTCGCGGGCGCGGTACGCTCGGAGTGTGTCGAGGTCAAACGGGGCGAGGTACACCCCCTCGCTCGCGCCGGCCTCAACGACAAGAGTGTCGCGCGAGTGGCCGTCGGCGGTGAAGGCGATAGGATCGTAGGCCACGGAATGCCCTTCCCCACCAGGACCGGCGTAGTTGGCCATCGCCACGCCGACCATATTCTCATACGCCCGAGCACGGAACTGACCGAGACGATTTGTTTCCAACGCGCAGGCGTTCGGCGTCAGGATAATCTCCGCCCCTTTAAGCATCAGGATGCGGGCGCTCTCGGGGAACTCGCGGTCGTAGCAGATCATCGCGCCCGCTTTGACGGGGCCGTGGGCCGTGTCGAGCGTGCAGACATGGAAATCATCGCCGGGTGTGAGGGCACACTCGACGCTGAAGACGCATGTGTGGACCTTGGCGTACGTCATCACGATCTCACCGTGTCGGTCGATGAGAGACACCGTGTTGCGCGGCGCCCCAGCCCATCTCTCGAGGTAGGTGATGGCGATAGCCATGTGTAGCTCTTTGGCGAGTTGGCGGAAGTGGAGGATGAAGGGATCATCTTGCCCGATAGCTTGGGCCTGCCAGCGCGCGACGACTTCCTGCGGAAAAGGCCGAGCGGCGTCCTCCGCCGTCCAGAACTCCGGCGCTCGCCACACCTCGTCGGCCCGTGTTAGCTGGTCCCACGGCACGTAGAACCGATAGCCGATGCTCCACATCTCCGGGAAGAGGGCGATGTCCGCGCCCATGTCGCGGGCGCGGCGGCAAAAAGTCTCGCCCTTGATGAGAGCTGCCTCTACATCGTCCGCAGCGATCATTTGCAGCAGCGCGATCGTCAACTGATTCATAGTCCTGTCTCCCGTCATCTTAGATTCTCCCGTGGACGTCCCTAGCCGCGCCGGGGTGCGGGACGAATGGACGCCGGCCACATCGTGGTCGCCTCATGCGACATGGGAGGGTCCAGCTCCGCAGACCCTCTGGGGACCCGTGTCGGGTCCCCACGGCGCTGGCGCGCCTCCCCTCCCCGCTCCTCCGGTACAGCGAGCATATCTCGCTCGCTGTACCCACCATACCGCCACGGATCGGACGGTCGTGTCCCCTAAAGGGGACCCATCCATCCTCACCGCGCGGTCCGCACTCACTAGGCGCGCGCGCGCTGCGCCCGCCTAGATGAGACGAAAGGAGGAAAAACAGATGATAAGCGTGCGAATGATAGCGTGTGTGCTGATCGCCGTGAGCGCGTTGTGGCGCGCTCTAGGACACATCGACAATATGGCCCTGTCGATTGTCTGCGGCGCAGCGGTAACTCTGGCGCATCTCGGCTAGAGCAGGACCGGGGGAGGTGTACAACCACCTCCCCCGGTCCTTGTCGTACGATTAATCGCGTACACCTATAGTATACCTCTGACATGACACAGTGGCAAGGACGCGCGGGTGAACGTGGCTGTCTGTCGCGACCCAATCCGGCGGCACACAGCCCCTATCCCCACCCACCCCCCGGGCGGTCAGCTTAGGTCCCCTTGGGGACAGACCAAAGGTCCAGTCCCCGACGAGGACCCGACGCTCAACCGCCCACCCCCCGCGTCCCCGGGGGGTATGCCATGGCCTCTATGGCGGTGCGCGTTAGCCGGTCCGTCGCGCTACGAGGGGTAGAAAGGGCGCGGGCCGCGCGACGGGACACTGTCGCCTGATAGAGACGACAAAGGGCTCGCAAAGTGCTGTGACTGTGACCGTGACGCGAACGGTCGGCCCTATGCGACGATCATGCCGCCACGGCGATCCATTCTTTTTTCAAGCAGTATGACTCTCTGCCCACATCCGCTCGTCTGTATGCGTACACTCACACACGACGCTCATATCCCCTGCCGTCGCCGTGGCGCAGCCTATAAATCTCTGGATAGGATGGCTCCTATCAGCATGTGTTAGTAACGTAGTGCAAGATAAAGGGTGAGGTAATACGCATCAATATGCGAAAACTATGCTTGACATGATGCATCAGCGTGACGCATTATAGTGATAATTGCCTCACTTTACGGCGCATAGTAGGGACACTGCGTGCGTGACGCACGCGGAGGAGACCAATGCCTCGTCGCCGCGCCAGCACCGCGCCCAAGAAGGTGCGCACGACCGTCTATTTCGACCCCGAGACCTATGCACAGATCGAGTCCCTGGCGACACAGTGGCACATGTCCATCACGGGCGTGATCGAAGACACCTCAAAGCGCGGGCTGGTGCTCGCCTCGGGAGAGCAGGTTGAGCGCGACGCGCTGCCGGCGATCCGCGCGGTGATCGAGACCGTGCTGAGGGAAGAATTGCTCGCGATGGCCAGCCGACTGACGGGGCTCACGCAGAAGGGGGTACGCGAGGCCGCTATCGGGAAGTACCTGGTGCGCGAACTGGCGCGGAGCTTGGAGCCGGGTGCGGTGGATGCTTGGTACGCGGATGCTGAGAGAGCCGCAGGACGGTTACTGGCGGAGCGCGCACCGTCAGGGGAGTAGGCTGTGTTTGTCGGCGGTACGGGCTACGTGAAGGGCCCACGAGGTGCCGCCAGCCAGCGCCTTGAGGCCCATCTCAAATATATGCGGCATCGGGCAGGAGGGGAAGGCGAGGGGCCGCGTACGGTCTTCGGGGAGACGGACGAGACGCTCTCGCTGCGCGAGGCGCACCAGATGATCTTGGACCAAGGGCGAGACGGCCTGCGGTTCCACAAGATCGTGATCTCGCCGGCCGCCGACGAGCGCGTGGCCGACTGGCAGGCCTTCGCGCGGCGCGTGATGGATGACCTAGGGCGGCGACTAGGGCTCAAGCTGACGTGGTGCGCCACGGTGCATCAGAACACGGATCATCCCCATGTGCATATCGTACTCGCGGGGGACGGCGAGCGGGCCGACGGGCAGGTGGTGCAGGCGCGGCTCTACACGCCCCACTATGAGTACCTGCGTGAGCGGGCACAGTGGCATACGGAGCAGGCATGGGATAGTATAGGCGAGGAGCTGCGACATCAGGAGTTTGTCGCGCGGCGAGAAGATGTCCCGCTGCGTTCAGTTGGCGCGACGTACGCAGCATGGACGCGATATAGCGAAGAAAAGCGCGATCCCGCTAGTGTACAACAGGCAAACAACGCATCATGCCTTTCGGCTACTGGCGAGATGGTAGTGGTAGCGTGGAATCTTCCCGAAGCCGCTGGGGCTCAGGCGTCTCTAATCGAGGAACTTGGGTCGCCTCCGATACAACCGAAGGACTTACGGGATGCGCTAACGAGACGCTATGGTCCTCAGAATGGAGTGACGTGGCACGGCGGGTACGCCGAGTTTGCCAACCCACAGGCTGCCTTCGCACAGATCAACGAGCATCTACCATGGATTGCCGTTGTACGGGGGATAGGGAGGGATCACGCGGTAATGATCGATGGCATCGATACTGAGGGTCGTGTGATGGTGCGCGATCCGTGGGGGGTTGGTCAAGGCACGAGGTATGTACGCGATCCGTCGGGGTACGGATCATCGTACGTCGTGCCTTGGGATGAATTTCAAGCGCACTGGATAGGAGCCATTTGGGGACAACCGAAGCTGTAGAGATAGGTACCCAATGTGACATGGCTGGGCAGAGGGATGCCGTCAGCAAAAAGGGGGGGGGCAGATGACCGTGAGTGTAAGAAGTGTCGAGAGGAACGATCGGACTTTCATGAGCGATGCCACAACCGATCGAGAGACGGAATATGATGTTCAGGCTGAGATAGACAACCAGCCACAGGCGTTTCGTGTCGTGGTCACGGATCTACCCAATCAACCGATGTTACAGCTCGCGAATTTCGTGGACACGCAGTATAAGGCTGTATTTAGCGACCACCAAGTGTTCATGTCCAAGATATGTCGCCTTGTGATCGGTGTGCATAACGGTGGTAATGTATGTTTTCCTATCACACTCGATGAGTCGTAACATTGCCGCACCCTACAGATCACGACACGGGAACGGCGGGGATCGTCAGGTGCTGGTCGCCCCAGTCGCTCCATGTGATCGTCGTCTCGGACATCTGGGTTCGGTTGGACACGAGCTTTGAACTCACTGCTTCATTGATCGGGACGTTCGTTCCGAGCGCGGTGTAGAGCGAGCCAGTCATCGTTCTTGTTGCCGAGCCATCCACCCTCCCCCGGATCACCTGTCGCGACCTGATGTTGAACAGATGAACGCGCTGACCTGCGACGGTTATTTCCCCGACCAGCGTCGCGGTGGCGGCCTCGTTAATCTGGGCAATGACCGTATCAGGGTTCAGCTTTAGGAGTTCGTAGAAGGTGTCACTAGGGCCCTGACACGTAAACTGCGTTTCCCCCGCCAGGCGCACGCAGACATGTTTGCCCGTGCTGACGATATCTCTTGTATTGGTCATTCTAATATTCGTCCCCGGGCCGGCCTGGGTGTGTAGATAGAGGAGCGTCCTCGCACCGCGATGGAGAACGGTCGCGGCGGTGCGCTGTACGCTAAAGGCTTCGGTGGCGCTGTCGTAGGACAGTTGTGTGATGACCACGCGGTAATTGCGCGTGGCCATATCGCGTTTCAGGGCCTGCAAGATATTCGCGTCGAGATGTGCGTGGGCGATGCTCGTCGGCACGACCGGAGTATCGTGTTGGACAGTGGGCGGCGCCGGCGTGTCCTGTGGGAGGGCGGTTGGAGTCGCGGTGTCCTGTGGGAGGGCGGTTGGAGTCGCGGTGTCCTGTGGGAGGGCGGTTGGAGTCGCGGTGTCCTGTGGGAGGGCGGTTGGAGTCGCGGTGTCCTGTGGGAGGGCGGTTGGAGTCGCGGTGTCTGGCAAAGGAGTCGCCGCCGGCGTCGTCGCGGTGCTGGACGGGGAGGGCACCCCGACAATCGGCCCCAGCGCCCCGCCAGACACCCCCGCGTTGTGGCCTGATGATCGGCATGCCTTATCCCCTGGATAGAGGAACCAATTGGCGCTGTATGTTGAGGTCTTGTCGGGGATGGTGCGCGCCGTGTACGTCGCGCCGCGATAGGTCACGGTGAACCCGCAGGCACCCTCTGGCATCGGGAAATACGATGGATTGCCGGTCGCGTTTGGGTGAGCACGGTCAAGGACCGTCGCGACGGAGTGGGCTGCGGTGTCGATGGCGTAGACCCGGAGGACGCAGTTCAGGTAGCAAAAGCCGGCGGCGGCAAGATAGTGCGCCGGGTCAACTTGACCGATCTCGGCGATCTCGGATACGTCGTCGACCGTCGTCTGGCTGCCGTCGCTGAAACGCACCATCATCGTGCCTGGGCACGGCCCCTCCTGGCAACCGGGCGTCTGTGCCGAGGTGACGCTCGCGGACCCGTTGGCGGAGCCGAGACGCCACTGGCCGCCGCTGCCGTCCCCTGAGAGGAGTGGGATGGGAGAGACGGTTCCCGCGCGGGCCGTCGCGGCACCGCCGTCCCACGGCCGCGTCAGGAGGAGCACAACGACGATCAGTACGGCGAGAATTAGGGCGAGAGCACCGCCCACGATGGAGGCTCTTAGGCGCGGACCGCGACCGGCATGGCGCGACCGCCTGATGGGGACAGAAACGGGGATGGACGGAGCGGCCGGTCCCGGCGACGCGGCTGTGGTGGACGTGGCCGACGGAGCGGCCGTTGTGACGATAGGGGTATAGCATTTGTGGCAGAACGTGGCTCCCTTCGCGAGCCGCGTCCCGCATGCCGGGCATTTCATGGTTGTCTCCTACGCATCGGTTCTGCCGCTGCGGATCTCCGGTCACAGGACCGCTGCATGCGTTATGGACGATGGGGCCGGCGTCGGAGAGCGTCCCACCGATATCTGCGCAGGCGCGCCCTCGCGCTGCGCTCCCCTGCTGCCGGGGGCGAGGGCGAGACGCGTCGCAGTTCTTCCTCTGTCGCCCTTACTGCCACCAACGAGAGGTGCCGTTGTGAGAGAGCACGTCCCGGCGGCGCGCGGCTTCCTCCGGCGAGATAAGGCGCTCGATGCGCAGCGCGGTGGGGGGATGGGTCGCCGCGATCGCTTCTTCCCATCCCGTGCGTCCACTCTCAAGGGTGGCGTCTTGCGCGAGGGCCGCCTTTAGGCCGTCGCGGTAATATGCCCCGGCTCCCGTCGCCGCCGCGTCGGCGGCATACTCGTGGTCCCGTTGCCGCAGTCCCTGCACGGGTATGACAAACAGGCGCAGCGTGATCCATATGGGCCACGCGATGAGGCTATAGAAGAAAGCGACGTTCCTGTGATTGCGCGCCAGCCAGAGGAAGAGATTGTACACGACCGCGAGCGGCCATGCAGCCGCCCAGACGAGCTGGCTCCCGACCGCGGCGCCCGTCTCCCAATGGTGGAGTTCGTGCGCGAGAACGCCGGCGATTTCCTGATCGCTGTGTATCCCGAGATAGCCCGTCGTGAGGACGATCGTGCGCGAGTGGACCCATGCGCCAGCGCCGGGTTGTTGATCATCGCTGATCATGATCCGGGGCGCGTGGGTTGCGTCGATCCCCATAGCCGTTGCCGCGGCCGTGAGCTGGGGGCCGATCCGCTCCTTCTCCTCCCAACTCATGCGACGATAGCCATAGAGGCGCAACCACCACCGCTCGCGCAGGATGATGAAGGCGGAGAAGACGATTGTGATGACGACGCCGCTGACAAGCGACGCGAGGAGGCGCCCTGGTGCCTCTGCCCACGAGCCACCATACACGACGAGGAAGCCCGTGACCGCGCCGCCGGCGGCGGTACCGAGGATGCCGAAAAGGCTAAAGCCGCTTGCGACGCCGGCCGCATAGGGAGACGTTATCCCGTTCATCAGATGAGTCATAGCGACAACGCCGGCGCCGGTGCCAACGATTGCACCGATGGCCGCCCCGAAGATCGCCAGTGGGAGGGCCGTATAGGTGGCGAGGAGGCCGGCCAGGATGCCCCAGGGCTGGGCCTTCATCCCCATCCAGAGCAACTGCCACACCGGCCTGCCCATCGGTGACGCAGGCGCGATGTTCGTAGCCATGCGTTTCCAAGCAGAGGGGGCGGCGGATGGCGGCGTGTTGGGCAGGTCTCCTGTATCGGTCGTCATGCCTCTGCTATCTCCTTGTGTACGTTGACCAGGCCGCACCAGCCCGATTCTGACCGGGCGACCGAGTGGACGGCGATCTGCCCCTGCTGCAGGTTGGCGAGCATCTGGGGCTCTACGTTGAACTCCTCGGCGAGACGCACGTTCCTGTCGCGTGTCCCCACGTTGTTGACAATCAGCTCGGCGTCCCCCGCCTGGACGCGATGGACGAGGAGCACGCCCGCGCCGACCAGGGCTTTGCGTATCTCGTCATCGTGGGGGAGGGTTTGCGTCGTCACGACAATCCTCATCTCGGCCGCGCGGCCCTGTAGGAGGAGGTCGTTGATCTGCTGCGCCTCCTTGAGGGCGGCGAACTCATCAATGATGAGGAGGATGGGCACGACCGTCTCGCCGTGCTGGAGCGCCTCGATGCGTACCTTGGCGACCTCCTTCACGTCTTGGAGGATGACGCGGCCCAGGAGGTCTGCATCCTGATTGGCTCCGAGCGCGGGCAGTTCGAGGTACGCTACGGAGGGCTGGGCGAGGACGTCGGGCCACATAAGGGCGGGCTCCTTGCGCAGCAACTCCCCGAATGAGCCATGACAGAATGCCAACAAGCGGTGGCGTAGCCCCTCGCGCCCGTTGGTGAACGCGCCACCTTCGTCCTCCAGACCCTGCAATACATCATAGAGGTCGCTGTTTCTATCGCCGGTTTCTTGCTGGAGTTGTCTTGCTAGGGCCCTGATGTTGCCCTTGGCTAACGCCTCCTGTAGGCGGTCGAGTGTGACTGGGCGTCCCACCGCCCGCATCGCGTCGACGACGGGTGGGATGACGGCCAAAGCGACATCCCGGTAGATCCCGGCCTCTCCCCCGAAGGAGAGCGCTCCGACAATCTTGTTGGCCACGCTGTAGCCGTGCCCGGTGCAGGGGTTGTAACCGTAGGTATCAGGGGTGCTTGTAGAGACGATGTAGGATGTGCGTTTGTGCGCGCGGGCGATCCGCTCGGCGTCCAGGCGCAGGCCGCCGCCCGCACAGTCGATGATGACGACCCCGTAGCCGTTGGCGAGCGCACCGTCGGCCAGGCGAGTGAGGGTGGTCGACTTGCCGGCGCCGGGCAGACCCGGGATAAAGACATGCTGCTTGAGCTCGTCCAGGGAGAGGTCGAAAGGTTGGTCCGACACATCGGACCCGAGGCGAATAGTCCCCGGCGGATGGACCCAGGATGTTGTCATGGCCCCGATATCTCCTCATGTACTTTAACCAGGCCGCACCAGCCTGACGCCGAACGGGCGACCGAGCGGACCGCGATCTGCCCTTGCTGCAAGTTGGCGAGGTCTTGAGGCTCCACGTTGAACTTCTCGGTGCGCCGGACGTTCGTCGACTGGCGGGGAGTCGCCGCTTGTGGATCGCGGTTGTCATCTGTGGTGACAGAGGTTTCCATTGTGGCGTGTGTCCCTACTTGTTTGGCGAGCATATCGGCGTCCTCCACCTGGACGCGGTGGACGAGGAGTAGGTCTGAGCCCACCACGACTTTGCGCATCTCCGCCTTCTCGGGGAGGTGTTGTGTCGCCACCACGATGACCATCTGGGCGGCACGTCCCTGACGCAGGAGGTCTTCAATCTGGCCCGCGTCCTTGAGTGCAGCGAATTCGTCGATGATGAGGAGAATAGGGAAAACCTTCTCGCGTCTCATCTGTGCCTCAATGCGCTCCTTGGCGACCTCCTTGAGGTCCTGGATGAGGACGAGGCCCAAAAGTTTCACGTCTTCATCTGCCCCGAGCGCGGGTACTTCGAGGTAGGCCACGGAGGGCTGGGCGAGCACGTCGCTCCATACGAGAGCGGGGTCTTTGCGCAGCAACGCGCCGAACGCGCCGTGACGGAAGGCTAGCAGGCGGTGACCCAGCCCCTCGCGCCCGGCAGCAAGGGTTCCCTTTTCCTCCCGAATGTAATTGAGGTCGTCGACCCGCGTTTGCACCTCGGCAAGCCCCGTCACCTTTCCGAGGGCCGTGGACAACCGCGTTAAATCCGCGTCCTGTAAGTTCTGCCACAAGGTGTCGAACGTGACGAGCTGCCCGACATCGCGCATCGCGTTGACGATGGGCGAGATGACGCCCTTACCCACGTCTTTGTAGATGCCGGCATCGGAGCCGAAGGAAAGCGCCCCAATGATCTTGTTGGCGACACTGTAGCCGTGCCCGGTGCAGGGGTTGTAGCCGAGGGAGTCTGGGGCGTTCGGGGACACGATGTAGGTTGTGCGTTTGTGGGCGCGGGCGACCCGCTCGGCGTCCAGGCGCAGGCCGCCGCCCTTGAAGTCGACGATCACGACGCCGTAGCCGTTGGCCATTGCTCCGTCCATGAGACGGGTGAGCGTCGTCGTCTTGCCGGTTCCAGGCAAGCCGGGGATGAAGACGTGCTGCTTGAGCTCGTTCAGGGCCTCGTTCAGGGCGAGGTCGAAGGGCTGGTTGGACGGGTCGGCCCCGAGGCGGATAAAGCCTTTGGGATGGGCCCAGGAGACTGCGGACGGCATCGGTGATGTTGGTGGCGACGAGGTTGGGCTCGTGGGTGTCCCCTGTCCGGCGGGCGTGCTTTGGTGCATGCCTTGCATACGGGGTGGGTGTTGTTCATATATGGTGAAGTGGAGGATGGCCTGGAGCACGAGCGGTCCCCACAGGGCTTCACCGATAACGCTGACGACAATGTTGCCGCCAGGGGGGAGCAGGCCAAAGAGGAGGCGCAGGGGCCATAGCCAAACGATGACAGGGACGAACAGACCTCCGAGGACAGCGACGCCAATCGCGCTCGCCCACCGACCGGATGGCTGGGGGCGCAGACGGTGCCAGAATCTATAGGCGATGGCCGCTCCAATGAGCAGGCCTGGAGCAACGAGGGCCGCGAGGACGCAGAGGGCACGTATGCCGGGCATCGTGAGCCGCATGACGTGGATGGTCGTCGTGGGCGGAACGGGCGGGGTGGATGGTGCCCTCTTCCCCGCGTTGTTGCCGACTGTCATGTGCCGTCCCCTCCAATCATCTCGACTGGCCACTCTTCGACCGTGATGAACCCATCGAAGCCGGTTTCGACCACCGTCTTACGCACACGGGCGACGGTGCGTCCCGGCCGCGCGTACCACAGCACGCCGTTGAAGATGGAGGGATGATGCTTGTGGTAGGCGTTCGCGATCCGCTTAATATCGTTAGTAGTCTTCGGCGTGTGGTCGAGCTCGACCGCCATCATCTCCCCCGTTGGGAGTCGGAGCATCGCGTCCGGGACACGCTTCAGAATCGGACCTGTCGCTCCATGGCTGCGCCGCGCGCGGATTTGATCCCGTCTGATCTCACGCTCCGTGATGAGCACGGCCTCCGGGAACCGCACAAGGAGATCCTCGGTCAGATCGACGACGGCGAGGGCGTGGCCGACGGTGGCGGGAACGAGCCGAGCGGGCCGCACCCCGGGACCGACCAGGCGCGCGCCTTTCGGTGTGAGGCGTAAGATGTGGGGGCCGCGTAGGTAGAGCTGGTCGCGTTGGAGCAGCCCCATGTTCTTGAGGACGAGGAGCCGCCGGTACGCCCCAGACGTTGTCCACGGCCCGACTGTCGTCTCCTTGCGGTGGAACCAGCGCCGGGCGACCTGTTCGGTGGTGACGACGCCGTAGCGCCCGATCCAGCGGAGAATATCTGGATCGCGGGGGGTGAGAACGTGATGCGCGGCCGGGGCGCTGCCGGCGCGTGTCGCCCGTCCCTTGACGGGTGAGCGGCGCGTCGATACGGTACCAGACGGGGCGGACGGACGTGCGGCGTCCATGGGGCAGGCCTTTAGGGGAGAACCGGCGCACAGCGCGACGGGTCGGCTGTTTAGGGGGCAGCGTACACGAGCCGCCTGTGTCTCTAATAATACCATCCAGCGACGACGGCTGAAGGCAACCGTGCAACACCGCCTGAGTTCGCATACAGCGGACTCAGACCAACCTCGCGACACACGGTCCTGTACGCCATGCCCCGTCACTAGTGTGTCGCCACAACGTCTCTTTGTCGTACCCCATAGTTGACAAAATCGGCGCTATACTAGAAAATACGTTCTATAAAGTAAAGGTGTGTATTTGGTTCATCGCGCAGGGTCGCGGAGCTGAAGACACCGGGTCTCTCTGTTTAGGCTTCACTGAAGCCTAAACAGACAACTGGCGGATCGGGGCTGTGCCCGGACGACCACCGGTTGGGCACGTCTCAACATGACCAGCGGATGGGCTGCGCCAGATCCCGCGGACATGTGGCCCAGGAGAGACAACTCTCGATTGCCGGCGCGAGCCTGCCGGGTATGCGCGATTGGGAGGGCCTGTACGCGTGGGGTGATCTCTGTGGTCGCACCGTTGATCGCGGACAGCCGCTGTGGCTCGGGTGTGTTCAACAATAAAAGGAGAAGGGCTGTGGCCGATGAGCAGACAACCCAGCATTATCTTCGAGGCCTGCCTGCGCTTTGATGGGCTGAAAGCGATCGGTGTGTCGCGCTATCACCTGCGTCGCCATATGCGCGCCGACGCCGCCCGCCACGGCGTGCGGTTGTCCCCGCTTGCCAGCTCGACGGGGCGCATCCACGCCGATAAGACGCTCGACACCTATAAAGGCATCGCGCTCCGCTACGTCCACTGGGCGCGCGACCTGTACGGCATCCGGCGACTCGCTGATCTTGACGGCGAGGCCGAGCGCCTCGTTGTCCTGTACCTCGTGGCGCGCCGCGACGCCGGCGACAGCCCGTATACCCTGAAGACGACGCGCGCGGCCCTGCGCATGTTCCATCGACCGGCCTACGCCCCTGAGGAGCGGGAAGAGCGTGTCCAGGCGCTCGGCGCCTCGGTCGATCTGCCGCTGCGCCGACGCGCGGCTATTACTCGCAGCCGCGCGGCCGTCGCCATGGACGACGAGATCGTCCTGGAACGCTACGCCGGCATCGTCACCTTCTGCTGTGCCACCGGCCTGCGGCGGCGCGAACTCGCCGACGTGCTGGCCGGCGACGTCTACGGCGCGGGCGACGGTCTTGTCGTGAAGGTGCGCCACGGAAAAGGGGGTAAGCGCCGTCTCGTCCCCGTTCTTCCCTCAGCCGAGGACACCGTCCTGCGCGCCGTCGCACCATGGCTGCCGGAGGAGCTCCTGTTCCCGCGCATCCCCGTTCGGCTCGACATCCACGCCTACCGCCGTGCCTACGCGCAAGCGCTCTACCGTGAGGGCGACACGCGCCTTCTCCCGCCGCGCGAGGGACGCTTACCGCAGGGGAGCGTCGATCAGGAGCGCGCCCTCTACGTGAGCCGCGCCCTGGGGCATGAGCGGGTCGACGTCGTCGTGCGGCATTACTTGCGATGACCCCCGAGGAGGACATCCACTTCTACCGCCTGGAGAAGGCCCTCGTCGGCGGCTGGCTGATCCCCGTCGCCCGCGAGGATGAGGCGACGCACGTCGGCATCGCGGCACTTCGACATGCGGTCGCTCGGCATACGCACGACCATGCGACGATCACCGAGCAGGTCGCCCAGATTGACCGGATGGGGCAGCGCATCCGCGAACTGGACCTGCTGCTCGCCCGCGCCATGCGCCGCGCCGACCAGGCCGATATCATGGTCGCGGGCCACCAGACCGAGATGGCCCGCTGTGGCACGGCCGTGCGGCGTCTCCTGGCCAAGAACGCGGCGCTCATCGGTGAGAAGCGTCGCCTCCGCGATGCGCTCGTCGGCAAGCAGCCGCTGCCTGTTGTCCACTACCGGGTCGATCTCGACCGCGAGGACACGGCGCGCGAGAGCGTGGTCATCACCCTCGAAACGTTCCCCCACAAGGAGCGGGTCCATGAGGCCCTCGCGGAAGCACGTCGTCGTGCCACGCGCGAGGGCGGCCAGTTGCGCAGCCTGCGCCTGGATACCCCGGCCTGGCGGGCCGTGATCCAGCGGGTGATCGACGAGGAGGAGACTATGGCTGTTGACGGAGGAGCCCATGCATGATGATGCCGACGATCGCGAGCGCGAGGATGCCAACCGGGACGGGCACGACGCCGCCGAGGGCGAGTTCGCCCGTGAACAATCCAATACCGGCGAGCAAGGCTGTTGTGATCTTGTCCATGTGGCCCTCCTACGTCTCATTCTCGGCAAGGCCCACGCGGATGCGTGCGTAGGCCTGCGTGAGGAGCTTGTATACGGTAGCGATGGTACAGCCGCGCTCTCTGGCGATGGTCGCGCAGTCTTGATCGAGGCCGTATCGGGCGGCGAGCACCTCGCGCTGCGCCGGCGTCAGCCGGTCCGACTCGAGCACCTCGCACAGCCGCTCGACCTGCGGATCGGGTTCCTCGGACGGCGCCTCTGTCAGAGCGTTGTGCGCCCACTCTCGCTCGTACTCGAGCCGCGTCTTGCGGCGACGGTGGTCGTCCAAGACAATACGCCGCGTCACGACCGTGAGCCAGGCGAGGAAATGACCGTGGGTGCGTCGCTCATACTGGCCTAGCTTTGCGCAGACACGCATCTGCACGTCGTGGAGGAGGTCGTCACGGTCGTCGAACTCCGCCCATGGACTGATGATGCGACGCACGAGCGGCGTTGTGTCGCCAAGGAGGCGTTCGAAGGCGCGCGTATCTCCCGCTTGGGCGCGGGCAACCAGGCGTTCGATGTACGCGACGTAGCGTGGATTCTTGTGCATGATTGTCTCCACAAATAGCGAACCCCCCGCTTCAGTGCAATGACTGAATGCGAGGGGTTCTGGATATAACAACAAACGGTGAGGGGCCCTTAGCGCGTCATGGTCCTCCTGTTGTCGTCGGTCGGGTGCCCATTATGCTGCGCCTTTTCCTCCGCAGAGGGGTCTTACCCATGGTCAGAACGGCCTGCTCGATGGACTCGGCCAATATCGGACGAAGGATGGTTGGGTCCGCAAAGGCCTGCATCAGGAGACGGTCGAGGTCGATCGGATAGACGTTTCCTGCGGGGTTGTCCATCTTTCGATCTCCTTATCTATGACAACAAGTCATCGTAAAAAAATGTCCTTACTATAACGCGCGAGGCGCAGAGCGGTGTGATCGTCGCGCATCACATATACATGAACGCACGCGGCGATTGCGATTAGGTATGCGGTTGTCCGGCCGCGTTGTCCACCCGCTGTCCGCAGCTCAGGATCGGTCCCGGCGCGTCATCGGACGGCTGTGGTCCACTCTCGACCAGGCGGCCACGCCGCGCACCCCGCAGTCAGGTGCTCCGGGCTCTCCTCCGGCCCCGGCCCTCATCGGGCGTCCCTCTCTCGCCAAACCCCACTGTAGCCTCCCCCGTTCCGGGCGACACACCCCCAAGACCCAAAACGTCGTTTTGGCACTGTGTTGCGCCCGGCCCGTGGGCAGGCTCGTGAGAGGGGCGTGGCGGACGACGGGACGCCAGGATTGAGAACCAACAGAGGAGACACACGATGAGCACCCTACCTGGTACGAGCTGCCTACTGACCGACGACGACGTGACCATCCCGGCGCGTCCGACGCTCGGCACAGGACGCCACACGCGCATGACTCTGCCCACGGACCCGGGCGACGACGCGGCCCGCGCTCGTCTCGCGGCGACGGTCGGGCGTCGGGCTGAGACCTGCTGCACCTGCGGCGTCCCCCTGGGCGAGATGTTCACACGGCGCGCGAAGAGCGGCAAGACGTTCTGTTGGATCTGCGCTGATCGTGCCGTCGCCGCCTACTATGCGCGGCATCCCGAGGCGCGACCAGCACAACGCCCCGGCCCTGGCCGTGAGCGAACCGGCACCGCCTACCTCCAGGAGCGCGACCGGTACGAGGTGCGTTACCACGCCGGCAACGCCCGCTGGCAGATCTCCGATACGCAGACCCGACGGTGGATGCGCCGCTGGCACGCCACCGAGGCCGGCGCCGACGCCATGGCGACCACGATGAACGCGGCCTGGCGTGAGCAGGTCGCCTTCGAGCGGCTGCGCTTCTCGGCGCGGGCCGACCTGCGAGCCGAAGGGCTCTAACCCGAACGGGGCCGGGACGTCCCTCCAACGGGCGGCGTCCCAAAACCCCGACTATCGATGGATGACATGACGGATACGGAGGGAGACGACGATGACAAAAGCCTATGGGCATAGCCGCGACCACATGGAGACAAGACAGGAGGAGAACGATGGACAAACAGACACGGATGCTGATCACCGGCCTTAGGACGGGGCGTCCGCCCCCGGCGTCAAGGCTAGGGCAACGCATGATGACCGACGCGGCACACAAAAAAGATGGGGGGAGCTGACACTCCCACCCATCACAGTAACGACAACGAGGAGACAGATATGACCACCCGCATCGCAGCTACCTCCAGTGTATCCGTTCTCGACCCCTGGCGCGACGTCACTGTGCACGTCACGTTTCGGACCATCGACCCCATCAACGTGACCGAGATCGTCGTCGACCCCGATCCTGGAAGCGACGGCTGCCTCTTGCAGCTCATCGACGCCACGATCATCCGCCTGCAGGCGTACCGCGAGGCCTTCATGCAGGCGGAGGAGGACGACTTAGGACCGCTTCCGCCGACCGCGTTGCCCGTTCCGTGGTACGCCTGGGGTCGCTAGGCCCCCGGGCCGCGCGGCCGAGAGGAACGCCCCGAAAGGAGGTGGTGACGCTGAGCTAGGAGGCCAGAGCCGGGCGGCGTTATAGGGACGCCGCCAGACGCGAAGGATGGGAGCCGGGTGAGGCTCTCACGAGAGTAATGACGGAGGTTGGACCATGACAGAGGCACGCACCACGGATGACCCGCGTCTCACGCTCCTCGACGGGACGGACGGCGGCTTCCGCGTCGGGAGCCGCACGCGCCGGGGGCTGGAGCACACCGTTCATGTGCGGGAAGGAACCTGCACCTGCGAAGCCGGACAAAGAGCCGTCGAGTGCTGGCATCTCGACTTCTGCCGCGCGGTGTACTACTGGCACCGCTACGAACGACGCGCCCAACTCTGGGCGGCGCGCGCCGCGCGCCTCGCGGCGACGGGCTAGCGATGCGTCGCGGAACACGCCCGTTCCGCACGCGCTGTCCACGAACGAGACACCAAGAGTGGGCGGGTGCTGATGACACCCGCCCACGCCATAGACCACAGATGGAGGACCACAGGAATGATCACCACACCCGCAGCTACCCCAAGAGTACCACGAGCGAGCGCGCACGACGTGCGGATCGTCGTCACATTTACGCCGGCCGACCCGATTGGCGCGACCGACGTGGAGATCGTGGGCGGCGAGGATCCGAGCGTCTGGCGCACCTACCAGCTCGTCGATGACGCGGCCCGACGCCTCGCCGTCTACGCGCACGATTTCCGGCATGCGGCCGAGGGCGATACGGAGGTGAGGGGATGAACCCGACAACCACGAACATGACGCGCATCGACGACTGGCTGGACGCGCTAGCCGGCGAGACCGACGAGGCGCGCAAGGCTGCGGCGTTCACCGCCTACCTCACGGCGATGTCCCGGTTCTGGCGCTACAGCCAGCAGAATAGCCAGCTGATCTACATGCAGCGTCCCACGGCCACGCACGTCAACAGCCGGAAGCGCTGGGAGGGGCTCGGCTACACCGTCCAAAAGGGCGCATACAAGCAGGGCCTAGCGATCCTTTGCCCCAATTTCAAGAAGGTCCGCGACGACGAGACCGGCGAGGAGCGTCAGGTCCTGACTCACTTTTCAACGGGCTACATCTATGACGTGGCCGACATGGTGGCGGGTCCGAACGCGCAGCCCCTCCAGGCCCCTTGGCAAACCCTCAGCGGGGATCATGACGCCCTGTACGCGCTCCTCCTGGAAACGTGTCGCCGCCTCACGATTGCGATTGTCCTGGACCCCGATCTACCGGAGGAGATCAAAGGGGCATCGAACGGTAAAGGTACGATCACGCTCCGTGCCCAGGAAGGGACCGGGGAGCGCGCACTCACACTGCTTCACGAGATGGCGCACGAGACCCTTCACCCGAGCGCCGTGAGGGAGCACGCCGGATTCACGCGGCAGCAGGTCGAGTGCCAGGCGGAAGCTGTCTCGTATTGTTGCGCGCACGCCCTCGGCATCGAGACGCCCAACTCCCCCACCTATCTGGCCCTGTACCACATCGGGCGGGACGAGCTGCGAAAGAACGCCCAGGCTATCGCGGTCGGCGTTCAAAAGATCCTGCGCGAGGTCGAGCGCGCGAGCGAACCGGCGGCGGCGGCCGCCGCTTAAGGACAGGACCGGGACGGGGGACGGCGCGTCTGTCCCCCGTCTTAATGGCGGCGCTGTGTCCACTCATGACACAGCGCCGCCGGAAAGGAGATCACCATGGACCATATCTGGGACCAACCCGAGACACAAGGCCTGCCGAGGAGGCCGCTGCGCATCCCGCTTGGGCGCCTGGCCATCACGATGGGGGCGTTCGCCCTCGTCGAGGAGGCAGGGGTTAATCTCGCGCCGTACATCATCCGGCATCTGACCGGCGACTGGGGCAGGGTTCCCGCGAAGTGGGAGGGGGACGTGGAGGACCGCGCACTCAACGATGGATCGCTGGCCACCGGCGGCCGGATACTCTCGCGCTACGAGACTCCTGGCGGCGTCATCTGGATTATCACCGAGGCCGGCCACGGCGAATCAACCGTGTTGCTCCCGTCGGAGTACTGAGCGATGTCTCCTCTCACTTCCGACCAGGCGCGGGCGTTGGCTCGCCTGCGCCGACGACAGATGGCCGAGGCGCGGCGCATCATGCGCGCCGTGGCCTGGGCCTACGGGATACCCGTGGAACAGATCCACGGCGCCAGCCGCGAGCAGGAGATAGCGGAGGCGCGGCAGGTGTGCATGTACCTGCTACGCACCGATCTCCGGTGGCCCGAACCAGGGCGAGACATCCCGTTCCAGGCCACGCGCGCGGCCGTCCTGATGAAGCGGGATCACTCAACCGTGCTCCACGGCGCGGACGCGATCGCCCGAAGGCTCGGGACGGACAGATACCTCGCCTACATGATCGACGACATACGCGCCGCGCTACGGCGTGAGGATGACCACTCTAGAGGAGGACACCATGACCCAATTACGCACTATTCCCGTCGGCCTGATCGCGCCGTCGCCGGACAATACACGCCTGTTTGACCGCAAGGACAAGGAGGAGAAACTCTCGCTCGACGAGCTGGCCGCATCGATCCGCGAACTGGGACTCCAACAACCGCCCAAAGTGCGCCCAAGTGGTGAGGGTAAAAAGCCTTTCGTCCTGGTCTATGGTGAACGGCGGCTGCGCGCCGTCCGTGACATCCTCAAGCTCGACACCATCACTGTCCTCGTCGACGACGAGATGGCCGGGGAGGACGCCGGCGCGGCGACGGTGGTCGAGAACCTTCAGCGGCGGGACCTGCATCCCATGGACGAGGCCCGAGGCATCGCTATTCTCCGGCAGCAGGGCACGAGCGTCAGAGACGTGGCAAAGCGCCTGGGGCGCCGGGAGGACTGGATTAAAGAGCGCCTGAAACTCTGCGACCTGCCCACGGAGGCGCAGGATCTCTACCGCCGCTCAGAGCGCATGACGCTCCAGCAGGCGCTCAGTTTGCACGACTACACGCACGGCGGCCGGGACAACAAAGGCTTCCCGGCGTTGATCGTGGCGCTCGCCAAGGGGATGGCCGAGGGGTCCAATCCTAACGGCGGTCTGACGGTCATCGCCGGCATGACGCCTGAATTGGCCATCCCTATCCAGCACGCCTACCACGACGGTGGCGGTCGCTGGGGTGGGAACTACGTCGACACGCGTGCTATCTGCATCAAGTGCCCCTTCGCCGCGTATCGCCCCGGTTATTACGACGGCGTCGGCCACTGTCTGATGCCGCTCCACTACAAGGAGTTACAACGCAAAGGCATAGAAAAGTACGACGCTGCTCAAGCAGCCCAGGCAGCTGACGCCGAGTCCACAGGTACAGCCCCCACATCGGTCAGGAGCTGGCAATCTGCGCCGGTCGAAACGGCAGCGGAGAAGGGCAAGAAGACGCGGCAACGTCATAAGGACCAGAAGGCAGGGTACTACCCCACCGTGCAGGCCATTGAGCGTGCCATCGACATGATCCCTGCCGTCGATACCGTCGATGTCGCGGTCCTCTGCGCCTATACGCTGACAACCGACCGTGTGGACCGTCAGGCGGTGGAGCAGGTCATGACGCGGCATGCTCTTAAGAATTTCCCTAGCCCGGCATCGACACCGGGGCGCGCCGAGATCGAGCGACTGCGCACCTTCGACAGCGTGGAGCTGGTGCGCTACACGCTGGAAGCGCTGCTGCTGACCCAGGCGATGCGGGCGCGTGACTACGACCCTGGTCGTACCCGGGCTGACCCGGTCTTGGCGCTGTATCTACCGGGTCAGGCGGTCCCCTCCCTTGCCTCTACGGAGGACGTGTCACTGTCTAAGGAAGACGAGGACCTGGTCGACGAAGAGGTGATGGAGGACCGGGGCGCGTCCTGAGCCATAGGACGCGATTTCACGTCGCGGCCGCCGGAACCTCGGCGACGTGGCGATGCGGGCCTCGTACCCACATGTTGGGTACGAGGCCCACGCCTTTCTCGCGCCGCAGGCCACGTGTGTCGAGCAGCGGCGTTGATCGCTCCTTGACACATTGGGAACTTCCTAGCACACTAATGTCACAAGCTACATGAATTGTATGCACTATCGCTAATGGGCCGGCAAGATGGAGGCAAAACGACAAGGTATGGCAACGCTTCGTCAACTTCGTGAGTCCCACCATCTTACACAGGAGGGGCTTGCCGTCGCGGCCGATGTGTCCCCGTCGACGGTCTACCACATTGAGGCCGGCAAGGTGCGGCCGCGCCCATCGATCGTGCGGCGTCTCGCACGTGCTTTAGCTGTTGTACCTGCGGAGATTGATGTAGACGCCCCGTTGGCCGTGCCCCACGTCGTCTCATCGGAATCGCTGGTCACGGAAAGTGTCACTGATGTCCCCGAATGAAGCGCGAACCCGGAAGGACCACATTGACCCTGCGTTATACAAGGCGGGGTGGGATGTCAACAACCCCGCTCAAGTCGGACTCGAGATACCGGTCGACGGGTCTAACGGCGCAGCCGAGCAGGCCGTCCTAGCGCGGCTCAGGCATGTCAAAGATGCGTCAGCACTCTACACGACACCGTTGCCTCCGGGCATCAGTGACTATGTGCTCTACCGTGAGAACGGCGACATCATTGCTATCGTCGAGGCGAAGCGGACCAGCATTGATCCGCGACTTGCGCAGGCGCAGGCGGAATTCTACGTCAACGAGATTGAGAAGAGGCAGAACTTCCGCCCTTTTGCCTTCATGACCAATGGTGACGACATCTACTTCCTGGACGCTGGCGCCGCAAACAAGCGTCTGGTCGCCGGTTTCTTCTCGCCCAGTGACCTGGAAAACCTTCACTACATCCGTCAGCATAAAGCGCCCTTGACCACAGCAACGATTAACAATCACATCGCTGATCGTCCGTATCAGCATGAGGCCATCCGGCGGGTGAGCGAGACATTTGATACCGGTAAGCGCAAAGCTCTGCTGATCATGGCCACGGGTACGGGCAAGACACGCACGGCGATGGCCCTGGTCGACTTGTTTCTGCGCACCGACCAGGCGCGGCGCATCTTGTTCGTTGCTGACCGCGATGCATTGGTCGACCAAGCGTTGACCGATGGTTTTAGGACCTATCTACCCACGGAGCCCTGCACCCGCATCTTCTCCGATAAGATTGACACCGCCCACCGGTTATTTGCCGTCACCCTCCAAACGCTCAACCTCTGTTACCAGTCGTTTAGTCCTGGGTTCTTTGATCTCATCATCTTTGATGAGGTGCATCGCTCCATCTTCAACAAGTGGAACGAGGTTCTCCAGTATTTTGATGCGCGGATGATCGGCCTCACGGCGACGCCGGCTGGGTTCCTTGACCGTAATACCTTCCTCGCCTTCAGCTGTGAGGATAACCTTCCAACCTTTCTCTATTCCTACAAGCAGGCGGTGACCGAGGGCTTCCTCGTCGACTACAGCCTGTATCGAGCGACCACAAAGTTCCAGCGCAAGGGCATTAAAGGGATTGATCTCACGGAGGAAGACCGCAACCTGCTGATTGATCAAGGCATCGATCCAGACGAGATTGACTTTGAGGGGACAGACCTAGAAAAGAATGTGAGCAACCGTGATACCCTGCGCCGCCAATGTCAGGAGATCATGGACCAGTGCTACCGGGATGAGTCTGGCCAGCTGCCTGGCAAGACGATCATCTTTGCCATGACGCAACAGCATGCCTTGCGTTTGGAGTCGGTATTCGAAGAACTCTACCCGCAGTTTCCGGGGCTGGCGCGGGTGATTACGTACAAATCGAATTACAAAGGGGCCTTGATTGATCAGTTTAAGAAGGAAGATCGGCCCCGGATCGCCATCACCGTTGACCTGCTCGATACAGGGATCGATGTTCCCGAGGCCGTCAACCTTGTCTTTATGAAGCCCGTCCACTCGCGCATCAAGCTTGAGCAAATGATTGGGCGTGGTACCCGCAGCGATGCTGCCTGCAAACATCGCGAGTGGTTGCCCGATGGACGAAAAACCGACTTCGTCATCATGGACTTCTGGGAGAACGACTTTGACAAGTCGCCTACCGAGGAACTTTCCCAGAGCCTTCCGGTCTCCGTCACACTCTTTAACACGCGCCTACGTCTTTTGGAATTGGAGCTTGCTGACCAGCAGGGCACACAGGCTACACGGATCAGTGCAGATCTACGTGCGCAAATTTCCTTGCTCCCAACGGACTCGTTCACGATTAAAAAGCTCTACGGAGAGATAGCGCCAGCCTTTGACGACAGCTTCTGGCGGTATCTCACGAGTGACGCCGTGGAGTTTCTGCGTCGGAAAATCGGGCCGCTGCTGCGCTATGCTCCCGTCGAGGATGTGGCAGCGCTGACCTTTACAAGCAAGGTTGAGAGGCTGAAACTGCAGAGCGCGACCAAGCGCGACACGACAACAGTGACGGAGTCGATCCGTGATGACGTGCGCCGCTTACCGCCATTCGTGGCCACTGATTCAGCGTGCCGCCCTGCCATCGATCTGTGTCTGGGAGCCCAGCTCGCAGCCGCGACCGCCGATGATTTTAACACGGTGATCGACACATTGGCGGGCCAGATGAAGCATCGTCGTGACAAGGAGAACTTATTCCTCTCGCTCGATCTCCTCGATCAGGTAGAACTCCGCGGCTACGTGCTGCTCAGAGGAGGCACGGAACAGGTGTACGTGAGCGAGTATCGCCAACGGGTCGAGCAACGTCTTCTTCATCTGATCGATACACATCCGTCGATTGAGGCGCTAGCGGCTGGCCGCGATCTCGCCGATGATCAGCTGATTGCCCTTGAGCGGACGCTGCGGAAAGAACTGAGTGCGGGCGATCTCGAGCTCTCTGAGGGGAACGTCCTGAAGGCCTACGGCTATAAGGTGGGAAGCCTGCTGGAGTTCTTACGCCGCTTGCTTGATCTCAGCGGCGTCCCCGACTATCAGGACATCATCCAGCGCCGGTTTGAGTGGTTCATCACCAGCCAGCCGTTTAATGCAGATCAGATCAGGTTCCTACGGGTCCTCCAGACCGTGTTCCAGCGGCAGCGACAGGTGCATAGGGCTGACCTTTATATGCCACCACTCTCGGCGTTCGGCACGGATGCGGTCGATAGGTGGTTTAGCGAAGATGAGCGTACGGCGATCCTGCAATTCACCGAGTCGCTCGCAGTCGTCGCATAGGAGGATCGTAGTGTGCTAACCGCCGTTCAATTGCGCTCACAAGTGGATCAACTCTGGGACAAGCTTTGGAGTGGTGGTCTCTCGAACCCCCTCGATGCCATTGAGCAGCTTTCCTACCTCTTGTTCTTAAAGCGGATCGACGACGAGGAAAATGCGCGGGAGAGGCAAGCGCGCCTGCGTGGTCAAACATACCAGTCGCGTGTGCCGGACGACATGCGCTGGGGCACATGGACGCACTTACAAGCGGACGCGGCGCTGACGCACCTCAAGGCAACGGTGTTTCCGCAGTTCAAGGACCTTGGGACTGAGGGCAGTTCATTCGCCGAATACATGAAGAACGCCGAATGCAAGATCAATAAACCGAGTCTGCTGATCGAGGCATGCAAGCTGATTGACGCGATGCAGATTAGCCAACAGAACCAGGACGTGCAGGGCGACTTGTACGAGTATCTGTTAGGCCGCTTGAACACGGCTGGGCGGAACGGGCAGTTCCGCACGCCGCGCCACATCGTGCGCCTGATGGTCCAGATGATAGACCCGAGGCCGGGCGAGCGGATCGGTGATTTGGCAGCGGGAACGGCAGGGTTTCTCGTTAATGCGTATCAGTATATGTTGGAGCAACATACGTCGCCGAGCGTTCTAACCCACGATGAGGACGGCTGGCCGCACAACTTAGTGGGCGATTTACTGACCGACGAGCAACGCCAGGCGTTGCAGAGCGGCACACTGCGTGGCTACGACAACGACTCGGGCATGACCATGCTGCGGATTGGGTCGATGAACCTCATGCTGCACGGGATCGAATCACCTTATTTCTTCTATCGGGATACCCTCTCGAAATCGTTCGACGAGCAGCGTAGTTACGATGTTATTCTGATGAATCCGCCATTCAAGGGGGCGGTGGATGCGGATGACGTCAATCCGTCGCTGCCGAAGAATGTCAAGAAAAGTGAACTCCTATTTCTCCACCTCATTTTGCGCGCGCTGGACAGTGGTGGCCGCTGTGCGGTGATTGTGCCCGACGGCGTGCTGTTCGGGAGTACCGGCGCGCACATCGCGCTGCGTAAGAAACTCATTGAGGAGAACCGGCTGGAAGCCATCATTTCCATGCCCTCAGGCGTGTTCAAACCCTATGCAGGTGTCTCAACCGCCGTCCTGATTTTTACGCGTGGCGCCAAGACGTCCGACATCTGGTTCTACGACATGGAGCACGACGGCTTTAGCCTGGACGACAAGCGTGAGAAGGTCGCCGAGAACGACATTCCGGACATCCTGGCCTGTTGGCGGAACCGCACGAACCCAGCTTTCGCAGCCGAGCGCGCCACCCGGCTCGCCGAGCTGCGCGCCGCACTTGAACCCTTGAAGGCGCAGCGGTTGCGGTTTCAGGCGGACATCAATCGGCTCACCTTCGAGAACGCTATCGCTCCCGTCGATGACGAGACGACGCTGGCCAAGTTGGAGGCCGACCGCGAGAAGTTGGCGATCCTGGAGGCGCAGATTCACCCGTTACAGCGCGAGTTTAACCAGCTATCTCGTCAGTTCCAAGTGTCAAAGGCGCAGGTGGCTGCCAACAAGTATGACCTGTCGGCGAGCCGCTATCGCCCGATGGAGCAGGACGCCACCTATTATGATGCGCCGCAGGTCACGCTTTCACGCCTGCTGAAGCTGGAGGAGGTGATGGCGTCAGAAGTCCGCGCTTTAGAGGCGTTGCTTCCGTGACCGAACTTGTACCACTTGGAGAACTAGGCGAAGTCGTCTCTGGTTCCACGCCGAAAACACACGTTGCCGAATATTGGGATGGGGACATTCCCTGGATTACGCCTGCTGACCTGTCGGAAAATCGGGATACGTACTTCCGTAACACGTTGAGAAAGATAACAAAAGCTGGATACGATAGCTGCTCAACGAGGATGCTACCGATCGGCAGCATCCTATATAGCAGCCGTGCGCCAATAGGACACTGTGCGATAGCGGCCTATCCGCTTTGCACAAATCAGGGCTTTAAGAGCGTCATTCCGAACCATCGCCTTGATAGTGTATACGGCTACTACGCGCTTCGCTACATGACTCCAGCGATTGTTGCGCTGGGCCGAGGGGCTACCTTCGCTGAAATTAACAAAGAGATGTTCGAAAGCGTGCGAATCCCCGTTCCCGCGCTCAGCGAACAGAAGCGCATTGCCGCGCTACTCGACAAAGCCGACCGCCTGCGCCGCACCCGCCGGTACGCCCAAGATCTCAGCGACAGCTTCCTGCAATCCGTCTTCCTGGACATGTTCGGCGACCCGGTCACGAACTCGCATGGATGGAACCAAGCGGAGATAGTAGACATGTGTGGCGTAATCATTGATTGTCCGCATTACACGCCTAAGACATTTTCGAGCCATAAGACAGCGTATCCCTTTATTAGAACATCCGACATTCAAGATGGTTACCTTGATTGGTCTACGACGAGATACGTTGAATCGGAGGAATACATTAAGAGAATTTCGAGGCATCGTCCCACAAAGGGTGACGTAATATATAGCCGTGAGGGTGAGCGATTTGGTTTTGCCGCCAGAGTGCCATCAGGCATTACACCCTGCCTAGGACAACGCGTAATGCTGCTTCAGCCCGATCCTGCAACCACAACTAGCGAATTCCTATGGGCTTTATTGAATTCACCAAAGGTATATCAACAAGCAAATCAAATCGTTGGAGGATCAACGTCGCCCCATGTTAACGTTGGCGATATCAAGGCATTCAAAGTCTTCTTGCCTCCATTGAACCTCCAACAAAAGTATGCGGCCCTCGTTCGATGCCATGACCGCCTGCATATTCAACGACAGGAGGCCGAGCGGCAAGCCGAACACCTCTTTCAGACGCTCCTACACCGTGCATTCTCCGATAGCGGTGAGGCAGTCGTCGAGGGGTATGTTTGCGACGCAGACGCTCCACGGCCAAGTGCAGCATGCGGCGCGGGAGACGACAGACATTGTGGAGTTGCGGATGTTTGAGGTAGCGCCAGACGAGTTGGACTGGGTTCAGGTCGGGCACAGAGCCAGGCAAGTGCTTCAGAGCCAGCCAATCCCTGCGTGGTTTAGGCCGGGTCCGCGAAGTCAAACACCGTCGCGTTGCAGGGAGACCTGCGCCCGCCGCATTCATTTGCTCATGGCCCCATGTGTGACGCCCAGCGCCGTAGCGATGTCGTGCTGTTTCCAGCCCTACTGCTTGAGATCCTTGGCGACCGGCAAGGACCTTCGCAATGCGGGCCCAACCATGGGCCCGTTGCCGTAGCGCAGAGAGTTCAAAAATGCTGGCGGCTGATGTCGGCAATAGTGTACAACACTATATGTGGCTCTATCTTTGCACTTTTTGTCTGGTCACCACATCTTGCGGCTAGGAAAGCCATTCAACCGCAATATATAGTGTGAAAGGCGGCATCTACTTGACGATAATCGAGAATCGCAAAGATAGCGACGTAGGTTAACGCCGCATAAAACCCACTAAGGGCGGCGCGGAACTGCGTCCGTTAGAGGCTACCCGATGCTTTTGAAGAGTTTTCACATTCGTGACTTCCAGTCGATTCGTGACTCGAATCCCGTCGGAGTGGGGGATATCACTTGTTTGGTGGGCAAGAACGAAGCGGGGAAAACAGCACTCCTCAAAGCTTTGTATCGGCTGCAACCGATTGCCACGGGCGAAGACAGATTCGACGTGACTGATGATTACCCACGCTCACGTGTAACAGAGTACGAACAGCGCATCAACAGCGGAAAGCAGTCCCACGCGGTCGTCACAGAGGCGACGTTCGAGATTGAAGGCGAAGAGCTGAAACTAATCGAGGATCGCTTTGGTGCTGGCGTACTTCCAGACGCGACGGTGACCCTTATGCGCGGTTACGAGAACCAGACGCGCTTTGTTCTAAAAGCCGAGGAGACCATCGCAGGAGAAACGCTTCTTGCGAGAGCGAAACTCGCCGACGTACTAGCGCAAGAAAATCTCACATGGAACTCTCTAACAGAGCTTGCGACCGTGCTGCAACAGCGTGTGGCGACACAGGAAGAGAAGCTTAAGCAAGCTAATCATGCGGCTAACGCCCTCAACGATCCTGACGATGTGACCAAGGCGATCGCAGCAGCGCAGTCATTGCAAGAGACTGCTGCTTCGAAGTCGCTTCGTACGGAGATCGGCACCATTAATAGTACTAGTCTTTCAAAGCATATCTACGGCACATACCTCCTAGGGCATGCGCCGCGTTTCTTGTATTTTGATGACTATTATCAAATGCGTGGGTGCGAGAACATCGAAGCACTTCAACAACGTATAGCGAACGGCCAGCTCCTGCCATCTGACCATCCGCTCCTTGGCCTGATAGAACTTGCGGGTCTAAAGCTCGAAGAATTGCTAAACCCTAGCCGCACACAAGAGTTGAAGAACAAGCTCCAGGGTGCAGGAAACCACCTGACCAAGCAGATTCTAAAATACTGGTCACAGAATAGGCATCTCCGACTTGCGTTCGACGTACGGCCCGCCCTACCAGGCGACCCAGAGGGAATGCAGTCCGGCACTAATATTTGGGCGGAAGTCGTGGATCAGAAACACTATGTCAACACCGCTCTGGGTACGCGCTCACGCGGGTTCGTCTGGTTCTTCTCATTCCTGGCGTGGTATTCACGCCTAAAGACGACGCAGCAGCGGATAATCTTATTGTTAGATGAACCCGGTCTGTCGCTCCATGCGAAGGCACAAGAGGATCTTTTGCGTTATTTCGAAGATGAACTTAAGGGAGATCATCAACTTCTCTTTTCCACCCATTCACCCTTTATGGTGGATTCGAGACATTTCGAGCGAGTACGCATAGTACAGGACAAAACCATCGATTCGGATGACGATCTGCCTCCAGAAGAGGAGGGGACAAAGGTCCTTGTCGATGTTTTAGACGCAGATAAGGATAGTCTTTTTCCGCTACAGGGAGCACTCGGCTATGAAATCTATCAGGGGCTATTCGTTGGGCCGAACAGTCTGGTTGTGGAGGGGGCATCAGACCTGCTCTATGTACAGGCTCTCTCTTCGATTATCACTGAGAGTGGCCGAGAGGGTTTGAACCCAGCGTGGACCATTACTCCTGTCGGGGGTGCTGATAAAGTTCCGACTTTTGTTGCCCTCATTGGTGCACAGAAGTCACTCCGGATTGCCACACTCATCGATTTTCAAAAGACCCATGCCCAAATGGTAGAGAATCTGTATAAGCGCAAGCTGCTCAGCAAGAACCATGTTCTTACCTTTGTCGATTTTACTGGAGCAGTAGAAGCCGATATCGAAGACATGTTTGAGCCAGACTTCTATCTGAAGATCATCAACGAGGAGTACAAGAGTCAGCTTGCAAGGCCGCTCGCTTTGACAGACTTGAACACCCACAATCATCGGATTTTGGTATCAATTGAAGAATATTTGAAGGATAATCCCTTGAAAGCTGGCTCCTTCAATCATTATCGGCCAGCTCGATACCTCACTGAGAATGCCCACAAGCTTCGCAAGAATTTATCAACACCAACGCTCGACCGATTTGAGATGGCCTTCAAATCCTTAAATGCGCTCTTAGATACCTAATTATAAGGTGATTGACACCGGCTGGAGCCGCGCCATCTTGGCCCACCAGATCGAGGCGCGGCTCTGTGAGCTGTTGGGATCACCATCACCCGGACGCTGCCTGCGTCGAATGTCAGCTTGACTTGACCTGGGATATATCCTTTTTAGCCCGCGCCTACGGCCATGTCGTACTATGATCCTAGACATCACTAAGGACGGAAGCGGAGTAGGTCGATAGACGCGCAAGACGTGCGGCGGCTCGTCGCCGAGGACGACGAGGGCCAATTCTTAGAGTTCAAGCCAGCCGAGGAACGCCCCGGCTCGCTCGCGACCTCGCTGGCTGCCTTCGCCAACGCCGACGGTGGCACGCTGCTCTATGGCGTCGCTGAGCGCATCGTGGACGGTCGGGCGGTCCACGTCATCGCGGGCGTCCCTGACGTCAAGATCGCGACCGATCACCTGTATACAGCGGCCGAACTTTGCACGCCCAAGCTCCCCCTCTCTGTCCCCGAGCGCATCGACGTGGACGGGGTGACGGTCCTCGCCGTGACGGTCCCCGAAGGCCTGGGCCAGGTCTACGGCGTCGAGGGGCGCTACCTCGTGCGCGAGGGCTCCTACCGGCGCGCGCTCACCCCCGAGGAGATCCGCTCCCTGCTCAGTCGCCGTGGCCTCTTCGCCTACGACCGTGAGCCGGTCCCCGGCGCGACCCGCGCCCACCTGGACGACGCTCGCGTCCGCGCCTACGCCGCGCGCTTCCCCTCCGCTGCGGAGATGGGCGTGGACACGCTGCTGGCCGCGCGTGACCTGCTCGTACGCCCGGCGGGGCAGCCCGACGCGTCGCTCGTGCCGTCGGTCGCCGGCATCCTCTTGCTTGGTCGTGACCCGCAGCAATTCTTCCCCCAGGCGCGCGTCGCCGTGGTGCAGTACGCGGGGCCGCAGATGGGCGAGAGCTTCCTCAAGCAGGAAATCGAGGGGCCGGTGCCGCGTCAGCTCGACGAGGCGGAGGCGTGGCTGGTGCGCAACACGCTGCACGCGGTGGAGCTGCGCGGGATGGACCGGATCGACCGCGCGGAGTACCCCCGCTCGGCCCTGCGCGAGGCTGTGCTCAACGCTCTCGCTCACCGCGATTATGGCCAGCGCGGCGACCGGGTGCGCATCTACGCCTTCTCTGATCGCATCGAGGTTCACAGCCCCGGTGGCCTGGGAGGGCCGATGCGGCTCGACAACATCCTTGAAAAGAGATGGAGCCGGAACGCGGCGCTCGTACAGGGACTCGTGGCGCTGGATATCATCGAGGAGCTGGGCTTCGGGCTCGATCGCATGGTGGCGGTGATGGCCGAGGCGGGCTTGCCCGCGCCGGTCTTTGCCAACAAGGGCGACACGTTCGTCGTCACGCTCTACGGAGCGGCAGAGCGACTGCGCGACTCTCTGACGCCTCCTAAGCAGGAGGAGCGTCCTGTGGTGCGGACAGTTCCATCCATGGCACGCCGACGGCGCCCTGAACGTCAGGCGTGGGTGCTGGAGAGGCTACGAATAGAGGGGCCAATTAGCCCGCGTGAGTACGCGGCGGCGCTTGGTGTCTCTGTCGATACCGCCGTAAACGACCTGCGCGAGCTGGTAGGGCAGGGGCTTGTGCGCGCCGAGGGCACGACGAAAGACCGGCGCTACGTGCTTCGGACCGAGTAAGGCGGATGCCATTCGCCGAGTTTCGGCGAGTGATTCGCCGAAAGACGGGAGCATTCGCCGAGTTTCGGCGAGTCGAGCCCAGTTGTCGGTGAATCCTTTCCGGAAACAAGAACGGCCAACACGCTGTCTTTGAGGATGATGGTTGTATGGGACGAGGGCCCGGAGCCATGCACCAAGAGTGTTTCTGTGTCGAAAAGATGGTACATCTGTTCGAGATCGCGGTTATACTGTTTGGAGGAGATATCACCCTTCCTGTGAAGGCAATTCAAAGATGCTCCTTGGTCTAAGCCTTCGCAATAATGTGCTCGCGAAGACCAGAATCTACCAGGCTCCTTACATTGTCATTAGGTATCTCAAGCGGAGGGAACCATGGCGCTGAAAAAAGTTTTCATCAGTTTCGATTGGGACAACGATCATGACTATCGACATCTTCTATCCGCGTTCAACGCAAACCCCGCGAACGATATCGAGTTCGAAGACTCAACCCCAGGCGCTATCGACACGACGGACGTTGGGCGGGTTAAGGCGGTTTTGACAACCAAGATTAGAGAAGCAACTCATACCTTGGTGCTTATTGGGCAGTACGCAAACACAAAGCACCGTGATTCTGAGAAAATTGGAACGCGTAATTGGCAGTGGTGGGAGATCGAAAAGAGCAAAGAGGAAGGTAAAAAGCTTGTGGCCGTCAAACTTGCGCCCGCTAATGAAAGCCCAACGCCTCTGCTAGGCTCTGGAGCCGCGTGGGCTTCCTACGAGGTCCCTTCGATCATTGAAGCCCTGCGCAAGGCATAGCGCGTGTATCGGTGGCTGACGACAACCTCTCCCTTCTCCACGACCACTATAAGGATAGCTTTTCGCTCATTCGCAGTCGCGAAGATCAGCGAGACAGCCTCTTTCTTTGGCTGCTGGCGCTCTACTTGCTGATGATCTTAGAGATTCAGTATCCAGCGAATATACATGGAGCACTCGGGTCTTTAAGCATCGCCGGCAACACGATCAACCTTCAACTCGTACCATTGCCGCTACTGTTAGACGCCTCATGGGTTTTTCTTGCCGCCTTCGTTCTGAAGTACTGTCAGACAACCAAGTTGGTAGAGCGCCAATACCCCTATTTGCACAGGCTAGAGGATAGCATCTCAGGCTTGCTTAAGGATCAAGGCCTCTATCGACGTGAAGGGCATGAGTACCTCTCGCAGTATCCACTAGTCCTTAAATGGGCATGGATCTCTTACACCTTTATCTTTCCCGCAGCACTCATACTGGCGACACTCTACCTCTACGGCGTTGAATGCACTGTGCTTAAATACAGTTGCTTGTCTAAACTTTTCGACGGCATATTTGGGTTGAGCGTCATCGTATCGCTTGTTCTCTATCGGTTTATCCCGAACAAGCATGGACATGGAGAGGCCGCCGACAAGTTAAAATCCAATGTTCCATGAAAGGAACCCTTATGAGTTACTTGGATGACGTTGTCGCAGTGATCCGTGCAGAACTAGGCGAACAACCTGATGATAGGAGCGCACCTGAGCTCCTCCGCTTGTATGCTGTGCTCCTGCTCGCGAAGGGAGAGGCTGTTAATGCGGCAGACGTTCATAACGCGTGGGTTGCGTGGATGCTTAACTCCCAACCTACCCATGAAGACATCAAACCTTTTGAAGACCTCGACGAATCAACACAGCAAGCTGATGAGCCATTTGTCGCCGCCATTCAACGCGCAACGCGATCACTTCGTCGCTAATAGCGCACTGCCACCAACCACAATCGACCCGGCTGGCGTATTATGTCTACTTCCGCACATTGACAGTCGGCCCCCCGAGATGGTACACTAGGTGTATTGAAAGTCGCAGTGGGATCGGCCACGCGGCTTTTTTTATGGGGTTTTGAGTGCGAGATAAATAACGTTATCTCGCAGTCGGCTATACTGGACACAAGAGGAGGGTGTATGCACGCAGACGATCCCGCAATCCCCGTCGGCGCGTCGGGCGCCCTCATTCCCCTCTCAGCCTTGCAAGACGCGGGCATCAAGCCGGGCGATCATGTTACGGTGCTGCGCACAACGCGCGGGGCGCTCCTCGTGCTGCCCACCACGCCGACCGCTGCGCCCAGCGCCCTCTCGTCGGTCATTGGTATCGCTCCGCGCCCATCTGGCGTCTCGCCCGCCGACGATCAGGCCTTCCTGCACGACGTGCGCTACGGCGATGAGACGCGGCAGACCGTGTAATGCCGATCGCCGTCGATACAAACGTCCTGCTCCCCCTGATGCGCGGTGGTTCCCCTGCATCCGCGCTCGCTCCCTATCTTGAGCGCGTGATCCCTCTGCCGGGCCTCGTGCTCTCGGCTCCGGTCTACGCGGAACTCGCGGCGGCTCCTGGCGTCACGCCCGCCATCCTCGACCGCTTTCTCCAGGCGGGACAGATGCGTGTTGACTTTGACCTCTCGCGCGATCTCTGGTTACAGGCCGCCGCCGCGTACCGGTCCTACGCCGATCGCCGGCGCACAGAAGGCGTGGGGTGGCCGCGACGATTACTCGCGGACTGCGTGATCGGCGCGCATGCGGTGCTACGCGCGGATGCCCTGCTGACCTATAACGGGCGCGACTTTGGTCGCTTATTCCCCGACCTTGATGTCGTCGAGCCGCCTGGGCTCCTGCCATGACCGAGATGCATGTGCGCGACGCGCCAGCGAGCCAGGACGTCTTTGTGGAACGGGCGGACGCTATGCAGGTGTTGCTTGCGATCTGGCTGCATGGCCGCTCACCCCATAGCACCCGTGCCTACCAGGCTAATATCGCACGCTTCCTCGCCCACACCGGCAAGCCGCTCACGGCCGTCACGCTCGCCGATCTCCAGGGTTACGCCGACAGCCTCGCCGCTGCGGACCTCGCCCCCCGCAAGCCAGGCGCGCATGCTCGCCGCCGTCAAGAGTCTCCTCTCCTTCGCGCATACCACCGGCTACCTGCCCTTTAACCCTGGGCGGGGCTTGCGTCTACCAGGCGTGCGCGGACGCCTGGCCGAGCGTATCCCGTCCGAGGAGGATGTGCTCTCGCTGCTTGCCCACGAGCCGAACCGGCGCAACCACGCGCTGATCCGCCTGCTCTACGCCGCCGGCCTGCGTCTTTCGGAGGCCTGTGCCCTCTGCTGGCGCGACATCCAACCGCGCGGGAACGCAGGTCAGGTGACGGTGTGGGGGAAGGGCGAGAAGGAGCGGGCTGTGCTGTTGACCGAGGGAACCTGGCGGGAGCTGATGGCGCTGCGCCCCCGAGACGCCTCGCCGGACGCCCCGGTGTTCCGCTCACGCCAAGGCATGCCCCTCTCCCCCTCCCAGGCGTGGCGCATCGTCAAGGCGGCCGCCAAGCGCGCTGGCCTCGCGTCCGCCCCCGCCTTCTCTCCGCACTGGTTGCGACATGCCCACGCCAGCCACGCGCTTGACCGGGGCGCGCCTATCTCACTCGTGCGTGAGGGGCTGGGCCACGCCAGCCTCGCCACCACGTCGCGCTACACCCATGCCCGCCCCGGTGATGGTGTCGGCACCTATCTCCCGATCTAGCCCTTGTGTAACGAATAAACGTTCGTTTTTACGTTCGTTCGAACGAACGTAAAAACGAACGAATCAACGATCTACGTGGCGCGGGGGGGTATCCACGCAGGGCGTAGGTGTTGAGGGGATCAGACCAAGGCCGCCTCTAGGTAGAGCGCACCCGCGATAGGGTTGGCGCGGTAGGGCGCGATCTCGCGAAAGCCGAGCGCGCGATAGAGGCGGATGGCGGTGTGCATCGTGGGCAAGGTATCCAGGCGCATGGTGGCGTACCCCATTGCCCGCGCCTCCGCGATTGCCCGCTCGGCGAGGTGCCGCCCCAAGCCCGTGCCGCGCGCCTCCACCGTCACGTAGAGGCGCTTCATCTCGCAGGTGTCGCGCTCGAGCGGACGGACGGCGACGACGCCAATAGCGTGGGAGCCAGCCCAGGCTAGGAGGAGACGTCCGTCCGGCGGCAGATAGGCTCCGGGGAGCGTGGCCAGTTCTTGGGCGAAGTCCTGGAAGGCCAAGTCGATGGCGAGCGAGGTAGCGTACGCCTCGAAGAGGGCGCGCGCACGCGCGACATCACGCGGCCTGATGGCTTGCGCGATACGCACCGCGGCAGTCTCCGGCCTCGATCGAAAGCTATGTTCTGCGGTGGCCTCGCTCTGTACGGGGCGTGTGCTGCGCGCCATGATGGTTGCCTCTTTCCCGTGGTGAGGGCACGCGGCCCGTCACATCCTATTCTGACGCATCGCGGTGTACGCCGCACGGTCGCCCCCCCTTTTTTACAAAAACCGCATATTCCCTTGACGTTGGCCTCTGACGCCCTATAGGCTGTAGGCGAACGAATAAACGAACGAACGGACGAACGTATGACCGCACGCATTATCGTTGTGGCAAATCAGAAGGGCGGGGTCGCGAAGACGACGACTGCCGTGAACTTGGCCGCCTTACTGGGCCACGAGCTGCACCGCCGCGTGCTGCTCATCGACCTCGACCCGCAGGGCGGGTGCAGCCTGTGCATTGGCCTGGACACCGCGAACCTGGAGCCGAGCATCTACACCGCGCTGGTTGACCCGAAGGTACCGCTGGCCTCGGTCGTCTCCTCGACCGCCTTCGGCTTCGACATCGCGCCCTCCAACATTGATCTTGCCGCCGCCGAGCTTTCGCTGAAGGAGGCCATGGCGCGCGAGGTGATCCTCCAGCGCAAGCTCGCCCCCCTCGTCGGGCGTTACGACTACGTGATCATCGACACGCCGCCGACGCTCGGCCTCCTCACCATTAACGCGCTGACAGCGGCGACCGACGTCCTAATCCCTATGAGCACGCAGTATATGGCCCTGCGCGGTCTCGACACACTGCTCTCGACGGTGGAACAGGTGCGCGCCAACCTCAACCCCTCGATCAGGCTGCTCGGCGTGCTGGCCACGAACTACGACGCGCGCACGCTGCACAGCAAGGAGGTCTACGAGTATCTGACGGCGCTCTGCGCGCGCGACAAGATCCCCCTCCTCGGGGCCTACATCAAGACATCAGTGCGCTTCCACGAGGCGCCCAACGAGCGCACGCCGCTGGTCCTGCTCCACCCCGACCTCGATGGGGCCAAGGCGTACCGCGCTGTCGCGGAGGAGATCGATCATGCCGA
>JAABUZ0100000926.1_pt1 | contig 61477 bp, 59 predicted proteins | sample 5562091 | NCBI WGS metagenome assembly JAABUZ01 (sample SAMN12813069, study PRJNA571459) | rock metagenome | isolation source: Antarctica rocks | place: Antarctica: Victoria Land, Linnaeus Terrace sud | collected 2015-12-21 | reverse complement strand
AGACCTCCTGGTCGTGAAGCGGTTTCTTCAACAGCTCCACTCCACGCCAGGAGGTCTTCGCCTGTCAGATCACTCAGACCGTGTCGTCACACGATCTCCACCAACGTGCCTGGGCAGTACACCTAGCTGCTCCCTGGGCACGTCCTGGTGTTCACCCGGCCGTCCGGCGAAGGGTTCGGTAGGGCTCCGGTGCGGTAGTGGCTGATCAACCGCGCATGACCCCTGAGGTGGAGGACGAGCACCGTGGCAGAGCTTAAGAAGGGCAGCCGGGTCACCGGCGAGGACCGCAGCACCTTGGCGAAGGACCTGAAGAAGCGGTACGAGGGTGGCGAGAGCATCCGGGTCCTGGCGGAGAGCTCCGGGCGCTCGTACGGCTTCGTGCACCGGATCCTGTCGGAGTCGGGTGCGACCCTGCGTGGACGTGGGGGAGCGACGCGCAAGAAGGCCTCCTGAGCCGGGTCGCCCCTCCCTTGGGGAAGGCTGCTCGTGGAAGGCTGCTCGTTGAAGGCTGAGCGGCGTGCAGCGTCATCCCGTGCAGCGCCGCAGGAGGAGGAGCACCGTGGACCTGACGCTGAGCTCGGAGCAGGACGCCGTCCGCAAGGCCGTGAAGCAGTGGGTGGACGACGTCGTCGCCCCACCCTCGCTGGCCAACGACCGGCAGGAGCGCTTCCCCCAGGAGGCGCTGGACGGCCTGCGCGAGACCGGCTTCATCGGGCTGTCCATCCCCGAGGAGTTCGGTGGAGGCGGCGGGGACCCGATGAGCTACGTGCTGTTCATCGAGGAGCTCGGTCGCGGTGACGCCAACGTGCGCTCCATCGTCTCGGTGCACCTGGGCCTGGTCGCCGGCTCCGTCGAGCGCTGGGGGACGCAGGAGCAGAAGGACCACTGGCTGCCGCAGATGGCCACGGGCGAGGTGCTTGGCTGCTTCGGGCTGACCGAGCCGGACTTCGGCTCCAACCCGGCCGACCTGCAGGCGAGCGCGGTCAAGCAGCCCGACGGCGGCTACCTGCTCAACGGCACGAAGATCTTCATCACCAACGGCACGATCGCCGGGGTGACCCTGTTCATGGCCCGCACCGGCGGCCCCGGCGCCCGAGGTGTGAGCGCCTTTCTGGTGCCCAACGACACCCCGGGCTTCGAGGCGAAGAAGATCCACGGAAAGCTGGGGCTGCGCTCCTGCGACACCGCCGAGCTCGTCCTCACCGACGTGAAGGTCGGGCCGGAGGCGCTGCTGGGCGGCGAGGAGGGCAAGGGCATCCGGGTCGCGCTGACCGCGCTCAACGACGGGCGCATGTCCCTGGGCGCGTCCTGCACCGGGCTGGCGCAGGCTGCGCTGGACACGATGGTCACCTACACCACGCAGCGCACGCAGTTCGGCAAGCCGATCGCCGGCCACCAGCTGGTGCAGGAGCTGATCGCCGACACCGCCGTCGAGGTCGACTGCGCACGGTTGCTGACCTACCGCGTGGCGGACCTCAAGACCCGCGGCGAGGACTACTCGCTCGCCGCCTCCAAGGCCAAGTACTACGCATCGGAGGCGAGTGTGCGCGCGGCAAACGCCTGCGTGCAGGCGCACGGCGGTTACGGCTACATCGACGAGTACCCGGCCGGGAAGTACCTCCGCGACGCGCGCGTTACCACGTTGTACGAAGGCACCAGCCAGATCCAGAAGCTCATCATCGGGCGGGCACTGACCGGGATTTCTGCCTTCTAGCACCGTGAGGAGGCGCCTCGGATGGGACCAGGAGCGGGCGCGCCGTGGGCCGCGATGCGGTCCTTCACCCGGGACAGCTCGGTCAAGGGCACCAAGCTGGCCCCCGGGACCATCAAGCGCATCGTGCGCTTCGCTGCGCCGTATCGCCGTCAGCTGTTCTTCTTCCTGGTCGTCATCATCATCGACGCCGTCGTTGCGATCGCCCCGCCGCTGGTGCTGGCGCGCATCATCGACGACGGCATCGGCAAGAACCCGCCCTCGACCGGGCGCCCGGGTCTGGTCCTGGCGCTCGCGCTGTTCGTCGCCGGCCTCTCGCTGTTCGACGGGGTGCTGTCGCTGGTCAACCGCTTCTACTCGGCCCGGATCGGCGAGGGCCTGATCTACGACCTGCGCTCGCAGGTCTACGCCCACGTGCAGCGGATGCCGATCGCGTTCTTCACGCGCACCCAGACGGGCGCACTCATCAGTCGGCTCAACAACGACGTGCTGGGCGCCCAGCAGGCCTTCACCGGGACGCTGTCCAACGTCGTCAGCAATGCCATCGGGGTCGTGCTCACCCTCTCGGTGATGTTCGTGCTGTCCTGGCCGATCACCCTGCTCTCGCTGGTGCTGCTGCCGGTGTTCATCATCCCGGCCAAGATCGTCGGTCGTCGGCTGCAGGCGCTGACCCGCGAGAGCTACGGCCTGAACGCCGAGATGAACAACTCGATGACCGAGCGCTTCAACGTCTCCGGCGCGCTGCTGGTCCAGCTGTTCGGTCGCCCGGAGCAGGAGGAGCAGGCCTTTCGCCACAAGGCCGGCCGGGTCCGCGACATCGGCATCACCTCGGCCATGTACGGCCGGATCTTCTTCGTCGCCCTGACCACCGTGGCTGCCCTCGCCACCGCCCTGGTGTACGGCGTCGGTGGCACCTTCGCGGCCAACGGCGCCCTCAAGGTCGGCACCGTCGTGGCGCTCGCCGGCCTGCTGACCCGGCTGTACGGCCCGCTCACCGCCCTGTCCAACGTGCGGGTCGACGTGATGACCGCGCTGGTCAGCTTCGAGCGGGTCTTCGAGGTCCTGGACCTCGAGCCGATGGTCGCCGAAAAGCCCGGCGCCGTGGCCCTGCGACGCGGCGCCTCGACCATCGAGTTCGACGACGTGGTCTTCGGTTACCCGACCGCCTCGGAGGTCTCGCTCGCCTCGCTGGAGTCCGTCGCGGTGCTGGACAACAGCCAGCCGCAGACGGTGCTGCACGGGGTGTCCTTCCGCGCCGAGCCCGGGCAGCTCGTCGCCCTCGTCGGCCCGTCCGGTGCCGGCAAGACGACCATCAGCCAGCTCGTCACCCGGATGTATGACGTGACGGGCGGCGCGATCCGCATCGACGGGCTCGACGTCCGGGACGTGAGTCTGCAGTCGCTGCGCGACACGGTCGGCGTCGTGACGCAGGACGCCCACATGTTCCACGACACGATCCGGGCGAACCTGTCCTACGCCGCGCCGACGGCCAACGACGACGCGCTGTGGGCGGCGATCGACTCGGCCCAGGTCGGCCCGCTGGTGCGCTCGCTGCCCGACGGCCTGGACACGGTGGTAGGAGACCGGGGGTACCGCCTGTCCGGAGGTGAGAAGCAGCGCATGGCGATCGCCCGCCTGCTGCTCAAGGCACCCTCGATTGTCGTGCTCGACGAGGCGACGGCCCACCTGGACAGCGAGTCGGAGGCGGCGGTGCAGCGGGCTCTGTCGCTGGCCCTGACCGGCCGCACCTCGCTGGTCATCGCGCACCGCCTGTCGACGGTCCGCGACGCGGACCAGATCCTCGTTGTGGAGCACGGCCGGGTCGTCGAGCACGGCCGGCACGAGGAGCTGCTCGGCCAGGACGGGCTCTACGCCGAGCTGTACCGCACCCAGTTCGAGCGGCAGGCGGCCCCCGAGCCCGTTGCCGACTGACCGTCCAACGGCCTACTGCGGCAGGTCGAGGTCGCGCCGGGCCTGGTCGTCGAGCACGACATCGCCTGCGGCGAGGTTCTGCTCGAGGTGCTCGACCGACGAGGTCCCGGGGATCAGCAGGATGGCCGGGGACAAAGCCAGCAGCCACGCGAGCGCGACCTGCGAGGGGGTCACGTCCAGCCGGGTCGCCGTCGCGGTCACCCGCGGGTCGTCGCGCACCGCGTCGACGCCGAAACCCGAGCCCAGCGGGAAGAACGGGACGAAGGCGATCCCGCGCCGCTCGCACTCCTGAAGCACCGGCAACGACGTACGGTCGATGAGGTTGAGCGGGTTCTGCACGCAGGCGATGTCGGTGATGTCCAGGGCGTGCCGGAGCTGGTCCAGGGTCACGTTGGACAGTCCGACACCGGCGATCAGGCCGTCCTGCCGGGCCTGCGCCATCGCGTCGAGCTGGCCGTCGAGCAGCCGGTCCATAACGCGCAGGTTCACCGCGGCGAGCTGCTCGACGCCGAGGCTGCGCAGGTTGTCCTCGATTCCGGCGCGCAACGCGGCCGGCTCGTCGTCGCGCAGCCAGCCAGCCGCCTCGTCCCGCCGGGCGCCGACCTTGCTGACCAGGGCCAGCCGCGCCGGGTAGGGGTGCAGGGCCTCGCGGATGAGCGCGTTGGCGACATCCGGGCCGTAGAACTGCGCGGTGTCGATGTGGTCCACGCCGAGCTCCACGGCGCGCCGCAGGACGGCGATCGCAGCGTCGTGGTCCCGGGGCGGACCGAAGACCCGAGGCCCGGGCAGCTGCATCGCGCCGAAGCCGAGCCGGTGCACAGAGAGGGAGCCGAGGGGCGCGTGGGACATCTCCCCACCCTAGGCAGGGCTGCACGCTGTTGCCTGGCAGGGGGTGACCCGCCTACAGGGCGCGGAGCGCGCCTCCCTCGACCGGGACCATGCTGCCCGTGACGTAGGACGCGGCGGGGCTGAGCAGGAAGGCGGCGACCCGGCCGAACTCCTCCGGCCGGCCGTACCGCCGCAGGGGGATGCCCGCCTCGGCCCGCTCCCGCACGGACGGGTCGTCCCCGTCGAGCTCGCGGACCCGGTCGGTGTCGATCCGGCCCGGCAGCAGGGCGTTGACGCGCACCCCGCGGGGGCCGAGCTCGTCGGCCATCGTCTTGGCGAGCATGCCGAGCCCGGGTCGCAGGCCGTTGCTCGCAGCCAGCCCGCCGACCGGCGACTTCACGCTGGTGGAGAGCACCAGGGCGAGGGCACCCCCGGACTCGGGCAGGGCCTCGACGACCGCCCGGCACATCCGCAGGGCGCCGAGGAAGACGCTGTCGAACGAGGCGCGCCACTGCTCGTCGGTCAGCGCGAGCGTCGGCCCGGCCGGCGGTCCGCCGACGCTGACCAGAGCGCCGTCCACACCGCCGTATGCCGAGACGGCGGCCGCGATCAGCCGAGCGGGGGTCTCGGGGTCGGCCAGGTCGGCGGCCACCCCCAGGCAGCCGAGCCGGCCGGCTGCGGCGGCGACGCCCGCCTCGTCGCGCGCGGACAGCACGACCTGGGCACCCTCGTCCACCAGGGCCGCCGCGCTTGCGTACCCGAGTCCGCGCGACCCGCCGGTCACGATGAACGTCCTGCCGACGAGCCCGAGCTCCATACCGGGGAACCTAACCGAGCCGGTAGCGGAGCTCCACCAGGTCGTGGCCGCCCGGGCTGATGGTCTTCGCAGTGCCGTCGGTGTGGAAGCCGCGGCGCTCGTAAAACGCGCGGGCGCCCCCGTTGCCGGCCAGGGTCCACAGGACCAGGCCGGGGACGACGACGGCCTCGAGCAACGCGCTGCCAAGGCCCTGGCGCCACCGGTCCGGGGCGAGGTAGAGCGCGTACAGCTCGGTGGAGTCCGGCAGGTCCTCATCCCGGCACCGACCGGTGCTCGCGAACCCGGCGACCTGCCCGTCGACCTCTGCGATGAGCACGCCGCGCGGCAGCCGCGTCGACCATTGGGCCTCGCGTTCGGCCGGGTCCAGGGCGTCCAGGTACGCCGCTGGCAGCAGGTGCCGGTACGCGGCCTGCCAGCCGGCCACGTGCACGGCCGCGATGCCCGCGGCATCACTGGTCTTCGCCGGGCGAAGGATCACGGCAGGACCAGGGTGCGGGCCCCGACACCCCGCTCCATGTCGGCGAACGCGCCGTTAATGCCGTCGAGCCCGACGGTGCCGGTGACCAGCGCCCCGAGGTCCAGCCGACCCGCGGCCGCGTGCTCGAGGTAGAGCGGGATGTCGCGCACGGGGTCGCAGGAGCCGTACACGCAACCGGTCAGGGTGCGCGCGAAGTGGAACAGCTCCAGGGCGCTGAAACTGACCTGCTGCTCCTTTCCGCCGATGCCGACGACGACGGTGGTGCCGCCGCGCCGGGTGCTCGCCCAGCTGCCGCGGAGCGTCTCGGCGGCCCCGACGCAGTCGAAGGCGACGTCGGCGCCCCGTTTGCTGGTGAGGGCACGCACCTGCTTGGGCAGCTCGCCCCCGGCCTCGAGCGTCTCCGTCGCGCCCATGGTCCGGGCCATCTCGAGCTTGGCCGGGGAGCGGTCGACGACGACGACCTGACCGGCGTCGGCGAGCCGCGCACCTTGAACCACCGACAGGCCGACACCGCCGAGCCCGACGACGAGCACCGACTGGCCGGGCTGCACCCGAGCGGTGTTGAGCACAGCGCCGACACCGGTCATGACCGCGCAGCCGATCAGCGCCGCGTGCTCCAGCGGAACGTCGTCCGGCACCGGCAGCACGGCGCGCGCGCTGACGACGGTCTGCTCGGCGAACCCACCGGTCGACAGGCCCGGGTAGACCGGCTCGCCCTCGACCGTCGCGTACGGCGCAGCCGCGGCGTCGCTGGAGCGCTCGCACAGCCAGGGTTCGCCGGCGCGGCAGAACCAGCACTCACCACACGGCGGAGCCCAGCACAGCACGACCCGGTCGCCAGGAGCACAGGTCATGACACCGTCGCCGACCGAGGCCACCGTGCCGGCGACCTCGTGGCCCAGCACGGCCGGTACCGGCTGACGCAGCGTGCCCCGCGCCAGCGAGAGATCGCTGTGGCAGACGCCGGTCGCGGCAACGCGCACGCGGACCTGGCCCGGCCCGGGCTCAGGTAGGTCCAGCTCGCACAGCTGCAGCGGGGAGCCCGAGGCGTACAGGACGGCGGCGCGCACGGTCATGGTGGCGACCCTAGTCAGCGCGGTGCCAGGCCGGAACTCATCCGCCCGGCGGCGGCGCCCGGCGTCGTACACGATGGGGACGTGGAGGGGGACGTGCAGGGGGACGTGCAGGGGGACGTGCAGGCGCGGGAGCTCGTCGAGCTCGTCGGGCGCGGGGGAGTGGTCGTGCTCTCCGGGGCCGGGCTGTCGACCGAGTCCGGCATCCCGGACTACCGCGGTCCCACGGGGCTCGCGCGCGGGGCGCAGCCGATGACCTACCAGGTGTTCACAGGTGACCCGCAGGCCCGCCGGCGCTACTGGGCCCGCAGCCACATGGGCTGGCGGCAGGTCGGTGACGCCCGGCCCAACGCCGGGCACCTGGCCGTGGCGGCGCTGCAGCAGGGCGGTCAGCTGTCCGGGATCATCACCCAGAACGTCGACGGCCTGCACCGGGCCGCTGGGGCGACTGACGTCGTCGAGCTGCACGGCAGCCTGCACGGCGTCGTATGCCTGAACTGTAGGGACCGGACCCGGCGTACGGCGCTGGAGCGGCGCCTGGTCGCCGCCAACCGGTCCTGGCACGCCGGTGTGGGGCAGCAGCGGCCCGACGGCGACGTGGAGCTCGACGAGGCCGGCATCGAACGCTTCTGCCTCGTGGACTGCGCAGTGTGCGGTGGCGTGCTCAAACCCGACGTCGTCTTCTTCGGTGAGACCGTCCCGGCCGAGCGGGTGGCCCGCTGCTTCGCACTGGTCGAGGCCGCATCGGCGCTGCTCGTGCTCGGCTCGTCGTTGACGGTCATGTCCGGCTACCGGTTCGTGCGGCGGGCAGCCAGGCTCGGCCTGCCGATCGCGATCGTCAACCAGGGGCCGACCCGGGGGGACGCCGCGGCCACCGTCCGGGTCGACGCACCGCTCGGCAGGGTGCTCACCGGACTGCTCCAGACCAGCGGCTGACGGTGGCCGACGCCACGTCGTACCGTTCCGCTTGGTTGGGCAACCCGAGTGCCGCAAGCCGAGTCGCGACGAGGAGACCACTGCCGTGAAGGTGCCGATGACCACCGCTGACTTCCTGCACCGGGCGGAGCTCGCGTACGGGAGCCGGGTGGGGGTGGTGGACGAGCCCGCGCCGTTCCAGGACGGCGGTCTGGGTAGGCAGACCTACAGCCAGTTCGCCGAGCGGACCCGGGCCCTGGCCGCCGGGCTCGACGAGTTGGGGGTGGGCCGCGGTGAGCGGATCGCGGTGGTCAGTCACAACAGCGCCCGGCTCCTGGAGGCCTTTTACGGCGTCTGCTCCTACGGCCGGGTGCTGGTACCCATCAACTTCCGGCTCTCGGCCGCGGAGGTCGCCTACATCGTCGAGCACTGTGGTGCGACCGTGCTGCTCGTCGACCCGGAGGTCGACGAGGCGTTGCGCGAGGTCACCGCCACCCACCGCTTCGTCCTGGGGGAGCAGAGCGACGCGGCGCTGCTGCGGCCGGGGCGCGAGCCGATCGCGTGGGAGGAGCCGGACGAGGACGCCACCGCGACGATCAACTACACCAGTGGGACGACCGCCCGCCCCAAGGGCGTGCAGATCACCCACCGCGCGATCTGGGCCAACGCGGTGACCTTCGCCCTGCACGCGAACGTCACCGACCGCGACGTCTACCTGCACACCCTGCCGATGTTCCACTGCAACGGCTGGGGCATGCCGTTCGGGATGACCGGCATGGGCGTGCCGCATGTGGTGATCCGCAAGATCGAGGGCGCCGAGATCCTGCGTCGGGTCCAGAAGTACGGCGTGACCGTGATGTGTGCGGCCCCGGCCGTCGTGGCCAGCGTCCTGGACGCCGTGCCCACGTGGGAGGGCGAGATCCCAGGTCGCGGCCGGACCCGCGTGATCTGTGCCGGGGCACCGCCGCCGTCGCGGACCATCCAGCGGATCGAGGAGGAGCTCGGGTGGGAGTTCACCCAGATCTACGGCCTCACCGAGACCTCGCCGCTGCTGACGGTCAACCGCCAGCGGGCCGAGGAGGACGCGCTGCCGATCGAGGAGCGGTCCAAGCGGCTGGCCCGGGCCGGTATGCCGGCGATCGGCTGCCGGGTCGCGGTGTCGCAGGAGGGCGAGGTTCTCGTGCGCAGCAACGTCATCATGCAGGGCTACTGGCAGCAGCCGGAGGAGTCCGCCGCGGCTCTCGAGGGCGGCTGGTTCCACACCGGGGACGGCGGCTCGATGGATGACGAGGGCTACCTCACCATCAACGACCGCAAGAAGGACGTCATCATCACCGGCGGAGAGAACGTCTCCTCGATCGAGGTCGAGGACGCCCTGTTCGGACACCCGGCGGTCTCCGAGGTCGCGGTGATCGGCGTTCCGAGCGAGCGGTGGGGCGAGACGATCAAGGCGTTAATTGTCCTGGCCGACGGGCAGGAGGTCACCGAGGCCGAGCTGATCGCGCACTGTAAGGGTCAGCTGGCCGGCTATAAGGCGCCGACGTCGATCGAGTTCCGTCCCGACATCCCACGGACCGCCACCGGCAAGATCCAGAAGTTCAAGCTGCGCGAGCAGTACTGGACCGGCCGCGAGCGGTCAGTCAACTGAGCCCGCTGCGGCGACGCCGACCGGAGGAGCCCGCGGAGCAGGCCTTCGAGGGCGTCGTCCGGCAGGCCGCGCTGCGCGTCGGCTCCACGATCACGTCCTACGACGGGGAGACGGTCTCCCTGGACGGCCGGCTTACCGGGACGGTGGCCCTCACCGACCTCCGGGCAGCGTGCGAGCTCGAGCCGCGGGCGCAGTGGCTACGGGTGGTGCAGGGCGCCCTGCACGGGCTGTCGCAGTCGGCGCAGGTCGAGCTCGACCTGAGCGACCTCGAAGCGGTACGCCCGCTGCTGCGCAGCCGGGTGTACGCCGAGGGCGCCGTGCTTGCCGACGACGTCGCGACGCAGCACCTGGCCGAGGGGCTCGTCGAGGTCCTCGTCGCCGAGCTCGAGGGGGCGGTGCGGTCCCTGCCGACAGCGGTCGTGGACGGCTGGGGAGCACCGCGCGGAGAGCTGTTCGTGCAGGCCCGGCGCCAGGTGCTCGCCGCCGGGCTGCTGACCCGCCGCGAGCTCGACCTGGAGGGCGTCGTGCTCATCGCGCTCGAGTCCGGCGCGCCGTTCGCGGCCACGCACGTGCACTGGCTGCCGTCCTACGTCGACGTTCCTGCCGCCGGCGCGCTGGTGGCCATGCCGACCCGGCACCTGATGCTCGTCGCGCCCATGGTCGGACGCACCCAGACGTTGGACGCGGCGCAGGCCCTGCTGGTCAACGCCGATCGGCTCTGGCGGGAGGGACCGGGCGAGCTCAGCCCCGACCTGTGGTGGTGGAAGCCACCGGAGCTCGTCCTGCTGCCCGGCGATCCGGGCAGCCTGTCGCCGCCGGAGGCGTTCCTCGAGGTGCTCGACGCACTGCCTGGGTAGCGGGCCGCCATGACGACGTCGGATGCCACACCAGGCGCGACGACCGCCGAGAACACCGCTCGCCAGGACGGCGGCGGCGTGCACGCCGAGCCCGTCCCGACCCCCGCAGGCGGCGTACGCGGCGCCGACCAGGTCCCAACCCCCGCAGGCGGCATACGCGGCGCCGACCAGGTGGACCGGATGGACCCGCCGGCGGCGTACGCGGCGCCGACCAGGTGGACCGGATCCCGCCGGCGGCGTACGCGGCGCCGACCAGGTGGACCGGATGGACCCGCCGCCGGCCGGGGAGGGCACGACCACCGGCGCCGACGGCCAGCCCCCGGCCCGCGAGCAGATGCGCGTCGTCCAGGGAGAGTGGTCCGCCTCGGCGGGGCGCGAGGACGACGATGCGCTGGAACAGGCCGCGGCCCTGGGGAGACCAGCGACCCGGCCGACCGGCAGCGTCGCCGGCGGCTGACCCCACCCCTGCGCACGACGATCTTCACGACCCAGCTTGACGCGGGTCGTGAAGATAGTCGTGCGCGCACTGGGGTCCCATCGAGCGCGCGCCCATCCTTGAGCCTGCACGACGATCTTCACGATCGCGTCCGGGTGGTTGTGAAGATCGTTGTGCAGGCGGGGGCGGGTGCGGGTGCAGGCGGGTGCGGGTGCGGGGCGGCGGCCGCCGGGTGGTGGGGCGCCGATTGCACCCTGCCAGGGGGCCGGGACCCAGGTTGCCTAGGGTCGAGCGGTGACTCGACGCGGCTGGCTGCTGTTCCTGGCCATGTGCCTGCTGTGGGGGATCCCGTACCTGCTGATCAAGGTTGCGGTGCGGGACCTGTCTCCGCCCACCCTGGTGTTCGGGCGTACGGCGATCGGTGCCGCCGTGCTGCTCCCGGTGGCTGCCGCACGGGGTCAGCTACGGGCGGCACTGGCGCACTGGCGCCCGCTCGTGGCGTTCACGATTCTGGAGATGGCCGGCCCGTGGCTGCTGCTCGCGGATGCCGAGCGGACGCTGACGAGTTCGCTCACGGGGCTGCTCATCGCCGCCGTACCGCTGGTGGCGGCGGTCGCCAGTCGGGTCATCGGGGACGACGATCGGCTCGACCGCATGCGGGCCCTCGGGCTCGTCATCGGCCTCGCGGGGGTCGCGGCGCTGCTCGGGCTCGATCTCGGCGGCAACCTGGTCGCTGCGCTCGAGGTCGGGCTCGTTGTCCTCGGCTACGGCACGGCGCCGCTGATCGTGAGCCACCAGCTCGCCGACGTCCCAAGCCTCGGCGTCATCGCGGCGGCGCTCGGCCTGACCGGGCTGTTCTACGCGCCGCTCGCGGCCACCCACCTGCCCGCTCAGGTGCCGAGCCTGCAGGTGCTGGGCAGCGTGGTCGTGCTGGCCCTGGTGTGCACTGTCGCTGCGTTCCTGGTGTTCTTCGCGCTCATCGGCGAGGCCGGCGCGAACCGGGCGTTGGTCATCACCTTCGTCAACCCGGCGGTCGCCGTCGTCCTCGGCATCGTCCTGCTCGGCGAAGGTTTCACCCGAGGTACGGCGGTCGGCTTCCCGCTCGTGCTGCTCGGCTGCGTGCTCGCCACCGGCAGGAGCCGCCGGAGTCGCGCGCCGGTCGAGGAACCGGTAGTCAGTCCTGCATGAACCACCTTGTGCTGACGGCACCTGCATGACGGCCGCGGCCCCGGGCCGCCGGTGGCTGTTCGCCGACCAGCTCGGGCCGCAGTACCTCGACCGGTCCGACCAGCCGGTGCTACTGGTGGAGTCGCGGGCCGTGTTCGGGAGGAGGCGCTTTCACCGGGCGAAGGCCCATCTGCTGCTCAGTGCCCTGCGGCACCGGGCCCGCGAGCTCGGAGACCAGGTGATCTACCTGCAGGTCGACACCTACGACGAGGCACTGGAGCAGGTCACCGACGAGCTGGACTGCCTGCAACCCTCGTCGTACGCCGCCGACCGGTACGTGCGCTCGCGTGGCATCACTGTGCTCCCCGACGACCGAGGGTTCGCCACGACGCGCGAGGAGTTCTCCGCCTGGGCGAGCGGGCGCAAGCGGCTGCTGCTCGAGGACTTCTACCGCTGGCAGCGGCTGCGGCACGACCTGCTCATGGAGGGCAAGGACCCCGTGGGCGGCCAGTGGAACTACGACCACGACAACCGCGAACCGCCGCCGAAGGCCGCCACGCTGGGGCTCGACGAGCCGTGGTGGCCAGGCGAGGACGACATCGACGCGCAGGTGCGCGAGGACCTCGATCGCTGGGAGCGGGACGGATTGGCGAGCTTCGCCGGTGAGGACGGCCCGCGTTGGGCGGCGGCGACCCGCTGGGAGGCCCTGGCATCGCTGGAGCACTTCGTGGGCCGCCGGCTGGCCCAGTTCGGGCCGACCGAGGACGCCATGCTCGCCCAGGACCCCTGGATGGCGCACAGCGCACTGTCGCCGGCGATCAACCTTGGGCTGCTGCACCCGCTGGAGTGCGTGCATGCGGCCGAGCAGGCCTACCGGGACGGGCTCGCGCCGCTGGCCTCCGTCGAGGGTTACGTGCGGCAGGTGATCGGCTGGCGGGAGTACATCTGGTCGATCTACTGGCACGTTCCCGCTGACTACCGCACGCGCAACGCGATGCATGCCACGCACGACCTGCCGGAGTGGTTCCGCGAGCTCGACGCCGCCGGCGAGGTGACGGCCAACTGCCTCCGCTCGGTGCTGCGCGCCCTGCGCGAGCGCGGCTGGGTGCACCACATCCCGCGCCTCATGGTGCTGAGCAACTATGCGATGCAGCGCGGCTGGGACCCGGCGCAGGTCACCGCCTGGTTCCACGAGAGCTTCGTGGACGGTTACGACTGGGTCATGCTGCCCAACGTGGTCGGAATGAGCCAGCACGCCGACGGCGGCCTGATGGCCACCAAGCCGTACGCCTCGGGTGGGGCCTACATCAACCGCATGAGCGACTACTGCAAGGGCTGTGCGTACGACCCGAAGGTGCGTCTCGGCGAGCGGGCGTGCCCGTTCACCGCCGGCTACTGGGCCTTCATCGACCGCAACGCCGAGCTGCTGCGAGGCAACCGCCGGATGCTCCAGCCGATCGCGGGCCTGGGCCGGCTCACGGACCGCGAGGCGGTGCTCGCCCAGGAGCGGGACCGCGGCGACGGGCCGCCGTAGGTCGGCGTGCCGGATTGCGACCTGTGCCGTGCTGGCCGGTGGCACGCCGATCATGGCCGGGCGGTGCTGAAGGTCGGCGTGCCGGAGTGCGACACTTTCAGCGCTGGCCGGTGGCACGCCGATCATGGCTGGTACGCCGGTCAGGGCGCCGTCTGCCACATGCGCGAGGATGGACAGGTGTCGACCCGGAACAAGGTGCTCATTGCCCTGGCCGGAGTACTCGTGCTGGGGTCGATGCTCGTGACGGGGGTGTTCAGCTTCCTGCTGGCCGCGCCGCGGAAGGTGCTCGTGGTGACCCTCGTGCAGGGCGCGGGTGAGCCGACCCGGGAGCGGCTCAAGGCCGACTGCGGGCCCCTGCCGGGCGTCACCGTGGTACGGGACCAGGGCGACCCCGACCCGCAGGTGCAGGGGCGCTTCCCGGTGCGGTTCGACCTGCGCTCGACGACCGGTCCACAGGAGGCGGCGCTGGAGCAGTGCATCAACCGGCACGGGCGGGACGTCCGCGGCTTCATCAGCGAGGGCGACAACTAGTCGAGCGGGAGGGCACACGCCAGCGGCCGGGCACACGCCAGCGGCCGGGCACATGCCAGCGACCGGGCACACGCCAGCGGCCGGGCTCAGCGAGCGACCGGGCACAAGCCAGCGGCCGGGCACATGCCAGCGGCCGGCCACCCGCCAACGGCTGGGCTCAGCGAGCGGCTGAGCGTCAGCCAGCGGCGCGGCTAACGGACCGGCTGGGTCCTGGCGACCGGGGACGACGCCTCCACCAGGACGCGCTGCTGACCGGCGTACACGTTCATGGAAGCCCCGCGCAGGAACCCGACCAGCGTCATCCCGGCCTCCGCGGCAAGGTCCACGGCCAGCGAGGACGGCGCGCTGACCGCAGCCAGGCAGGGGATCCCGGCCATCCAGGCCTTCTGCACGAGCTCGAACGACGCGCGCCCGCTGACCATGAGCACGGTGCCGGTCAGGGGCAGCAGGCCCTCGCGCAAGGCCCACCCGACGACCTTGTCGACGGCGTTGTGCCTCCCGACGTCCTCCCGCAGCACGAGCAGCTCACCGGCGTCGGAGAACAGCCCTGCTGCGTGCAGCCCGCCGGTGCGGTCGAACACCTTCTGCGCCTCGCGCAGCCGGTCCGGCAGGGTGCTGAGCAGCGCCGGCGTGACAGTGAACAGGTCCCCGGACACGTCGTGGGACGTCTGGGTACGCACCGCGTCAAGGCTCGCCTTGCCGCACAGCCCGCAGGAGCTGGTCGTGTAGAAGCTGCGCTCGAGGCTCGGGTCCGGCGGCGGGACCGAGGGGTCGAGGTCGACGTCGAGCAGGTTGTAGGTGTTGATGCCCTCGTCGGTGGCCCCTGCGCAGTACCGCATCGCGCGGACGTGGCCTTGGGCCGAGACGACGCCCTCGGAGACGAGGAAGCCGGCGGCGAGGTCCATGTCGTCGCCCGGTGTGCGCATGGTGACCACCAGCGAACGGCCGCCGACGCGCACCTCGAGCGGTTCCTCGACGACAAGGGTGTCCGGCCGTTGGACGGTCCGGGCGCCGTCGATCCGGAGCACCGGTCGCCGCGCTGTCACCCTTCCCACGGCGCCACACTGCCACGACGTACGGTGCTCCGGCTTGCTGGGAGTGGTCCGTACGGGCTTGGGTAGCGTCGGACCGGACGAGAGGTGTGGCGCGTGAGTGTGAAGAAGACGTTCCTGGCGTGGCCCGTGCTCAAGCAGCTGACGGGCGACGACCCGCTGGCTCGAGGGTCGGCGGCGCAGAGCGCGCAGACGAAGGCGATCACGCCGCGCACCGCGACCGCGGACCGCGTCGTGGCGAGCATCTGCCCGTACTGCGCCGTCGGCTGCGGGCAGAAGGTCTTCGTCAAGGACGAGAAGGTCGTGCAGATCGAGGGCGACCCGGACTCCCCGGTCTCGCGCGGCCGGCTGTGCCCGAAGGGCTCGGCCAGCGAGCAGCTCGTCAACAGCCCCGGCCGGGTCACCACCGTGCGCTACCGCCGCCCGTTCGGCACCGAGTGGGAGGACCTGCCGCTCGACACCGCCGTGGACATGGTGGTCGACCGGGTTCTCGACACCCGGTCGCGAACGTGGGAGGACTTCAACGCCGAGGGGCAGCGCACCCGCCGCACGTTGGGCTTCGCGAGCCTCGGCGGGGCGACCCTCGACAACGAGGAGAACTACCTCATCAAGAAGCTGTTCACGGCCCTGGGCGCAATCCAGGTCGAGAACCAGGCCCGAATATGACACAGCGCCACCGTGCCCAGTCTGGGCACCTCGTTCGGTCGCGGCGGAGCAACGACCTTCCTGCAGGACCTGCAGCACTCCGACTGCATCGTCATCCAGGGCTCGAACATGGCCGAGTGCCATCCGGTTGGCTTCCAGTGGGTCATGGAGGCCAAGGCGCGCGGCGCGAAGGTCATCCACATCGACCCGCGGTTCACCCGTACGTCGGCGGTCGCTGACCAGCACGTGCCGATCCGGGTCGGCAGCGACATCGCGCTGCTGGGCGGCATGATCAACTACGTCCTGCAGAACGAGAAGTACTTCCGGGACTACGTCGTGGCGTACACCAACGCGGCGACGCTGGTCGGCGAGGACTTCGTCGACAGCGACGCGGACGGCCTGTTCTCCGGCTACGACGAGAAGACCGCGACCTACGACCCGGCGTCCTGGGCGTACGAGGGCGTGGAGGAGGTGGCGAGCGCCGGCAACGCCCGCGCCACCGCGGCTGACGAGGCCGAGCAGGACGAGGGCGGCTCGCAGGGCTCGGAGAAGGCCAGCTCCTCCGGGCACGAGCTCGGTGGCCGAGGCGCCTCGCTCGACACGCACAAGGTGCGCAGGGACGACTCCCTGCAGCACCCGAGGACCGTCTTCCAGACGCTGAAGCGGCACTACGCGCGCTACACGCCCGAGATGGTGCAGGAGGTCTGCGGGATCCCGCCGGAGCAGTTCCTGGACGTGTGCGAGGCCATTACCGCGAACAGCGGCCGGGAGCGCACCACCAGCTGGGTCTACTCGGTCGGCTGGACGCATCACAGCACCGGCGTGCAGTACATCCGCGGCTCCGCGATCCTGCAGCTCCTGCTGGGGAACATGGGCCGTCCCGGCGGCGGCATCATGGCGCTGCGCGGGCACGCCAGCATCCAGGGCTCGACCGACATCCCCACGTTGTTCAACATCCTGCCGGGCTACCTGCCGATGCCCAAGGGGGGCGCGCACGACAGCTTCGAGGACTACCTCGACACGGTGCGCAGCAAGGACCAGAAGGGCTTCTGGACGAAGGCCGACACCTACATTGTCAGCCTGCTCAAGGCCTGGTGGGGCGAGCACGCTACTGCCGAGAACGGCTGGTGCTGGGACTACCTGCCGCGCATCACCGGTGACCACGGCACCTACCAGACCGCGATCGACATGCTCGACGACAAGGTCGAAGGCTTTTTCATCCTGGGCCAGAACCCGGCGGTCGGCTCGGCCCACGGCAAGCTGCAGCGGCTGGGTATGGCGCACCTGAAGTGGCTGGTCGTGCGGGACCTCAACATGATCGAGTCGGCGACGTTCTGGAAGGACGGACCGGAGATCGCGACCGGCGAGCTCGTCACCGAGCAGATCCCCACCGAGATCTTCTTCTTCCCGGCCGCCGCCCACACTGAGAAGTCCGGCACGTTCACCCAGACGCAGCGCATGCTCCAGTGGCACCACAAGGCCGTCGAGCCGCCGGGGGACAGCCGCAGCGAGCTGGAGTTCTTCCACCTCGTCGGGCAGAAGATCCGCCAGCGCCTGGCCGACTCGACCTTGGAGCGGGACCTGCCGATCCAGCACTTGACCTGGGACTACCCGGTCGACGCCCACGGCGAGCCCAGTGCCGATGCCGTGCTGCAGGAGGTCAACGGCCGGCACCTGACCGGCGAGAAGGCCGGGCAGATGCTCAACGGGTTCGTGGAGATGAAGGCGGACGGCTCGACCGACGGCGGCTGCTGGATCTACACCGGGGTGTACGCCGACGGGGTCAACCAGTCCAAGCGGCGCAAGCCCGGGGTCGAGCAGAACTGGACGGCCCCGGAGTGGGGCTGGGCTTGGCCGATGAACCGGCGCCAGCTCTACAATCGGGCCTCGGCCGACCCGGACGGCAAGCCGTGGAGCGAGCGCAAGGCCCTCATCTGGTGGGACGAGGACACCAGCAAGTGGGTAGGCCACGACGTGCCCGACTTCCAGGTCGACAAGGCCCCGTCCTACCGGCCGCCGGAGGGGGCTGTCGGCCCGGACGCGCTCGCCGGCGACGACCCGTTCATCATGCAGGCCGACGGCAAGGGCTGGCTCTACGCCCCGAGCGGGCTGGTCGACGGCCCCATGCCGACGCACTACGAGCCGGCGGAGTCCCCGGTCCGCAACGCCCTGTACGAGCAGCAGGCGAACCCGACTCGCGAGACCTACCCCCGCAAGGAGAACCTGCTCAACCCCTCGCCGCCCGAGCGCGGCTGGGAGGTCTACCCGTACGTCTTCACGACCTACCGGCTGACCGAGCACCACACCGCGGGCGGGATGAGCCGCTGGCTGCCCTACCTGTCCGAGCTGCAGCCGGAGTTCTTCTGCGAGGTCTCGCCCGAGCACGCCCGCGAGCGCGGCCTGGAGCACCTTGGCTGGGCCACGATCATCACGGCGCGTACGGCGATCGAAGCGCGCGTGCTCGTCACCGACCGGGTCGTGCCGTTGCGCGTCGGCGGCCGGACCATCCACCAGGTCGGCCTGCCCTACCATTGGGGTGTCGGCACGGGGGCGCTCACCACGGGCGACTCGGCCAACGACCTGTTCGGGCTGTCGTTGGACGCCAACGTCCACATCCAGGAGAGCAAGGTCGCCAGCTGCGACATCCAGCCGGGGCGGCGGCCCACCGGGCCGGCCCTGCTGCGGTTCGTGGAGGAATACCGCAGTCGCGCCGGCGTCACGGTCGCGACCGGCAACGTGCGGATGACTCCGCGACAGGAGAGCACCACGTGAGCAACAGCCTGTTTGGCCCGGTCGACCCTGCGGTCAACGCCGGCTGGGTCGAGCCGCCTCCCCGCAAGGGGTTCTTCACCGACACCTCGGTCTGCATCGGCTGCAAGGCCTGCGAGGTGGCGTGCAAGGAGTGGAACGCCATTCCGGATGACGGGATGAACTTCCTGGGTTCCTCCTACGACAACACCGGGGCACTCGGCGCGAGCACCTGGCGGCACGTGGCCTTCATCGAGCAGCCCAAGGCGTTCGGAAACCAGGACAGCGGGCGCGTGGGGCAGCCGACCGGGGGCCCCGTGAGCGACCTGGTGAACGCCGCCGCCGACTCCGCCCTGTCCGGCGAGCGCACGATGCTGGGGACCGACGTGGACAAGGTCGACCTCGGCATGCCGGCGATGACCCTGCCCGGGGCCGACGGCGAGGGTCGCCCGGACTTCCGGTGGCTCATGGAAAGTGACGTCTGCAAGCACTGCACGCACGCGGCGTGCCTGGACGTCTGCCCGACGGGCTCGCTGTTTCGCACCGAGTTCGGCACGGTCGTCGTCCAGGACGACATCTGCAACGGCTGCGGCTACTGCGTGCCCGCCTGCCCGTTCGGCGTCATCGACCGGCGCATCGGGGACAAGGGCGTGACCAAGAACGTCGGCATCGCCCAGAAGTGCACCCTGTGCTACGACCGGATCGGGGACGGGCTGCAGCCCGCCTGCGCGACCGCTTGCCCGACCCAGTCCATCCAGTACGGCGACGTGGACGAGCTGCGCGAGCGGGCCCAGAAGCGGGTCGAGGCTCTGCAGGCTGCCGGGGTCCACGACGCGAAGCTGTACGGCGAGAGCGAGCTCGACGGGGTCGGCGGCCTAGGGGCCTTCTTCCTGCTGCTCGACGAGCCGGAGGTCTACGGCCTGCCGCCGGACCCGGTGGTCACCACGAAGTACCTGCCCCAGATGTGGAAGAAGGCCGGACTCGCGGCAGTCGCGATGTTGGCCGGCGCCGTCGCGGTCTTCGTCGGCGGTGCGGCTTGACGCTCCCCGCCGGATCCCAGCAGGGCGGTCACGTCTCCGGGGCCGAGCGCACGAGCAGCAGCGTCGGGCACGAGGCGCTGAGCGGTCAGGCCGGCGGTCGCAAGCGCGGCGGCAAGGGAAAGCGCCGGGACGAGCACCAGATGGTCCCGGACGCGACCTTCACCTCCTACTACGGCCGTCCGATCGTCAAGGCCTCGCCGTGGGAGAACGACATCCCCGCGTACCTGTTCCTCGGCGGGTTGGCGGCCGGTTCCTCCCTGCTGGCGGCCGGTGCCGACCTGAGCGGGCGCCCGGCCCTTCGGCGCAGCGGTCGCCTGGCGGCCTTCGCCGGGATCACCGTCAGCTTCGCCGCCCTCGTGCACGACCTCGGTCGCCCCGAGCGCTTCTACAACATGCTGCGGGTCGCCAAGCCGACGTCCCCGATGAGCGTCGGTACCTGGATCCTCACGGTCTACGGGCCGCTGGCGGGCCTGGCGGGTGCGGCCGAGCTGCGCCACCTGCTGCCGCGCAAGCTCGCCCTGGTCGGGCGCCTGCTCGGGCTGGGTGCCCGGCCGGCGGGGCTCGTCGCAGCGGTGATTGCGCCCGCGGTCGCCTCCTACACCGCGGTGCTGCTGACCGACACCGCTACGCCGACCTGGCACGACTCTCGCCAGCACCTTCCGTTCGTGTTCGTCGGCTCGGCCAGCGCCGCTGCCGGCGGCCTGGCGATGGCTGTCGTCCCGGTGGAGCAGGCTGGTCCCGCGCGCCGGTTGGCCGTCGGTGGGGCACTGTTGGAGCTCGCGGTCGAGCACAAGATGGAGCAGGCGATGGGCGTCACCGCCGAGCCCCTGCACCTCGGGCGCCCAGGCCGGCTGATGACGGCCAGCAAGGCCTTGACTGGGGCCGGCGCCGTCGGGGCCGCCCTCTTCGGCGGCCGGAGCCGGTGGGCCGCGGCACTGTCCGGCGCCGCGCTGGTGGCCGGGTCAGTGGGTACCCGCTTCGGCGTGTTCGAGGCGGGACAGGAATCGGCGAAGGACCCGAAGTATGTTGTCGTGCCGCAGCGCGCACGGGTCGAGGCCCGCGAGCGCCTGGGTACGGCCCAGGGCGGCAGCAGCGGCTCGGCGACGAGCTCGAACAGGAGCACCGCATGACCAGCCCCTCGGCACCTCTTCAGACCGCCGGCGCCAATCCGACGAAGGGCCGGTGGGGTATCGCCGCAGCGGCCCTGCTGCTGCAGTTCTCGATCGGCGCGGTGTACGCCTGGAGCGTGTTCAGCAAGGCCTTTGTCGCGAACCACACGGCCAAGCACGGCTTCGGTCTGAGCAAGACCGATGCGGCGCTCCCGTTCGAGGTCACCATCGGCATGATCTTCATCGGGACCTACCTCGGCGGCCGTATACAAGACAAGCGAGGCCCGCGACTGGTGGCCCTGGCCGGCGGCGTCCTGTTCTCGATCGGCACCATTCTGGCGTCCTTCACCCGGGGTTCGGGCGACCTCGGGCTGCTCATCGCGACCTACGGCGTGATCGGCGGGTTCGGTCTCGGTCTGGCCTACATCGTGCCGATCGCCATGCTGCAGAAGTGGTTCCCGGACAAGCGCGGGCTCATCACGGGTCTGGCCGTCGGCGGCTTCGGCTTCGGCGCCGTCATCACCTCCCCGGTCGCGCAGCGGCTCATCGACAGCGAGCCGCTGCAGCCGTCGAAGGCGTTCCTGCCCCTGGGCATCGCCTACCTGGTGCTGTCGGTCATCGGCGCGTCGTTCTTCCGCAACCCGCCCGAGGGCTACGCGGTGCCGGGCTTCGTCCCCGCCACGACCGGCCGGGTCGTGGACAGCGGCAAGGACTACACGCCCGCCGAGTCGTTGCGCACCGCGCAGTGGTACCTGCTCGCAGCCATTCTGACCCTGAGCGTCGTGGCCGGGATCTCCCTGATCAGCCAGGCCGCGTCCAGCGCCACCGACATCGCCGGATACAGCAAGACGGCAGCGGCCAGCGCCGTCGGCCTGTTCGGCATCTTCAACGGCGGCGGCCGTCTGCTCTGGGCGACCGTCTCGGACAAGATCGGCCGCATGCCGGCCTTCGTCGCCATCCTCGGCATCCAGGGCGTGTGCTTCCTGCTGCTGCCGCACTTCCACTCCAGCGCCATCTTCTTCATCCTCGCGGCGCTGATCTACCTGTGCTACGGGGGTGGCTTCGGCACGATGCCCTCCACCGCAGGCGACTACTTCGGCGTACGGCACGCCGGCGCCATCTACGGTCTGATGATCATCGGCTGGAGCCTCGGCGGGGTCGTCGGGCCACAGATCGTGTCGCGGCTCATCGGTAGCAACAAGGACTACACGACGGCCTACACGACCATCGGCATCATCGCCCTCGTGGCGATGATTATCCCGCTGATCACGAAGATCCCCCGGAAGCGCCAGAGCGTGGACGAGGGCCTGATCGGTCAGGCGGCCGCCGCTCGCTGAGCCGGTGTACTCAGCAGGAGCCTGATCCCCGTGCGGGGTGAGGCTCCTGCGCGTTCACCGGACCTCGAGGACCGCGTCCCGTCCGACGACGAACTCGCCCACGACCGGGCAGCCGGGCACCTCACCGGCGACAAGCAGTCCACCAGAGGTCTGCGCATCGGCGAGCAGCAGCAACTCGTCCTCGGTGACGCTGCTGGACAGGTGCGGGCGAACCCAGTCCAGATTGCGCCGGGTGCCGCCGCTGACGAACCCGTCCCGCAGGGCGTCGCGGGCGCCGTCGAGGTAGGGCACGGCCGCGGCCTCCACGACGGCCGTGACGCCGCTGGCCCGGGCCATCTTGTACAGGTGACCGAGCAGGCCGAACCCGGTCACGTCGGTCGCGGCCGTGGCCCCGGCGGCGACGGCAGCGGCGGCCGCGTCCCGGTTGAGGCGGACCATGTTCTCGATGGCGTGGGGGAAGAGCTCGCCGGTCGACTTGTGCCGGTTGTTGAGCACGCCGACGCCCAGCGGCTTGCTCAAGCTGATCGGCAGCCCAGCGCGGGCCGAGTCGTTGCGCAGCAGGCGGTCCGGGTCCACGATCCCGGTCACCGCCATGCCGTACTTGGGCTCGGGGTCGTCGACGCTGTGCCCGCCCCCGACGTGGCAGCCCGCCTCCCGGGCGATGTCGAACCCGCCGCGCAGCACCTCGCCCAGGAGCTCGACGGGCAGGACGGAGCGGGGCCAGCCGACGAGGTTGACGGCAACGATCGGCCGGCCGCCCATGGCGTACACGTCCGACAGCGCGTTGGCCGCCGCGATCCGGCCGAAGTCGTACGCGTCGTCGACGACGGGGGTGAAGAAGTCGGCGGTCGCCACCACGGCCGTGCGCTCGTCGATGCGCACGACCGCGGCGTCGTCGCCGTCGTCGAGCCCGACGAGCAGGTCGGGGGAGCCGGCGCCGGTCAGCCCACGGACCACGTCCTCCAGCTCGCCGGGCGGGATCTTGCAGGCACACCCGCCCCCGGAGGCGTACTGGGTCAGGCGGTAGGTCGAGGTCGTCGTCATGCTGCGACCGTACGTCGGACCGCCTCGGCGGGTAGGACGAGGTTGCCTGATGGGACGCTAGGCTCGATTCTGGAGGCGTGCGGTTGGCTGGTGCTGCCCCCGGTCTTCAAAACCGGTGAGGTCCAGGATCTGGGCCTGGTGGGTTCGATTCCCATCCGCCTCCGCCAGCTTGCCACTGGCAGCGCCTCGGCCGTCCGGCTGTGATTGCGGGGTCGTCGCTGACCTCACGGCGCTGGTGGGGCGGGATCAACGCGTCGTGCTCGCCGACTCGCCGGGTTCCGGCCCCTCTACGGTGATCTTCTGAGTGCGCGGCTCGTGCGCCGACACGCCGGCGTGTCGCGCAGCCATCGCGGGATCAGGAGATCGTTTGCGGCCACCGGTCGAGCTGGTCAGCGAAAGGCTGCCGCCAGCGGCAACGGGTGCCGACCCCACTGCCGGACGGCCGCGTCGCAGGCCTGCGCAGCGAGCTCTTGAAGGGCCGGCAGCACAGCAGTCTCCTGCTCCGCGACGAGCCGGAGCCGGTGCTGCAGGAGCGCCCGCCGGGTCGGAATCATGGAACGGCGCGCAGGGTCCGTTGGCGGCGGGTCACCGTCCAGCGCAGGTCCGAGGAACCAGCCGGTGGAGATGAAGACCCACGCGGTCGTCGCGCGGGCGAGGTCGTCGCGGAACGGCGGCGTCAGGACGACCGGCGCGACGGGGGCCACCGTTCGTTGCCACGCCTGCAGCGCCCGGGCGGTCACCTCGGCCGGGAGCCGCCAGCTGCACCAGCACGACGGCCACGGCACCAGGAGGTAGGCCGCCTCCCAGGCGATGTGGCGGTGCTCGGCAGCCTCGAAGTCGAGCAGCACGATGCCGCCGTCGGTCTCGATGGCGTTGCTCGGACAGGTGTCGCCGGGCACGAGGGCACCGGCCGAACCGGGCGCGGACACGTCCAGGCTGGCGGCCACGCCCCGTAGCTCTTCGATCGCCGGTGCCGGCACGGTGACGCCCAACCGGGGAAGTTCGCGGGCCAGCACGGCCGCGGCCTCGGCTAACGCCTGGTCCGAGGTGTCGACCGGCGGGGCGCCGAGCGGGGACGCCGCCGTCAGCTCGTCGGTGAACGCCTGCCTGAGCCCGGTCGTGGCCGCCTGCAGGCCGCCGACCGCGGTTGCCCAGCCGAGGACCGCCGCTTCGGCCGCAGCCGGGTCGGCGCCGAGCAGGCGGTCGGCGAGCGTCGGTCCACTGCCGCCATCGGCCAGAACCAGCAGCGGCGGGTCCAAGGACGAGCAGAGCAGCCGGACCACACCCGGTACCTGATGGCCAGCCAGGAGGCGGAGAGCGGCCTGCTCCCGAGCCGATCCACCGTCGGCACCTGAGGGCGCCTTCAGCACGACGGCGTGCTCCCGCCCTACAGCGTCTCGTACGACCGCCCGCACCACCACCGCCCGTTCGCTGCTCGGCAACCGTGCGCCCAGCACGACCTCCACCGGCCCGAGCGTGGGCGACAGCGCCGCGGCGGCGGCCCGGCGCAGCACGTCCGGTGAACTCGACACCCGCAGAGCCTGTCCTACCCGGCGTACTCGCACTGCGACACGGGTCCTCCTGCGCGGCGCCGCCTCGGCGGGGAGGGAGACTGGGGCACATGGCTCCTCCTGTCGGCCGCGCTGTGTTCCTCCGGCGACGAGTGGTGGTGGGCCTTGCGACCCTGGGGCTGGTGGGGGCCGCGGTGGCGATCGTCCACGGCGCCGGCGGTGACGGTGACGGACCGGCCGTCCCGCGCCACGCCCAGGCGTACGAGGCGCCGGCGCCCCCGAGGCAGCAGGCACGTCCGACGGCGGTGTACGCGCACACGGGGGTGGGGCAGTTCGTGCCGGCGACGCGCGGCGTGCCGTACCGGCTGTACGTGCCGGAGAGCGCCGGCCGGGGGGTGGACGTGGTGGACCCGGTCGGGCTGAAGGTCATCGGGCACTACGACACCGGCCTGGACCCGCAGCACGTGGTGCCGTCCTACGACCTCAAGACGCTCTACTCCACCAACGACCTGGCGAACACGCTGACGCCGTTCGACCCGCGCACCGGCCAGCCGTCCGGGCCCAGCATCCCGGTGGATGACCCGTACAACATGTACTTCGTCCCGGGCGGGGCGCAGGCCGTCGTGGTCGCGGAGCAGAAGCAGGCGCTGGAGTTCTACGACGCGCACAGTTTCGCGCCGGCCGGCACGGTCCATGTCGACTGCGCGGGGGTGGACCACGCCGACTTCGCCGCCGACGGCAGTTTTCTGATCGCGTCGTGCGAGTTCGCCCACCGGTTGCTCAAGCTGAACCTGGCGACCCGGGCGGTCAGCTACCTGGACCTGCCGGGGGCCTCGCCGCAGGACGTACGGATCAGTCCGGACGGCGCGACGTTCTACGTGGCGGACAAGGACCTCGGCGGGGTGCACCTGATCGACCCGGCGCGGTTCGTGCAGACCGGGTTCCTGCCGACAGGCCGGGATGCGCACGGGGTCTACCCCAGCCGGGACGCGCGCCGGCTGTTCGTGTCCAACCGTGGTTCGGGCACGATCAGCGTCCTGGACCCGGTCCGTCGAGCCGTGGTCGCGACCTGGCGGCTGCCGGGGGGCGGCAGCCCGGACATGGGCGGGGTCAGCCCCGACGGCACCGCGCTGTGGTTGTCCGGCCGGTACGACGCCCGGATCTACGAGATCTCCACCGTAGACGGGCATCTCATCGCACAGATGCCCATCCCCCTGAAGCCGCACGGGATGTGCGTGTGGCCCCAACCGGGCCGCTACTCCCTCGGACACACCGGCAACATGCGCTGAGCCGGGCAGGCAGCCCGGTCCGTTCAGGAAGGACGCAGCGCGGACAGCTGGAGGGAACCGCCGCGGCAGACCTGCAGCCCGGGGACGGCGACATCCACGCCGCTGGAGGCCCCGGGCGGGGTGCTCTCCAGGCGGCTCACCGACGTGAGCCCGGTGCAGCCGACCCGTGAGAGCCGCAGGGTGAAGGTCGCCGCGTGCGTGCCGTCCAGGACCACGAAGGCGGGCGACGGGACGGGCGTGCGGGACACCTCGACCGTGACAGGCCGGCCGCGCCCGTCGAGCAGTGTCAGGCTCACATAGCCCTGCAGGGAGCAGGTCTCGCGGCTGGTGTTGCGCAGGACGACATCGGCGTACTGCGACCCGGCCGCACCCTGGCTGCCCGCCAGGCGGCCGCTGAGGTCGGTGCTGCGGCAGGCCGTCGTCGGCACCGCCGGTTCGTTTGCGGGACGGGCCGCCTGGGCGGTCTGCGCCTCCGGGACGGGCTGCGCGACCGGGACAGCGAGCGGCGCAGAGGCAGCCGGCGTGACGGGGACAGCGCGCCTTTTCGGGGCAGCGGGCGCGACCGACCGGTGCCGTACGGGGACCAGCGCGGGCGCAGGTGTCTGGGAGTGGACTCCTGCGACCGGCCGGGCAGCCGGTGACGAGCTCGCGCACCCCGCCGCGCCACAAAGCGCTCCCAGCAACGCGATCGCTGCGGCCGGCCGGGCCTTGGTGCACTTCATCGGACTCCTGATCCAGGGACGGGACGTGTGCATCGGCGCGACGCTCCATGACCTGAAGGACGGTTCCCTCACCGGCTGGATGGCCTCCCGGCACCAGGCCCGTTCGGTCCAACCGCGGACGATCCGGACTACAGACACGGCCATGAGCTGTCGATCCACCCGATACCCCTGGATGCGCGGTGGGCAGCCCGCCCCGACGTCCTCACCAGCTCACGTGAGGTGCTTCTCCATGCGACTTCGTCTTGCCACGACGGCATTCACCTGCGCCAGCGCGGTTGCGCTGACCGCCGCCCCGGCCACTGCCGAGATCCGTACGCACCACCCCGTCGTACGACCGCTGGGCGTGGACGTCTCCAGCTACCAGCACGGCTCCTCCCTGGACTGGTCGCGGGTCAAGGCGGCCGGGCAGGACTTCGGCTTCGTCAAGGCGACCGAAGGATCCAGCTACACCAACCCCTACCTGGCCGGTGACTGGGCCGGCCTGCGAAATGCCGGCATGGGCCGCGGCGCCTACCACTTCGCGCAGCCCTCCGCCTCGTTGCAGTCCGCGGTCGACCAGGCCCGTTACTTCGTCGCAGCGGTCGGTACGACGCAGCAGCCGGGCGCGTTGGCGCCGTTGCTGGACCTCGAGGTGTCCAACGGCTTGTCGTCGGCGCAGCTCGTGGCCTGGACCCATGCCTGGCTGGACACCGTGCAGCACCTGACGGGTCGTCGGCCGATCATCTACACCTACGCCTACTTCTGGCGCACGGCGATGGCCGACGACCAGGGCTTCACCAGCTCCCCGCTGTTCCTCGCCGACTACCACGACCGGTCCGGGCGCACCGCGCCGTCGATGCCGCTGCCTGGCGGGTGGCAGCAGTGGACGTTCTGGCAGTACACCGATTCCGGCCAGATCCCGGGAATTGCTGGCTATGTGGACCTCGACCGGTACGCCGGCGCGAGCGTTGCAGCTGCCACCTGGGGCGCCACTACCGGTCCCGTGGACCTGACGCCCTTCCGGGGCCAGGTCGTGTCCTTGGGCGCGAGCGGACCGGCCGTCACGGCCCTGCAGCAGGCGCTGCGACTGGCACCCGCCGACGGCTCCTTCGGGCCGCAGACCATGGGCGCCGTGCAGGCGTTCCAGCGCAGCCACGCGCTGCCCGCGACCGGCGCCGTGACGCCCGCCATGTGGTCGGCACTCATCGTGGCGCTGGCACCGCCGGCCCCCGTCGTGGGTGCGCTGGCCAGCTATCGCAACCAGACGCTCCGCACCGGTTCCTCCGGTCCGGCCGTGATCGCGCTGCAGCGGGTGCTGCGGGTGAACCCGGCGGACGGTGCGTTCGGCCCGATGACCACCGGGGCCGTTCTGGCCTTCCAGCGGGCGCACCGCCTGGCCGCGTCCGGTGTGGTCGACGCAGCGACGTGGGCCGCGCTGCTGCCGGCGCCGGTACGCCCGGTGCCTCCCGTGGTGGGGGCCCTGGCGGGCTACCGCAACCAGGTCCTTCGCACCGGTTCGAGCGGTGTTGCCGTCGTCGCCCTGCAGCGCACCCTGCGGGTGAACCCGGCGGACGGCTCCTTCGGCCCGCTGACCGCCGCGGCCGTCATGGCCTTCCAGCGGGCGCACCGCCTCGCCCCGTCCGGGATCGTCGACGCGCGCACCTGGTCGGGGCTGCTGCCGGCCCCAGCCCCGGTACGCCCGGCGCCCCCCGTGGTGGGGCCCCTGGCGAGCTACCGCAACCAGCTCCTGCGCACCGGTTCAACCGGGGTTGCGGTGATCTCGCTGCAGCGCACCCTGCATGTCACCCCGGCGGACGGTGCGTTCGGCCCGATGACCGCCGCGGCCGTCATGGCCTTCCAGCGGGCGCACCGCCTCACCCCGTCCGGGATCGTCGACGCGCACACGTGGTCGGCCCTGCTGCCCAGTCCGCTGCTTGCCTACCGTGCTCTGGTTCTGCGCGTCGGCGCCGCCGGGGCAGCGGTGACGGCGCTGCAGAAGGCCCTGCACATCCCGAGCGACGGTGCCTACGGACCGCAGACGTACGCCTCGGTGCAGGCCTACCAGCGCGGACACCGCCTGACCGTGAACGGGATCATGACAGCCGCCGTGTGGAATGTCTTGATCGGCTAGCGCTGGGCGTGGGGCGGGCGGTCACCGGTGAGCCGAGGGGCCGCGTCGCGTCTACGGTGGCCCGGTGAGCAAGCGACGCACCGCAGCGCCGAGTACGAGCACGTTGGACCGGCGGGCCAAGGCCGCAGAGCTGCGGCGCGTCCAGCTGGCAAAGCAGCACAGGGACCGACTCGTCCTGCTCGCCGGCATCGCCGCGGGCGTGCTGCTGCTCGTCGTCATCATCGTGCTCGTCACGACGTCCCACCGTGGGGGCCGGGCCACGTCGGCCAGCCGCCAGGTGCTCCCGTCGTCGGTCGCGACGCTCGGCCCTGCAACGACCGAGCGCCCGGCCGTCGTGGTGCCGGACTCCTCGGGCATCCCCGGTGTCGTCGCCTACGCGGTGAAGACCGGCCGGAGCGGACCTGCGGGAGCTCTGCAGAACGACCACGTCCCGGGCAGCGTCACCTACTCGGTCACTCCGCCGGTCGGCGGACAGCACAACGCCGCCTGGCTGAACTGCGGCGTCTACACCGCGCCCGTACCGACCGAGCGGGCGGTGCACGACCTCGAGCACGGAGCCGTCTGGATCACCTACCGCCCTTCCCTCGCCGCCGGCCAGGTGGCCGCGCTGCGGGCGCTCGCGCTCAGGCAGCCGCAGGTGCCGGACGGGAACGGCGACCGGTGGCGCTACACCGACCTCACGCCCTGGACCAGCGACGCCCTGCCCGCACCGGTGGTCCTGTCGGCGTGGGGCCACCAGCTGCGGGCCGACAGCGCCACCGACCCGCGGCTGCAGCGCTTCATTGATGCGTTCCGCGCCCACAAGGGGGTGACCCCGGAGCTGGGTTCGCCGTGCGGCGGGGTGCCGAACGAGATCGGTGGTCGCCCTGACGCTTCCTGACCTGCCGCGCCGCGCTCAGGACAAGATGTTGACCGCGCGGGCCACGACGAGGGCGACGGTCACCAACGCCACGGCGGACTGCGCAGTCATGAGGGCCTTGGCCCAGCGGGTCAGGGGCAGGGTGTCGGTGGGGGAGAAGGCGGTGGCGTTGGTCACGCTGATGTAGAGGTAGTCGACCAGGCGCGGCTCCCAGTCGGTGGAGGCGACCTCAGGGCTGGCCATCTGCGGGAACAGGAAGTCCGCCTCGTGCCGGCGGGCGTCGGCCCTGGCGTACGGACCACCCCGGTCGTACTCCCAGTACCAGAGGCCGAAGGCGATGATGTTGGTGAGGTAGATGCTGCCCCCGGACAGCAACAGGGCCTTGGCGTCCAGGCCGGCGTGGCCCGACACCAGCCGCTGCGCCAGCAGGGCCGCGGACCCTGCGTTCGCGAGGGTGATCAGCGCCGTGAGCACCGAGCTGGCGATCCGCAGCGCGGTCCGCTCGCGAGTGAGCCGGGCCGGATTGAACACCAGCAGGACGACCAGGAGCGCCGTCTCCAACGCCGGGAGCAGCTCCCGCGGCTGCAGGCTGAGCCGGCGAGGCAGGACCCCCTGCAGCGCGATCGCCACGGCGACCGCCAGCGCGGTCGGCCACGCGTGCTCGGCCGGTGTCGGGCGGGCCCACGCCGGGATCGCGCCCTGCGCCTGGTCGTGGTCGAGCAGACCGAGGCGGCGCCGCAGGTGGAAGGGCAGGTCAGGGGCGCTGCCGGGTTCCTTGATCTGCTACGACGACTTCAGGTTGCTGACGGCCTTCTTGGTCTTCTTCTTGGCCTTCTTGGCCGACTTGCGCGCCCCGTCGTTGAGGCCGTCGAGCAGCAGCGTCAGGCCGATCCCGACCATCCAGATGTCCTTGGCCAGGCCGGTGCCGGCCTGGGTCGGCTTGACCGTGCCCTCCTCGCGCATGCCGGGCGTCTTGAGGTAGAGCTGCACCAGCCCTGCCCCGAAGGCCGTCAGGCCGGCGCCGGCGAGCACGGGCGAGACGAACGGCGTCAGGAGGGCGGCACCAAGAGCCATCTCGCCGGTCGACAGTCCCTTGGCAAAGGTCGTCGGCGCGACCTTGCCGAGCTGCGGGATCGCACCGACGGCCATGCCCTGCAGGCCCGCGGCGCTCTCGCCGTCCAGCCCACGCTTGCCGAGGCCCGAGTTGAGGATGAACGCCCCGGTCGTGACACGTAGGGGCAGGTGACTGATTCGCACGGTGTTCCTCCGAAGGCTCTTGGATGCTTTCTGCTCGGCTACCCCGCCCGCCTCGGGCCGACACGGCTTCCTGGCAGTCGGGACTAGGTTCAGCCTATGGACGCCGATCTGCACTTCTACTTCGACCCCGTCTGCCCCTTCGCCTGGATGACCAGCAAGTGGGTCCGCAAGGTCGTCGCCCAGCGGGAGTACTCGGTCGACTGGCGGTTCATCTCGCTGCGCCTGATCAACGCCGAGGTGGACTACGACGCCCACTTCCCACCGGAGTACGAGGCGGGCCACACCGCCGGGTTGAAGCTGCTCCGGGTGGCCGCGCGGGTTCGGGCCGAGCACGGCCGTGAGGCGGTCGGACCGCTGTACGCGGCGATGGGCGCGTACGTGTTCGACAGCGAGCCGGCCGGGGAGGACCTCGCCGATCGGCTGCGCCGGGACCCCGCGGGTGTCGTCCACCCTCTGCTGGCTGAGGCCGGCCTGCCGCCGGAGTGCGCTGATGCCCTCGAGGACAGCACCTGGGACGCCGGACTCCGCGCCGAGACCGAGCACGCCCTGTCCCTGACCGGCAAGGACGTCGGTACGCCGATCATCCACGTCGAGCCGCCGGACGGCGTCGCGTTCTTCGGACCGGTCATCAGCCGGCTGCCGAACGACGAGGACGCCGTACAGCTGTGGGAGCACGTGGTCGCACTCGCGCGCTTCCCGGGATTCGCCGAACTCAAGCGCAGCCTGCGCGAGCTGCCTCAGCTGCGCGGGCTCGGTGTCAGCGACGCGGAGGTCGGACGGCAGGAGGACTGGCACGGCGGCTCGCGGCGGCAGAAGAAGTAGCGCTAGCGCAGCCCCGCGTGCATCTCCCAGACCAGCACCTCGCACGGCTCGAGGGCGGTGAGGCGGTGCCCGCCGGTCGCGGTGAACCGCACCGCGTCACCGGTGCCCAGCGCGCCCGCGCCCTCCAGGCCCACTGCTCCGTAGGTGACGAACAGGTGCAGGTACGGGGCGTCAGGGAGCTGGACGCTCTGCCCGGGCTGCAGGCGGGCGGCGTGCAGTGCGGCGTGGCGGTGGTGGATCCGGATCGCGCTGCCCGCGTCGTGCTGCGGTCTGCCGGAAGCCAGCGGCACGAGGTCACCGGCCAGCAGCTGGTCGGCGACGTCGCACTGCTGATTGCCGGGATCGAGGCCGTCCTCGTCGGGCGGCAGCCACATCTGCACGAAGCGCACCGGCTCGCTGCCAGGCCGGCCCATGGCGCCGTTGTTCTCGCTGTGCGAGATCCCGGTGCCGGCGCTCATCCGCTGGACGAGGCCGGGGTGCAGGACGCCGCGGTGCCCCGTCGAGTCCTGGTGGACCAGCGAGCCCTGCACGACCCAGGTGATGATCTCTACGTCGCGGTGCGCGTGCGGCTGGTAGCCGGTGTCGGGCTGCACGAGGTCGTCGTTGTTGACCAGCAGCAGGCCGTGCCGGGTGTTCTGCGGGTCGTAGTGCCGCCCGAAGGAGAACGAGTGCCTGGAGTCCAGCCAGGAGGTCTGTGTCCAGAAGCGCTCCCCGGCGCGCCGGACGTCCAGCACGGGTCAGCCCCGTTCCAGCGGCGCGTGCGGCGGCGGAGGCAGTTCCACCGCCACCGGGTTGCCGGGGCGGCGCGCCCCGGCGTGGACGGTGCTGCTGATGACGGTGACGACGGCTCCCACGCGGTGGGACGGTAGACCTAGAGCGGCCTCGGACGCGGTCCCGGGGCGCTCGGGGCGGCGGCGCTTCCCGTACGCCAGGATGACGGGCGTCTTCAGGACAGGCAGGCCGTCAGGGCCGCGACCATCAGCGGTACGTCGACCACCGAGGCCAGCTCCCTGCAGGAGTGCATCGCCAGCATCGGGGCGCCGACGTCCACGGTCGAGATGCCCAACCTGGTGGCCGTCAGCGGTCCGATGGTCGATCCGCACGGCAGGTCGGCGCGGGTGACGAAGTGCTGCACGGGGACGCCGGCCTCGGCGCAGCGCGCGGTGAACCACCCGCCGGAACGGGCGTCGGTGGCGTAGGCCTGGTTGGCGTTGACCTTCAGCACCGGGCCGCCGCCGAGCGCGGGCAGGTGGGACGGCTCATGCCGGTCCGCGTAGTTGGGGTGCACCGCGTGCGCCATGTCGGCCGACACGAGCATCGAGCGGGCAGTGGCCCGGGGCAGCGCCTGTGGGTCGGTGTCGCCCGTCGCGGCGACAAGCCGGGCCAGCACGTCGGCCAGGAACGAGCCTCGTGCCCCTTCCGCCGAGCCGCTGCCGACCTCCTCGTGGTCGTTGGCGACGAACACCGCCGTGTGCGCAGCGGGCTCGGCCGCGATCAGCGCCAGCGACCCGGAATGGCAGCAACCGAGGTCGTCCAGGCGAGGGGCCGCGATCCAGCTGTCGTCCGCCCCGGTCCGCGCGGCCGGTTGGGTGTCGGCCAGGACCAGGTCGTGCCCCAGGACTGCGGCGGGGTCGACGCCGGCGACCTGCGCGAGCTCCTCGAGCAGTCCGGCCTCGCCGACCAGGTCACCGCTCCACAGCGGCACGAGGTGGCGTTGCGGGTCGAGCACCAGCCCGTCCCGTACGGACCGGTCGAGGTGGATCGCGAGCGAGGGCAGCCGAAGGGGCGCGCCCGGCAGGACGACCGTCCGCGTCACGACCTCGTCGTCCTCGAGCACCGCGAGCCGGCCCGCGACGGTGAGCTCGCGGTCCAGCCAGGTGTGGGCCAGCAGGCCGCCGTACGGCTCGACGCCGACCAGGCGGAAGCCGGCCCGGCGTACGTCGAAGCGGGGCCGGACCCTGAAGGTCGGGGAGTCGGTGTGCGCGCCGACCAGCCGGGCGCCGCTGTCGGTCAGGGCCGAAGTCCCCACCCGAAAGGCGATGATGCTGCCCCCGTCGCGCACCACGAAACGGGCATCACCCGGGCCGAGCTGCCAGTGGTCGCGCTCGTCGAGCCGGCTGAAGCCGGCGCCGCTGAAGCGCCGCGCCAGCTCGGCGACCGCGTGGAACGGCGAGGGCGACAGGTCGATGAAGGCGCGCAGGTCGTCGCCGAGATCGGTCATCCGTCGACGCTAGTGCCGGCCCGCGCGCTGTGGTCGGTAGAGACAAGGGTCCGGCGAGCTGGACGGCGGCCCCGGCGTGTCCTGACCGGCGTCTCCTACTGTCAGCAGGTGACCGACCCTCTCGCCTGCAGCATCCGCGGCCTGGCCAAGGAGTACGACGGACGGCGGGTCCTGTCCGACCTGTCCTTCGATGTGCAGCCGGGCGCGGTGATGGCTCTGCTGGGGGAGAACGGCTCGGGCAAGTCCACCACCTTGGCCGCGGTCGCCGGGGTGCTGGAGCCGACGACGGGCGAGATCGGCGTCGGGGGACTGCTTCTCGCGCCCGGGACCGACCAGCCGGATTACCGGCGCCGGGTCGCCTACGTCCCGGACGAGCCCCTGCTGTTCGCCGACCTCACGGTGCGCCAGCACGGGTCGTTCGTCGCCGGTGCCTGGGCCGTCGCCGACGGGGAGCCGTTGCTGATGGAGCTGCTCACCAGGTTCGGCATCGAGGACGTGGTCGACGACATCCCGGCGACCTTCAGCCGCGGCATGCGGCAGAAGACCGCGCTGGCGCTGGCGTTCCTGCGGCCTGCGACGCTGCTGCTCGTCGACGAGCCCTTCGCCGGGCTGGACGCGGCCGGCCGCGAGGTGTTCCTGGAGCTGCTGCACGAGCGGGTGGAGCAGGGCTGCGGAGCACTCGTGGCCACGCACGCCCAGGCACGGGTCGAGCACTTCGCCGACGCCGCCATCGCCCTGCGCGAGGGCGAGGTCATCGCGCACGGCCGGCCGGCGGATGTGGTGGGCGCGGTCGACCCGGCCGACGAGCCGTGAGCGGCGTCCTTGCCTCGGTCGCCGCGCCGTGAGCGACGCTTCCGCCGCGGTCGGCCCAGCCGTGGATGACGCCTCCGCCGCGGTCGTCGCGCCGTGAGTGACGCTTCCGCCGCGTTGGCCGCCGTACGCCGGGCCCGCTCCGCCGCCCGTCGCGAGCGCCAATCGCTCGGCGACGCCCTCTACGTGCTCTACGTCACCGCCCTATTCGTCCTCTACGGCGCGTCGGCTCTCGGCGCGCGGGCGACCCCTGCGCCAGGTCCTCTGCGTAGCTCCGCGGCACTCGCCGAACCGCTCCTGCTGTGCCTGGTGGCCCTCGGGGTCGTCTTGGCGCGCGCGGTGTCGGCCGTACGCGGCGGCCCGGTCGTGCTCCCACCGGAGGAGGCGCGGGTCCTGCTCACCTGGCCTATACCACGCCGGCTGCTGGTACAGCCCGCTCTGGTCGCGGCCGTCAGCCGCTCCCTTGCGGGGGCGGTGCTCGCCTCGGCCCTGCTCCTCTACGTCGACGTGCACGACCTCGGGGCGCCCGCGCGGGCGGTACTGCTCGACGACCTGCTGCTGCCCGCACTGGTCGCCGTGCTCGCCGTGCTGGTCGCCTGGCAGGTGCAGCTGCGCCCCCGGCTCGGGCTGCTGCTGCGCCCCCTCGCCGTCCTGGCCGGACTGGCTGCGGCTGCCGGCGTCGCCCTGGTGGGGCGCGAGCTCGTCCGCGACGGCACTGCTCCCGGCCTTCGGCGCCTGGCCCTCCGCGGACCAGATCCGGCCTCGCTGCCCTTCGGCGGCGCGGCCGGGCACGCCGCCCCCCCGCCGCTCGCCGTGCTCGTCCTGCTGCTGCTCGTCGTCGCGCTGGGCCTGCTCGGCCTGGCCGCCGCCTCGCGCGTCTCGGCCGAGGAGCTGCTCGCCCGCTCCCGCCGCGCCGACGTCACACGTACGGCGCTCAAGCTCGGGTTCACCTCGGCGGTCTACCTGTCCCGGACCGAGGCCGCACGGCGCAGCCGGCGTCGTCGCTGGTCGCCGCGCGCCCGTACCGTGTTCGGGTCGTTGCTGTCCAAGGCGTCGGTGCAGGAGCAGGGGGCCGCCGTCCTACCGCGGCTGCTGGCGGCCGCGGTCGTGGTCGGGGCCCTGGCCGGGGCGGGAGCGCATGTCACACCCGGTCGTGGGCTGGCTGCCACCCTCGCGTGGGGGATCGTCGGCGGCGTCGCCCTCGGGGCGATCGCGACCCGCTTCGCCGACCCGGTACGCCTGGACGTCGACCGCGCACCGCTCGCCGGCTCGCTGCCTGTACCGCTGCTGCTCCTCGCCCGCGCCGACCTCACCGCCTCCGGCCTGGTTGTCCTGCTGGGCGGCGTGATCGGCATCATGGGCGACGTGTCCCTCGGCGTCGTACCGGCCGGGCAGGTACCGGTACTGGTGGGAGGGGCGCTGGCCCTCGCCGTGCTGTCTGCAGGCGCGGGCGCTCTCGGGGCCTTGTCCGATGACCCCTCGCCGCTGCTGCCGGCCGCCGCCTCGATCGGCTACCGCGCGAGCGGGTTGATCGCGACCGTGCTCGCCTGCGGGGGCGCCGGCCTGGCCCTGCGCCTGTCGGGGGAGGGACCCGGAGCGCATCCCGTGCCCGGGCAGCAGCTCACCGCGGCCATCACCGTGGTGGCGGTCGTGGCCGCCGCCGCGAGCGGCATCGCTGCCGCCAGGGCCGCCAGCGCCCTCAAGCGCGGCCGCTGACCAGCCCTGTCCCGCGACCCCGCGGTTGGGGCGCCGTCCCGCGGGCCCCACTGGTCAGGGCGCCGTCTCGCGACCCCGCGGTCAGGCCGCCGTCTCGCGACCCCATTGTCGGGCCGCCGTCACGCGACCCCGCGGTCAGGCCGCCGTCTCGCGACCCCCGCTGTTGGGCCGGCGTCCCGCGACCCCGCGGTCAGGCCGCCGTCTCGCGACCCCTGTCAGCTCGATCTCTCGCCGCCCTGCTGTACCAAGATCCGGCAGGGTCGTGAGCGCAGCTGCGACCCTTTCGGCAGGTAAGAGGCGGCCGATAGAGCCCCCGGGGCGGCCGGACAAGTCCGAGCCCCGGTCGCCTTCGGGCACTTACCTGCCGTCGTGGTCGTGGTGGCCCTGGTACACGTCCGCCGTCCGGAGGTGCTCGGCCCAGACCAGCTCAACAGCAGGTCGGCGGAGCGGCCAGGCCCGTACCGCCGCCCGGCCTGAGCGTGCGGTGGTGATGAGGGCGGTCGCCGTCCTGCTGTTGTGCTGGCAGTTGACGGAAGACGGGGCGACCGGGGAAGCGACCGCGGCACGACCCGGGTCGCCGGTTCCGGATCTGGGCGGCACGGCCGGGGGCCGCTGACCTAGGGTCAAGGGCGTGACCGAGGCCCGTCGCAGCGTCCCGCGCACGGACGTGGTGCTCGCCGACCCACAGCTCGCCGCCGCCGTCGAGCGCCTGGGTCGGCCGGCCGTCAAGGCCGCCGTCGTGGCAGGCCAGCAACGCGTTCGAGACGGCGAGTTCGCGCCGGCCGACCTCACGGACCACATCGTGGCAAGCCTGCCGACGAGCGCCACGACCTTGCGGCCGGTGCTCAACGCCACCGGGGTCGTCCTGCACACCAACCTCGGCCGGGCCCCCCTATCGGCCGCCGCCGTCGCCGCCATGTGCACGGCGTCGGCGTACGTCGACGTGGAGTTCGACGTCGTGACCGGGCAGCGCGCCGCCCGCGGCCGGGGCGCCCTGGCAGCCCTGCGCGACGCGGCACCGGACGCGGGTGAGGTCCTGGTCGTCAATAACGGAGCGGCTGCGCTCGTGCTCGCGACCACGGCGCTCGCGGCCGGTCGTGAGGTCGTCGTCAGCCGTGGGGAGATGGTCGAGATCGGGGACGGGTTCCGCCTGCCGGACCTGATCGCCTCGACGGGAGCCCGGCTGCGCGAGGTCGGTACGACGAACCGCACGCGCCTGGCGGACTACGCCGCGGCCATCTGCCCGGAAACCGGGTGCGTGCTGAAGGTGCACCCGAGCAACTTCCGCGTCGAGGGGTTCACCAGCAGTGTCGAGGTCGGGGCGCTCGCCACGCTCGGCGTACCGGTCGTGGCCGATGTCGGTAGCGGCCTGCTCGCCCCGGATCCGCTGCTGCCGGACGAGCCGGACGTGCAGACCGCCCTGCGAGCCGGCGCGGCTGTGGTCACGTGCAGCGGCGACAAGCTTCTCGGCGGCCCGCAGGCCGGCCTCGTGCTCGGCCGTGTCGCGGAGCTGCAGCGGCTGCGGCGCCACCCGCTGTACCGGGCGCTGCGCATCGACAAGGTCACCCTCGCGGCCCTGGAGGCGACCCTTAACGGACCGAAGACGCCGGTGTGGCTGGCCCTGCGCGCCACGAGCCTGCGGGAACGGGCCGAGGCGCTCGCGGCGCAGGTAGGCGGCGAGGTCGTGGCGTCCGAGGGGGCGGTCGGAGGGGGAGGAGCCCCGGGGCAGGTACTGCCCGGCTGGGCGGTCGCGCTACCGGCGCGCCTTGCCGAAGCGTTGCGGCACGCCGAGCCCTGCGTCGTCGGACGAGTCGTGCGCGACCGATGCCTGCTCGACCTGCGCTGCATCGACCCGGCCGACGACGACCGGCTGCGGGATGCGGTGCTCGCATGCACGTGACCGAGGACCGGCTGGGGGATGCGGTGCTGGCGTGCACGTCGTAGCCACGGCGGGTCACGTCGACCACGGCAAGTCCACGCTGGTCCGGGCGCTCACCGGCATGGAGCCCGACCGATGGGCCGAGGAGCGTCGACGCGGGATGACGATCGACCTCGGGTACGCCTGGGGCGCCCTGCCATCGGGGGAGGTGCTGGCCTTCGTCGACGTCCCTGGGCACCAGCGCTTCATCGGCAACATGCTCGCCGGGCTCGGGCCCGCGCCGGCGGTGCTGTTCGTCGTCGCCGCCGACGAGGGGTGGCGCCGCCAGTCGGCCGAGCACCTGGCCGCGGTCGACGCGCTCGGCCTGACGAGGGGGCTGCTCGCCGTGACACGCAGCGACCTGGCCGACCCGGGACCGGCAACAGCAGAAGCCCTGCAGCACCTGGAGACCAGCTCCTTGGGCCAGGTCGAGGCTGTCGCGGTGTCGGGAGCGACCGGCGCCGGCGTACCCGATCTGCGGGACGCCCTCGACCGGCTCGTGCAGACGCTGCCGGCCCCCGAGCCCGACGCGCCGGTACGCCTCTGGGTCGACCGTTCCTTCACCGTCAAGGGGTCCGGCACCGTGGTCACCGGCACCCTCGGCGCGGGCACGCTGCGCACCGGCGACGCACTCGCGCTCGGCGGCCGTACGGTCCGGGTGCGCGGGCTGCAGAGCCTTGGTGCGTCCTACGAGCAGGTGCCGGCCGTCGCCCGGGTCGCGGTCAACCTGCGGGGCGTGGAGCGGGACCAGGTCGGGCGCGGCGATGCCCTCCTGACACCCGCCAGGTGGCGGCAGACGAGCGGCCTGGATGTGCGGCTGTCCACCCCGGACCGGCTGAGCGACCACCTGGTGCTGCACGTCGGCTCAACTGCCGTGCCGGTACGCGTACGCGCGCTCGGCGAGGACGTGGTGCGCCTGCTGCTCGAACGGCCGCTACCCCTGCGCGCCGGTGACCGCGCCCTGCTGCGCGACCCCGCCGAGCAGCGGGTCGCCGCGGGGGTGCTGGTCCTGGATGCTGACCCGCCCGCCCTGCGGCGGCGAGGAGCGGCGACCGCACGCGCGGAGTCCCTCGAAACTGCCACGGGGCAGGCCGATCTCGCGACTGAGGTCGGCCGCCGCGGCGCCGTCTCGCGGGCTGAGCTCGCGGCGCTCGGCGTGGCCCTCGAGGACGTCGACGGCGTGCACGAGGCGGCCGGCTGGTACGTCGCCCGGCCCACCTGGGCCGCCTGGCTGGCAGCCCTCCCGACGCTGGTCGACGAGCACGCCCGCCGTGCACCGCTCGAGCCGGGTCTGCCGGCGGAAGCGGCCTGGCGGGGCATCGGGCTGCCCGACGCCGGACTGCTGGCACCGCTCGTGCAGGCGACGGGGCTCGAACAGGCAGGCGGTCGGGTACGACGGCCGGGCGCCGTCCCACAGCTCGGTGCTGCCGAGCGCGGCGTCGGTGAGGTGGAGCGGCGGCTGGCTGCCCAGCCCTTCGCACCACCCGAGGCCCTGGAGCTGGTGGAGCTGGGCCTTGGCCCGCGGGAGCTGGCTGCGGCCGAGACCGCCGGCCGGGTCGTCCGGCTGAACGCCGATGTCGTGCTCCTGCCGGACGGTCCCGCGCGGGCGATGCGGGTCCTGGCGGCCCTGCCGCAGCCGTTCACCACCAGCGCGGCCAGGATCGCTCTCGGCACGACGCGCCGTGTTGCGGTGCCGTTGCTGGAGCACCTGGACGGGCGCGGCTGGACCCGTCGACTCGACGGTTCGCTTCGCGAGGTCGCACGGTAGGTTCGGCGTTCTCCCGATGCCCCTTGGAGGCGCACGTGCACGAGGTCCGTGGTGTGGTTGCCATGAGCAAGGGTTCGCCCGTGTCCGTCGAGACGGTCCTGGTGCCCGATCCGGGACCCGGCGAGGCGCTCGTGCAGGTGCAGGCGTGCGGCGTGTGCCACACCGACCTGCACTACCGCGAGGGTGGGATCAACGACGAGTTCCCCTTCCTGCTCGGACACGAGGCCGCCGGCGTCGTCGAGGCCGTGGGCCGGGACGTCACCAGCGTCGCCTCTGGGGACTTCGTGATCCTGAACTGGCGCGCCCCGTGCGGGCAGTGCCGCTCGTGCAAGCGCGGCCGGCCGTGGCTGTGCTTCAACAGCCACAACGCCACGCAGAAGATGACCCTGAAGGACGGCACCGAGCTGAGCCCCGCGCTGGGCATCGGCGCCTTCCTCGAGAAGACCCTCGTGGCGGCCGGCCAGTGCACGAAGGTCGACCCGGCCGCCGACCCGGCCGCGGCCGGGTTGCTCGGCTGCGGCGTGATGGCCGGCTGGGGGGCTGCGGTCAACACCGCGCCGGTCCGCCAAGGCGACACCGTCGCCGTCCTCGGGTGCGGCGGCGTCGGTGACGCCGCGATCGCCGGGGCCGTGTACGCCGGGGCGCGCCAAGTCATCGCCGTCGATCTCGACGACCGCAAGCTGGAGTGGGCGAAGGGTTTCGGCGCCACCCACACCGTCAACGCCGGCGCGGGCGATGTCGTGGCGGCCCTGCGCGGGCTGACCGGCGGCTTCGGCCCCGATGTCGTGATCGACGCGGTCGGTCGGCCGGAGACCTTCCGGCAGGCCTTCGACGCCCGCGACCTCGCCGGCACCGCCGTACTGGTCGGCGTACCGAACCCGACGATGACGTTCGAGATCCCGCTGATCGAGATCTTCGGTCACGGCGGTCAGCTCAAGTCCTCCTGGTACGGCGACTGCCTGCCCGAGCGCGACTTCCCGCTGCTCATCGACCTGTGGCAGCAGGGCCGCTTCGCCCTCGAGGCATTTGTCAGCGAGCGCATCACGCTGGACGACGTCGAGGAGGCGTTCCACAAGATGGAGCGCGGCGAGGTCCTACGCTCGGTCGTGGTCCTGTGACCGCGTCGGTCGAGCGCGTCGTCACCAGCGGCGTGTTCAGCCTCGACGGCCAGGACTTCGACGTCGACAACAACGTCTGGCTGTACGGCGACGAGGACGAGGTCGTGGTCATCGATGCGGCCCACGACGCCCAGTCCATCGCCGCCGCCGTGGGTGGTCGGCCGGTCAAGGCGATCGTGTGCACGCACGCGCACAACGACCATGTCAACGCCGCGGTGGAGCTCGCGCAGGAGCTCGACGCGCCGGTGTGGCTGCACCCGGCGGACCGGTTCTTCTGGGACGTCGTGCACGACACCCCGCCCGGCGGCGAGCTCACCGACGGTCAGACCATCACCGTTGCCGGGTCGACGCTGACCGTCTTGCACACCCCCGGGCACTCACCCGGCGGCGTGTGCCTGGTCGGCGACGGCCTGGTCTTCTCCGGCGACACCCTGTTCTGCGGCGGCCCCGGCGCGACTGGACGCTCGCACAGCAGCTTCCCGACGATCCTGGACTCGATCCGCGAGCGACTGTTCTCCCTGCCGCCCGACACGATCGTGAACACCGGCCACGGCGACACCACCACCATCGGCGCGGAGGCCTCGTCGTACGACGAGTGGGTGCGCCGCGGCTCCTGATGCTGCCTCACGAACTGGAGCTCCCATGACCCGGCGCGCCCGCACCGTCCTGCTCGTCCTGCTGGCGCTGCTGCTGGCGGGCTGCGGTTCGTCGTCCGCCTCGCCCGCAAAGAGCCAGGGGATGCCCGGGACGGTACGGGTCGGGATCATCCCCAACATCGCTCCGGACACCCAGCGGGCGCTGTACGCCCCGCTCGGGGACTACTTGGCGAGGACCCTGCACCGTAAGGTCGAGCTGTTCGTGGCGACCAACTACGCGGGCGTCGTCACCGCGCTCGCCGCCGGCAAGATCGACGTGGCCTACCTCGGCGGCTTGACGTACGTGCAGGCCGACAAGCAGGTGCCGGTCACCCCCGTGGTGACCGAGGTGGACCGCGAGACCGGGACGCCGAAGTACCTGTCGGCGGTCGTGGTCAGGACCGGGGCGCGCTACCAATCAGTCGGTGACCTACTGGCCGGGCACGCGTCCTTCGCCTTCGGCGACCCGAGCTCGACCTCGGGCAGCCTCTACCCGCGGCTGATGCTCGACGCGGCCGGAGCCCGGTGCACGACCGATCGGCTCGACTCCTGCCCGCCGCTGTCCTCGGTGCGGTTCACCGGTGGCCACGACGCGACCGCCCTCGCGGTCGCCGCCGGCCGCGTCGACGCCGGCGGCTTGGAGCTGCGGATCCTGCACAAGCTGGAGAAGAAGGGCACGGTGCGCCCGGGCGCCTTGCGCGTCCTGGACTCGCGGTTGGTCGAGGGCTACCCGTGGGTCGTCCGGACCGCGCTCGGGACATCCGCCGCGGACGCCGTGCGGCAGGCCTTCTTGTCGATCAAGAACCCGGCGCTGCTGACGCTGCTGCGCGCCAGGCGCTACGTCGCGGTGCAGCCAGGCGACTACGCAGACGTCCGGACCGAGGCGCAGCGCGTGGGCCTGCTGCGGTGACCCCTGCGGTGCAGGTGCGCGGGCTCACGGTCCAGCACGCCTCACGCACGTCGCCCGCCGTCGTAGACCTGGATCTGGAGCTCGCGCCCGGGGAGAAGCTCGCCCTGCTCGGCGCCAGCGGCGCAGGCAAGTCCACCCTGCTGCGGGCCCTGCTCGGAGCCGGCCCGCTGACCCGCGGCACGGTACGGGTCGGTGGCCACGACCCGTTCGCCGGCTCGCGCCGAGCGGTACGCCGGGGGACCGGGCTCGTGGTCCAGGGCGGCGACCTCGTGCCGGGGCTGAGCCTGCGCAGCAACGTGCTGGCCGGCAGCACTCACCTGCTCGACGCCGCCGGCTGGTGGCACCTGTTGCGCGGCCGCTCGGCGCTGCCCCGGCTGGAGCAGCTCGCCGCGCAGCAAGGGCTGGCCGGACTGCTCGACGTCCGCGTACAGCAGCTGTCCGGCGGCCAGCGCCAGCGCGCCGCCCTGCTGCGCGCGCTTCTGCCGGAGCCGGCGCTGCTGCTCGCCGACGAGCCCACCACCGGGCTGGACGGGCCGGCCGCGGTCCGGGCGGTGGACGCACTGCTCGGCCAGCAGGTGGGTCTGGTCGTCGCCACCCACGACCCGTCCGTGGCTGCCCGGTTCGACCGGGTCGTGGTCCTGCGCGACGGCCGGGTTGTGCACGACGGGGCCCGGCCCGGCCCGGTCGAGCTCGCCTCCCTGTACGACGGAGCGGCGTGAGATCGCCCGGCGGTGCTGACCTCTGGGTCCGGGACGGTGTGAGCTCACCGGGCCGGGCAGGTCTTCCGCATCGGGGCGGTGGTAGCGCGTGACCTCGCCCCATCGTGCAGGTCTCCCTCGGGGCGGCGGTAGCGCATGACCTCACCCGCCGTACCGCGGACCGGCCTTGCGCGCTGGGGCGGTGGCCTGGGGTTGCTGCTGGTGCTGGGTTGGGCGTTGCGGGGGAGCCAGGTCGGGCCGGCGCTGGGCTCGGTGGACGGCTTCGAGGGGACCCGGGTGCTGTCCGGGCTGCTGCACCCTCAGCTGTCCGGCGCGCTGCTGGGCGACGTCGGTCGGGCCGCCGCGCAGACGCTGGAGATCGCGATCGCCGGGCTGCTCCTATCCACCGTGCTGGCGGCGCCGATGGCGCTGATCCTGAGCTCGGCCGCCGGTGGAGCACCGCTGCCACGGCTGCTCGCCCGTCTCCTGGCGACGTTGCTGCGCGGGGTGCCGGAGCTCATCTGGGCGCTCGTGCTCGTGACCGTGGTCGGCCTCGGACCGGCCGCCGGGACCTTGGCGGTGGCGCTGCACGGCGCCGGCCTGCTTGCCAAGCTGTGGAGCGAGCAGCTCGACGGCGTCGACCCGCGGCCGGTCGAGGCGGTCCGGCTCACCGGGGCGTCCCACGCGGCGACGCTCGCGCTGGCCGTCGTACCGCAGGCGCGTCCGGGGCTGCTGTCGCTGCTGCTCTACCAGCTCGAGTGCAACGTACGCACCGCGACGGTGCTCGGCTTCGTCGGCGCCGGTGGCATCGGGCAGGCGATCGACCTGGCGCTGCGGCTGTTCGACTACGGCCAGCTCGGGACCCTCGTGATCGCGGTGCTGGTGCTGGTGCTGGGCGTCGACGCCCTCTCCCGGACCGCGCGGCGGCGCCTCGGAGGCCTCGAGGTCCCGGTCTAGGTGCTGGGCGCTGCCGGTCGGGGCGCGGCCTGTGGCTGGACAGGCACGCGCTCCCTTGTTGAGCGCCGGTGCGGCACGCCGATCTTCGCGCAGGTCCGGCCAAGGTCGGCGTGCCGGCTGGGGTCGGTTCGTGAGCCTGGGGTTGGCACGCCGATCTTCGCGCAGGTCCGGCGAAGGTCGGCGTGCCGGCGGCGATCGTGGACGCGGCGCGGGCGGGCGCACGCGCCGTGACCCGGTGACGCCCATGACAGCATCTGGGCCATGAGGTCGTACGACGCGGTGGTGCTCGCCGGCGGCGGGGCTCGGCGGCTCGGCGGCCTCGACAAGCCCGCGCAGGAGGTCGGGGGAGCGAGCCTGCTCGACCGGGTGCTGGCTGCGACGGCTGATGCCCAGCGCACCGTCGTCGTCGGACCCGAGCGGGTCACCGCGCGGCAGGTGCTCTGGACCGTCGAGGCGCCGGCCGGTGGCGGCCCCGTCGCTGCCCTGGCGGCTGGGCTTCGTCTCGTGACCGCTGCGCGGATGTTGCTGCTCGCCGCCGACCTGCCGTTTCTGGAACAGGGGACCGTGCACGCGCTGCTCGAAGCGTTGGGCAGTGGTGCTGGTCCGGGACCTGCCGGGAGCGATGGCGCGCTGCTCGTTGACGAGCACGGGCGGGACCAGTTGCTCGTCGGCGTCTGGCGCACTGCGGCGCTGCGGGCCGCGCTGCCCGAGGTCGTGGACGGTGCCCGCCTCGGACTCGTGCTCGGAGGCCTGGAGGCGGTGCGGGTGTCCGTACCGACCGTGGCGGGCAGACCTGCACCCTGGACCGACTGCGACACCGACGAGGACCTTCGTCGAGCGAGGGAGAGTGCGTGAACCGCCTGGACGAGTGGCTTGCGGCCGCCGCTGCCGAGCTCGGGGTGGAGCACTCGGTCGACAGCCGGCTGCTGCTGGACATGACCCGGGACGTCGCGCACGGTGTCGAGCGACCGGCCGCGCCGCTGACGACGTACCTGCTGGGTCTGGCCGTGGCCAGGGGCGCCAACCCGTCTGAGGCGTGTGCCCGGCTCAGCGCCCTGGCCGCCGCCTGGCCCGCCGCCCCGGCGATAGGCGCTCCGGCGACCGCCGCCTCGGGGACCAGCGGCCCGGCGACCGCCGCCCCGGCGACCAGCGGCCCGGCGACCCGCGCCCCAGCTGCCCCGCCGCCCGCGGGCCCGTGACCAGCTGGCCCGCTGCCCGCCGTACCGCGTTCGACGCAGCCACCCCGCTGCCGCCCCTCACGCTGCCGCTGCACCTGGCGGTCGGCCACGTGCTCGCTGCACCGCTGGTGGCGCTCGCGCCGCTGCCGTCCTACGACGCCTCGGCGATGGACGGCTGGGCGGTACGCGGACCTGGACCGTGGCGGGTCGTCGGACGCGTGCTCGCCGGCGACCCGTGTGCGCCGCCTTTGAAGGAGGGCGAGGCGGTCGAGGTCGCCACCGGCGCGTGCGTGCCGCTCGGCTGCGAGGGCGTGCTGGCCTACGAGGAGGGGCTCGGCGGGGGCCACCCGGCCGGCCGGCACGTCCGGCGCACCGCGGAGGAGTGCGCGCGCGGCGAGCAGGTCCTGCCGCCGGGGGCGGTGCTCACCCCGGCGGCCACGGGGCTCGCGGCCTCGCTCGGCCACGACACCCTGTCCGTCGTACGCCGGCCGAGGGTCGCGGCGCTGGTGACCGGCTCGGAGCTGCTGCAGGAGGGGTTGCCGGGTGCCGGGCGGGTCCGGGACGCCGTCGGTCCGCTGTTGCCGGCTGCCGTGGCCGGCTGGCGCGCCGAGCTGGTGTCGGTGGAGCACGTACCGGACGACCGGGCTCAGCTGCTGGCCGCCATCGGTGCCGCGAGCGCTGAGGTGCTCCTGACCAGTGGCGCGTCCTCGGTCGGGCGCGCCGACCACCTGGCTGCGGTGCTCGCGGAGCTCGGCGCGCAGGTGCTGGTCGACGGAGTGGCCGTCAAGCCCGGGCACCCGCAGCTGCTGGCAAGGCTGCCGGACGGCCGGCTGCTCGTCGGGCTGCCCGGCAACCCGCTGGCCGCGCTGTGCGCACTGGTGACGATGGTGGCCCCGCTGCTGGCGGCGCTGTCCGGCCGGCCGCTACCGGCACTGTCCCGGCTGGCGAGCCGCGAGGACCTGACGGCGCTCGCGGTGCACCGGCTCGTGCCGGTCGCGGTCCAGGCCGGGTGCGCCGTACCGACCGGGTACGGCGCCTCGTCGATGCTGCGGGGCGCGGCCCTCGCCGACGCCTTCGCGGTGGTGGAGCCGGGCACCGACGTACCCGCCGGGGCGCCGGTGTCCGTGGTCCCGCTGCCCTGACCAGCGAGCTGAGCAGCAACTTCGTGATCAGCGCCCGGGAAGGGCGCGTTGCCGCAGGACCTGCTGCGCGGCGGGCCACTCCTGCGCCAGCATCGAGAAGTACGACGTGTCGCGCACCGAGCCGTCCGGGCGCCGGCGGTTGTGCCGCAGCGTCCCGTCGTACGCACAGCCGAGTTTGGTGATGGCCGCCCGCGACCGTGTGTTCAGGGCGTCCGTCTTCAGGGTCACCCGCGCCGCGGCGAGGGAGTCGAAGGCGTGGCCGAGCAGCAGGAGCTTGCAGGCGGGGTTGACCGACGTGGCCCAGAGGTCCCTGCGGTACCACGTCCAGCCGATCTCCAGGCCACCCACGGACCTGTCGACGTCGAGGTAGGACGTGCAGCCGCCCGCCCGGCCGTCCACGACGACGGCCCACGGCAGGCCGGGGTGCACCGAGCGCATGGCCTGCATGTCCTCGAGCGTGCCGGGGCGCGTCGTCGGCATCCAGCGCCACAGCTCGTCGTCCTGCCCGGCGGCCAGCAGGTCGGCGTCGTGCTCCGGTCCCCACGGCTCCAGCCGCACCCCGTGACCCGCAAGGACGACCGGCTCAGGCGCGCGCACCGATGACCTGCTCGCCGAACCGCGCCATCTCCTGCGCCTGCGGGGAGAACTGCAGCAGCATGAGGTCGACGCCCGCGTCCTCGTACGCCGCGATGCGCGCCGTCACCTGCTCCGGCGTCCCGACCAGGCCGGCCCGCAGCCCTCGGTTGCTCACCGAGTACTCCTCCAGCGACACCTGGGACTCCAGCTGGGAACCGGCCACGAAGTCCTGGTAGCTCGCGTAGGCCTCCGGGCTCGCCTGCACATCCAGGATCCGGGCCAGCTCGGCCTGCGCCTCGGCCTCGGTGTCGCGCACGATGACGTAGCCCGACAGGCCGTAGGCGAACCGGTCCGGCCGACCCGCGGCGACGCGCCGGGCCTCCATGTCCTCGATCTTGGCTCGGATCACCTCGGGGGCGTCCCCGTGCATGACGTACGCCGTCCCCCGGGAGCCGATGACCTCCTTCGCGCGCGGCGACTCGCCTCCCATGTAGACGGTCGGGGCGGCGCCCGGCTTGGGTTCCAGGATGCAGCCCTCGAGGTCGTACAGCTCACCGTGGTGGGTGACGGTGTCCTCGACCATGAGCCGGTTGAGGATCTCGAGCCACTCATCGGTACGGCTGTAGCGCGCGTCGTGGACGTCGAAGGGCGCTCCGTACTGGTTGGCCTCGTCCTTCCACCAGGAGCTCACGACGTTGAGGCTGACGCGACCGGGCGCAATCGTCGCCAGCGTCGAGATCGCCTTGGCCGCAAGGGAAGGCGAGTGGTAGTTCGGCCGCACGGCGAGCATCAGCTCGAGTCGCTCGGTGACCGCCGCGACGGCCGGCGCCAGGGTCCAGGCGTCCAGCGAGGGCGCCCGGTGGCCCTTGATGTCGTTCAGGTTGAGCTCGGCGATGAGCGACAGGTCGAAACCCTGCCGCTCGCTGGCCACGACGAGGTCGCGGATGTACGGCCAGTCGATGCTCATGCCCTCGTCCGGGACGTTGCGGAGCCAGCCGCCGAAGATGGGCATCCAGTAGCCGTAGCGCATGCGACCGACCCTAGTCGGGCGCGGCGGCCAGCCGGTCGGCCACCTGTCTTGTCTGGTGACGCGACGCACGCCCGTGCTGAGCGTGCGGAGGAGCCTGCCGCCGTCACGCGAGAAGACAGGTTCGTACGGCGCAAGAAAGGTGGCGCGGGCGTCAGCAGGCGCAGTTGTAGCCGCTGCCCCCGGACAGCTCGCCCCACAGCACGTCGTACGCCGGCTCGGGGTCGTCCGGGTCGTGGACGCCGTCGACCAGGTGGCTGGGGCTCCCGGCCAGCAGGGCTGTCCACTCGTCCTTGCTGACCGCGGCCTCGGGCACGGAGGCGGCCCGGGCCCGTACCAGGGGCAGGTAGTCGCGCAGGAACACCCAGCGGGACCCCTCGTTCTGCCGCGGGGCCGTGAACGGCGTCCCGACGGCGTCGCGGTAGGCCAGCAGGGGCAGGTCGACACCGGCCGCGACCGGCAGCCCGATCCACTTCCACGGCCGGGTGTTGACGTCGAGCAGCAGGTACTCGCCGCGCTCGGCGGACCACACGAACTCGATCTCGCTGATCCCGCTGTAGCCCAGCTCCTGCAGGGCCGCGACGCCGGCCGCCGCGATCGAGGCGTCCCATGGCGCGTCCGCGAGGCAGGACGTACCGAAGTCGGGCGGCCACTGCTCGAGCTTGCGGCCGGTGAACACCCCGCGCGCGGCGCCGTCGGCGGACAGGTAGGAACAGACCGACCAGAAGCCGCCTGGCGGCGTCTCGACCCACTCCTGGGCCACCAGCGACAGCCCGCGCGCCCCGGCCTGTGCGCACCGCTGCACGAACTCCGCCGGAGTCCGCACCACGAACACCTTGACCCGAAAGGCCTCGTAGAAGCCTCGGCTGTCATCCGGCTTGAGCACGCACGGGTAGGGGACCTGTTCGGCGAGGTGCTGCGGGGCAGCCGCGTCGAGGTACCACGTGCGCGGTACGGCGATCCCGCGCGCCTCGCAGGCCCGGTACAGGCTGCTCTTGGACAGCGCCCGCTGCACCACGTCGTAGCTGGCGAACGGGTAGCGGTAGTGCTCCTCGAGGTGGTCGCGGTGCCGGGCGAGGGCCAGCACCCAGTCGTCGTTGCAGGCGAACAGCACCGGTCGCTCGGTGAACGACGGCCCCAGCGCGAGCAGGTGCTCGGCAAGGGCCGCTCCGTCATCGACCTCGGGGCCAGGCACGAGCCCGAGCCCGGACAGGAAACGGCTGTGCTGGCCGAGGCCGCCGCGCTCGTTGTCCATCCCCAGCACGGGCACGCCCTGCCGCCCGAGCGCGCGGGCGACCGCCAGCCCGGTGATGTGCATGTTCATGACGAGGGCGGCGGGACCGGCGAGCTCACGCGCCACGACCTGCTGCCCGGCCAGAGCTAGCACAGCTCGACCCGCTTGAGGAAGCCGCGTACGTCCAGGTGGTCGGCCAGCGGCTGGCGGTGCTGCTCGCAGGCCACCCAGGTCTTCTCCCGGTCCGGTGTATGCACCTTCGGGTTGTTCCAGACGATCACGTACGTCGCGGTGGCCCGGCAGCCCTTCGCCGAGCAGATCGGCTCCTCGTCCTCCACCGGCGTCAGTCTCCCAGACGCCTCCCGGCGGACACCTGCAGCAGCCAGCAGACCCGGCCGTCGTCGGCCCACTCGACCTGCCGCTCGCCGCGCTCATCCTCGCGACCGACCACTCGTCGTACGTCGCGCAGCAGCCGGGAAAGGCGCATGGCCCAGGGCGGCAGGGGCGTGTGCCACTCGTCGCCACCCCGGTGCGCCCGCTGCAGTCGGCGGCGCAGGGTCGGTACCTGGAGCCGTCGCACCTCCGGCGCGAGGCCGCGCAGCAGCTGGTCCGCGTCCCCCTCGACGGCGTCGACCACGTCCATGGGGGCGCACAACCGGGCCGTACCCGCGTGCACGGCCGGCACGGCCCGCAGGACCAGGACGTCGCGCCCGTCGCCGTACGCCGCCGCCAGAGCGGTGACGAGTGCGGCCACGTCGTCCTGCGGCACGGGACCACCGACAGCGGGCCGCACCGTCACCAGTGCGCTTCGCCGCAACCCGTCGATCGCATCGTGGCCAGGGCGCGCGCCGTCGTCGAGCAGGACCGACCCGGCGGGCACCCGCAGCCCCGCGGCCGCGCACCGGGACAGCAGCGCCAGCCCCGGGTCGGCGCTGGGCGGTAGGGGTCGTCCGAGGGAGACCGGGAGCACATCGCGACGGTAGCCGGGACCGCGGCTCGCTAGGTTGTGCGCCGTGGAGTTCGCCCGCCGTCGTACCGAGCTGCACTGGCACGCCGCGGCCGTGCGGCAGTCCGCCAAGGCGCGTTGGTCACTGCGCAGGGCGCGTCGGGTAGGCCGACGCCCGCACGTGCTCGGCAGTCCGGTGGTCGATGCCACCGACCTGGAGATCGGTGCGGACTTCAAGGTCTGGTCGGCCCACCGTACGACGCTGATCAGCGGCTGGGGCCGGATCCGGATCGGGGACCGCTGCTTCCTCAACGTCGGGACGACGCTGCTGTCGGTCGTGGAGATCGTCGTGGGAGACGACGTGGCCATGGCCAACGAGGTCTACGTCATGGACAGCAACAGCCACGGCGTCGAGGGCCGCGAGCACGTGGAGGCCCCCGTACGCATCGGCGACGGCACTTGGCTGGGGACCCGCGCGATGGTGCTGCCGGGCGTCACGATCGGCAAGCGGGTGCTGGTGGCAGCCGGCTCGGTCGTCACCCGGGACGTGCCGGACGACGTGCTGGTCGCGGGGAACCCCGCGCGCGTCGTGCGTGCCCTCAGCTACCCGCCCGGCTGCCGCCGCGCCTGGCACGACACCTGGTGCCCGTGCCCGAAGGTCGCCGCCGTGCATGACACCGCCGTGGACGACGCCGCCGTGCACGACGCCGCCGTGCATGACGCCGCCGTGCACGAACCCGCCGTGCATGAGACCGCGTCGCCGGCCGAGCTTGCGGAGTCGGAGAGCGCGTGACGCCCGACGCCGTTGCGACCGCCTTCGCCGCTGCACTCCGGGTGCTGCTGGCCGGCTCGCACCTGATGTCCCCCGACGAGCTGCCCGACCTCGCCACGACGGCGGCCAGCGAGCTGGGGGCCGCCGAGGTCGTGCTGTACCTGGTCGACTACGAGCAGCGGCGCCTGACCCCCTTGCCCAGCAACCAGGCCGCCCCGCGCACCGAGCTGTCGGTCGACGGGTCGCTCGCGGGCCGGGCTTTCTGGTCGCTGCAGGCTCAGGAGAGCGAGGCGGGGGACTCCCGTCGGTTGTGGCTGCCGATGCTCGTCGCCATCGAGCGGGTCGGCGTGCTCGAGGTCGTCGTACCCACCGAAGGCGAGCCGCTGGGGGTTGAGCTGAGGCAGGCGCTGGTCGACCTGGGCCACCTGATCACCGAGCTGCTGATCGTCAACCGGACCTACACCGATGTGTACGAGTAGGCCCGGCGCCGCGCACCCATGACGCTGGCGGCAGAGATGCAGCACGCCGCCCTGCCCTCGCTGACCTTCGGCACGCACCGGGTCGTCGTCAGCGGACTGCTCGCCCCGGCGTACGAGGTCGGCGGTGACGTCTTCGACTACGCGCTCAACGGCAACATCGCCCACGTGGCCGTGTTCGACGCGATGGGTCACGGGCTCCACGCCTGCCTGCTGGCGAACGTCGCGGTGTCGAGCTACCGCCATGCCCGTCGGGCCGGGTTGGACCTCGCTGAGCTGGCCGTGGCCGTCGACGCCGCGATCGCCGAGCTGTTCGGGTCCGAGCGCTTCGCGACCGGGCTGATCGGCCAGCTCGACGTGGACACCGGGCTGTTCCGCTGGATCAACGCAGGTCATCCCGAGCCGATGCTGCTGCGCGACGGACACGTCGTGAAGGAGCTGCTGTGCGAGCCGTCGCTGCCGCTGGGGCTGAACGGGATGCTCGGGCCGCCGGCCCCGGAGCAGTTCGTGGTCAGCAGCGAGTCGCTGCAGCCGGGGGACCGGCTGCTGGTCATCACCGACGGCGTGGACGAGGCGCGCACCGAGGACGGCGAGTTCTTCGGGCGCGCCCGGGTGGCCGAGTTCGCCGCCCGGCAGTCGGCCTCCGGGCTGCCCACACCCGAGGTCATGCGCCGGCTGCACCATGCCTTTTTGGACCATCAGATCGGTCACCTCCAGGACGACGCCACGACGTTGTTCGTCGAGTGGCTGACCGGGACCGTCGGTGCGCCCGGCGGCGCCGTCGCCACCCCACACGCCGGGACCCGTGACCCTTGACCCGTGACCCGTGACCCGTGACCCGTGACCCCCGGGCGTTGTCTCCCCGCGCCCGTGCGGCAGGCTGCTTGACATGATCGTCGCCTTCAGCATCGCCCCTGCCGGCTCCGACGACACCGGCGGTGTGTCCGACGCCGTCGCCGCGGCCGTCGGGGTCGTCCGCGCCTCGGGGCTGCCGCACGAGACCAACGCGATGTTCACCAACATTGAGGGGGAGTGGGACGAGGTCATGGCGGTGGTGAAGTCGTGTGTCGAGCTGCTCGCCGCCACCTCGCCGCGGGTCTCGCTCGTGCTCAAGGCCGACGTGCGACCCGGGTACGTCGGGCAGCTCGCCGCGAAGGTCGCCCGCGTCGACGAGCTACTGGGCGACTGATGCGGCCCGCACCGCCGACCAGCTGGCTCGGCGCCCGCAGGTCCTGATGCAGCACGCGTTGTTCCTGCCGCTGTTCGACGAGCTTGCCGAACCGGGGGTGGTCGCGGCCCTGTCGGCGGAGGCCGAGCAGGCGGGCTGGGACGGGGTCTTCGTCTGGGACCACGTGGCCTACACGGCGCCCGTGGAGGCCGTCGCCGACCCGTGGGTGACCCTGGCGGCCATCGCCTGCGCCACGTCCCGCGTGCGGATCGGGCCCATGGTCACCCCGCTGCCGCGTCGCCGACCGGTCAAGCTCGCCCGGGAGGTGGCCACGCTCGATCGGCTCTCCGGCGGCCGGGTCACCCTCGGCGTGGGGATCGGCGGCGACGGTGCAGGTGAGTTCAGTGGTACGGGCGAGCAGCTGGACGCCGCCGCCCGGGGAGCCATGCTCGACGAGGGCCTGGCCGTGCTGGCGGCGGCTTGGACCGGTGAACCCGTCGAGCACCGGGGGGAGCACTACGTCCTGTCCGGGCTGACGCTGCGCCCGACACCGGTGCAGCGTCCCGGGCCGCCGGTCTGGGTGGCGGCCCGCTACGGCAATCCCAAGCCGCTGCGCCGTGCGGCCCGGCACGACGGCGTCTTCCCGATCGGGCTGTCCGACGCCGACCAGCTGGCCGAGGTCCTGCGTGACATCGGGCCCGTCCGGCCCGGCTACGACGTCGCCGTCGGCGGCCCGGCCGGCACCGACCCCAGGCCTTACGCCGACGCCGGCGCGACCTGGTGGATGACGTCGTTCTCGGCGTACGGCCTCACCCGGGACGCCGTGCGGGGCGTCCTGCGCGACGGGCCACCGCGGTAGCTCACCCGACGTACAGCAGTGATCATCAGAAGGTCCGATGATCCTTCCGCCTCGGCCGGCCGCCCTGGGCCATCGAAGCTTCTGATGATCACCCGAGCAGGAGGCGTGGCGGCGTGGCGCGGCGAGGGCAGCAGAGCGCCCCGCCCTCTCACCGGGGACGGGGCGCTGCGTACGAGGTGGGACCGCTCAGCTCAGCCGCCGAAGCCCGACTCGCGGGGGATGGTGAGCTTGCCGGTCTCGTCCTGCAGGGAGGCGCCGGCGACGAGCAGGCCCGCCCGCTGCGCGTTGCCGTGGTGACCGCAGAACAGCAGCTCTAGGCCGGTCGGCAGCACGGCGCGCAGGTAGGCCTGCGCACCGCAGCGGTCGCAGCGGTCCTGTGCGGTGAGGGCGACGTCGAGGTCGGGCGTAGGTAGGGAGCGGATCGCGGTGTCCATGACGGGCCTCCAGAGCTGGATCAGGGCTGCTGTACTGCTGCCCATGTCCTTGTCAACCCACACTCGGCACGTAGCCGTCCCATCTGGAGTGTGACGCGCCGGACACGGTCCAGTCACTGCCCCCGATCGCCGGCGAGACAGACCACTAGGACTCGACCGGGCCCGGCAACGTCACGACCTCCCCGGCGCGGTACGGTTCGCGGCCGTCCGGGCTCAGCACCCAGGCGGCCTGCCGCCCGCGGACCGTCCAGCGCCCCGCGTCCCAGACCAGCGCGGTGTCCTCGTCGATGCCGACGACCTGCGTGCCCGCCGGCGACCGGGCGAGGTAACGACCGACCAGGTCCGGCATCCACCCGACGAACCGGTCGAAGTGCGGGATCACCCGCAGCTGCGGCACCACGCCGAGCCCCGGGTCGGCCGCCCGCTTCGGGTGCCGGATGTCGGGCACCCAGGACGTCAGGGACATCGCCCCCGCACTGCACCCTGCCAGCGCCGCACCGCGCCGCCAGGCCGCCAGGACCGCCTGCCAGACGAGCGTCCCGCGCAGCGTCGACGCGCAGTACGGCGGGTTGCCCCCCGAGAGGTAGACGAGCCCGGCCCCCTCGACCAGCGCCGCGAGCGCCGGGTCGTCGGCCTCGGCGCGGTCCCGCACCACGACGGGCACCGCCTCGACCCCGAGCCGCTCCGCCTGCGCCACACCCAGAGCGACCCAGCGCGCCAGTGAGCCCTCTCCCTCCGGCGCGGCGGCGGTGGGGATCTGCACATACCTCGGGGACCGGCCGGCGAGCAGGGCGCGCTCGACCTCGGTCATGACTGTGAGGTACTCGCCGCTGCCGACGAGCGCCACCGGACCGCTCACGGCACCAGGCCCAGACCGCCGTCCACCACGACGACCTCGCCGGTGACGTAGGTCGAGCGGATCAGCCCGAGGACCACGTCGTCCGGCGTCGCCGAGCGGCGCAGCGGGGCCATGGACTGCACCAGCGAGCGCACCTCGTCCCAGTCCTGCGTCCAGGGGGTGTCGACCAGGCCCGGGGCCACGGCGTTGACCCGCACAGCCGGCCCGAGCGCCTTGGCCAGCAACCGGGTCGTGTGGTTCAGGGCCGCCTTGCTGGCGGCGTACGGGATGGAGCTGCCGGTCGGGCGGACGCCCGCCAGCGACGAGACGTTGACGACGCACCCCTGCGCCTCGCGCAACGCCTGCTCGGCAGCCGTGACCAGCACGAACGGCGCGATGACGTTCAGGTCGTACAGCTGCCGCCAGATCTCGGGGGTTGCCGCGGCGAGGTCGGGATGGGCGATGACCTGCGTCGTTCCGGCGTTGTTCACGAGCACGTCCAGGCGCCCGTGCCGGGCGAGCACCCCCTCCACGAGGCCCCGCGCCGCGCCCTCGTCCCCAAGGTCGGCCTGCAGGTAGGTCCCCCCGATCTCGGCCGCGACCGTCTGCCCGGCCGCCACCGAGGAGCGGCTGTGCACGACGACCGCGCAACCGTCCGCCGCGAGCCGACGCGCGACCTGCGCGCCGATCCCGGAGGACGATCCGGTCACGAGGGCCACCTGCTGCGTCATGGCCTGGACGCTACGACGTGCCGCCGACAGTCCCGCTTGGCAGGATCGGCGGGTGAGCGACCTCGACCTGCGCCAGATCGACACCCGACCGGTCGATGCCCCACCCGTGGACTGCCTGCTCGTCGTGGGCTTCGGTGGCCCCGAGGGCCCGCAGGACGTGCTGCCGTTCATGCAGAACGTCACCCGCGGGCGGGCCATCCCGGCGGCGCGGCTCGAAGAGGTCTCCCGGCACTACCTGGACCTGTTCGGCGGCGTCAGCCCCATCAACCAGCAGTGCCGGGACCTCGTTGCCGCCCTGCAGGGTGAGCTGGCGGCGCACGGGCCGGAGCTGGCCGTCTACTGGGGCAACCGCAACTGGCACCCGTACCTGGCGGACACGATGGCGCAGATGGGGGTTGACGGCCGCCGGCACGCGCTCGCCCTGGTGACCTCGGCCTTCCCGTCGTACAGCGGGTGCCGGCAGTACCGCGAGGACATCGCGGCTGCCCGACCCGCGGGCGCACCGATCGTGACCAAGCTGCGGCACTTCTACGCCGAGCAGGGCTTCCTGACCCCCATGCGGCGCAACGTCGCGACGGCCTGCGCAGGGCTCGCGGACCCGCGCCTGGTCTTCACCGCGCACTCGATCCCCGTGTCGATGGCCAGGACCTCAGGGCCGACCGGCGGGGCGTACGTGCAGGCCTTGCGCTCGGCGGCCGCCTCGATCGCCGGCGACCGGCCGTGGGACCTGGTGTTCCAGTCGCGTAGCGGGCCGCCGCAGGTCCCCTGGCTCGAGCCCGACATCTGTGACCACCTCGCTGCCCTGTACGGCGAGGGGGTGCGCGCGGCGGTGATGGTCCCGGTCGGGTTCGTCAGCGACCACGTCGAGGTGCTCTACGACCTGGACACGCAGGCGCAGGACCGGGTGGTCGCGGACCTGCCTGGCATGGTCGTGCGCCGGGCCGCGACCGTCGGCACGGCGCCGGAGTTCGTGCAGATGCTGCGCGACCTCGTCGTCGAGCGGATGGGCGCGACCGAGGAGCTCTGCGACCACGGCGGCGTCGCCACCCACGACCGGTGTCCGTCCGGCTGCTGCCCGCCCCCGCGGTTGTGACGGCGGCCCTTCAGTCGGCCCGCTCGGCACGGACCTTGTTCGGTACCTGCAGCAGGCGCAGGACGGTGACCAGGCCGAGGCCGCCGGCCAGGTTGCCGACCGCGGCCAGGCCAAGCAGGGCCAGCCAGTCGAGGTAGCCGAAGGGCGCCCCGGCGTGCAGCGCCGCGAAGCAGACGAGGGAGGCCACCACCGCGTGGTTGAGCTTGCCCGCACCCAGCAGCGAGCCCATGACGACGGCCGGGACCAGCTTGACACCGTCATTGTCCGTGGCGTGCTGCATGTGCGTCATCAGGGTGATGACGAAGCCACCCAGCAAGGCGAGGGCCAGCGCCTTCACGGTGAACCCGAGGCCGATGTAGAACGCCGCCGACTCGCGGGCGGTCGAGCGCAGCTGGGGGAAGCCGGCCATCACCAGTCCGGTGACGATCCAGCCTCCCGCCAGGTTCGTGACCAAGCTGATGACCCACATCTTGACCAGGCTGAGGACGCCGGCCTTCTTGGCCACGACTGCGGCGACAGGCACGAGGAAGTTCTCGGTGAACAGCTCGCTCCTCGCCAGCGTCAGGGCGATGAAGCCGATCGAGAATGCGAGGCCGGCCAGCAACGGGTTGTGCGTCTGGTGCTCCACCACCAGCAGGGCGAGAATGCCGGTGCCGACGTCCAGACCCCCCAGCAGGCCGGTCGACAGCTGGCCTGACCAGGACCGGCCGAGCCGTTGCTCGCCCTCGTCGATCAGCCGGTCGAAGGTCTGCTCGGACTCCTGCTGCGGCACGCTCGGCTCGGTGGCGGTCGTCATGCTCGAGCCCTGCCCGCCGTCCACGCGACTCACCCGTACTGACCCGGGGCTGCGGATGTCGGATCGGTGTGGTTGTGTCCTGGCTCACCACGCCGATACCTCGGCTCCGTTCCGGAAGGCACTGCATGCGACCGACACCCCGGGTCGCTGCGGCAGGTGCAGCCACCTGCCTCGCGATCGCCGCCGCCCTCGCCTCGACGACCGGGAGCGCCGCCGCGGCGTCCGCCCGCTCCTCGTTGCCGGGCCACCAGCCCTCCTGGGCCAACAGCAAGGCGCTGCGCAGCGCTGCGCCGACGACCGACACCGTGCACCTGCGGGTCTACCTGCCCTGGCGCAACGCCGCCGGGCTCCAACAGGTCGCGCACGACGTCAGCACGCCCGGCAGCCCGAGCTATCACGCCTTCCTGACGCCCCAGCAGTTCCACGCGGCCTACTCGCCGAAGCAGTCCGACGTTGCCGCCGTGCAGAACTGGCTGCGCGGCCAGGGCTTCAGCATCGCCGACGTCCCGGCCAACGGGCACTACGTCGCCGTCGAGGGCACGGTGGCCCAGGCGCAGACCGCCTTCGGCACCACCCTCGGGCTCTACACCGCCTACGGCCGCACGCTGCGCGCCCCCGAGTCCACCCCCTCCGTGCCGTCGGCGCTGAAGGCGGCAGTGTCTGCGGTCGTCGGGCTGGACGACAGCCCGCGCCTGCAGGCGCCGGACAACCGACGGGACGCCGCACCGAACCAGAGCCATGGCGCCCCCGGCGTCGGCTTCCGTGCCGGTCGTCCCTGCTCGACCTCCTTCGGCCAGAAGAACGTCACGACCTCCTTCACCGCCTACGGCACGAAGAGCAAGCCGCTGGCCCCCTGTGGCTACACCCCGGCGCAGGTCCGCGGGCTGTACGGCCTCTCCGACCCGACGGGCGGCACGGGGCAGACCGTTGCCTTCGTCGGCGCGAACGCGAGCCCGACCCTGGCGCAGGACGTCACCCAGTACAGCCGTCTGCACAGCCTGCCGGACCCGTCGATCACCCAGCTCGTGGCGCCCGGCATCTACCGGCACCCCGACACGGTCAGGCAGGTCCCTGGCGACTTCTACGGCGAGGAGACCCTCGACGCCGAGGCCATCCACTCCACGGCCCCGGGCGCGCACCTGCTCTACGTCGCGTCGTCCAACGCGAACCAGGACTTCGACGCGAGCATCAACCACATCGTGGACAAGCGCCTCGCTCCGATCATCTCGATCAGCTACGGCTTCAACGGCGAGGCGGTGCCGCGGGGCTTCATCACCAGCCTGAACAACACCTTCCTGCAGGCGGTCGCCACCGGGATCGGGGTCTACGTCTCCAGCGGTGACAACGGCGACGACGCCAGCTCGACCGGCACGACGGCAGTCGACTTCTACGCCGACAGCCCCAACGTCACCGCCGTCGGCGGTACCTCCGCCGCCATTGTCCCGGGCACCGCGACAGGCACCGGTACGAAGGCCAGCGGCGCACCGGCGGCCCGCAGCAGCAAGGCCGCCCCGGACACCTACGGGGTGGACAACCCGGCCTCCCCGCTCAACCAGCCCGGCTGGGCGCGTTCGTTCGAGGTCGGCTGGCAGACCGGTTTCTCGCCGGTGAGCAATCCCGCGCTGACCGGCTCCGGAACAACCTTCGCCCTTACCGGCACCCTGCCGAACGGCACTCCTGGCACCTTCTTCGGCGGCGCTGGCGGCGGCGTCAGCAAGGTCTTCCCGCAGCCCAGCTACCAGCAGGGAGTCACGGACGCGGTCACCGACGGCTCCACCGGAGCCACCGGCAGGACCGGCCGCGCGGTCCCGGACATCAGTGCGGTGGGCGACCCCAACACCGGCTTCCTCGTCGGTCAGACCCAAGCCTTCAGCGACGGTACGTACTACGACGAGTACCGCATCGGCGGCACCTCGGTGTCCGCACCGTTGATGGCCGGGATGGCCGCGGTCGCCAACCAGCGGGCCGGTGCCCCGCTCGGCCTGCTCAACCCCAGGATCTACGACGCCTACCGCACCTCGGCGGCGGCGGCCTTCTACGACGTGGACCAGAGAGACCTGTTCCCGGCTGGCGCCATCCCCTCGGAGATCCGCGTCAACTACAAGGACAGCGAGAGCGCCGCGAACGGCCTCAGCTTCTCGCTGCGCACCCTGGAGGAGCCCAACCAGAGCCTGCATTCGGTCAAGGGCTACGACACCGCCACCGGCGTCGGCACTCCGACCGGTGAGGGCTTCTTCCTGGCCGTCGACGGCAAGTAGCGCCGGCAGACAAGCACCAGCTCGTACGGCGGCCGGTCGGGCCTTCGCCCGGCCGGCCTTCGCCGTTCGCGGTCAGGTCAGCGAGCGCCGGGCCTTCGGCGTCTTCCCGCCCCACGGAGTCTGCCCGGTAGGCGGTCAGCGATGGGCGACCGCGAGGTCGACAACTGCCGCCAGCGCCAGGACCACGAGCACCGCCGTGGCCACACCTCCGACGGCGTCGGTGGTCCGGTGAAAGCCCAGCGCGACCACCGCGACCGCCGTGCCCGCAGCCAGGACCAGCGCCAGGACGCCGAGCGCAACCCGTACCGCGGCCGGCCCCAGGTGCATGCCGGGCCGGGGGAGCAGCAGGACGACGATGACCAGCGCCAGGGCGACGGCGCCGGTGGTGTGGCCGCTGGGGAAGCCGTACGGCGCCCGCGGGTCCTTACGCACCCCGATGAGCGGTTTGAGCAGGAACTCGGTGGCTGCCCCCGCCAGGGGCGCGGCCAGCAGCGCGAGGGCGACGGCCCGCCGCCACCGCCGTGCGGCGGCGACGCCGGCCAGCGCCACGCTGCCCAGGACCACGACGGCCGGTGACCCGAGCAGGACCAGCCCGGACAGCAGGCCCCTGTGCTCGGCCAGGCGTGCGGTGAGCCGGGCGTCCAGGGCCCGGTCCACGGGTCCCCCGACGCCGGTCCGGTGCAGGTGGTAGCCCAGGGCGAGAAGGACCACGAAGGAGGCGGCCCAGGCGGCCGCCGCCAGCGTCACCCAGGCAGCGGGAAGCAACCGCCGACTGCCCGGCGCCGAGGAAGCCAGGCTCATGCGTACGCCGGCGCATAGCGCTGGCTGGACGGTGCGGGGCGGTTCTCGGCCAACAGGCCCGGCGGCCTCACGAGGGCAGCCCGTGTGCGTTGTGGGCCGGCCAACAGGCCCGGCGGCCTCACGAGGGCAGCCCGTGGGCGTTGTAGGCCGCGATGTGCGCGCGGCGCACCGCCCGGCCCAGCTCGCGCAGCGCCGAGGTGCGGGCGTCGGCCTCGCGTGCGTCGACCGCCGCGCCGTCGTCCACGGCGGCCAGCTGCAGGACGCCGGCGAGTTGACGGGCCTGCGCGAGCAGCTGGCGCGCCCTCGGGGGGTAGCTGCCCGGCAGCTCGTCGGTGTCGATCCCGCGGCGGGCGGCGCTGCGCAGCCCCTGCAGCTGCTCGGACAGCTCCGGGCGCCAGCGGGCGACGTCCAGCTCGCCAAGGGCCCGGGCCGTGTCGACGACACCGAGCCGCAGGTCGTGCTCCGCCTCGTGCAGGAACGGCCCGGGGTCCGGTCCGGGCACCGTCACGGCGTAGGCCGTCCACATCACGGTGGTGACGGTGCCGTCGAAGACCGAGCCGTGGCTGGTCACGGTCGGGACGAGGCCGGTGCCGGCGCCCTGAGGCTGCAGGGCGAGCACTCCCTCGGCGGCGTCGAGTGCGGCCGTGCTGAACGCGCCAGGCCCGGGCAGGCCCACCGGGTCCCCGGGCTCGGGCAGCACGACGCGCAGGCGCGTGACGCCGTCCGCCCGGAGCCGGGCCATGGCCTGCTCGAGCGGCAGCGTGTCGCGAGCCAGCCCGGTCACGGAGTGCACGTCGTCCCGGGCGCTCACCCGGTCGACCAGCTCCGGCAGGCTCGCCTCGCCGGCGAGCCAGGCGCTCACCCAGGCGGCGAGCAGTGCGCTGCGCGGCGCGGCCGGTGACGGGGACATCGCCCGCCAGCCTAG
>JAABUZ0100000924.1_pt1 | contig 61625 bp, 8 predicted proteins | sample 5562091 | NCBI WGS metagenome assembly JAABUZ01 (sample SAMN12813069, study PRJNA571459) | rock metagenome | isolation source: Antarctica rocks | place: Antarctica: Victoria Land, Linnaeus Terrace sud | collected 2015-12-21 | reverse complement strand
TTTAATAGAAATAGTTAATCTATTTAAATTAATTAATAAATATATTAGAAATTTCTTTTTATAAATGCATTACTACTAAGTATTATCTAGTAATTAATAAAAAATCTAAATTTAAACTTAATTTATATTATTTTTAGTATTCTTAACATTTTTGACAATTCGATTCGATTTCAATCTTTGAATCGAAAATCGACTCGATTCAGTTCGATTCGATTTTAAAATAATTGAAATCGAATCAATTTTTAATTCGATTTCTAAAGTTAAATTGTCAATTCGATCCAATTTTAAAGTTAAGATTAAATATTGAACCAACAATTAGTCTAGACAACAAAGTATTGTCTACTATTGTAGTCGCAACAATATTAGCAAGCATTTATATTATTGTCGCAAACTAGAAAATATTAAGATAATAAATATCAAGAAAGCAATCGAGAATATTTAGGAAATTTATCGCGTTAATATTCGTCTTCTAATTAGAAGCTTTTTACAAATTAAACGAAAACGCGTTCTATCTATTTTACAAACGTCCAAGATGCTAAAGACGACTAGATCTACTATCTCTTGTTAACAAATACTAGATATATTATTGCTAACACACAGTTTGGTAAAACAATAATTAATTTTTATAGTTAAGCATCGATTAAGAAGAATTTTAATAATATTTATATTGTATAACATAATATATCTTTATATTTATACAATATTTGTCAAGTTATCTATCTCGAGAACTACAAAGAACTTGATAATTATATATTTAATTATTATTAAATAGATATTTGTTTTAGTTAAAGCAAAGAACGCAGACAATATATTAATTAAATAGAGTATGCAATCTTAAATATCTACGAAATCAAGACATTATTTAATAACTATGCAATCTTTAAGACAAAGTTGTTTCAAAACAATCAAAAATCTATAATTGTTTGTACAAATACTAGATTAGACACTAGCTTTATAAACAAATTCTTACTACTTAGAGATGTCAATTTGTATAGACGTTTAAATATTGTTTTACTTGTTATTGTACAAGACATTATCAACAAGAAGATAGTAGACAAACGAATACATCTATTTATTTATATAATAGACGCAAACAAGATCATTTTACAAACACGCCTATACATTACTAAAGACATCAAGACAAGCATAATACTAGGCAACAACGTTCTAGGAATATCTAAAAACAAGATTAGTTTGCATCTATATAATAAACAAATACAAATAAATAACGTTTAGATATTCATTAAATTTACTTTGTTAAAAGTATTGTTAATAAGCTTTTACGTTATCTTTGTTATTGTCTCTATTGTTTTTAAGTTATGTCTTAAAACAATTAGCAAAAAGACTATTAAGCAAGTAAAGACAATAAAGTTTGCTATAGAAATCGATTAAGAAAAACGCGTTAATATTACTTAAATCGACGTATCTTCTTAATGCTTTTCGATTGTTTTACAAATGTAGTAGATGCGTCAATTAAATAGTTATCAATTGCTTCGCTTTATTGTTTCGAATATTAAAAAGATAAGTTTTAGATTTACTTCTAAAATCGACTCAAGGAAAAGATTGAAGATACTCGAATAACGTTGTTATATTGTTCTCTCTATAGATTATTGTTGTTACTTAGATTACATTAAATTAATAGCATTTTATTGTTGTCGTCTTAATCAATTAACAATAATTTTCGACGTTCTCGTCGTTGCATTTTCGAAAGAGATAGATACACAAATTATATATTTCCTTTGTTTTGTAATAGAAACGTCTCTATTATAGACGCTTTATATCTTACGATAGACTATATGTTTTAGTGTCTAATTAGACTTTATTGTTGTTATTCGATAGCATAATTACGAGGACGTAATCTTTTTTCGAAAAGATAATCATTTGTTACGAATTGCTATGGCGCATAAGATCTACTCGACACTCCTGCCTAGTTAGGCCTAGCATTGGCATCAGAATCGTTGTGTCGACCAGTTTGCCCATATATTTGTCTCCGGCAGCTAGATAGATAGTTAGACAATTACTTTATTCATTATATTATGCATTTGATGTACTAATCTCTAACACTTCTTGCAACTATAGAATAATATATTATTTCTTATCTATGTACATTATAACTTTATTCTCTTATTGTTTAATTTTTAACAAATCTATATATAGATTGATCGTCGAGCTAGGTTATGATATCACCCCTCTAGCTCGACCCGGCGCCAAGACCGGGTCGCGACGATTTTTTGGAATCGAATCGCTCAAATTAGTTTAGCGCGCTTCGCGCTAAACTACTTATAGTAATCAACTAAACTACTTTGAGCGATTCGATTCCTCGAATTTTTTTTGACCTAGGTCTTGGCATTTGCACGTGACATTTCCGGGTCAGCGCGACCAGTCTATCTATATAACATTTATGTACTCTTTTACATCTATTGTTTTACTTCTTCGCATTTGAAAAATCGAGTTAGTTCTCGAATAGAAACAAAAATTCTTTAGATTGTAATATCTGATCTATTCAATAGAGAATACAAAGCAACAAAGGTTTCTATATTTACTTACAAGCTTTCGGTACAGGGTTTTCTCGTCTTATTATTTTGATTTGCTTATCGAGCTGCTATGACAAGATCCAAAGCACTCGAATTTCGACAGTATAGTATCTAGGACGAGGGTATGGCGATTCGTTAGTAACCAGCCTAATAATAGACAAAACTAGCAGGGTCTTTTCTAGGGGCCGTATTGCTAGCGCCAGCGCTTGTTCCCCCAGTATCTTGATGGTCTTTCTGGTCGAAGCGCCTTCAAAATTCCCACTCTGATTCCTTAGAAACAAGACCATTTTGGTTACAACTTGAGTAGGCGTGATCGTCGCTTTCCTTCATATACTACTAGATAATTGCTTGGACATAGCGAGCACAAGCATCATTTCGTAGATTTCATGACAAAGCAATTTTTGACTCGCTCAGGAAAGAGCCACGCGCGTCCTGCTGGAAACGAGCTTTGCCAGCCAATGTCTTCTGCAGCTGCTGGCGCCGTCCGATCAGACTCGATTCAAGGGGTTGTGACCACCTTGACACCCGCAGTTGGAACTCTCGATCAGAGTCAGACGGCTTTCAGTTCATATACCGATTACCTAGAGACGCTGCTTCCCGAGTGGCCTGAGTACGGATGGCTGCTGCGATTTTTGCGTCAGCCAGAACCCGATACAGATACATTCCTATCCATATTTGACTATTCGGATGATGCCGTTTGCTGTAAAGAGTTCACAGCGGCGAATTCAGATTGGGCTCCGAGCTTGGACATCTGTGCTGCCAATGTAAGGCTCAGAGTCCTGCTCTTAAGCTTTCAGTATGGCGACGTTGCAAGGTGTATGGTCAATCATCTAGGGGTTCTATACGATATAGATCCACTTATCTTATGGGCACACTTCGATCAAGCACCCAGCTCCAAGACCATAGCGAAGAAGAAGGACAAGCTCGGGTCTGATTATGGACCCAAACCCACGCTCTCTGCCTCTACCATGCCTCAAATCGGCTTTTGGCCTTTCGACCACACTTCTGTCAACATCCTTGATTCCAGTATCCTGGGTACTCGAATTCCAAAAACCGGTGAATACATCGCAACGAGATACTAGTTCAGCAGGCTAACAAAGAACATAGTTCTTATAATTATGAGCGAAGGTCTTGAAAAATCACAACACTCACTTTTGTTCGAGAGACCGAGCTTACGCTCTTACGAGTCATGTGTTCGTAAGACTAGCAAGGACTCTTCGAGATATAAAATACTCCGCACAGAATTACTCTCGTATAAGCAACAGCAGATTGGCATGCTGACCGAGCGTCCATTGTCAGCTGTCTTGCCAATTTTAAAGCTATATATCAGTCATCGGTCTAACCATGTATTTCAAGATATCAGACGATGCGAAGAGGAATGCCCATTACAGCCAGCACGCTCGAGAAGGAGTAGTGAATGCTTTTCTCTACATACACTCGCCTTAAAGAGACACCACGATTCCTTCAGGCACACAATTCGCAGTGTCGAGGCCACTTGCCGCTCTAAATTAGAACAAGAAAAGGGGAGGCGAGATTTTGATACATATATTAACGATATGAAGGACATCATCCAACAGATCGAAATTGCGCAAGATAATCTTGCTCGTCACTATGGTATCTGTACATCGTTCGCCGCCCTACAGGACTCTCACAAATCCGTCAAATACGCTGATAGTGTAGGAAGACTCACCACGCTTGCATTCTTCTTTATTCCTCTCTCTTTCATCACCTCTATATTTGGTATGAACTTGGCAGAGTTCGGCACTGGAGAGGTTCGGTTCTGGGTAGTCGTTACTACCGCTGTCGGCCTCGTCTTATTCATTCTCTCCGCCTGGTCTATATCTGATTGGGCCTCCCGTCATTTGCGCGAATTTCGGACCAGAGTGGCTTGTTTCCGGACCAACTACCGATTTTGGAAAACGCTCGCAAAACAAAAACCAATAGGTGGCTTTTGGCTGGTAATTTTTGCGTTGACCCACACCCCCCACGACTACGAGTGGCTGCTGTGGGTACTCAATCTTAGGAACTTCGACAATTCCGAAGAGACTTTCGATACACCCGATCAGGCGATGCAGGGCGCTCTCCTGCGGAAATTTCTTTCTCATTTCTGGCGGACGAAAGCTCTAGGCATGCTTCAAATCATCAAAGGCCTCGATTCGAGAAGACCAACATCATTTGCTACACCAGAGTATCCTCATCGCCCGTGCAGATAGCCCGGAGCAGGAGCATGGCCTACCCTTGCCAAAGCGGCTACTTTACCACTTCCCCAGCAACCTGGGGCCCAAACTTGCATACTTGAACAGAAGGATACGTGGCAGCACAAGAGCGAGTTGGGGACGCCTAGCGGTTGCTGCGTGAGTTTTTGGCGCAACATCGGGCACAGCGAGGACCTACGCCGTGCAGATTTACTTGTACAGACAGATTGCGTGGGCTGAGTTGTGAGATCGATATGGTGGCGCCTTGACGAGTCATCAAAGTTGACACATACCCGCCTATGACAAGTGGTACCACAGAGAAGCCAAGCAAAGCATAACCAAAATTCCATAGCATGAAGTTTGTTGAGGTGCGAAGTTCACACCTCTGGGATCGCATTGCTCGGTTTTTTCCTTCTTTCCTTGCTTCGTCATGTAAACCTGGTTCTCGGACCGACTTTGGCCCAGATGTCAAATTGGGAGACTGGCACGCGGGTGACAAAAAGATTGGAACAATTCGATTACAAGTCCCTGTTTACACCTGCTATAGATAAAACAAGAAACCGCTTTGCAAGCAAATAATTGCGATAGAAATTGTTATTTTTAGTTAAATTTATATGTTTATTTGCAGTCTTAAATTTTTTAAGTAGTTGTTTTGTTATATTATAAAGTTTCAATACTTTCGAGAATGTATCTTGTCTTCTATTGTTGCTTTATCTACAACTATTTGTTGTTCGCTAAATTATTTATTGCACTAATTAAATATAGCAATAATATCTAGTTCTTTTAATAATTTAACAACTACAAAAACAAAGTTTTTAGAATTCTTAAGAAAATCTTTATTGCAGAATCTATTTTTTACTACTTTAATTTAGACTTAAAAATCTAAATTAAAAGTAACTAAATATTTTTAACTTTGTTATAGTAGCTATATTGTTTTAGAAAGATATAAATAGAATTTTGCACTTAAATGCTTATGTATCTAAGCAAATATTTTTGGCAAAATATAACTAACAAACTTATAACAAGAAATTGCTTGCTATTGTTTCTACTTTTAAGAAGTAATATTCCAAGTATCTTAATACTTTAATTAAAGATTTAATTTAAATAATTAACAATTACAAAAATCTAAAGTACTTTATAACTATTAAGCAATTAAATTGTTATTAAGTTTGCTAAATCGAGTTTATTCTAGAATATAAGATCTATATTATATATTGCTCTAATATTTAAAATATAAAGTCTAGGAATTTTATTAAATATTTAGAAGATATATTTAGTTTTACTAATAATATCTATTAATAATTTTAACAACAAACAATACTTAAGAAAAACAATTTAAATTTCGATATAAGATTGTATATAGATATAAAACAAGATATTGTTATCTTAATATATATAAGATAAAATTACATAACATATAGAACTATAGTTTAGAGAGACATTAAATTGTAAGAATTTTAGAAAAAAAATCTTAGAAAGAAAACTCTATATAGTATTTAACTACTATTACAAATACTTAATACTAATATATTTAATTAATTATTATAAGCTAATATTACAATTGTATTTTTCTTTTTTCTTTTATATTTTAATTTTTAGAATATAATAGTATATATTGCTAGAACAAAGAGCTTCTATTATTGTTATATTATTAAATTAATATTTATTATATTTTAATTGCTATTTTACATAATAACAATTTAGAAGTATACAATATTGTTGTATATATTTAAACAAAGTATATAACAATAATAACTACTATCTATTGCTATATAAAAGTAGAAGAGAATTTAAATTGTAGAAAAATCTTTTTATAAAATTGCTTTTTCTAATAAATATATATTTACTACATATTATTGTATCTATAAAAGATTTTCTTTTTACTTATTTTTCTATTTTTTTTTATATTCGAAGAAAAGAAATTAAGCAATAATCTTAACTTTTTTTGTATATTATTAAAATATATTTTAGTTACTTTTTATAAAAAAATCATTTTAAATCAACTTTATATTAACAAATAAAAAAACTTATTTTATTAGAAATACTTTTTTCTATTATATAATTTACTAATAAATTGTATTTGTATTGTTCTTTTACTCTATTAATTGTATAATAATATAACAATATATAATACTTAAATTTAATAAATTTTAATTTTAGTTACAATTTATTGTTTTTATAAATTATCTCGAATTTCTTTATTCGATCTAATTAAATTAGTATAGTTAACGCATTAATAATATTTACTTATAAACTAATACTTTTATCTTTTATTTATATATTAAATATACATAATAAAGCAATAGATATTTGCAATATCTATTTTGTTACTTATATTGCTAACAATAATTATATATATAATACTTATACTATTAGTAAGTATTTTAAGTTGTTTTTATATTATTTGCAAATAGTTAAAAGTTATTTTTAAATTTTTTAATACTTTGTAGATTAATGTTATAACGTAATTAATATAAATATATTATATATAATTCTTTTATTAGTATTGCGTTAAAGTAGCGAACAATTATAGTATTTTATTTCAAATATAGTATTGTATTTTTCTTTCTTATATATTTAAGTTAACAAATATAAATTTTTATATTTATTTGTTTTGTTTTGTTTTTTTCGACTTTAAAAAAAGTTTAATTATAAAGTAAATATTTGCTAATATCTAATTTTATTTGTTTATATCTATAGTACTATAAAGCAAAAGATTATTAACACAACTATTGTGTTAAGAAACGCAAATCTATAGATTTTTTCTTTTTAATTTTTGTTTTAACTTATATTTTAATATATATTTATTTTGCAATATTTTATTAAGTAGATTAATATTTTGTTTAAGTTTAATATATAGATTTTTAACAATAACAATATTAAAGGCGATTAGCTTAAACTTGTTTTATAGATTCGAAATAATCTACAATCTATATATATATATAAATTAAATTAAACAAATTAATTTTGCGTTTATATTAAGAGAATTTGCTAATTTATATTAATATAAATGTACAATAACTTTACAATTTTTAGCAAAGAATATTAAATATAATATACTATTATATAGATTTCGATACTTTTTTTTTAAAAAAGTTTAACAAAAATAATAAATTTGTCGATTCAATTATTGTAGATTCGACTTTCTTTAGTAAAAAGATATAGATTTTGTATAATTTAAAGAATTTACTAAAAACAATACTATTTATTTTATTTCTAAAACTCTTTTACTTAGATTTCTATAAAAAACAATAATATAAAGATTTAAAGCAAAATTTCTTTTATATAGTATAAATTGTTTTTATAGTTTATACAACTTAAAATATTATACAATACAAATTATATAATAGCAATTGCAAGATTTAAAATATATGATTTTTAAAATTATAAAATACAATTGCTAAAATATTAAAAATTAAACAATCTTATTATTATATTGACAATTTTGCATTATTAATATATATATTTCTATTAAACTATATACTAGAGTTTTAGAACTCTAAAATATATAATTTCTTAAAATTGTTAAACTAAATTAATTTAAACTTAGATAGTTATTCTGAATTTAACTTTGTTGTTTATTTTATTTTTGTTGTATCTATATATATATTTTAAACAATAGTTAAAAAAATATATAGCTAGAAATAAGAAAACAAATAAAAAATAGAAAAAAGTACTTAATCGAAAGTAATACAGCTTTTAAATTTATATTAAATAGTAATACGCAAAAACTTTTACTAAAAAAATAAAAAAAATAAAACAATTATATTCAAATATATTTAAATATATTTTATATAATATTTTCATAGCTTTCTAATATTGCAATTAATTTAATTTATATATATTATTTGCAATATATTTTTGCTTTAACTATATAATTAAATAGTATTTATTAAAATTATTTATTTTTGTCAATTTCTTCTTTGCAAATATAAAATGTTTTAATTTTCTAACTTTTAATATTAAATTATTTAGAGATTTTTTTCTATAATATTTTTCTAATTTTTGCTATATATATATTAGAGTTTTTGAAAATTTATCTATTTTTATAGTAAAAGTTCTTTTTATCGAATTAAATATTATAGTTTTCTATTTTTCGATTTATTATTGAAAATATTCTTTATTTTTTATTTTTAATTTTTGTTAACAAATATTATATTTTTCGAAACAATTATATTTGTATTTTAGCAATATATTCTTAACAATAAAAAATAAAAAATAAAAAATAAAACAAATTTGTTTTTCTAAAAACAACACAAATAATATTTTTGTTTATTAATAATATTGTTAATTTTAAACAAATTTGTAAACTTATAAAATAGTTTTTTTTAAAACAAATATTCAAAATTTTCTTTTATAGAAAATATAACTTTATTATTTATTAAATATTCTTTTAAAATAGGTTTTTTATTATAGTTACAAGTTTACGTTTATTGCGCAATCTAAAAACAATCTATTAAATAATTTGTTTTTTTTATAAAAGTTAAATTTGTTTTCGAACAATAGAAATATCGAAACAATTTTTGTTATTTTAGTTAAATCGAAAATTAATAATAATATTTCGATAGATATATACAATATACTATTATATATATATTTAATAAATCTTAGTATTAAATCTTAGTTGTTTTGCTTATAAATGCAATAGTATTATAATGTAATGTCATAGCGCCATCGACGAGCTAGCGCTTTAGGGTATGGCAAAGCACGTGATCTCGACTATCTATAGAAGCTTCGAATCGTACGACTTCTCTTTCGAGTTAGAAAGCGAGAAGCAAACTCGCACGTCATGGCGAGTATTAGATAGAGAGAAAGCTTGTCTCTCGTTGTTTTTTAACGATTAGTCTTATCACTATCTATTCTATATAGTTGGAACATAGTAATGAAAGTTTATTATATCTCACGTCTTTCACATTTTAGTGCGTCGACAAACAACAAACGCATTCGCATTTTACAATTCTAATCGTTTCATTTTTCGAAAAGAAAAACTTAAGACGTGATAACATTATGTCGAATTAAAACAACTTAAATTATAACAATTATTTAATTACTAAATTAAAGTTTAAGAGATTTGATTTCTTTCGAGACAACAATTGTTTACAAAACGTTGACGAATATAATTGTCGTTAACGTGACGTCGACAAAAATGATAATTTAAATACGATTAAAGCTTCGATTTTATATTAACAAATTGAAACGTTAATGACGAAGATTTAAGACTTGCGAAACGCTTAACAAGCTCAAGTTATAGCGATCGAAGAAACGAATTCTTTAGTTTCTTAAATCGCTATCGCATCGTCGTCAATTATGTTTAAGTTTTTAAAGTTTAAAAAGCTAAAATTATACAAAAGTTTAAGCGTAAATAAATATATTACTTAATTTCGCGAAATTAACATTAACATAATGCGATTCTTAACGTATTTTATTACGAATAAGAACAAAATTCTCTATTGCATGTTATTCTTGAAAAATGGCGTCATTACGCAATAATATTTAAGAACAAATAATAACGCTAAGTTAAAGAGCGAGATCTTTAAAGAATTTAGGAAGTTTTTACTAAATTTGATAGCTAATTTTGCTAATTGTCGCCTTCTCGTCTATGAAAGATAAGAGAACACTAGACAAAAGTTAAATTAAAAAATAATTGTCTTTAAGAAATATTTAAATGAATTAAAGACTTATCTATTGTCGCTCTTAAAGAAGCATAAAATCTATATATTTTTGATCAAACTTAAGTCGAATTTAAAAGTAAAAATCTTAGACATCAATAACATATCAAACATTCGCGATGAGTTTCTAGCTATAATTAGTATGTAAGAACAAACGCTAAATTGCATTCGCAAAGTAAACTTAAGTAACTTCGACAATCAACGAGTAACAAAAGATTCTAATGTCTCTTTAGACAAATCTCACGAGAATTGTCGCTCAAATAAGATTGACAAGTTTATTAGAGATAAGAAGCTCTGTATTCTTAAAGACTTGTCGACGTCGCGCAAACGAGTCTACGAGATTAATGACGCGAAATATTTAAATTGTATAAAATGTTTTAAATGTTATGAAAAGAGACATTATAAAACAAAGTGTTTTAATAAACACAAATGAGACAAGTTTATCGTTGTCGTTATTACTACAATTGATGCGAAAAAAGATCAAACTTCGTCGACGTCTCGCAAACGAAGCAAAAAAGACAAATAAAAACAATGAATCTAATTTTAGTAAAAGATTGAATCTAACTTCTTGATAACGAACGTCAAGTTATAGATCTAGTTAACTTAAGAGCTAAGCTAAATCTCATTAATTATGTCTACGTAGTACAATAGAAATTGCAATTCACATTTGCTATCTTATTAACATTGAACTTTCTTGATAACAATAATCGTTATTGTTACAACGTCTATAAGTTGATCTATTATCTAATTGACTCGTGAGATCAACATCAAGAATGCACTATTTTATTCTACTTAGTTAAATATATAAACTCTAATTTTATATTAGATATATTAATGCTAGTCAAACAAGACATATTGATTAATCCAAAGATAAAAAGCTAGCAATTCAAGATTGCAAATAAAAAATAAAAAATAATTAATCTTAAGTAGTTTGTCTTAGATCTTGTTGAACATAGCACAATTTATATTATTGTTTGCGCTAACGTTACGAAGGCGTCAAGCAAAAAACTAGCGAAGTCTAAGATCTCTAAAGAGTTAAGAAATCTAAAAGATGTTTATGACGATAAATTGATCAAAATTCTATTAAAATTAGGAAGAGAAAATCATGTCATTGAGTTTCAAGACGACAAAGAATTATTTTTTATGTCTCTTTATAATTTTTCACAAAACGAACTAGCAATACTTCGACAATATCTTGATGATACATTAGTCAAAGATTGAATTAAGCATTCAATTTCGTCTACAAACGCTTCTATTCTATTTATATTAAAATTAAACGATAAATTACGTTTATGCGTCAACTATAAAGATCTAAATGCGATTACTATTAAGAATTGTCATTCATTGTCTTTAATTACGAAAACGCTAGATCGTCTATGCAAAGCAAAGCGTTTTATCGCCTTAAATTTAAAGAACGTCTATTATCGCATTCGCATTAAATGCGATAATAAATAAAAGACGACGTTTCGCACGCGCTATAAGCATTTCAAGTATTAAGTTATGTCATTTGAACTAGCAAACGCATTCGCAACTTTCTAAGTTTACATTAATAAAACGTTGCGAGAACTAATTAATGTAACTTGCGTAATCTATATAAATAATATATTGATGTACAACAATGATTCGACGAAGCATTGGCGTCATGTTAGACAAATGCTAGAATGTCTTCGCGAATATTCGTTATACGTTAATTTAAAGAAGTGTAAGTTCAACATTACAAAGATTAAATTTTTGAACTTCATTATATTTTCAAAAGATGTACAAATAAACTTAAAAAGAATCAAAACAATTAAGAAGTAATTTAAATTAAAAACTTATTGTAAGCTTTAAATGTTCTTGAACTTCGTGAACTTTTATAGACGCTTTATATATTGCTATTTGAAAAAAGTTGTTTTTCTTATTAATCTATTGAAAGAAAATAAGAATAACAAGAAATTTGACTCTTTCGTTTGATCAAATGAAGCAAAGTAGGCGTTTCGTCAACTTTGCGACATTTTTATGTTAACTTCACTACTTTGTTACTACAATTCAAGCAAGAAAATTAGAGTAAAGACTAACGCGTCTAACTTTGCAATCGCGAGCATTCTAAGTCAACAAAATAACGACAAAAATTGGCGTTCAATAACGTTTTAATCGCGAAAAATGATTTCGACAAAGCAAAACTATGAGACGCATAATTAAGAATTATTAACTATTGTAGTTGCTTTTAAGCAATGAAGACACTATCTAAAGAGCAATGCTTATCTTATTAAGATGTGATTAAATCATAATAATTTTAAGGAATTTATAAGTTAAAAGAAGCTAAACTTAAGACAAACTCGCTAGACGCTTAAGTTAGTCGTCTATAACTTTGAAATCTTTCATCGCTTAAGTAAAAAAAATTCGACGAATAAGTCGTCGAAACGTCTTAATTATAAAGAAGTCTTGTCGTTAAACACAAGATTGCTATTGACGTTACAAAACAAATTGACGTTGTTGTTTAACAAAAATTCGTTGACGCAAAGTAGACAAGAAACATCTATTAATTTGACTTTTGTATTTCAAAATGAGCTAACGTTGTTGTTTGACGAAAAGTCGCTAGCGCAAAGCGAACGAGAAACATTAGATAATTTGACTTTTGTATCACAATTAGCAAAAGTATTTACTAGTGACGCGAAAATCTTGCGATCATGAAGTAGAAAGAAAGTTCTTAATAGACTAGCATCTCTATTTTAACTAGCTAGTGTATAAATTGTTATTTCAAAAAAAGTGATTAAAAACATGCCAAAGAAATCGTATAAAAAATTTCAAAAATTAATGAGATTCTTAATTAAGAATCTCTAGACTAAAGACACTTAAATCAAGAAGATTCGTATCGAAATCAAAAAGTTGTTTCGTCGTTAACGAAAAACATGAGCTTTAAATCAAGAAAGTCTCGTTAAACATAACGAATTGCTTTATGTCTTAAGAAATGCAATCGCTAAAAAAAGTTAATTCGCAAGAACTATAACGATTCTTTGACGAGACACTTTAAAATCAAGAAAACTTTAAATCTACTTTAAAGAAAGTATTTCTAATTCGTCTACGCAAAGCAAATGAAAGCGTATGTTAAAACATGTGATGTTTGTCAACGCATCAAAGTTTCTCGTTATAAGTCGTATAATAAGCTTCGATTCTTACTTGTTACAAAGAAATTATAAAAGAAAATTATTATAAACTTTGTAACAAGTTTGTCGTTAAACAAACGTCGTAAAGTTGTATATAACTTAATTTTCGTAATAGTTGATCGTTGTACAAAAATGATCAAGTATATATTTGTAATTATTAAGATCGATGTCGCAAAGCTAGCGAAAGTGTTTTTCGATAAAATCGTTTTACGCTTCGAAACGTTAATTAACATAGTGAGCGACAAAAGATTTGTCTTTACTAGTGTTTTCTAGTTCGCTATATGTTTTTATGCACGAATTAGAAGACGATTAAGTATTGTTTTTTATTCTTAAATAAATGATTTAATTAAGCGACAAAATTAAACTCTTAAACACTATCTTCGCACTTACGCTAACGCGAAACAAACGAAGTAGACTAATTTATTGTCAATGACAAAATTTGTTTATAACAATAGTCATTACGTCTTAATTAAGGCTTCGTCGTTCTATTTAATGTACAATTATCATTCGAAGATTCACTATAAAGTTAAGAACAACTTTATCGAAAAAAAGATATTATCGACACAAGAACGCGTAAAATAGCTTTATAACTTAAGAAAAGTTCTAACGAAGCGTCTTGAAAATGCTATTGCGTAATAGACGAAATACTACAATGAAAAGCATAGATCAAAGAGCTTTGTTATAGAAGAATTAATTATGCTTTCAACTAAAAATCTAAAGCAAAAAAGATTTAGCAAGAAGATGTCGCATAAGTATGTCGAATCATTTAGAATTAAGAATAAGAGTAAAACGCAAGTTTATTGTCTTATCTTACTTAACATCTATCGAATTCATAATACTTTTTATGTTTTACTCTTGAAATTATATTTGCATTGCGTCGACGACGAGCAAACGAAACAAATGTTGCAAACTTTAAAACTTATTAATGACGAAGTCGAATAAAAGATTGAAAAAATTCTAGACAAAACTAAGTCAAAGAAGCAAATGTAATATAAAATTAAGTAAATAAATTAAAACAAGAAGTACAATCAATAATTAAGAAAAAAGTCTCTTAAAAAAGTTAATGAGTTGCGAAAGAAGTTTGAAAAGCGAACGCGCAACAAACGAAAGCGAAAAAAGTAGCGCAACGCGTATTGCGACAACGACAACTATGTTAACAATAATTTACTCGATGAAATATTGCGCAATTGTCGTCGCATCGTTGACGTATTTAGTTAGAATTACGATGAAGAACTTCTTCATTTCGCCACACAAGGTATCAAAAATAATAAGATCGCTTCTCTTAACATAAATGCTTAAAATATAACTCTAAACTTCGTGCGTCGTATTTCATTAATATTAAACAAAGAAAATCTATACGCGAAGCACAACGCATTTGCTTCGTCTTCTTTTAATTGACAACGTATTGCAACGACTTAACAAGCTCTTAACAATTTATCGAATTCGTCTTAAACGACTACAAAAAATTATTAAATTTATTCGAAAATAAGTTGTCAAATTTCGCAAAGTTATTCGTAGACAAATCTTCGAAATTGTTCGAAACATTCGCGTTCTCTTAAGAAAGCTAGATTGTAAAAAATTTACTTCGTTTAATTTTTATTATATTCGTCGCAAACTTAATTTCGCTATCTATATGCATCTTTGCGTTCTTCATTTTTTATAAACGTGTGAGCGAACGAAGTGCGAACAAAAGTGAAAAAAAAACTTATCACATTATTATTTAACGATCTTGTTGACAACTCGAAGTCGTAAAGAGATCTCGTCGCAAAATCGTAAAATTTCGCGAAAAAATCTTTAGAGTTCGTTTAATTTAAATTGACGACAAATTTAAAGACGATTTGTCTTAACTTTATCTTTTTCGTTTTCGTTAACGATTTGTTCTCGTTCTTGTTTTTATTTTTTTTCGAATCTTGAATGCATGTCAATGCATTGTACGACACATCAAAATAGACAAAAAAATAAATAAAAAAATGTGTCGAAAAGTAAACGAAAATACTTACAATTAACACACGCTCTAAAAGAAGATCGATCAATTGCTTCATCTTAATAAGAGCGTTATCTTAATTTTTCTTTGTTTTCTTAAATTCTTGTTTAAGTTCGATTTAACGCTCTAGAACGCGAGTTAAATTACGTTCAAATTAACGAATACAAGATTGCGTTTAATTTGTCGTTAATAAGATAAATTCTTTATCGCGTCGCCAACTCTTCATGTTAAGAATAACACTTTTTCGCAAACGTTTTATTGATTTAGTAATTGTGTTTTCGACTTCGAACGTCTTACGATGTTTGTTAACAAGAACTTTTATTTAATCTTAAAAGCGTTTAACGAATTAGTAAACATTAGCAATTGTTGTATCGTAAGCGCAAATAAAATATATTGCAATACAATAATTTGATTTACGATAAAGAATCTTGCAATAAATGTAGACATTCTTTTTCTCGCGAACGTATACACGTTTGCTTACGCAAGTTATGCATAAGAGATTATTACAAATTGTAACATGTCAATTCTTGCAAACAATAAGATGTTAAGATTATTTACTCTCTTATTTTTTCGATTTCTCAAAAGATGAAGATAAAGTTAAAAATATATTAATTTAATATTTGCATTATATATATAAGTCTTACGCATCGTCGTCTTTGCGACAATTTATTTACGATAAAAAAGCAATTGCAATTAAGAAGAATATAAGAAAAAAAAATAAAAGAAAGAAAAAACAACAACATTTATGTTTATGATTTATCTAGCGTTTGCGCAACGTTAGCTTCACTTTGAACTCTATTTAAAATCTTGATAACAACGACGAAACGATAACTTATTATGAATTGTCATTGTTGCCATTACGTTGTTCTATAGATTGTGTTGAATTAAAGCATGAACTAATGTCTATCAAACAAGAGACTTTTTTTCTCTTAATTTTTAAAGAGATTTGAGAAGATTTTTAACGAACTTTTGTAACGTTGACGCTTAATAGGCGTCTTTGTCTTGTGTAAGACTAATATAGCTCCTTACATCATTGGGAATCAATGCTTTAAGAGAGAAGATAATTGTAATGTTATAGCGTCATCGACGCGCTAACGCCTTAAGATATAATAGGACACGTGATTTCAATTGTCTATGAAAGTCTCGAATCGCACGATTTCTCTTTCGAGTTAAAAAGCGAGAAGTAGGCTCGCACGTCATGGCGAGTATTAGATAGAAAGAAAGCTCGTTTTTCGTTGTTCTTTAACGATTAGTCTTATCACTATCTACCCTATATAGTTGGGGCATAGTAATGAAAGCCTATTATATCTCACGTCTTTCATATCTTAGTGCGTCGACAAGTAGCAAACGCATTCGCACCTTACATATAAGTAATTTTCTAATATTTAATTTTATTATTCGATTTATCTATTAGTTTAAGAATAAAATATTGTGTTTAGCTTTTATTTAATATAAATGCAATAATATATTGTAAATTAATAGTTTCTAATAAGAAGCAATTCTATAAATTTCGAGATATACAAATAGTATCTTTTTAAATAATATATTAGTTAAATTTTTTGCAATCTATATAGATTTTGCAAATATAAATAATAGTGTCTTGAAATAATAATTAATAAATATTAGAATTGTATTATAAATATTGCTTTTATAGCAACTAGCAAAAAACAAAATTATAAAATCTATAAATATTTATATTTAAAATTGACTAGAAATTAAGATTAATACTAATTAACTATAAAAGCGATAATGCAACATTTTGTTATATTAACAAATATTATATTTTTTAATATATATATTAATATTTGTTGTTATTTTTAGTTAGTAGAACTTTTTGTTTCTATATGTTTGTATTTTTATATTTTTAAAATATTTTGTTAGCAAATTATTATAATATAATCTAAATAATTAATTTTAAGAAACAACTTGTTAAAAACAAACATTATATAGAAGAAAAATATTGTTTCTTTGTTAATATTTTTTTTTTATATAGATTTTATATATAGTTTTCGAGATTAGCTATTTTTCAATCTTAAAAACTATGGAATTTTTATTCTAAAATCGAAGAATTTTAATCAACAATAAGAAAAACAAATTTTCTAATTTCTTTTATATATATTGTTCGAACGTTGCTATAGCGTAGTTGTTGTATTACAATATTTTAAATTATATTTGCAATTTTCTTTTTTATTATTTCTATATTTGTATTTTTTTTTAACTAAAACTATTCTATCGATTTTTTTTAAACAATTTATTGTTAAGCTTTTTAATTCTAGAGACTTCGATTTTGTTAAAATATAATACTAATTGCGTTCTAATAGCGTTTTTGATTAATATAAAAGCTATTTTAATAGTTGCAATTGTAATATTTTTCAATTTATTTCAAAAAATAGATAAATAGATTTTATTATTTATATTGTTTTTGTAATTTTAATATTAAAAATATTTATTTACTAAAATTTGTTTTTTTAATACAAGATTTAATTTTAAAACTATATTTTGCTAAAAAAGAAATCTATTGTATTTAATAATAATTTAACAATAATAGTTTTAAAAAGTAACAAAAATTGTTGTACTTTATAAATAAAATAATTAAATATTAATTGCTCTTAAAATAGTATTTCTATTGTTTAAAATTAATAATAATAGCAAACAATTTCTAATTATAAATATTATATTGTATTTCTACAAAAATAATTTTTCTCAAATAAAATATTACAAAATATTAGATTGTTTATTAACTTTTATTTCTAAGATATATTAGCTACAAAAATATAGCAATAATAACAAATCTCAAAATATTAATTTCAACACAAATGTAATTTTTGAAATCAAAATATATTAATATAAATATTTGTATAACATTTATAATTAATTTTCTAAATATTGCTATAGTATTCTTGCTAAATACAAAAACAAAATTGCTTTTTTTATTTATTATTTTTTAAAAGTTTTGTAAAAACTTAAATATTTTTATATAATATCGAATAAATTGTTGATAAAAGTTTGCAAAATCTAGAAATACTTAAAATTTACAAAAAGTAATTAATTAAAACTATATTATAATTAACTCTATATAGTATAAAGAAGATTTAAATATTTTTATTAAAAACATATTTATAAAGAGAGATTATAGAATTATTCTAGAATTATATATCTACAAATTATTATAATGTAGAAAATTTAAATAGATAAACAAAAAAATAAAAAATAAACAAACTTTTTAGTTTGTAGAAAAACTATTTAGATATATATTTTTTCTATATTTCTATTAGTAGATTTAGTAGAAAGACAATAATTATCTATCTAATTTAGAAGATCTTGTAGACAATAAATATTAGATAGAAAGAAAAAAGAGAACTACTAGTTTATTATCTATAGAGAGATTGTTTAGATGTAAATTTCTCTCTATATTCTTGTTAGCAAATACAATAGATAGACAATAATTATCTATCTAATTTAGAAGATCTTGTAAACAATAAACAATAGATAAAAAGAAAGAAAAAAATAACTAGTTTTCTATTTGTAGAGATATTATATAAGTGTCTATTCTTCTCTATATTTTTGTTAGTAGATATAATAGATAAACAATAATTATATATCTAATTAATGCAAAATATAGACAATAATTATCCATCTAATTAACAAAGCAATTGCGAAAAACAATATTAAGATAAGTAGCAATTTACAATAGATAACTTGTACAATATGCGCTTTCTATATACCATACAATTTTTAAGTATAATATAGAAAATAAACGTTTTATTTGCCATAACTCTAGTAATATTGTATAAAATATAGCAATTAAAATAGTCTTATTATTCTCTTAGTTGGATCTCTAAATAGAGTTACTTCTTAGTATCTTATATATATAAATATATACTATATTTGAATTGAAAATTGATATTTTTCTACTTTTAAAAATTGTTCGCAATACTTTTAATAGATATTTGAGCAACTATTATTGTTAATCTACTATAATTCTTGCAATAATGTATTAAATTTAGTAATTTTAGATTTATTAGAATACGCAATATAAGTTTTACCAATAGAATAATTACTAGTATATTAAAATTAAAATTATATATATAAATACAATTGCAAGTTAAAGTTTTTATTATATATTAAAATGAATAAAACTTATTAGTTTATCGAGACTATCTAATTAAGTAAGCAATTTTCAATTAATGTAAATAATTGCTTTGTTAATTTTCGACCAATTAAATATGTCGAAATCACTCGATACTACTAAGTAGAAAAAAGATATTCTTTCTGAAGAAGATAGTATAAATCTATCGATATATTATAGTTGCTAATAATATATTTCAAAAAATTAATCGAATTTGTTATTAAAAAATATTAAAATAACTTAATATGTAGTTTTTACAAGCGCAATCTCTCGAAAATTTAACCAATACAATTTTAGTATCTTTTTTATATATTAAAATAAATTAGAATATTGTCGAGTTATATTATATAGATTAAATAAATCTTGCAATACTTTGTTAATTTAAGTTTAGAAAGTAGTTAAAGTATTTATTAATTCAAATAGTATTATTGCATATTTAAAGTAACTATATTGTATTCGAAAAACTATCTTCTATTTGTTTTTTTAACAAATACAAATTTAATAATAAGTATTTTTTAGATTTAGTTTAATAAAGTATGCAATATCTGTTAGACAATCTAGTATCTCTTTAATTAAAGAAAGAAAATATATTATGTTAATTTTTATTGTATTAAGATTGCAATAATTAATATATAATCTTAAATTACTATTACTCTTTAATATAAATAGTATTAATATTTTAATAAAATTAATTATTTTGCAAATTCTATTTAATATTAGATTCTCTAGAAACTAGTTTTATAAAATATTGAGTTTTTTTTTTGAAAAAAGAGTAGAACAATTTAAATAGCAACTTTCTTCTAAATAGCAAATTACTATTATAATTTTTATTTTTGTATTTAAGAAAACTAAAAAAAAAATAATAATTAATTTTTTTATTATAGTTTTTAATATTGAATATTTTTTGAAATATTATATATTTAAAACTTTTTATTTTTTTTTAAATTACAATAGATTAAAACAAATAAAGAATAAAAATGTTAGATTTTAAAAAGTAGATTGATCGCGTCGATTCAAGAAAATCGAGTTCGATTTAAGAAATAAAATCGAATCTTGACAATTTAATTCGAATCAAATCGAAAGTCTTAACAATTCGATTTCTAAAATTGAAATTAACAATTCGATTCAATTTCAAACTTAAAATCGAATCAAATTGTCAAAACTACTATTTTTAGTAAATTTTATTATTTTTAGTAATAATTTAATTATTTTTAGTAACATTTAATTAATAACTTAATAGAAATAGTTAATCTATTTAAATTAATTAATAAATATATTAGAAATTTCTTTTTATAAATGTATTACTACTAAGCATTACTTAGTAATTAATAAAAAATCTAAATTTAAACTTAATTTATACTATTTTTAGTATTCTTAATATTTTTGACAATTCGATTCGATTTTAATTTTTAAAATCGAAAATCGACTCGATTCGATTTGATTTAATTTTAAAATAATTGAAATTGAATTAATTTTTAATTCGATTTCTAAAGTTAAATTGTCGATTCGAGTCGATTCTAGAAGTTGGAATCGAAAATCGAATTAACAATTAATCTATTAAAAAGTCTTTTAAAGTTTTTAATACAATTATATTTTTTGTAATTTTATAGCGTTAAATTAGTATATATTAATCGATATATAAGTATATTTTTATTATTTAGAAAAAATCAACAGTAATATTGTAAATTATTTAATTAAATATATAGGAAATTTGCTTTAATATATACTTTATTTTTTTCTATTGCAAATTTTTATTTTTGCAATATAAAATTCTGCAAATTAAGTCTTTTAAATTCTAAATATTTTTGCTTTAAGTATAAAATTACTTTTTTTTACAAAATATTATAACTTTATTAGTTGTTTGCTAATATAATTAATATAATTATTATTATTAAGAAGATATTTTTGTATATACTACTTTATATTAACAAATATTAACAAATTTACAAATAAAAATTTTATTTTATATATTTAATTTGCAATTGCAACTACAACTATTACAAATCTATTTAATTTTTCAAATTATTAAAATTTTCTTTACTAAAAGATTGTAGTAGAAATATTTACTAAGTATTAATTACAAAACTTTATTAAAAACTTTTTATTATATTTATTTGCATATTTATTTTTAATGTATTTAAACAATTTCTTAAGACATAATTTCTTTATTGCAATTATAGCAAATATGTTTGTTATATATATTAATGTTAGTATTTTCTAAACTATAAAAAAAAAGCTTATTTATATTTTTTAATTTTGTTGTTAATATATTGCAAATTTTTTTTCTTAATAAAGATTTTTTTTGTTTTTAGCTATATAAACTCTCTCTAAAATTGTTGCAAAATTAAGAAAACAATTCTTTTTTTAAAATTGTATTTTCAATTTTAGATTTTTAAAACAATATATTTTCTATATATTGTATTAACGCAATTGATATATTTTTAATTTCAAAAATTTAAATTGTATTATTAATTTTTTCTCTAAGCAATATATATAATAGTTACATTTTTAATATTTATTATATTTATCGAGATTTATTTTTAGAGTTTCGATATATATTATAAAGTTGTTAATATTTTGCAACAGAAGTTGCTTAATATTTTTGTATTTGCAAAAAGTAAAAAAAAAAAAAAAAATCAAATTTTTGATAAGATTTGTTAAGTATTGTACAATTTATTTTTAATTCTATTTTTTAATTCTATTTTTATATTTGTTTTATAACTCTTTTATTAAATTGTCGACGTATTACAAAAAATTTGCTAAATTTAGCAAATTTAAAAAAATTTCTATAACAATTTTTTTTGTATATTTCGAATTTAGTTTTTTTATGTCTTAAAGTTCTTTCTATAATATAAATATAAATCAATTGATTTTATAAATTATATAGAGTATTGCTTTTTTAATATTAATTTGTTATTTTTGCTATTAAAATTGTTTTTGCAAAATAATATAAACTTGTTACTTTAATCTTGTTATTACAAAGAGACTTTATAGAATATTTGTTTTTTGCTTAAGCAATACAAAAATCTTACTTTGTCTAAAGTTTATATTTCTTTAATTTCTTTTCAACAAGTAGCTTTGTATATTTAATTTCTTTGTGGAAATTAAACAACAATAAAGTGTTATTGTTTTGTAAAACTTCTTCTTGTAATATAGCTTGCAATTTCGTAGTTGTATTAAACTTAAGTTAAGTCTTCGCACTACTATTGTTCTAAAAATACTAAAATATTGCTTGTCTTTTGCTACTATTTAAATATTGTCTTGTATTATATATCAAATTAACTATTTTATTAAATAATTGCTCTTATAGATTGAAACAAATTAATACTATAAGACTATATACAAATACATAACAAAATATTACTATATCAATATATATAAAACAAAACTATATAGTATATAGAACTATAGTTTAGAGAGATATCAGTTTGTAAGAATTTTAGAAAAAAAATCTTAGAAAGAAAACTTTGCACAACAATAAATTGTTACTATAAGTACTTAGCACTAATATATTTAGTTTACTATTAGAAGCTAGTATTATATTGGAATTATTGTATACAATTGTACTAGCTTCTCTCTAGTTAGATAGACTCGAAAAATTTCTTATATTTATAGTAATTTAAATATATAATCTAGTTGCTAACAGTTTAGATACAAAAAGTCTAGAATATCTTTTATAGATTATAATAATAAGTTAGTATTATCTAACACAATATCTATTAATATCTACAATCTAAATATAAATTTCAAAGATTCTATTATTTAAAATAATTTAATGCAATGTATTTGCATAATATATCTATATAATACAATTCTTTAAATTATTTTTGAAATAAAAATAAACAGTAAATATCAAATTCTTTATATACTAATTAAGAAGAGTTATTGTATAAAGTTCGATAAATACAAAATTATATTAACAATAATATTTACTTTTAAAATTGCATTTTTGTTCTAAATAGCAAGCAACTATATATAGTTATTGTTTAATATATTTACAAAATATTTTTGAAAATCTATTTAGACAAAACTAATACTTATAAGCTAGTTAATTTATACTACTATTAATTACATATAACTAGAATTATTAGAAAATTTATTAAAGCTTACTATCTATACAAGCGTATTAAAGTGATTTGCAAAATTAAAAAAGTTAAACTTCTTAAATTACTATTTATTTCGAAACAATATTAACAAGATATTAGCTATAATTTTATTGTCTCTTTATTAGAATTCTATTAAATAGACTATTTATATTAGCGTAATTGTCGGGTTAAGTTTTAATTCGATCGAATTAATTTGCTCAATTCTAATTCTAGAGTCGAGCAAAAGTTCTAGCTCAATCGAGTAAATCGAGCGCATAAGGCGCGTTAAGCGCTTAATTTAACTTGCTCAATTATATAACATTACGTAACGCGCTAATTATATGCGATTAGCGTAAACTCTGCGCTAGCTTAATCGAATTAGCGCATAAATAAGATAAGATAAGATAAGCGAATGCTAACGCGACGAAGTTAGCTCAAGTTCTTGACATTGATTCGACGAAATTCGATTTTGAAGTCGAGTTCGCGTCTTGATCCTAGCTCAACTCTACGAGACCCAAGAGAATAGATCGAATTAAGAAAAAAGTGTTCGATTCGATTCAGTAGTTACACTAATTTTTATTAATATATTATAGTAGTAATAAATAGACTTTCTAGAAAGAAGAAGTTTGTATTGTTAAACTCTCTAAAAGCTTTAATTGTTGTAGAGATCTTTATCTATTATATTTAGTCAAAATAAAACAATTTAATCTTAATTGTTCCAAATAGAGATACTTAGTTTGTAATTATTTTTTAAAAATATTTGTGCAATTGCATAAATATTATATCTAAGCTCTTAATATTCTATTATTCGAAAATAAACAAACAAATTGCTAATATTAACGTAATACTTAAATAATATTTTAGATTCTATCTTAATTACAATTAAAACAACTAGTGCAATTATTTATTTATAGTAAAGTTTGAAATCAACAATTATTAGAGTAATTTTATCGAGTTGATATTGTTCTTTATTATTAAAGATTATTACTTTCGCTTAAATCTAGAATTACTTAAAACTATTTCGACAAAAATAATATTATATACTAGAAAAGAAATAAGAGACGCAAATAATTACTTAAACAAACTCGAAGCTCTTAAAAAGTTTCTATGTATAGAGTTCCAAAAAATATAGATAAATCAAATTAAATATACTAATTGCTATTGTTACTTAGTCTTAGAGTTTTGTATAGACAACTAAATAAATTTATAATTGCAATCTTCGAATTAAACAAATTTGTCAATCTCTCGAAGACAAGAATTTCGAACTCTATAAAACTACCAAAATAATTGACAATTATATCTACAAATTATATCTATCGAAATTAATAAATATAATTTATTTAATTTTTTATTTGTAATCTCTACAACTAGACACTAGTAAATTACTATAAGATTATTCTTAATTAAAATTATCTTCCATCGAAATTGAGTTAGATAACAAAGAATCTATAGTTTCTAATATTTCTCAATAGATAGTTCAATAGAATATTAAATTTTATATTAATAAAAACAAGTTTAATAACAATTCTAATCTAAATAAAATTCTTAATTAAAAACAACTAAGATATTAAATATTATCTTCTAAATAAAAGAATTAAAATCGAAAACTTCTATAACAATTATATATAGACGTCGAAGAATATTTTGCTCTAGTAGCAAACTTTTATTATGTTTACTCTTAAGCATTCGATTTATATTAGACATTTCGCAAGTTACAAATCTAAGAATTGCTTAACTACAACTAGTATCTATATATATATATTGTTAATAATTTAATCAATAGATGCGCGTGTAAAAGTTTGCAACTATTGCTTTAGAGATTTAGAATAGACAAGCAAGATCTAAATAGAGAATTTCTATATATACAAGAGATATTTATCTATCGACTATTTTGTAGTATCTTGTCGATATTTATTAGATGCGCGAAAGAGATTACCAATAGTATAGCGTTACTAGAAGAGTTACTAGAACTATTTTAGAGTTTACTAGCTTTATTCTATCTAGATAACAAGAGCAAAAAAAGTAGAAGAGCAAATTAAAAGAGACAAATGCTATAAGAAGAGAAGTGCAATAGACAATTACTATACTAAATAGTATAGCAAATAATCAAATACAATTCTCTTAATCTTCTTCTTTCTAGTAGTAGTGTATCTATTATATAGAGCTCTACTATTGCTTTAAAAACTTAGAATAAACAAATAAAATCTAAATAAGTTATTCTCTATATATATAAACAATATTTAATTGCTAGTAATCTTGTAGTATCTTTTTGTTATCTATTAGACGTGCAAAAGATATTATTAATAATATAATATCATAATAAAAATTATTAGCATTGCTTCGAAGTCAACTAATTTCTTTCCAAGTTCTATAATATTGTTACTAGAAGAAAAGTAATAAAAATTAGCAAATTTAATTACAACGCAAAGTCTACAAAATTAAATTAATTTTAATTTTAATATAGCAAAGATAAATATTAGACTTCTATTAATTTAACAGCATTATTATAGTCTTAGACTTACTAGAATTTTATATTTTAACAATTGTTTCTCAACAAAAGAAGTAGCTAGCATAATATTTATTATATTCTAAAGACTAAAGTTTAATACAAAAAATATTAATAATTTTTTTCTTATAAAAGATATTTTTGTCAATATTGAGTAGAGATTTGTTAGAACACTTAGAAGTTATTAGAAGTATTCTTCTTAAGAAAACAATTGTACAATTGTTATTATAGACAATAGCAATTCTAACAATAATGTCTTTGCAAAAAAGTTTGCTTTTAAGATAGAAATTTCGAGTTTAAGTTTGTTTGTTAGCAATTTAATAAACAATCTAGTAATAAATTAATTAACAAATTTCGCATTATCTAGATTACATAACATATATATAAATACTCGTATTTCGGAAACGTAACTCTAGTAGATCTAGAAGATATTTTTTCGAGACTTTTGTTCAAGCAGATCTAGCAGATCCGACAAATCTACTAGTTTGAAAAAGACAATATAAGAGCTTACTAAGCAATATAAACTATATCTATATAATACTCTTGTATTTTTTGTAATTTATATTGCTTAGTAAACTCTTATATTATCTTTTTTAGACTAGTAGATCTGTCGGATCTGCGAGATCTACTTGAACAAAAATCTTGAAAAAATATCTTCTAGATCTACTAGAGTTACGTTTCCGAAATGCGAATAAACTTGTTAAATTGCAGAAATTCTACAAAGACAAAATAGAAGATAATATGCAATATAGCGTTCAATTGTTTAGAGATATAAAATATATTTAATATATTTAATAAAATATTGCAAGCAATTACTTTGCGCTTACAAGAAATATTATTGCTCTAGTAACATTTAATCTAAGATATAACGCAAAGCAAAAGAAAACTATCGAAAGTAGTAAAGTTAAAGTAGTCTCTATCAATATAAGCAAAACGAAAATCGCAAATATATTTTTTAATTGTCTTTATTTTAATATAATTAAAGATCTAAGCAAGCAATCTAGCTAGCAACATTTTAAACAATAGCAAATAAAGAATTGCAATTAAGATATAAATAGTAGTACTTTATATAGCTACTAAAGTTTATAGAATAGATATTTTTTATTATTGTAACAAAAATTTTATTAAAAAAAAATTATATTTCGGTCTAAAGATATTTCGAAATATTAAAACTTTAAAAAATTGCATGAATTTGTTTGTTAAGATTTAATAATTGTAATTATTTGTTAGCAATAGTTTTGTATTTATTGCGCAAAAGTAGATTTTAAAGTTTATTTAAATTATCTCTATTAGTTTATTATTAAGAGCAAGAAGTATTACAATATCTTTTAGCAAAGTTATAAGATTGTTGCAAATAAAGTTTTTATTAAGATTAATAACAACAACAATATTATTGTTGTAAATAAATATTTAATTGTTGCTAAGATAAGACAATTAGAGACAAAAAGTATACAAATAGTTTTTATTTTATATATATTTATATAAAGAGATTTCTGTTTAATCTAAGTAAAGCAACGTTTATTAAAGACGTTGTTTAACAAGTTGTTCTTACTAGATATTTAATAGCTATTTACGTTCTAGAAATTAGAGATATCTATTTATATATAAGAGATTAATTGCAAGATAGAGCTTTGTAGAAATTAAGTATTATTTTATTGCAATAAAAAGTAATACTATTAGACTAGATCTTTTGCTATAGAGATAACAATGTAATAATAACGCGTATTTTTTATTGAAGAAATATATAAGATACTAAGAAATACGCAATTTGAAACAATTACTTTAACGCAAAAGAATAGAAAGTCTACTAGAATCTCTAAATTCTATTGCAAAAGAGTATTTATTATTATTGTTATAACAACAAGATTATAAGCTTGCTACAACTTTGCAAAAAACAAATATACTTTTATTGTCTAGCTACTAAGTTTAATATTAAGAAACTCGATTACAATACTTGATTAACTTTTCTTTTTATTGCTTTGTAGTCTTAGAAGATTGTAAATTTAATCTTATTGCTTTTAATAGAGAGCAAAGTTAATTAATAGCAATAATATAACAAAGAAAGTATTTAGATAATAAAGAAGAATTTGTTATTCAAATAAATATATTAGTATTTAATATAGAGTCTTTACAAATAAATCGAAAAAAAATAAGATAATTTCCAACTTAGAAAAGAAAAAATTCTCTATATAGAAGATATTGCTTTATTGGAACTCTAGTAGCTATTAATTAAATATTATTATTAAATTGTATTTAAAGATATATACAAAATTCTCTTTAAAAAGTATTGTTTTACGTTCTTGTATAATTAAGATAGCTAAAGTATAATTTTATTAGAATATACTTTAGAATCTTTCGATTGCAAGAAACATTATTGTTAACAAAGATAATCTTAGAGAAGAAAAGATTGTAAATATGTTTCTATTTGCAATTATATTTTAATACAAGATCTAGTAATAAATATATATAAAAATTATATAAAAATTCAATTAGTACAATTAATCGATTATATTGCAATTGTTTATTAATATTAATAGTAAGAATATTAGATGCTTTGTTTACAAAGAAGTAATTTGCATTTATACGAAAAACATACAAGTTATTATAATCGATTTTAGTATCTCGCTTAATTATATTAATAAGAGTAGAAATATTGTATTTATTAAGAAATTTATTAAGATATCTATATTATCTTTTTATCTTTAAAGAATAAAATAATTATAGATTAGACTTGTTTGCTAATACTAAATAATACAAAAAGATTTCTAAAATAAAGATTAAAGAGCTTATTGTATTTATTAATAAGATAAATAGCAAGTTAGTTAATAGTTATTTTCTATTAAAGCAACAATTAAAATTGTAATTTTTCTAGCAATATATATATATATATCTATATTTGCACTTAGATTCTTTATTGTATTTGTTAATTTTTGCTTATTAGTAGTAGACATTGTTGTAAATAAATTATTGTTTACTAAAAATAGAAGTTAGAGAATTCTATATAACATAGTAACAAAATAGAGCTTTTGCAAAAATAATAACAAGAAGAATTCGAACGACTTCTTAGATACGTTAATAAATCTTTATATTATTGTCGAAAAAAGCAATATCTAGTAAAAAGAGATATCTTAATCGAAATAAATAATGCAAGTTAGAAATTTCTTATAATAAAATCTAATAAAAACAAAGATTTTATAGTATAATATTTTTATTAGACAAAAATTATAGGAAATTGTTATTCGAAAGAGTTTTAGCTTTATCGAAATTTAAAGAAATGAAACTAATAATAATTAGTGTGATCGTTGGGTCGAGTCGAACACTTTTTTCTCAACTCGACCCACCCTCTTGGGCCTCGTAGGGTTGGGCCAGGGTTAAGGCGCGAACCCGACCCTAGGGTCGGGTTTCGTCGGGCCAATGCCAAGAACCCAAGCTAACTTCGTCGCGTTAGCATACGCTTATCTTATCTTATCTTATCTTATCTTATCTTATCTTATCTTATCTTATCTTATCTTATCTCTAACCCGATTGGGCTAGCGCAAGGGTTCGCGCTAATCATATGCGATTAGCGTAGACTCTGCGCTAGCCCAATCGGGTTAGCGCGTCACGTGACGTCACGTGATCGGGTGGGTCGAGTTGAACACTCGACGCGCATTCTTCGCTCGTCCCACCCTGTTGGGCTAGGAAATTTGCTTGATCCTAGGGTCAGGGTTGGATGGGTTAACCCGATCGAGTTGAAACTTGACCCAACGATCACACTAATAATAATATAAATATATATATCGAAGTTGTAGATTAAATTGTTAAAACTCTTTGCATTGAAAGTATTAATCTTTTCGAATATAACTATAATAGAAAAGTTAATAATAGATTTTATAATATTCTTAATATTTAGCTTGTTATACTACAAAATATAATAGCAATCGTATTAAAGTTAAACAAAATATCTATAAAGAAGTTTTAGTTCTCTACTAGATTAACTGTGGATTTGATTTTCGGTTTCAACTTCTAAAATTAACTTAAATCGACAATTCAACTTTAGGAATCGAATCGAAAATTAATTTGATTTTAACTATTTTGAAATCGAATCGAATTAAATCGAGTCGATTTTCAATTTAAAGATTGAAATTGAATCGAATTGTCAAAAATGTTAAGAATACTAAAAATAGTATAAATTAAGTTTAAATTTAGATTTTTTATTAATTACTAGATAATGCTTAGTAGTAATATATTTATAAAATGAAATTTCTAATATATTTTTTGATTAATTTAAATAGATTAACTATTTCTATTAAATTATTAATTAATTGTTACTAAAAATAATTAAATTATTACTAAAAATAATAAAATTTACTAAAAATAGTAGTTTTGACGATTCGATTCGATTTTTCGATTCGATTTTCGATTTAAAGATTGAAATTAAATCGAATTATTAATTTTAACTTTAGAAATCGAATTGCCAAGACTTTCGATTTAATTCGAATCGAACTCGATTTCTCAAATCGACGCAATTAGTCTATTCTCTACTGATATTACTGCATCTAAAACATATATATATAGTAACAACAGAAGTTTAAGAAAGAAATATATATATATTATTTATTGTTAACTTTTGAAATTGCAACTTTTAAAGAGCAAAAACGTTTTTTGTTACAATTTTTTATTTTTGTATAGTAATTTTATTTATTATTGTTTTTGCTCTAAAGTAAAAAGCAATAGCTTTATTGTTAATAGAAGTATTGTTTAAATTCTTTTTTTTTCTAATACAACTTTTCGATAGCAACAAAGTATTGCAAGACAATAAAATACAAGATTGCAATAAAAAATAATAACAAATATATTCTTAAAAAATTATTGTAATAAAGTTTTTAATCTTATCTACAATTAAGTTCTAGAGATTGTTTTTCGAATATAAGAGATGCAACAAACGTAGTTATAAATAACAACTATCTTAAAGAAACTTTTAAAAGTTATTTTAACAATAATACAAAAAAAGTTTTGCAAAAATAAAATTATCTACAAAAAATAATAAAATAATACAAAAACAACACAATTTAATTGAAAAAATTAATTGTTAATAGCAAATTCGAAAGGAACAAATACAATAAGAAGAGAAATGTATTAGACAATTACTATACTAAAGAGTACAATAGACAGCTAAGTATAGCTCTCTTAATCTTCTTGTTTTTAGCACTAATCTCTCTATTATACAAAGTTCTTTTAGATAGTTTTAAGTTAAGCTAATTAGATACTTGCAACAACGAAATTGATATAATTTTTATCTATAGTCTTTTTTTGTCTTTGACACTACTCTAGTGCATTTTTAAGCTTATTGTCTATATTTCGAAATACTAACTCGAATTATTTGTTATACATTATTTTTTATATTAGAAGTTAGAAATTCAATATTAAAATTATTTAATATACAATTGTTTTATAATATTGCTTAAGAAGAATTTCGAAAGCGCACTATTAATACAATTACTATTGCCAAATATTATTTAATATATATTTACAATTTTTGTTATTGTCTTTAATATTAATTTTAAAGATATTCTATCGATACAATTACTATTGTTAAATAATAATTAATTTATGTTTATAGTTCTTGCTATTTTTTTCAAAAAATATCTATAGATTTTATTATCGCTTCTAGGAACTATCTATTAGATAGTTTGGATTTGCTTTTTATATATAATCTTCAAATAAAATATAATCTCAAATATATAAATAGATGCATATATGTGTATAAATTGCTAATAGAGAACTTTTGTATTTTTTTTTCGCTCTATATAATAGATTTAGACAAACATGTTTAAAGTTAGTTAAAATCTAGCAAATTTCAATATTTTAACGTTGTTACTCTTTTTGTTATTGTTAATCTCTCTCGAAGTTACGTAATTTATCTCGATAATATAATAGATAATATTATAAAAGTTACGTTAAATTAGCAAGAAAAACTGTAAATACAATTTAGCAAAAGAGATTTAGAAATTAAACATTAAAATTTTATTGCTTAAGTAATAGCTTTAACAAGAGAGAAACAATTTCTTCAAAATTTAAAATTAAATTTTTTTCGATTTTAAAGAGATCGATATTTACAATATATTTTCTAAATTTCGAATATATATTTTTCGAATATTTATAGATACTTAGATTTATATATTATTTTAACAACTCTAATTAAACTCTTAAGAAAATCTAAACTTGCTATTTGAATTAATATTATTTTATAGATATTTTTTATATATCTTTAAGATCTAAATTTAATTTAATATAGATCTAATTTAGATCTTAGTTGATTTAAATTTTAATTAATTTATTTTGTACTCTAATACGTTAAAGTACTTTTGTTAATATGCTCTTTTCTTAATTTACTATTTAAATATACTTTATAACTCGACTTCTTAGTATTTAATATCTATTTCGAAGTTTTTACTATTTGCGTTAATTCTAAAAAGACTTATAATAAATAGCAAGTTTCTCAATATTGTTACTTTGCTAATATTCGATAATTTGCAACAAGTTAATACTTAAACTGTAGATTACTATTTTTGTATTAATTCTAATACGCATATGTTTCGTCTTAATAAGTCTACAATTATTCAATTATACATTAACAATTCGGGACAACTCTATAGAGACTCTATTAGCGACTCGAGACTCTTGAAACCATTGTGTAAATATCTTAGCTCTAGAATTATATTAGTAAATCTAGTTAAATTCGAGTAGATTCTAGATATTATAAAAAAATTAAGAGATACATTAAACGTTATTCGAATATTATTTGTATTGTTAAGACTCTATTCTATTTTTGTATTGTTAAAATCTACAAATACAATTTACAAATATAAATAACAATATAGAGCGTAATTATTATTTATATCTAGAGAAGCTTCTATTTACATATCGCTATTGCGTAAAAATCTTACAAATTGTTCGATTTTGCTATACAAATACTTTAGTGTAAACAAATAACAAGTAGAAACGTAATCGAAGTGCTACAAGAGTTCGTACGTATCTCGAATATTAATATTAGACTTTTTATCAAGCTTTTTTCGACTCTTTAAATACAAGTTTTCTAAAGACTTTTAAGTAGATCTTGTATTTGCTTCGGATTATTTAAACTATCTTAGTATATTAAAATTAGAGAGTTAATTCCCCAAATTGTCGATATAATTTTGATATTTATAATTTACTTGTACTCTTCTTGTTATTATATTTCTCAAGATATTATTTATTAACAACTTATTATAGTATTATTTGTAACAATTCTCGACTTTATTTACAAAAATATTTTATATATTTAAACTAAAATATCTATTGAGCAAGTTTTTTTTCTATTTTATAAGTATATTATTAAGCAATTTTTGACTTAAGTATTAAAGCTTGTTTAATAAAATTATATTATTATAAAATCTAGAGAGACAATATTAATCTTGAAATAGCACTCGAATTAAAGTGTATAAACTTTGTTTGTATTTTGCAACAAAAATTCTAGAATTTTACTATTCGTTTTAAACATTCTATATTTATAAAATATGTTAATAAAGAAATAATTATCTACGTTAATAACTTTAATATTAAAGTTATAATAAGAGAAGAGTTTGCAATAAAAATAAAAATATAGAATTACAATGCTAATCTTTAAAAATATTCTTTATTAATAGATTCTCTTTTTGTTTCTCTTAACTTCTTCTTTGTTTTGCTTTTCTTCTTTATTTTGCTTTCTCTCTATTAGTTTATGCTTAAAAACTTTAAGTTTATATTAAACAAGTTTGTATTTAATTGCATTCTACTTTAAATAAAACTATCTATATTTTTGTGCAAGCTTAGAACTAAATAGTTTTTTACAATTATATTTAAATTTTGTTTGCAATTTAGCAACTTTTGTTTAAATTTTATTTAAGTTCAACTTCGAGTATACAAAATTTCTTGCGAAAAAGTAAATTAAGTTCTAAGATATTATATATTAAATAATGCTATTGCTTTTTTTAAGAACAACAATTTGTATAGCAAGAATTGTTACAATTAATATCTATATCGAAACTATATTAAATTTAAATATTAATTATAAAATAATATAAGCAAATTAATCTTTTGCTTTTGTATTGTAGTCTACTTGAAAAACAAAAGAAGCGTAGAAATATTTAATCGATATTAATTTTAAAAATAATTTGTTCGGTTTTCTTCTTCTAGCATCTCTAAACTAATAAAAATAGTATTATTTTGTTTAGCAAAGTTGTCGAAGAAAATAAGTAGAGCTAATTAGTATATTACAATATTCTTCTTATTTTATATCTTTAAGACTAACATTGTATTGCTTTAAAGTCGAAGCTCTTTATTTTTAAATCTTTAACTCTTTAAATAACAAATAATTAATAGATACTTTGTCTCTATACAAGAGAGTAAAGAAAAAAGTATAATAAAAAATATTGTTAATAATATCTCGAATAGTCGAAATATCTATTAAATTCTAGCTTAAGACTACAATTAAAATTAATAAACAAGAAATAAGTATTATTTTTGTTATTGTGTTAAATACAAAGTAAAAGAATAAAAGTATTAAGAAAATCAAAGGAAATAAAAACAATAGAGTGCAAAACAAAAACAAAAATATTAAATTAATATAATATTTCTTTGCTTGCGCATTAAAATTAACTTAAACATTAGAGTTATAACAATACAAGTTTGTTAACTTTACAAATATTTTGTCAACAATATATAGAAATACACTATATATATTATATAATCAACTTTTGCGAAAACTAATAAAATAGTTATATAGTTCTTGTTTAATATATTGTTGTTTATCTTTATTAACAATATTTTATTATTTAATTTACAACTAATTAATAAGAAGAAGAACTTTTACTTCTTGTAAAAGTATAGCGCATATATAAGAAAACATATTTAATATCCAAAGCATCAAGTATTTTTGTAAGCGCATATATACTTAATATTATAATATAAATAAAAAAACCTATATTAGAAATTGCAAAACTATTGTGTATATAAATTGCAATCGAGTAGAAATTTAAATAATTATAGATATTAGAGATATTTTTTCTTTTATAGTTTATGTTGTAAGTAAAGATAGAAATATTACTAAATAAATTAAGAGAAATATTATAGTCTATAACAATATTGTTCTGCGAAGAAAGATATTTTAATTCGAAATAAACTTTTTAGCAACTCTATCTAGCTAATATAGCTTTGAAGCTAAGATATCGATACAATACTCTCGAGAGTTCTAAGTCGTTAAAAGTATTTAGAAAGAGTTATTCCCAATTATTTATACAATTAATTTTTATAGATTATAGTTTCTCTAATATAGTCGAATATAGTCTAAATATTGTAGCAATATTTAAAGATACTTTAATATCTTTTTTCAAGCAATATTTTTCTCTAATTTAATACTTTAATTAGATATTCGAGTTATTAAAATCTATTAATTTTGTATAAAATACAGTTTTAGAATTAAATGTATTTAGAATTTTTTTACAACTATTAGTTTAATATAATCCAAATTAGTCTAATAATTTGTATAAAATATAGTTCTAGAGTTAGATATATTTAGAACTTTTTTATAATTGTTATTCTAATATAGTTAACTTAAGCTAATAATTGTTAATTCGGAAAATTCGAAATAGAAATTCAATATATAGATATAAAAGATAAACTATATATTTTTACTTTCTATAAAATCAATATTTACTATAGAAATTTTATATATTCTTTTGTATATTGAATTTAGCTTGTTTAATAATTTTTTGAATTACTAATTGAAGTACTTTTAATAGCTAATAACTTTAATTAAATAGTATATCTAACAAGCGCGATATTATCTATTACATATATATACTAGAAGTGCTGCTCCTGCGCGCTCGAGAGACGAGCTCGACGACATAACAACTATCTTCCCCTCTAGATTTACGTTCGCGAGAATAAGTTAAGAGAAAGCTAGATCAAACTACGTTCGCAATATATCTTCCCTAATTTATTAGTACTATAAATAGACTCTCGAGAGCAAAGAATCTTGTAAGCGCAATCGAAAACTTTCTTAACTTAACAAATATCTTATAGATCGAACTTACAATCTTACAATTTAATTTGTGCACTCGTTAGATCGCGATTACTTTGTAACGTCTCTAGAATAATAGATGTCCAAAGTCTATCAAGTCAAAAGATTACAATAATGGCGACTTGACGAATGTGATACTATCTATTACACATATATACTAGGAGTGCTGTCCCTGCGCGCCCGGGAGACAAGTCCGGCAACATAGCACTAGTAAGAGTAATTAAGAGATATTAAGAGAACAATTTAATATCTTATGTTAAGATATTGAATCTCGGAAAGAGCAAACTCTAACATAGATAATCTATTACTATTATTGCGCAGAACGAATTAAATTAATCGAAAATTGAATTCGCTTTAATCTATGCATAAAGCAAGTTAAGAACAAGTTTTGCGTATAAGAGTTTAACTGGAAAATTACGAGTTAAATTTAAAACTCGCATAAATTCAAGTTCGAAGTTAAATAAATATATAGATTCAAATTTTTTATTTATTTTGTACAAGATTTGACGTCAAGAATCTACGAAAATCTACTTCTAGCAATCTTTCTATTCGCGTAGATCGTAAATTTTTATCTAAGAATCTATTCGAGACAGATTTTCTAACTAAGAATTTAATTCGGAGCAAATTCTCTAGAAATAGAATTTGTTTCAATCCGATCTTTTTCGCGATATAGTTATTATTAATATTTAGAAATATTGACTTTTGTTAACGCAAGATTCTAATACTAATAGTACTAATAGAATCTAGATTCTAAAATTAGAAAATTCAACTAAATACAAGTATATAGAACAAATATATTTATATAAAGAACAGTAAATACTAATATATATAATTAAGATTGTAGTAAAAACAACAATATGTTTGTTTTTAAATAGACAAAAAAACAAGTAAGTGGCTCTTAATACTAATATAAATTAATAGATATATTAATAGATAATATAGTTATAGAGCAAATACAACTCTTAATACAAAAAGTTTAAAATTTAATATAAAATTTAAATAATTAAAAAAGAAATTCGAATAAATTAAAGTATAAATCTACTTCTATATTGTTATACTTTTATACTTTATTTTACAAATCTACTCTTTTATTGTTAAATTTTTTGTTTTATTTTACAAATTTGCTACTATATTGTTGCACTTTTGCAATATATTTTCTAAATTTATATTTATATAGTTGCGCTTTTGTATTTTATTATTTAAACTTATATCTACTTAATTGTATTTTTAAATTTATATTTCGAATTTATATTTATATAGTCTTGATTCTTTTTACAATTAGTATTGCTAAATCTAATTTAATATATTATAGATTAAATTAAAGATAAATTTAATTGTATATTAGAAAATACAATTTAAGAAATTGCAAACAATATATATATTAATATGCTTAAAAATAATATTAATATTTAGTTAAATCTATAATTCAAAGTTATATTTAATATATTACAAAATATTAAAAGTTTAAAAAAAATTAGATTTATCTATAATAGATATTATAATATTATAAGTTAAACTTTATATTTTAAAGTTAAGATATAATTTTATTTAATTATTAGACTAAAATAGCTAAAGTAGACAACAATGTTAAACTAGATAGATAAAATTAGATAGCTTAGAAATAATACTTTTTTTTAAAGTATTTATCGATTTTTCAAAAGAAAAGTTTAGAGAAAATCTTAGTAGATTAAGTTTAAAAATATAACAAAAAGTTTTAAAAAATTTCGATTATATATTGTATATTAGAAATAAAGATTACTACAAAAATATTGCAAAAAAAATGCTATAATAATATAATATTAGATAAGATATAATATTCTTCTATATAAAGAAGATCTAGATATTTTTATCAAATAGATATTTGTCGAGAAAGAGTCTAGAGTTTATCTAGAGTTATAAATCTACAAACTATAGTAATGCAAGAAGTTTTTAATAGATAGACGAAGAGAATAGAGAAAAGATATACTTTTGGTCGATAGCAATATTGTTTAGATATATGTTCTTTTTTAATTTTTTGTAAGCAAATATAGTAGATAGACAACAATTATCTTCTTGATTTAGAAGATCTTGTAGATAGTAAGTAGACAATTAGAGAGAAAGAAGAGAAGAGCTAGTTTTTTGATTGTAGTAACACTATATAGATACATATTTTTTCTTATTTTCTTGTTAGCAAATGCAATAGATAGACATTAATTATCTTTCTAATTTAGAAGATCTTGTAGATAGTAAATAGATAGACGAAGAGAGAGAAGAGAAGAGGTAAATTTTTGAGTATAGTAATATTATATAAATATATTTTCTTCTCTATATTCTTATTATTAGATGCAATACATAGATAGTAATTAGATACTTAATTAATAAAAAAGATAGATAATAGTTATTTATTTAATTAATAAAACAATTGCGAAGAACAACATTAATACAAACGAAAATCTATAATAGAAACTCTCTACAACAATTGCTTTCTACAAATTATATAATTGTTAGATACAATATAGAGCGTAGATATTTAATCTACAATAATGTTGATAGTATTGTATATATTAAAGCAATTAAAACAATCTTATTATTCTCTTACTTAAATCTTTAGATAGAATTACTTAGTAGTAAATTATATACGTAGATATATGCATTGCTTGAATAACAGAAGTAAATACTCTTACTTTTATAGGTTTTTTGCAATACTTTTGATAGTTATTTAGAGAATTAATATTTTCAATATAGTATATCTTTTATGATATTGTATTAAATTTAGTAATTGCAAACTCTATAAAATTATCTATATTTAATAAACTTTAATTTTAGTTCTAGATACATATAGATTTGCTATAATAGAAGTTGCAGTTTTGTATTACTAATATTTGAGCTTTTTGCAAAATCAAGATTAGATCTAGTAAATCTTGCATTACTTGCAAGAATCTAGAATTTCAAGTTAAGTTTTCGTAAAAAACAATTTTAGCATTTCTTAATAGTGCGTCTAGAATTACGCTCGTATAGTAAGATAATTATAATTTGTTTATTTAAGATGTGCATTTAATTCTTAAAATTATTAAATTTGTCTTAAAAATAAAATTTGTTTAAATCGACAAGATTTGATATTTAAATCGAAAAACGTAATAGTTTAATATAATTGTGCAACTAGCGAGCAATTGCAAACGTTTGTGCATATTAAGAATATCTAGACTAATTGCGTCGATTCGATTAATCGAATTCGAATCAATTAATTAAATCGAATCTTGACAATTCGATTCTTAAAATTAAAATCGACAATTTAATTTAATTCTAAACTTGAAAACGAAAATCGAGTCGAAAAATCGATTCAAATTGTTAAGATATTAGATTAATTATAAAATAGTTAATATAGTTAAATTTCTATCTAATTTTCTATTTAATTCTCTATTTAATCCTCTTTAATTATAATTTAGCAATATATTAAAGTAATGCAATATTATAATAAATTTTAATAAATTTTAATAAATTTTAATAATTTTAATAATTTAGATCTAAAATTAGTAATTCTTGATATAATAATGTTATTTTTGATTTCTTAACAATTTGATTCGATTCCAACTTTTAAATCGAAAGTCGACTTAATTTAATTTAATTTAATTTTAAAATTTGTAGATTAAATCGATTTTCGATTCGATTTCTATAGTTGAAATTAATAATTCGATTTTATTTTAAAAGTTAAAACCGAAAATCGAATCGACAATTAATCTAAGAATATTAAAACTTTACTCGTCAAGATATAGTCTAACTCGATTAAAATTTCGCAACTTTGTTAAATATAGAGAAAACAAAACAAGCTTTTTGATTAAACTTTGTTTCGACAATATCAATTTAAGTATATAGAGTAAATAGGTTTGTAAGATTTGTAGAATCTCGTAAATATTCTAATCTCTATTAGCTTGATCTATCTTCCAAAACGCAAATAATATATATTGTAAGCTCTACAAATAGAGTATTGTTCGCGTTTCGAAAGATATATGGAGCTAATAGAAATTAAGATATTTACAAGATCTTACAAATCTTACAGATCTATCTACTCTACGTACTCAAATTAATATTGTTGAGACAAAATCTACTTAAAGAGCTTGTTTTGTTTTTTCTATATTCGACAAAGTTGCAAAATCTTTATCGAGTTAAACTATATCTTAACGCGTAAAATTTTAATATTCGCAATACACACAAACGTTTGCAATTGCTTGCTAGTTGTATAGTTGCATTAAATTATTACGTTTTTCGATTTAAACATTAAATTTTGTCGATTTAAGCAAACTTTACTTTTAAGACAAATCGAATAAATCAAGAGAATATATGCGCATTTTACGTGGACAAATTATATTTACTATATAGAACAAGCGTATCTACAAACGCAATATTAAGAAATATCAAGATTGTCTCTCGCAAAGCATGACTTAAACATCTAGATTCTCGCAAGTAATACAAGATTCTAATCTTGATCTTGCACAAAGTCTAGATATTAGTAACACAAAACTTCGACTTTTATTATAACAAATCTATATATATCTAGAACTAAAGTTAGCATTTATTAAATGCGAATAATCTTATAATATGTTAAAATTGTAAATATATAAATAGATGCAATTGCAAGATATAATTCTCTATTAAGTTTAATAGAACTTATTAATTTATCGAGACTTTCTAATTAAGCAAGATTTCTTCAATTGATACAAATATAATCTTTGTCAATTTTCGTTCAATTATATACGCTAGAAGTACTTGACGCTACTAAGTAAATAAGAGATATTCTTTTAGAAGAAGATAATACAAAGATTAATATCGAGATATATTAGACTAATATTTTTGAATTGCAATAGTAATTAGTTTAATTATTTTTGCAAAATAGATAAATATACTTCTAAATTAAGAGAAAATAGAGAAAAGCAATTTTACAAAATACTTGCAATCTTTAATAGAAAAAAGACTATAAAACTTAGATAACTTTTAATTCTACTTAGAAAAAGATTAAGATAATTTATCTATATATCGAGAAAAGTTTATTGCTTTAATTAAAAGTTTAATATAGCTTAATATTAATTATAGTTTCGAAAGATATTTAACTGTATTAACTTAGTAGATTTAATAAGTAAATTTATTCTATTTTTTACAAATATCTTAAATCTTAATAAGAAAATTTAATATAAAAATATTTATAGTAGTTAAATACTAAATAAAGCAACATTAACAAATATACTAATTTTAGAAAATAGTATTTTATAATAAAAAACTAATTAATACTTTATAATTACAATAAGTAATTGATATTATCTATAAGTTGCAAGATAGTTTATTATTAAAAAGTCTTTGCAATTTAACAACAAAAATAAATTATTTTCTATAGAAACTATATTTTGCAATATTATATAAACAAAAATTATTAGAAATAAGTTTTATATTAAAAAATATTTTAATTTGTCTACTTTTGAAATTTTTAGCAAACTAAATAACTAACAAAAATATTTTAACAAAGAAAAAATTGTTATTGCGTAAATAAAAGTTAATAAACTTAATAAGAAAATTTTAAACTATAAAACAACAAATTAATTAATACTAACAAAAAAGATAGCTATATTAATTTTCTATTGATCTAGCAAATAGAGTATCTTAGAAATATTGTAGTTAATATTATTTGATTAACTTAAGTCTTATTTCCTATTATTTAAGATTTTTAAATAGAAAAAAAGTACTAATTTGTTTCGAAAGTCTATATTTAAGATTATATTAAATTTTAATAAAAAATATAATATAATATTAGCTTTCAATAACTAACAAACATATTATTGACGTTAAGTTCTTGTAGTAGCGACTTAACATTATATAGAGTTTTCTTCTTAAAAATTTTCTTTCAAAATTCTTACAAATTAATGTCTCTCTAAATTGTAATTTTATATATTATATAGTTTTGTCTTTAGTATATTAATATAGCAATGTCTTATTATATATTTGTATACAATTTTATAGTATTAATTTGTCTTAATCTATATAAGCGATTGTTCGATAAAATAATTAATTCGACACGCAATATAAGACAAAATTTAGAGATTAACAAGAAATAGACAATATTTTAGCGCTCTTAGAATAATAATAAGACGAATATTTAATTTATTTTCGACAATACTACGAAAATTTATATTATATTATAAGAAGAAGTCTTGCAAAATAATAATATTGTACAATTGTTGCAATTCGACAAAGACATTAACTATAAAAAACTATTGATCGAAAAGAAAGCAAAAGAATATAGACTTTATACAAAGCGAGAGCTTTGTATTGCTTAAGCAAAAAACAAATTTCTTGAAAAATCTCTTTATAAAGACAAAATTAGAGTAACTAGTTTGTGTTGTTTACGCAATAATTACTTTAATAATAAAATTAACAAATTAATATTAAAGAGATAACGCTTTGCTCGATCTATAAGATTAACTCAACTAAATTACTACAATAAAAAGAACTTTAAAAAATAAAAAGACTAAACTTAAAATACAAAAAACTTTTTCGAAGTTAACAAAGATTTATTTTTAACAAAGAATTTAAAGATTTGTTAAGTATTATAATATCTTTGTAATATATTAATAATACAATAAAAAAATTATAAGAATAAACAAAATAACAAGATAAAAAAATTAAATTAAGAACAATTTGCGCAATATCTAATAAATTTTATTGACAACTCGAAGAATTATTATTTTGTTTTTTTTTGCAAGTATAAGAAAGTTAAATAAAGTTAATTTTAAAGTATTAATAACTTTGTAATTTATATTAAGATATTGAAGATAAATCTAAACAAATATATCGAACGTTAATAACGTAATTACTTTTTGTATTAACTAAGAAGAGATCTTCGAGAAAAAATTAATAGCGTAACTTAAATTTCAATGATAAGAGATATTCTTGTTGCGTTAATATAACGTATAAAGAGCGTACTATCTTAATAATTCGAGATTAAGAACAAAACTTTAAATCAAGAATTATTCTTAAAATTACATAATAACTCTAGAGAAAGTTTGTATAATTGCAAATAAAAAAAAACTATATTAACAATTAAGATTTGCAACAACTTAACAATTGTAAATTGTAGTATAATTGTTAAGTTAAGTCGGTACTTTACAAAACTAAATCTAAAAAAAACTTATTATTAAATTCGAATTTGTTAAGACGACAAATAGAAAACGATCTTTCGAATACAATATAAATACTTCGAGTACGCAATAATATTGTTTAAATTAACAAATATATTAGTTATTTTCTAGACTTTAACTAACAAAGTCTTGAGAAATTTAATAACATTTTAATCTACTTTAAGATATAAAAGAAGTATTGAAATTACGTACATTAAATTCTAAATAGATTACGCTTCTACAAGCTTTATACAAAATTAGCGAAATGCTTTTTTATAACAATTTCGATTAAATTTCTAGAATATATTATAAGCAATTATAATATATTAATAGACTTACAACAAGTAGATTCTATTAAAATATACTTTTAGCTTATTACTTTAAGTAAGCTTTAAATGTTTCTAGACTTTGCAAACTTTTATTAACGTTTTATAAAATTCTATACAAAAATTACTTAAATCTTAACAAAGCTTTTAAAAGATAACAAATAAAATAAGCAAAACAATTATTTTATATTTAACAAGAATATTATAATAATTTTTCGAAAGCTTATTACAATCTTTATGCAAATATCGATGTTAATTTACTTTAATTTCAAAAACTATATTTGTGTTAAAATAAATATATCGAGATTTATAATTGCAACAATTCTATTATAATTAATATATTTTATAGATAAAGTCGATTAAGCAACGTAACATTCTATAATTTTTTACTTAAAAAAAATATTTTTGCGAAAATATAATACGAGATTTACAATTAGAAGTTGTTTGCTAATGTTATTAACTTTAAGCAATATCAATACTATCTTAAAAGTAGTTGCTACTTAATTATTATCTTAATAAATTATAACAATCTTTGATACTTTATAAAGATAACAACGCTAAATTGTTGTTAATTGCAATAAATATTTTCTTTAGCAAAATACAATTTTGAAATCAAATATTGCACAAGAAAAACAAATTCGATTAATAGACTCTCTTGATACTTAGATTACAAGAAAAGATTAAATAATAAAATTTATTTGTTTATACTTTAAAATAAATTGAAGAACGTTATTATTGCTATTATTAAAATAGCTTTAATGCTAACAAGAAGTGCTCGTTGAACGCAAAAATTGCGCAATAAGAGCGAATTTAAGACTTCTTAAGTACAAAAATTTGAAAAAGAATTCGAAATTAAGCTTCTTAATAAAATTACTTTAGACAAAAAGAATACAATTGACAAATTTAAAGAGAAGAAAGTTACAAATACAATTTAAAGCGCAATAACTTAGTAGTTGTATTGTAGCAATACTTGAATTGCATACAAAAAAAAGACAATTTAGAAACTTCTTTATCTTTGTTGTTAACAAAAATCGAAAAACTTTAAGACAAGAACTTTATAGTATTTAAGATTAAAGAATAATTAATATTGCAAACTATAAGCTAAGTTTGCGCAAAAAGAAATTAATTAATTTACAAAAGAATAGTATTTTTATTTTATTTTATTCTAATTCTTAATAAGATATTGTTAAAAAATAAGTTGCTACGCTTGCATTACAATAATACTCTAACAAGATACTTTAAAACTAAGAAGATACGTACTTTTATAAGTAGAAAGTTCTATTAATTAAAGATAATTGCAAATATTAATATATATATTAAAGATTGCAATATCTATTGGCGAAACAAGACTTTGTGTTATTGTCTTTATAGCAAGCTAACTTTGCTCTCTATTTTTACTCAATTATAAATCAAAATCTCGATAAACTTTATAAGAAAGCTACTTACTAGTTATTGTAAAAATAATATATTGAACGCAATTCTAATAGTAATTTATCAATACTTCAAAATATCGCTATATATACTTGTTAAATCTATATAAACAATAAAAGATCTAATTAATATTTTGTTCAACTTGGAGAAAATATTGCTTATTTATTCTAGAGTTTAGAGAATTGTTTTCGATTGTAAATTGCTCTTTATTAGTAACTACTAATTCGCAATATATTATTGCATTTGTATTAAACAAAAACTAAGTATTACTTTTTACTCTTAAATTAATAAACAAATTAAAAGATAAAATTAGATATTAAAATACTATCTACGTTGTTACTGCAATTATAAACAGGATAACTAGAACTTGTTACTAGTTCTTGCTTAATATATTTACAACAACATGTCTTATACGTCTATCGAAATAATATTCTTTTAAATAATATTTAAGATTATTGCGAATTTTCGATTTAATTAAAATAACAAGAATTATTTAAATGTTTTTGTTGTTCGAGAACAAATTTAATCTTTATAAAATAAATGCAATTAATTTATAAATTGTCTTTAAATTGTACAACAAATATAGACTTAAGATTAGAATAAAAAGACTACTTTAAGAAAATATTAAGTCAATAACAAAATTATACTCTTTACAAAAAATCTCTTAGACGCTTGCTTAAAGAAAAAGCTATCTTATAAGTTTACAGAATTGTTCGAAATTAATAATATTGTTAACTTGCAAATATATTGTTTGCATTTACTTGTCAAATAATCTATTTACTTTATTTTTTATATTTTATTACTAAAATTATATTATTGAAATACAAGTATAATTGTATTAAAGAATATAATACTTGTCGACAAAAACAAGAAATAAAAGATATAAAATATTTTTAATTATAAATTAAGATATAACAAGTTATAATATCTTATTCAATAAAAAGATTTTTTATTGGATAAAAATAGTTAAATATTAAGAAACTATCTGGTGCATATAAAGCAAAAGCTTAAAAAATACAATACGCAAAAAAATTCAAAAAGATTGATTGCAAAAATAAGAAAATCGAAACTTTATATTTGCAAGAGAGATTTCGACAAAAAGAAGTAATACTTAAATACTCTTATATATAGCTAAGACATAGATATAATATAGATAATGCGTATAAATAATATTATAATTCTCTTAATAAATTAATTAAATATTAAGAGCTATAAGAACGCAATATAAAGTGCATCTAAATTTAACTATTTTTCTTACTTATTCTTCGCTAGTAAAAACACTTGCATGCATATTATCTAATACAAAATTTAACAATACTTATCTATAATTGATTTTATCTATCTTTCTTAACTAATTCTTTAATTGTTATTGTTCGATTATCTTTTATAATGCGCAAACGTTACAATAATAGATTGTTAATAATAAGACTAAAGAATACAATCTTTTGAAACGCAATCAATTTTATTGTTCTAAACATAATAGGAGTATATTTGAAGAATCAATTTTACGAGTATAAAGTTTGCATAAAGATTGCAAAGATATAATATACAAAAAATGATATAAATAAAACTCGATCTTTTAATAGTCAGCTTTTATATTATTAAGCAAAATAAATTACTTATTGTAAGTATAATTGTTTAATAACAATTAACTTAATATTGTTGATTTAAGTATATAAGCTATTAAAACAACTATAGTATACAAGAGAAATCTTGTCTAGATACTTACGTTGCTCTTTCTTAAAGAGATCTAATTAGTAGAAACAAGACAAATAGTATTGTTCTCGATAAAGTTATTAAATTATACTAAGTTTACAACAATTTCTCTTAAGCGTTGTTCGACTCGACAATAGTATTGTTAAATACATATTTGTTATTCTTGTTTAACTTCTTTAGAGAAAGAGTTTCGAGATTTGTTCTATAGCGCATTTTGTCGAGCATTTTTTGCTAGATATTGTATAGATAATCTAGCTTAACATTAATATTCACTAGTCTCTTAAGTTAAATACAAAATTAATTTGTTTTTATGCTACTATATATATATAATAATATAATAGTCTCAAATTTGTTGTGCAAGTTCGATCTAATTAATTTTAGTATCTTTCTTATTAGAGACTTGTATACTAAATTTTAACAAAATATTAACTCGCTTAATATATCGAAAGCGATAAGAACGAACTAAGATGTTAAATCAAATATAAAAATAAATAGAGAACTTACAATTTTGCGCTTTAAAGCGCAATATTTGCAACGAAAATTCTTTTATCGAATATATTGCAAGATATCAAATTGCAAAGCACACAAGAGTAAAAAACGTACTTTGTAATTAATAATTTTGTCGAGACAATAAAGATATCGCAAATAGCAAAGATAAAAGAGAACAAAATACTACGCTTGCGCGCAAAGAAGAAGAGCAAAAAAAGATGTTTCGATTAATATTGCTATTTTTGTTAATTATAACTTATAACGAGATTTTGTCGAAGCATCTCTTACGCAATTAATTTGCTACTACAATAACACAATATTAGCAACATTTAAAATTATCTCTATTAAAAAGAGACTACAATATCTAAAAACAATTAAGAAAACTTATATTAAATACAAGATTTGTGTGCAATATTATTATTAGTATTAGAATAACTTAAAAAATATCGTATTTATTTATTAAATATAAATCGAAAAGTAATATTATAAGAAAGAAATTGTAATAGTAATATTAACAAATATTATTTGCAAATTAATTGCACTAACTTGATTAAATCGAACAAAGAAAATTAAGATAATTTAGTTAAATAACAAGTTAAGCTAAAGTTAGAATTTATAAGATTTAGATAGATTGCAATATATTATTGTCAAGTATTTGTTACAATAACAACGCAACAATATAGCAATTAAAAGCGTATTTATATTTTAAAACAAAAAAACAAAAGATCTCTTTATTTGTCGACTTAAAGTTAATACACAATAAAACACTTGTAATAAGCAATACAATATCTCGCAATAATATACAAGAAGAGTTGTTGCTATTTCTCGACTCTCTCTCGAATATCTAAGAAAAATAAAGAAAGAAATTAAGAAATCTCTTTTATAGATATCTCGCAATTTTAACAATAAAATATATAAACTAGAAAACGCGTCTTATATAAAGATATAAAATACTATTTACTATCTAACTAAAACTTAAAAAGTTCTAAAAGAAACTTGATAAGAAATTAACAAAATTGCGCAAGCAAAGCGTTGTCGTAATATATTAATTCTAAAGATTAAAATTTAAAAGAGAGAGACAATTGTAATGTTAGTTTCTAATAATTAACAAATATATTATTAACGTTAAGTTTTTGTAGTACCAATATAATGTTAGATTACTTGTCGATTCGATTTTCGATTTTAACTTTTGGAATTGATTTAAATTAACAATTTAACTTTAGAAATCGAATCGAAAATTATTTTAATTTTAACTATTTTAAAATTGAATCAAATTAAATCGAGTTAATTTTCGATTTCAAAAATTGAAATCGAATCGAATTGTCAAGAATGTCAAGAATACAAAAAATAGTATAAATTTAATTTAGATTTAGATTTTTTTAATTGTTTTCTAGATAATGCACAATAGTAATGCATAATATAAAAACAATCTAATATATTTATTGATTAATTTAAATAGATTAACTATTTCTATTAAATTATCAATTAATTGTTACTAAAAATAATAAAATTTACTAAAAATAATAGTCTTGACAATTCGATTCGATTTTTTGATTTAATTTTCGATTTAAAGATTTAAATTAAATTAAATTATTGATCTCAATTTTAGAAATTAGTTTGCCAAGACTTTCGATTCGATTTAAATCGAATTGTCAAGATTTAATTCGATTTCTTAAATTAAACTTGATTTTTCGAATCGATGCAATTAGTCTACTTAATGTTGTGTATAAATTGATTGCGTCAATTTGGGAAATCGAGTTCGATTTTCTAAATTGAATCGAATTTTAGCAATTCGATTTCTAAAGTTAAAATCGACAATTCGATTCCATTTTAAAAGTTAAATCGAAAATCGAATCGAAAAATTAAATCGAATTGTCAAGATTATTATTTTTAGTAATTTTATTATTTTTAGTAACAATTAATTGATAATTTAATAGAAATAGTTAATCTATTTAAATTAATCAATAAATATATTAGATTGTTTTTATATTATACATTACTATTGTGCATTATCTAGAAAATAATTAAAAAAATCTAAATTTAAACTAAATTTATACTATTTTTAGTATTCTTGACATTCTTGACAATTCGATTCGATTTTAATTTTTGAAATCGAAAATCGACTCGATTTGATTCGAGTCGATTCTAAAATAGTTAAAATCGAATTAATTTTTAATTCGATTCCTAAAGTTAAATTGTCGATTCGAGTTAATTCTAGAAGTTGGAATCGAAAATCGAATCCACAATTAATCTAGTTGTGTAGAATTTTCTTTCTAAGAATTCTTTTTCAAAATTTTTACAAACTAATGTCTCTCTAAATTGTAGTTCTATATACTACGTAATCTTGTCTTTAGTACGTCGATATAGCAACGTCTTATTACACGTTCGTATACAATTTTATATTTAAAACTTTCTAAAAAAAAGATTTTAAAAGTACAATTAAAGAGATTTAGAAATTTGCAAAAATAATTTTAATAGCAATTAGTATATATATATTGCAAGAATCGAATATAAATTGCTTTAAAAGTAGAAAACTTTAAAAAAAAAAAAACTAAGTTTAATAACATTAATATCGAAAATATATAAAATAAATATTAATATTTTGCATACTATAATATTAAATAGATTTCAAATAGATTATAGATATATAGAAATTGTAGAAATAGCAAACGATTTATATAATTAGTACTTTATTGTTTTCGAACATATTTAATATTTTTAATATTAACAAAAATAGTTCTAAACAACAATTTAAAATTAATTCGAAAGAAATTTGAAAGTAATTAGTAGTTAAATTTAATTATAAAAAGCAATTTATATTATCAAAACTTTAATGATATTGAAAATTTAAGCTTTAAATTAAAATATATAGAGAATAATACTACAAAAAATTTAAATCTATTCTATAAAAAACTTTATTTTTATAGATTTTTTAATTATTGTTTATTTTGTAAATAGATTATAGTTGTTATATCGAATATAAAGAATAAAAATCTCAACTTAAAATCAAATTTTTTGCAATAGCTAAACCAAATATTGCGCATTTAATTTAATTGTTTAGATTTAATTTATTTACAAAAAAAAGAATAGTTTTAATTAACATTTTTCAAGAGATAAGAAATTTCGAAAATAGAAAACTAATTAATAAAAACAATCTTCGTATACTAGTAAAAACATATATTCTAACAAAAAAATAGAATAAAAAAAAGAAATTAATTTTATATTATAGATCTTAGAATCTATTTAATGTCGCAATTATCAATTATTAGCTCTATTAGCATATATGTTAATTAAATCTAATTGCAGACTTTAATTAACTCTAATAAATATTCGATTTTAATTTCGATTAGTTAATTACTAGTATCTATTAGATATTCCTGCAAAACGTTAAGAAAAATATAAAAGAATTCTTATTATTACTATTGTAATTATTGTTTGCTTTGCAAGCTTCTCTTATATCTTTTTGTCAACTATTAGATTGTTGTTTATCTTTTATAGTATTATGCAAGAAAGCAAAGATCGCGATTTAAATAGTATTAAACTTCTTACTTCGTATAGATTTTATCAAAGAAGCTTTTGATACTTTAAACAATAAATAATTAGCAAAAGAAAAACTATTGAGCAAACTCTAAAGCAAAGACTACTATTATTTAAGCAATTATTAAAAAATTTGTTGCTATCGATACTTCGTCGACGTCTAGTTAAGTTAAGACAAAAATTAAAATCTTTAAAAAGAATTTTAAGAATTAACTTAAACTTGTAAACAAAATATTAAACTTTAACAAAAATTTAGAAACAAAAACTATTATAGTTTTTAAAGAACAATAGAATATCTTTTTGGCAATTTCGATTAATAAAAAGTCTATAGTAGATTTAGAAACAAAATTTTGCAAACAAAAGACTTCTAAGTATTTTATTTCTTAACTCGTTAACTATTAAAACAAATATTTGTATTTCTTATAATATAGTTATAAAGATAAAGATAAAACAAGATAAGAGTACTATTAGTAAAACAAACAAAAAAAGAAGAAGTTTTTTAATAATAAATTAGTTTCGAAACTAAAACAAACTCAAAAAAAAGTTAAATTAAAAGAAAAAATTAAAAATTGCTTTATAGAGTTGATCGATATTTATATTATCGATTTTTGTTATTTTATTTAAAATTTTTTTATTTGTGTTGTTTTTTAATGTCTTATTAAAGTGTATAGCTACAAATTAGAGTATATCGCGAAATTTAAAAAAGAAAGCAAAATTTATCAATTTAGAGTCTTTTGCTAAAAATATTTAAAAATTTAAACAAACAAATCAACACTTTATTTTTATAAATAATAGAGAAATTAAAAGTATTGTTGTAATAACAACTATTGCAAACTAGTTAAAGCAAGCTCTAAAGATAGTTACAAAACAATATATAGACTTTTTGTTCAATAATATATTAGATTTAATATATATAATTAGTGTGATCGTCGAGTCGAGTTTCAACTTGATTGAATTAACTCGCTCAATTTTGATTCTAGAATCAAGCAAATTTCCTAGCTTAATAGAATGAAACGAACGAAGAATGCGCGCCAAGTGTTTAACTCGACTTATTCGATCACGTGACGTCACGTAACGCTCTAATTATATGTGATTAGCGTAAACTCTACATTAGTCTAATTGAGCTAGCTTGAATCTTGCGCTAGCTTAATTAGATTAGCGCATAAATAAGATAAAATAAGATAAACAAATGTTAACGCGACGAAGTTAGCTTAAGTTTTTGACATTAACTCGACGAAATTCAATCTTAGAATCGAGTTCGCGCCTTAATTCTAACTCAACTCTACGAGATTCAAGAGAATGAATCGAGTTAAGGAAAAAGTGTTCGATTCGATTTAACGATCACACTACTTTTGAGAGACAATAAAAAGAAAAATGTTTTAACTAATAATTATTGCAACTATAATAAGAAGAATTTGCAAAAGAACAAAGCAATAAACTTAGCAAAAATATTGTATTATTAGCAATTAATTTGTATCTATAGAAACTAGATATAAAGACAATAAAGACAACAAAGATAAGCAAAGAAATAGAGAGAAAAATGCAAAAGATGCAATAATAGAAGATTTGTTAGAATAAAAGTATCTCGCGAGATATTTTTATTGTAATATTAGAATATGCTATTAATAGTATTATAAACGCAATAGACAATCTATTGAAATTAATTGTATCAAAATCGAACAAATATATTAATTAGAACTAATTGAATAGATTGTTAGAATTAAGTAAAGTATTTAATGCAAAATTAAACAAATTCTTAGCTATTAAACAAATTGTAAGTTACAAATAAAAAGAAATAATTAATAATTTATATGGAAGATAGAGTATTTTAACGTAAAATCTATTAATTTCGATCTTTTAAAAGAAAAAACAATTATAAATTAAATAGTAATAGATTCGAGTATAATTAATTATACAATACAAGTTTGTATTAAGAACAATAATAAAATTATGTTTATCAAAAATAAAATAAATCTATTAAAAAACAAGATATTTGTACAATTGTTAGAACAATAAAGATATAGAAATTTAAAAAAAAAGAAATCTAAAACTAGATAGTATTTAAATATTAAATTGTAAAAGATATAAATAGTTTTTTCTATAGATTTTTGGTTTTAATAGAGAATTATTATAAGTATTTTAGATAAATTAATTTGTTATATTGTGCTTAAAAGTTGTCTAAGCAGTATTCTTTCTCTATTTGCAATACTATATAATTAATATTGCAAAAACAAAATAAACAATATTTTTAAAATAGAAATAACTAGTCTAATAAATTAAAAATTAGACTAATACAATTTTAATACGCTAGCAACTATTGTTGTTAATAGAGAAAGTTTAATTAAACTAGTAATTTTAGATAAGACAAAGTTAGTTTAATCTTAAGTTAATTTTACAATGTCTTGCATACTTTGTTGCTTTTACTTTTTTACTATTATTTTATTTAGCAATTAATATGTATTATGCTCTTTGCTTCTTTATAGAGTACTTAAATTTAAATTTTACTTAGCTCTAAAATTCGAGTAACACAAAACTACAACTTTTGTTATATTAGATCTACGTATTTAAGCAACTAAAATCTTATAAAATTAAACGCAAATATAGTAGTAAAAGTTGTATAGAAGACTATTTCGCAAAGATGTCTTAACAAGTTGATAGATAATATATATAATTAATATTAGACAATTATAGATACAAACAAGCAATAAACAAAATATTAAGATATAAGATATCTAGAAAGCTTCCTAATCTATATAGTATATATAGATAGATAAAGTGCAAAGAAAATTATTTCTTTTCGTCACTTTCTAGAAGTCTTTATCTAGTTTGACGCTTATATACAACTTCTCGAATACGAAGTATATGTAGATAGCTATTTTTAATGTTACAAAAATAGTATTTTAATAGATTACCAAGTCGCTAAGCCTTATTAAATAATAGTGATTTCGCAAACAATCACATTTTCTTCTTTAATAAAAAGATATCGTATAAAGACTTTATGTTTGGTCACAATCTTGCATCTACAAACAAGTACAATGCTGTAAAATATCTTATTAATCATTCTTTAAAACATTCTTAAACTAGTGTTTTGCTTAAAGCGTTTATAGATTATCTAAAATAGAATATTCTTTGTCACTATTCTTATTTGTTCTTGAAGCGAACATAGAAATCTCGTTTAACATGATCGCCACAATAGTCTCTAAGAATTTGCTTTCTTTTTTTAAGAACTTCGATAAAATCTTTTGAAACAATTAATTTAAAGTCAAGATATCACTTTTGTCAAAAGAAAGATACGATAGCATTGTGAACAAAGTTGTCATTGTCATAGAAATTAACTAGGGCCTTGACTTCGAAATAGCAAGACAACTTTTTACTTCTGATTTGTTTTATCTTGTGATTGCTATACGATCTCTTGACAAAAATAAAGTCGTTGTTAAGAAACTTGTCACGACAAATTTCTTAACAAAGATAGATGTCTAGACCCTTAATATGAAGTTGTATAATTTTATTTAGACTTTTGTTCGCAAATGTGATACTAAGTTCTCACGCATTCAATACATAGTACTTAATGCTAATGATGTCTTGACAATCTTTAACAAAGTTCGTTCGATTAGATATAAGATTGTTATTTAAGTTAATTATCTTAGCACAATCTTGTTTACGATTCTTTTGTTACTTGTTCTAAAGATCAAATTAACTCAATAGAATTTTGCACGCCTAATTATTATCAACTTGATTACGACTCATTTATGCAAGTTCTTGAATTGAATTTAGCGATCACTTCTTACTTCATTTAACGATTTCAAGAATTTTTTTTAGAATTTTCAAGAACGATACGACGTATCAAAGTTTTTGTCTTAGCTTTTTTTGATTAAGCTAATCGAGTGTATCAAGTTCGACGACGTTATTATTAACATAATCGATTTAGATTTGACGAAGAACACAAGTCTAAGTCGTGATGCAAGTGATGTAATTTTACTAATGTCGAAAGCCATTTTCGAACTCGTTGGCAAAATCGTAAACATAGAAGTTGTCACATACATTGACGCCTTGCTAAATCATAATTAAGAGACACATGAATGCTTTCTCATGAACAACGAGATTGCGTCGTAAGTGTTTTCTATTAATTTTCTCTATTTATTTCAACTTAAGTCGATCGATTTAATATCGAAACATAATTAACAATGACATCAATAATAGACTTGCAACATTTTATTATAGCTTGGACGAAAAGACGATGAAATAGCAAATTTAAAACAAAATTATGGCGAAGCTAAGCTTTGTTTATGCTAAGAAGATAATCGTCTTCATGAAGTAAAATTCATGAAGAAGTTGACTTCTATCTTTAAAGTCTTATCGTTTCGTCTTTTGTCACTATTATAATTATCGCGAACGAAACTACTTTCTCGATCATCGATTCGATTCGATTACGAATTAGATCTAAAAATGCTATTGCAAAGAGATCGAGTCAATAATGATAATAATAATAATTTTATACGTTTGGAAGCTTTTAGCTTATTGGATACTCATTTAATGCGTAATACATTTCGCATGTTCTAGACAATAATTCTTTCTATAGCTTCAAATTTATATAGAACTATATCTAGCAATATAAATATTAATATAAAGTTCTTGATTATATCTTGACGCATCTAGATTAATTATTAAATTCTTAATTGTTAAGAGATCTCTTAAAATGTTCTAAAACAATATATATAATATTAGAATTAAAACTTGCAACAAGTATTAATAAATATCTTGCAAACAAAGTAATAAGCAATATTATAAAGAGAGATACAAAGATACTTTAACAAAATATTTATATGTTACAAATATATAGCTAAAAATAAGAGAAAACTTATTAAAATTAATCTCTAATAAAGTCTATTCCCTAGAATTTAAAAAAAAATCTATAGAAACAATCTAAGAAGTATCTAGTATTAATGCGTGAAAACGTTGTTTCGTAATCTAGTATCTTATAATTTTTGATAAGATTGCCTAAAATTGGACATAACTTTTGCCAATATCTAATAGCGTCTTTGTTGACTAATAGAGTATTTATATCTCTTCTATCAAAGATCAATATCTTAGTTGTTTCAAGTTCTACTAGTTGATATCGAAAATCGCAATTTTCTGTTCTATATAGTTAGTAAATACTAATCGCACAAGTAGTACTTGTTTAAATCTTCTAATATATTTAATCTAGTAATGTATTGCGCTAGCAAAAATACTTAGAACTTATCTATTAGAGTTACTGGAGAATACTATTACGACTACAAGAAATCTTATTAAAAACATATTCTTATTACTAGATTAAGACAAGAAAGACTTTGATCTCGCAAATATTCTTTTTATTATTAATTTAAAAAGTAAATCTAAAATATATCTTTTAAAGTGCTTAGAATCTAATTTTAATAGTCTTTCACATTGGCAAAACAGGAAGTTATCTCTAGGTTCTAGGTCAACTGTATATTGTTATAGAGCTTTAGGATCGATTAGAGACTCTTGAAGTCAATTAGAGATTAATCAAAGATTATTTGAGGTTGCGCGAAGTCTAGACTAATTGTCGATTCGATTTTCGATTTCAACTTTTGAAATCGACTTAAATCAACCATTTAACTTTAGAAATCGAATTAATTTTTAAAAACTAATTCGATTTCAACTATTTTAAAATCGAATCGAATTAAATTGAGTTAATTTTTAATTTAAAGATTAAAATCGAATCGAATTGTTAAAAACGTTAAGAATACTAAAAATAGTATATATTTAATTTAAATTTAGATTTAGATTTTTTTAATTGCTTTCTAGATAATGCACAATAGTAATATATAATATAAAAATAATGTAATATATTTATTAATCAATTTAAATAGATTAACTATTTCTATTAAATTATTAATTAATTGTTACTAAAAATAACAAAATTTACTAAATACTATAGTCTTGACAATTTAATTTAATTTTTCGATTCAATTTTCGATTTAAAGATTAAAATTAAATCGAATTGTCAATTTTAACTTTAGAAATCGAACTATTAAAGTTTTCGATTTAATTCGAATCGAATTGTCAAAATTCGATTTAATTTCTTAAATCAAACTTGATTTCTCGAATTAACGCAATTAGTTTAGCGAAGTCAAGCTCTAGTTTAATTCTACGTAGATATATATTTGACTTAAACTCTAATTAACTCGAGCAAAGTTGTATCTAAATTTTAATATTTAAGATACACACAAACTCTTGTAGTACTTCTATTATATCTTTACTTGTTACTCGTTTATACTATAGTAATTTAAGTAACAAAATCGAACGATTTGTAAGATTTCTACGCGAGAGTAATATGCAAGCTACAATATATCTTTTGTGTACAATATAAGTGCGCGTAATTAATTGTGTTTGTATCTAGTAGACTCTTAATTATACGCGAGTAGCGTTAAGCATATTACGTAACTAAGTACAAATAGCTTATTAATAATATTGTTAGCGTTAAACTTAGTTTTACTAATCTCAAAACTTATTCGAAGATCTTTGCGCAATTGTCTATTAATCTCTAAACAACTTTAAATAAATCTTATAAATCTTTAACTTCTTAGTTTAAGATAAACTTCGAATAATCTTGCGAAAGTTTCGATTTTTTTGACGCAATTGCACTATATATATATGCAATTAAATTATCTTCTATTGTAGAATTTGCACTTATTATTTATTTAATTGCTTAAACGATTATTCTACAAATTATTAACAATTTTAAATTAGTAATATTATTAAATTCGAGTTGCAAACTAGCAATATTAATTAGCAATTAAATATTGCATATACAAAAAATTAATATATTTTACAATTAAATTAATTTAACAAATTAGTATCTTCTTCTTTATTGTCTTCAAAATTATAAGATTATATGCAATTGCTATATATTTTTTTAAGATTTTACTTATAACGATAGCAATAAAAATTGTATACACAACTTAATAAAGATTGTTTATATAAGATAGTGTCTTTAAATTAATTTAATTGTTTTTTCTACTTAATTAACTTATAAATGTATAGAAATCTTCTTCTCTTCGATTGCAAAAGTTTGCTTTGTTATTTTCTTTAACAAAGCTTTTTTTTGTTCAATCTAAAATCTTGTAAACAATAGAGAAGACAATAAAGAAAGTAGTTGCAAAAATAATAGAGACAATTGCAATAATAGTAAATAAGAAATATTTAACACTTGTATATTAGTCTTTTGCAAACTCTTTTAAAAACTTCTTTGCAAACTAGTTTAATAGTTTTAATACTTAAATATATTTGTTAAATTTCTAAAGACTTTATATATATTAATAAGATTCTTTATTGTTTGTCTTCTTATTATAATAAATGTCTTTGTTAATTTTTTTGCAATTTTCTTTGCTATTTGTAAATTAGTTTAATCGATAAATTTTTGCGTTGCAATAGAGTATTTAAAGATATTTAAATAAATAGCTTGTAGACTTTTTTATTTCTTTTTTTATCAAATCTTATATATACTTCTAGCTATATCTTTACTTGTTGAATATTTTTGCTTTGTTGTTTAATTCTTTTTTAACAACTTTTGCATTTTTTTTTTGTTTTTTAAGAAGATTTTTATTAGTTCTTTTATATATATAGCAATTAGTAATTGTCTAACTAGTATAAACAACAAACTTTATTATGGTTTTATAATTAAAGATATTTTCTAGAAGTTATATATAATTGTTAATGTTAATTGTCTTTTTTAATAATATTTGAAAAATTATTGTCTTATCTTTAAAATTAATAACGTTAATATAGCTTTTAATAAACGTATTCGATCTTAGATTGTTAAAAACTAAACTTAGTACTATCTTTAGATAGTGCGAAAACAAATTAATAATCTTTTAAGCGTTTAGAATATTGTTTTTCGACATTGTTTTAAAATATACAAAAGCGAAGATTTTAATAAATCTAAGTTTGTTAACAATATAGTTATAATAATTATAAAGAGCTTTCTCTAGATTGTCTTTATAGTATATCGACGAAAAGCGAAAAAATAGATTTATATCTAAAAATTGCAACAAATATATTAAATAAAAGAGAAGACAAACTAGTATGATATTTTTATTAAGATAGAATTAGATTGTTTTGTTAGTTAAATACAAGTAATAACTATTTAGTATTAAATAACAATATCGATTTTGTTAATGCTTTTTTGAATAAAATTTAAAGCAATTCTAAAGTTATACAAGTTTAATCTTGTTATTAATTTATTTGCTTTCTATAGTAGATATAAATCTATCTCGATATTTATACATTGCAAGTGTATTATATTAATTGTTTTAATTCTTAATTTTAAAAAAGATTAAATAAGATAGAAGAGATTTGTTGTTAACAAATACGCATTTAATAGCTAATATTTTTCTGTATTTGTTACAATAAGCAATTAAGATCTTTATATCTTTTCTTAAACAACAATTATATATAATTCTTAAGATTTTAAGAACTTCTTAAGCAAAGCTCTTTTTGTTTGTATTATAAATATTGTAGATATTAAAGTTGTAACGCTTTTTTACTTTCTACTAATAGAAGAACTAGACAAAAATACTTTTATACTTGTTAAAACAAAATCTATTATACTTAATTAATACAATTTAGTCGCTTTCTAGAAAAGAATATCGAAATACAAATTTTTATATTCAATAGAGATTTAAAGATTTCTTTAAGTAAAATATTAGCACTTTATTTAATAAGAAACTTTGTTGTTATACAACAAACTTAATATATTTGCAATAATTATTCTTAAGTTTGCATTAATTCGATCTATTTTGTTAATATAGATTTCTTTGTTTTTGTAAGTTGTTAATTTTAAGTATAAGCTTCTTTAAGAGACTACATTTGCTCCAAAATTCGTCGCTATAAAATTAGATAGTATAAAATTGCAATATTCTTAATAACAAAAGAGCTTTTTGAATTATTGATAACAAGTAAACTTTGTAGTTGCTTTGAAGCTTGCGAAAGATTGCTATTGCTATTTTTAATTACAAATCTTGATTTAGTAAGTTAGAAATAGATCTTTCTGCTTTTGATATCGAAATTAAAGATATATAACACGTGGTGGAGATTCAATGGCTCAGGAATGTGTGTATAACAGCCTCCTGAAGTGGGTGGGAAAAAGGTTTAACCCTAATTTTACAGCCCTAAAACTACCCTGCTAGCGCGATGCATTATCAGGTCAAATGCATTAGGGGGTCCAAACGTGTACATCAGCGCTTCACCAGGCGTCTTGGATCGTATCCAATAGACTAGCGTATTGATAAATGAACGATGGCGCCTAGCGAGGGCTCCCATATGTCGTCCTCTGTCTATTCCTTCTTCCCAACGAAGATGATAGACCTCCCCAGTTAGTGGGTGGCTGCTGCATAAACAGCCGTGGTCGCTGTTCGGTTCGCAAATCTTTGCAGCCGCTTAGGTAAGCCATAGGAGAAATGACACTGTGAAGGATAGGGGCCGCAATCACGTGATATCTCAGCGTAGAAACAAAAATGAGACCACCGAGCGCTGTCTCGGACATCTCAGCAAATGAAGACAACCAAACAAGCTCAGCCTATCATCCAAAGTCCATAAACGAACCTCTCGAACTAGCCATCTCCATCCCCTTTCTATTCATCAAGAATATCCTCATCCAAGAATAAGTTGCGACTTGCTTGTCTCATAAGTCGAACTGATGCTTGATACTCCTCTCCCGAAGAAACAGCCTAGACTCCCCGATTGCGAGACTTATCATCTGAGGTCGCGACACATAGGCTTTGTCGTTCGCCACGCCCGCCCTACAACCAGAGGTGCCAACGACATCGACCTCTTCCCTTGTCGAATCTCAATGTTCATACTTGACCATCCCACCAGCTTAGATAAAGACCATCACAAAGCCCGCGCACGCGCAGATCCGAATTCACAAACAGCTAGTGTACTTGAGAGTCGTGCCAAGCACAGAGCGGCTGGGCTGCGCCGGGGCAACGAGGGTCGAACATCGAGGCTACAAGTCAGCAGTCTGGAATTGTCGCGGGTATCTGACGATAGGGTTGTAGTTGCGAGAAAATAGATATCAGAAATTCGAGAGATATGCGATCGGAGACTCTCGCATTATTTGCTGGAAAATCCGTGGCGGGGAAGGCAGATGCAGAGGTATGTCAGAGTCTGGAAGATGAGATGCTGTATGCTGTGACGGGAGACCAAGGCAAGGATTTTGAAAGAGAAGTAGAAGGTCCGAGATTGGCGCCCGTGTGAGGAGGTCGTGTCGGCGCGAGCTCCCTTAGTCCACAACCACCCCCTCCGCACAAGCGCCATCTATGCGCCATATCCTCCGCCACTTGTCGATATCGCGCCCGCCACGCTCCACAGTGTTGCTGCGCCGTCAATATCCGCGTTCGAGCCGGACCGTCTCGAGGCCTTGGAGCTGGTGTTCGGAAACGACGGCACGTTGGTGCGGTCGGCTTGTGGGGAGATGTACGGGGCTTTGGGGGGAGAGGGTAGGCCTTTGCTGGATGAGGAGGAGAGATGATACCGAGGTGGGGAGCTATACGAGTGGGAATGGTTAAGGGAATGCTATAAAGGGGGTGAGCAGGGTGATTTTTGCGGGAAATGGGGATCGGGGCTTTGCGTGTGTGGGGGGGGAAGTGGGG